>Ga0105247_10003417_pt1 | contig 10368 bp, 9 predicted proteins | sample KBSS24metaG_FD_81519 | JGI IMG/M metagenome (GOLD analysis project Ga0105247, IMG submission 81519) | Switchgrass rhizosphere microbial communities from Kellogg Biological Station, Michigan, USA - KBS S2-4 metaG | ecosystem: Host-associated > Plants > Roots > Rhizosphere > Soil | place...
TAAAACAGATGGCGTTCATCTATCACTCGATTTAGATGGATTGGATCCACATGATGCACCTGGAGTAGGAACGCCAGTTATCGGTGGAATAAGCTACAGAGAAAGTCATTTAGCTATGGAGATGTTGGCAGAATCTCAGCTAATCACTTCTGCGGAGTTTGTGGAAGTGAATCCTATTTTAGATGAACGGAATAAAACAGCTACCGTAGCTGTTGCATTAATGGGCTCACTTTTAGGAGAGAAATTAGTATAAAACATTAGTACCTACCAAAAGGTACATGAAATATATATGAAGATAAAAAAAAGAAGCTCTTAGTTCGGATTCGAGAGCTTCTTTATATAGAGAAAAACTTTTCATATTCATTTAATAAACCATCTAGCTCTGAACTTACTCTCACTACTTTTAGTGATGATAAAGGGTTTTCTGCTGCAAGAGTGACCATGTTATTTCTGCATTCTTCAATTTGATTCAAAAGGTTCTCTTTTGTATGAGTCAAGCTTTCCACTCCTCTTCTTTTCATCTATACTAATTACATAACCTACGTACGATCTTTTTAAACGTATTTGACAAATTTTTGTTAAAATAATTAAGCATAAGTGAAACTTTATGATAAAGTACACGTATATATACTATCCCGCAATGGGCGGAGGTAACCGTTACATGGATTTATTATTAAAAAGAAAAATAAAAAAAGTAAAAAAAGGTGACCAGGATGCGTTTGCTGACATAGTAGAATATCACAAGGATAAACTTTTTCATCTATGTTATCGAATGTTAGGAAACCGGGAAGAAGCGCAAGACGCTGCCCAAGAAGCGTTTATTCGAGCCTATGTAAATATTCATAGCTATGACACGAGTAAAAAGTTTTCCACCTGGTTATATCGAATTGCTACAAATCTTTGTATTGATCGAATTCGTAAAAAAAAGCCAGACTATTATTTAGATGCAGAAGTAGCCGGGACCGACGGGTTAAATATGTACTCTCAAATAGCTGCCGATCAGGCCTTACCAGAGGAAGAACTAGAGCAAGTAGAATTGCAAGAATTCATTCAGTCGGAAATATTAAAGCTACCTGAGAAATATCGAACTGTCATTGTCCTAAAATATATAGATGAGCTGTCGTTAAAAGAAATCAGCGATATTTTAGACCTGCCGCTTGGTACGGTAAAGACTAGAATTCACAGAGGACGTGAAGCTTTAAGAAATCGACTTCGCCACTTGTAAGGAGTGAACTAATAATGAAATGTCCAAAAATGTATGTAAACCTCATTCATGAGCATTTAGATGGAGATATTACAAAAGAAAATGAACTGTTATTAAAAGAGCATTTGCATCAATGCAAAGATTGTCAGCAGCATATGCATCAGTTAAAAAGAACCATTGCATTTGTGCAAAGCACTTCTCATATAGAATTACCTATGAACTTTACAGCAGGTGTCATGGCTGGGTTACCACGTGAGAAGAATCGAATTCGAATGAATAGATGGTTTACAAACCACCCGATTCTTAGTGCAGCTGCTGTATTTGTGCTGTTAATGTCCGGCACCGTGTTTTCAGCTTGGGAAACGGATGAAGACTTTTCTGTTTCAAAGCAGTCGAACTTGGTCATTCACGATAAAACAGTCGTTGTACCAAAAGGTGAGACCGTCAAAGGTGATATTACTGTGAGAAATGGCGATATTAAAATTGAAGGAAAAGTAGATGGAAACGTTACTGTTATACATGGTGATAAGTATCTAGCTTCTGCAGGAGAAGTGACAGGCAATATTGAAGAGTTAGACAAGATTTTTGACTGGGTATGGTATAACGTCAAAACTCACGCCAAACAAGCTGTTGACTTTTAATAGTTGAAACATAAAATCGTCCGCTTATCTTGTTAGAGAGGAACAGTGGACGGTTTTATTTATATAAAAAGAAGGCTACATTATATAGGAACAAGGATTTAAAAATAAGATGTAATTTACAGTGTAATTTTGTTTTATGGTATAATAAAACGGTTATGTTATCTTTATTACATATATAGAGGAAGTGAGAAGATGCCTATTGGAGACCTGCCAATCCTCTCATATTTAGGAAAAATTGTTGATGTTCTCCTGGTATGGTTCGTCATATATAAATTAATTATGGTCATAAGAGGTACAAAAGCAGTACAGCTTTTAAAAGGAATCACGGTGATTTTAGTTGTCCGCTTTATAAGTAACTTCCTTGGACTAAATACGCTGCAATGGTTAATGGACCAAGCGTTAACGTATGGGTTTTTAGCTATCATTATTATCTTCCAGCCAGAGCTGCGCCGAGCGCTTGAACAGCTTGGGAGAGGACGTTTGTTTTCACGCAGTAATTTGCCTGAAGAAGATGAGCGTACCGTTACGATTGAGGCGATTATAAAAGCAACGCATTATATGGCTAAAAGACGCATAGGTGCATTGATCTCAATCGAAAGAGAGACGGGTATGGGTGATTATATTGAAACAGGTATACCGCTCAACTCGAATATTTCTTCTGAATTATTAATCAACTTATTTATACCAAATACACCACTTCATGATGGAGCGGTTATTTTACAGCGGGATCAAGTAGCCGCTGCAGCATGTTACTTACCTTTATCTGAAAGTCCTTTTATTTCAAAAGAATTAGGTACTCGCCATCGTGCTGCTGTAGGAATAAGTGAAGTAACAGATAGTGTGACTGTTATTGTATCTGAAGAAACTGGAGGCATTTCCGTTACCAAAAATGGTGAATTGTATCGTGAATTGACAATTGATACATTAAGAGAAATGCTAGAAAAAGAATTAGTCACAACTTCTAAAGCAACTTCTTCCACTCGTTGGCAATGGAGGTTGAAGAAGAATGGATAAATTGATGAATCGATCGTGGGTTATGAAAATTATCGCGTTGCTGTTAGCCTTCATGTTATATTTATCTGTTAATTTAGATGATGGTGCCAGTTCATCAAATAAGATTCTGAACCGAAGCAGTTCTGCCAACACTGGAGTAGAAACATTAACAGATGTTCCAGTTCAAGTATCCTATAATGAGAAGAACAGAATTGTAAGAGGTGTTCCGGATACGGTTATTATGACACTGGAAGGTCCTAAAAATATTTTGGCTCAAACAAAGTTACAAAAAGATTATCAAGCTTATATTGACCTTGATAATTTAAGCTTAGGGCAGCATAGAGTCAAGGTTCAGTATCGAAATATCTCTGATAATTTAAACGTAGTGGTTAAGCCTGATATTGTAAACGTAACAATTGAAGAACGCGATTCAAAACAGTTTTCAGTAGAGGCAAGCTATGATAAAAACAAGGTCAAGAATGGATATGAAGCAGGGGAAGCAACCGTTAGTCCAAGAGCCGTCACGGTAACGGGCGCATCAAGTCAATTAGATCAAGTTGCTTATGTGAAAGCTATTATTGATTTAGATAATGCTTCAAAAACAGTGACGAAACAAGCAACTGTTGTCGCACTAGACAAGAATTTAAATAAATTGAATGTAACAGTTCAACCAGAAACGGTCAATGTAACAATCCCAGTGAGAAATATTAGTAAAAAAGTGCCGATCGATGTGATTCAAGAAGGCACGCCAGGCGACGGTGTCAACATTACGAAGCTAGAGCCTAAAACAGATACAGTGAAAATTATCGGTCCATCTGATTCTTTAGAAAAAATCGATAAAATTGATAATATTCCAGTCGATGTTACCGGTATTACGAAATCTAAAGATATTAAGGTGAACGTTCCTGTTCCAGACGGAATAGATAGTGTAAGTCCTAAACAAATTACCGTTCATGTGGAAGTAGACAAACAAGGTGATGAGAAAGACGCAGAAGAAACGGACGCAAGTGCAGCTGAGACTAAGTCATTTAAGAATTTACCGGTTTCTTTAACTGGTCAATCCTCAAAGTACACTTATGAACTGCTTTCTCCTACTTCAGTAGATGCGGATGTAAAAGGACCAAAATCTGATTTAGATAAGTTGACGAAAAGCGGCATTAGCTTGTCAGCGAATGTAGGGAATTTATCTGCCGGGGAGCACACGGTTCCTATTATAATAAATAGTCCCGACTCTGTTACATCGACTCTATCGACTAAACAGGCAAAAGTTCGTGTAACAGCGAAAAAACAATCAGGGACAAATGATGAGCAAACAGATGATAAAGAAACAAGTGGAAGTACGAGCGATAAAGAAACAAAGCCAGACACGGGAACTGGATCAGGAACAAATCCTGGGACGGGAAATTCAGGTGATTCAGCTGATAAACCAAGCGAAGAGACTGATACACCTGAAGACAATACAGATACACCAACAGATAGTACAGAAACTGGTGACGACAGTAGTAATCAAAGTGATGAAAATTCTACACCCGTAGATGGACAGACAGATAATACATCAGGAAACTAAATGTTTTGACATGAAGGAGAGAAAATTAATGGGTAAGTATTTTGGAACAGACGGAGTACGAGGAGTTGCCAATAGTGAATTAACTCCTGAGCTTGCTTTTAAAATTGGACGCTTAGGTGGTTACGTTCTAACAAAAGATTCAGAGCGACCAAAAGTATTAATCGGACGCGATACACGCGTTTCTGGTCATATGTTAGAAGGAGCGCTTGTTGCAGGATTGCTTTCAATTGGAGCAGAAGTTATGCGACTAGGCGTTATTTCAACTCCAGGGGTAGCGTATTTAACAAAAGCACTTGGCGCACAAGCAGGAGTCATGATCTCTGCTTCGCACAACCCAGTTCAAGATAACGGAATTAAATTCTTTGGTCCAGATGGATTTAAACTTTCAGATGCCCAAGAGAATGAAATTGAAGCGTTAATGGATAGTGACACAGATCAATTACCAAGACCTGTTGGGGGAGACTTAGGTCAGGTAAATGACTACTTCGAAGGTGGACAAAAATATCTTCAATACTTAAAACAAACGGTTGATGAAGACTTCTCAGGTATTCATGTGGCATTAGACTGTGCGCACGGGGCAACGTCATCGTTAGCAGCACATTTATTTGCGGATTTAGATGCAGATATCTCTACAATGGGGGCATCTCCAAACGGATTAAACATCAATGACGGTGTAGGATCTACACATCCGGAAGCATTAAGTGCCTTCTTAAAAGAAAAAGGAGCAGATGTTGGGTTAGCATTTGATGGAGACGGAGATCGTTTAATCGCAATCGATGAAAAAGGCGAGATTGTAGACGGTGATCAAATCATGTTCATTTGTGCAAAATACTTGTATGAACAAGGACGTTTAAAGAAAAACACGCTTGTTTCTACCGTTATGAGTAACTTAGGCTTCTATAAAGCACTAGAAGCTAGCGGGATTGAAAGTGCACAAACTGGTGTGGGCGACCGTTATGTAGTGGAAGAAATGAAAGCTAATCAATATAACCTAGGTGGAGAACAGTCAGGTCATATTATTTTCTTAGATTACAACACAACAGGTGACGGTATGCTTTCAGCTATTCAGCTTGTAAACATTATGCAAGCAACGAAAAAGCCTTTATCAGAATTAGCAGCTGAAATGAAAAAATATCCTCAGCTTCTTGTAAATGTAAAAGTAACAGATAAGCATCATGTTACAGATAACGAGAAGGTAAAAGTGGTTATTGAAGAAGTGGAAAAAGAAATGAACGGTAATGGCCGAGTACTTGTACGCCCTTCAGGAACAGAGCCGTTAGTGCGTGTGATGGTTGAAGCACAAACACAAGAAGAATGTGAAACTTATGTAACGCGTATCGTAGAAGTAGTAAAAGAAGAAATGGGCTTAGAGTAATTCATTAATTATATGCATAAGCGGTGACGTTTCAAGCTGCTTATGCATATTTTTATATTGTTGAGAAAAATTCTTGGAAATTATCTGATGCTAAAGGCTGTTTTTACAGATAGTAAAGAAGATAATTGACGTTTTCTCACTTCTTATTGTAATATTAAATCTGTTCGTCTCTTAATTTATGTAAAGGAGTGAACAATCTATTTTAAAAGTGAATACAAAGCGCCTGAACTAAGTAAAGGGACGGAAACGACTTAGTTGACGAGGAGGAGGTTTATCGAAGTATCGGCGGATGCCTCCCGGTTGTTGATTATCACGGCCGAAAACTTGATGTGAAAAACAATGAGGTGACTTATTGGACAAAAGCATTGAGATGATAATCATTGATGATGAAAAGAGACTCTCTTTTCATACATGAAGGAGGATTTTATCTATGTGCGGAATTGTAGGATATATTGGAACAGAAGATTCGAAAGAAATTTTATTACGTGGTCTTGAAAAGTTAGAATATCGTGGCTATGACTCAGCGGGTATTGCAGTTGTTAACAATGAAGGCGTACACGTATTCAAAGAAAAAGGCCGTATTGCAGAATTGCGTCAGGCAGTAGATAACAGTGTTGTAGCACCAGCAGGTATCGGTCATACGCGTTGGGCAACTCATGGTGTACCAAGCCAAGAAAATGCTCACCCGCATCAAAGTACATCTGGACGCTTCACACTTGTGCATAACGGTGTAATTGAAAACTATGCTATTTTGAAACGTGAATATTTACAAGATGTAACGTTCAAAAGCGAAACGGATACAGAAGTAATCGTTCAGTTAATTGAAAAAATCGCAGCAGAAGGCTTAGATGTAGAAGAAGCGTTCCGTAAGACAGTGAGCTTGCTTCACGGTTCTTATGCACTAGCTCTTGTTGATAACAAAGATAAAAATACAATCTACGTAGCTAAAAACAAAAGCCCGCTTCTTGTAGGTGTTGGCGAAGGATTTAACGTTGTAGCGAGCGATGCTATGGCAATGCTTCAAGTAACAGATCAGTACGTAGAATTAATGGATAAAGAAACAGTAATTGTTACAAAAGAAGGCGTAACAATTAAAACGCTTGATGGTGAAGTGGTAGAAAGAGCACCTTATACAGCAGAGCTTGATGCAAGTGATATTGAAAAAGGTACGTACCCTCACTATATGTTAAAAGAAATTGATGAGCAGCCTTTAGTTGTTCGTAAAATCATTCAAGAGTATCAAAATGAGAACAATGAACTGCACATTGATGCAGACATTTTAGGAGCAATGGATGAAGCAGACCGCATCTATATCGTAGCATGTGGAACAAGCTATCATGCAGGCCTAGTAGGTAAACAATTCATTGAAACGTGGGCGAAGGTTCCAGTAGAAGTGCACGTAGCAAGTGAATTCTCTTATAACATGCCGCTTTTATCTGAAAAGCCATTGTTTATCTTTATCTCTCAAAGTGGAGAAACAGCTGACAGCCGTGCAGTATTAGTTCAAATTAAAGAACTAGGTTACAAAGCGTTAACAATCACAAACGTTCCGGGATCAACATTATCTCGTGAATCTGATTATACGTTATTACTTCATGCAGGTCCGGAAATTGCTGTAGCATCAACAAAAGCTTACACAGCTCAATTAGCAGTGCTATCAATTCTAGCGGCTGTAACAGCAAAAACACGCGGCATTGAATTAGAATTTGATTTAGTTCAAGAGTTAGCAATCGTAGCAAACACAATGGAAGTACTTTGCGACGACAAAGAAGAAATGGAAAGCATTGCTCTTCAATTCTTAGCAACAACTCGCAACGCATTCTTTATTGGACGTTCTGTCGATTATTATGTAGGTTTAGAAGGTGCGTTAAAACTAAAAGAAATCTCTTACATCCAAGCAGAAGGATTTGCTGGAGGAGAGCTTAAGCACGGAACAATCGCTTTAATTGAAAACAATACGCCAATTATTGCATTAGCAACACAAGAGCATGTAAACTTAAGCATCCGTGGTAACGTAAAAGAAGTAGTAGCACGTGGAGCTAATCCTTGTATCATTTCAATGAAAGGATTAGAAACAGAAGAAGATCGCTACGTGATTCCGAAAGTTCATGAAACACTTTCACCATTAGCAGCGGTTATTCCTTTACAATTAATCTCTTACTACGCTGCACTGCACCGCGATTGTGATGTAGATAAACCACGTAACTTAGCAAAATCAGTTACTGTAGAATAATAAGGTTCTAGACACCCTTCTACTATAGAAGGGTGTTTTTGTATATCCGAGAAAGAGAACAAACACTTGTTTTATCATAAGTCTCATTGAGCTAAAAAATATATTTGCTTGCTCCATTTATTTTATATAATGAAATAGGTAAAGGAACGAACCTCAGCTATTAAAAAGGATGTGGAAAGCATTAGTGGATTGGCTCAAAGTATAAAGTACGTGTTGAGAGGCATCTTTTTTGTCTTGTATTTTCCCTTTTATTTTGTATTTCAAGTCTTTTGTAAAATATGGATATATTTCATCGCTCAGCCCCTCATGTGGATAGGAAAAAGAATCATTCAACCTATCTTTTATTTCATTTGGATATACATCATACGTTTTCTGTTCGTCTACCCTATTTCTTGGCTATGGAATGAGATAATATATCCTTGTATTCTCTTTGTTTGGAAACGATGTTTTTTGCCTATAACTAGATTTATATGGAGGTATGCCGTATATCCTATATTGTATTTAGTTTGTTACCCTTGTTATCTTTTTTGGAAATACCTTGTGCTGCCTTTTTACAATGAAATTGTTCTTCCTGTGCTTTCATTCTGTCAGCGTATCTTTTTCTGTTTCTGGAAGGGATTTAAGTGGATCGGAATTCATATAATCTATTACCCTTTACGCTGGTTTTGGATGACATGTATATATAACCCCCTTAAAAAAGTGTATATCAAAATCATTCAGCCTGTTCTCAAATGGTTTTCTCATTTATTTAGTTAACGAAATATACCAAAAGATTGCTTTTCTTTTTTAAGTATTAAACTCGAAAGATAAGAGGGAATTGATGTATAATAAAAACGGATATATCATTGCCTATTTATTTTATTAGATTCAATTTTGAAAGAGAGTGAAACAATATGGGCCGTAAGTGGAACAATATTAAAGAAAAGAAAGCGTCAAAAGATGCTAATACAAGTCGTATATATGCCAAGTTTGGCCGTGAAATTTATGTGGCTGCGAAACAAGGCGAGCCAGATCCAGAATCAAACCAAGCGTTAAAAGTTGTATTAGAACGCGCGAAAACATACAATGTGCCAAAAGCAATTATTGATCGTGCGATTGAAAAAGCAAAAGGCGGATCAGAAGAAAATTACGATAATCTTCGTTACGAAGGTTTTGGACCAAATGGCTCAATGGTTATCGTAGATGCTCTTACGAATAACGTAAACAGAACAGCTTCAGACGTGCGTGCTGCTTTTGGTAAAAACGGCGGTAATATGGGAGTAAGCGGATCAGTAGCGTACATGTTTGATCCAACAGCTGTTATTGGTGTAGAAGGTAAGGATGAAGAAGAGACGCTAGAATTGTTAATGGAAGCAGATGTAGACGTGCGTGACATTTTAGAGGAAGAAGATTCTGTAATTGTTTATGCTGATCCGGATCAATTCCATGCGGTACAAAAAGCGTTCAACGATGCTGGTATTACGGAATTTACAGTAGCTGAGCAAACGATGCTTGCTCAAAATGATGTAACTCTTCCTGAAGATGCACAAGCTCAGTTTGAAAAAATGATTGATGCATTAGAGGACCTAGAAGATGTGCAGCAAGTATATCACAACGTTGATTTAGGATAATAGTGAAAGAGGCAGACCTATCAAAGAGGTCTGTCTTTTTTTATAGGTCGTGTGAAAAGCATCTATTGACCCTTTCCCTTCGTTTGGAATATGGTAAGATAATGAATTAAGAATAGAAAATAGTAGAATTTTATAAGAGATAAATGGAGGGAAAGCAGTTGAAAAAATTAATGGTGGGGATGGCGTTAACGGCTACACTTGCAACGGCTGTAACGCCTGGCTTTGGCTCAATTGGGGGAAATCAAGGAAAGGCATATGCAGCGACAGTTACATATAAAGTAACGGCAAGCAAGCTAAATGTGAGAAGCGGAGCGGGAACGACTTACGGGATTATCGGCAGCGTAGTGAAAGGTCAAACGCTATCTGTGATGAGCAAAAGCGGAAGCTGGTACAAAATTAACTATAACGGCCGCACAGGCTACGTAAGCAGCGATTATGTACAAACATCAGGAACAACAACGCCACCAGCAGAAAGCACAACGTATACAGTAACGGCAAGCACGCTGAATGTAAGAAGCGGAGCAGGTACCAATTATGCATCCATAGGAAGTGTGACAAAAGGTCAGAAGCTGTCTGTGGTGAGCAAAAGCGGAAGCTGGTACAAAATTAACTATAACGGTCGCACGGGCTACGTAAGCAGCTATGATGTACAAGCATCAGGAACAACTACGCGGCCAGCAGAAAGCACAACGTACACAGTAACGGCAAGCACGCTGAACGTAAGAAGCGGAGCGGGCACTAGCTA
>Ga0105247_10003420_pt1 | contig 10365 bp, 11 predicted proteins | sample KBSS24metaG_FD_81519 | JGI IMG/M metagenome (GOLD analysis project Ga0105247, IMG submission 81519) | Switchgrass rhizosphere microbial communities from Kellogg Biological Station, Michigan, USA - KBS S2-4 metaG | ecosystem: Host-associated > Plants > Roots > Rhizosphere > Soil | place...
GGCGGCGTCATGCTGATGCTCGGCGGCGGGGTGCGCGGCGGCCGCGTCGTCACCGACTGGCCCGCCCTGGCCGAAGACCAGCTCGAGCCGCCGGGCGATCTCGCCGTGACCATCGACTACCGCGAGATCCTCGCCGAGATCCTCCGCGCGCGGTTCGCGAACGAGCGCCTCGGCGAGGTGTTCCCGAAGGCGAAGCTGAGGCCCCACGCGCTGTTCGGCTGAGGCCGGCGGCGGCGCGGCGGACGGCGCCCGTTCGATGCGCCGGCCGGCGGCGGCGCGAGGGCGATCTCGAGCCGCGGCGCGCGGGGGCGGCGAGCCGGCGTGGTAGGCTCGTCGGACCATGGATTGCCTCTTTTGCAAAATCGCCGCGAAGGAGATCCCGGCGAAGCTCGCGCTCGAGAACGAGCACGTCGTCGCGTTCCACGACATCCACCCGCAGGCGCCGGTCCACGTGCTCGTCGTCCCGCGGAGGCACATCGTCGGTATTCACGAGGCGGCCCACGAGGATCCGGCGCTGCTCGGGCAGCTGCTCCTCGCGGGGCGCGCGGTGGCGGAGCAGACCGGCGTCGCGGAGAGCGGCTACCGGCTCGTGATCAACAACGGCGTGGACGCGGGCCAGAGCGTCTTCCACCTCCACCTCCACGTGCTCGGCGGCCGCGTCCTCGCCTGGCCCCCGGGCTGAGCGCGCGAGGCGACCGTCGCGGGCCGTATCGCGCGCTGTCCCGCACGCGCGCGCGGCCTCAGGCGAGCGGCGATGAGACGGGGGCGGCGTCGAGGCGGAGGCCCGCCGCGAGGCGCGCGAGCGCGCGATCGATGAGCGCGCGGTCGTGGTCGGTCGACTCGAGCGCGCTCGAGCCGGCGCGCCCGACGAGGTAGGCGACGCACGCGCCCTCGAGCTCGGTCATCTCGACGCGGCGCTCGAGGTGGATCCGCGGCACGCGGTAGTGCAGGATGCACCCTTCGCCGCGGGCGCGCGACAGGGACACCCACGCCGTCTCGCCGTTCGCGCCCGCGAGCTGCCGCGCCACGCCGCGCAGGATCGCCGCCCGCGCGCGCGCCCGGAGGACCGACGGGTCCTTGTAAAGCGCATACATTTTGTTGCGGGAGTAGAAGCCGGGGACGACCGCCATCGCGACCGTCATCGCGTCGCGATCCACGAGCGGGCGGGGGCTAGTCATCGGCCCCGGCGTCGAGCCCGCGCGAGCGCGGCGCCTCGCCGCTCGCCTCCTGGAGGAGCGCGGCCTGACGCTCGGTGCGGAGCGCGGTGATGAGATCCGACAGGTCGCCGCCGACGATCCGATCGAGCTTGTTCAACGTGAGGCGGATCCGGTGATCGGTGACCCGGTTCTGCGGGTAGTTGTAGGTCCGGATCTTCTGGCTCCGCTCGCCGCTCCCGACCATGCCGCGGCGCTCCTTCGCCTCGGCGGCCTCCTTCTTCTCGCGCTCGATGTCGAGGAGGCGGCTCTTGAGCACCTTGAGCGCCTTCGCCTTATTTTTGAGCTGCGAGCGCTCGTCCTGGCACTTGACGATCAGGCCGGTCGGCTTGTGGAGGATCTGCACGGCGCTGTTCGTCGTGTTGACGCCCTGCCCGCCCGGCCCGCCGCTCGCCGCGATGCTGATCTCGAGGTCCTTGTCGTCGATCTGCACGTCGACGTCCTCGGCCTCGGGGAGGACGGCGACGGTCGCCGTCGACGTGTGGATCCGCCCCTGCGTCTCGGTCGCCGGGACGCGCTGCACGCGGTGCACGCCGCCTTCGAAGCGGAGCTGGGAGTAGACGTCGCGCCCCACGACGAGCGCGATGCACTCCTTGATGCCGCCGGTCGTGCTCTCGGACAGCGAGAGGACCTCGACTGTCCACCCCTGCGTCTCGGCGTAGCGCCCGTACATCCGGAAGAGATCGGCCGCGAAGAGCGACGCCTCTTCGCCTCCCTCGCCGCTCCGGATCTCGAGGATGGTGTTCTTCGAGTCGTTCGGATCGGCCGGCAAGAGGAGGAGCTGGATCGTCTTCTCGAGCGACGAGCGCTCCGTCTGGAGCTCGGGGAGCTCCACCTCGGCGAGCTCGCGGAGCTCGGGGTCGGACAGCGCCGCCTCGTGATCGCGGATGTCCTTCTCGATCTCGCGATAGCGCTGGAACTGCCCGACGATCGGCTCGAGCTCGCTCCGCTCTTTGGTGAGCCTCGAGAGCTGGTTGCGATCGCCCAGCACGCCGGGCTGGCACATCAGATCGTCGAGCTCGACGTAGCGGCGCGCGAGCTGCTCGAGCTTCTCGATGGGCAACATGGTGGCCGCTCCGATCACCCGATCACGCGGCGCGGAGGCGCTCGGCCGAGAGGATCGCGTCGTAGCTGTCGAACGCGACGTCCTCGGCGGCCGCCGGGCGCTCCCCGTTCTCGCGGAAGAGCGTGGCGCGGAGCGACGCGAGCGCCACCTCGAGCTGATCGTCGTCCGGCTCGATCGTCGTGATCTTCTGCACGAGGAACCCGGGCCACAGGAGCGCGCGGAGCGGGCCGCGGGTGCAGTAGCGCGCGAAGAGGCGCTGGATCTCGAACGTGACCGCGGCGATGAGCGGCAGGAACGGGAGCTTCTCGAAGAAGAAGATCACGTTGTCGAGGAAGGCGCTGCCCGTGGCGAGGCGCGGGAGGAGCCCGCCGACCGCGGTGAAGACGAGGATCGAGACGAGCGCCACCATCACGAGGAACGTCGTGCCGCAGCGCGGGTGGAGCGTGGTCTTGGCGCGCGCGTTCGCGACGGTGAGCGCCTCGTTCGCCTCGTAGGTGCTGATCGTCTTGTGCTCGGCGCCGTGGTACTGGAAGACGCGTCGGATCTCGGGGACGCGGCGGATCACGATCAAATACGTGACCACCACCGCGAGCTTGAACCCGCCCGTGATCACCTGGAAGAGCGGCGACTGCGGCGCGAGGCCGAGGTCGAAGATCCCGTTCACGCCGGCCGCCACCGCCTGCGGCAGCGCGATCAGAAATCCGATCATCAGGACGAGCATCAGCCCCATCGGGCCGCGCGACTTTGCGTCCTTCGCGGACGCGCTCGCCGCCTCACCGTCGCTCGCGGTGACGAGCGCGAACAGCGACAGCCCGAGCGCGGAGCCGGCGCGGAGCGCGAGCGACGACGCGGAGAGCGCGCTCGCGCCGGCGGCCGCCGCCTCCGCGTCGAGGTCGCGCTCCATCTGCTCGGCCGAGAAGCGGAGCGCTTCGCTCCCGAGCTTCAACGACTCGACGAGCGAGCGGACGCCGCGCACGAGCGGCCACGCGGCCTTCCCCTTGCGCTCGTCGACGACCGGGCGCTCGCGGACGAGGAGTGAGCCGTCGCGGCGGCGAACCACCACCGCGAAGGACTGCGGAGCTCGCATCATCACGCCTTCGAGGACGGCCTGGCCTCCGATATAGGGGCGCGCGGGCGCGGGGGTCGCTTCGTTCATGGAGGTCACTATAAGTCAGGGACGGCGCCGCCGCCTCGGCCTCGGCGTTCCGTTCGCCGGGCCGGCCGAGATGTCGCGGACCGCGCGGGAACGGCGCGACCCGCGAGCCCTCGCTCCTCCGCGCGCGCTCTACTTCTTGACCGCCGCCTGCTTCTCGTACCGCTTGCGGAACCGATCGACGCGGCCGGCCGTGTCCATCAGCTTCTGGGTGCCCGTATAGAACGGGTGGCACGCCGCGCAGACGTCGACCTGGAAGTCGCCGCGCGTGGACCGCGTGACGAACGAGTTGCCGCACGCGCACGAGACGCGCGCCGGCGGATAGTTCGGGTGAATGGCTTCTTTCATGGGACGCTCCAACCCCCTCCGCAGATAGGAAGGGGAGCGCAACCTAATCGCTCGTACGCCCCCGAGCAAGCCATAAGCCCGAGGGTCGGCGCGCGCGGCCGGCGCCCGCTAGAACGGGATCTCGTCGTCGCCGCCGAAATCACCGCCGAAATCGTCGACGGGCTCTTCACGCGCCTGCTGCTGCTGCTGGGCCTGCGGAGGGGCCTGCCGCGGTGCACCGCCGCCGCCTCCGTACGAGCCGCCTCCGCCGGCCCCGCCAGCAGCTCCGCCACCGCCATACGAGCGCTGCGGACGGCTCGGCGCGTGGCCGCCGCCTTCGAAGTCGTCGCGCTGCGCGTCGCCGCCGCCCCGGCGCCCGGCCAGGATGATGTTGTTCGCCACGATCTCGGTGCGATAGCGCTTCTCGCCGTCCTTCTCGTAGCTCGACGTGCGGAGGCCGCCCTCGACGAAGATGCTCGAGCCCTTGCCGAGGATCTTCGCGAGCGCCTCGCCGCGCTTCCCCCAGACGGTGACCGAGTGCCACTCGGTCCGCTCCTGGCGCGTGTTGCTCTTGTCGAGGTAGCTCTCGGTCGTCGCGAGGCGGAGCTTCAGGATCGCCTGCCCGCCCGGCGTGACCCGGAGCTCCGGGTCGGCCCCGAGGTTCCCTAGAAGCATCACCTTGTTCAAGCCTTCGGCCATGAGATTCTCCGAGTCGAGCGGGTGGAACGAGAGCCCCGAGACCGTGGCGAAAGACGCGCGGGCGGGGCGAGACGTCGCGCGGACGTCGGGCGGCCTTATGTAGCCGTCGCGGGTCGGACGTCAACGGTCGGCGCGACGCCCGGGAGGCCCGGTCACCTCGTCCGCGCTGGATCTCGAGGGGCGCGACGAGCTAAAAGCGTTCCGTCATGGCCGATGTTCCCGCTCGTATCCGCTCCGCCGCGTCGTCGGCCGAGCAGGCGTCCCCTCGGATCTCGATCGTCATCCCCATTTACAACGAGCAGGGGATCCTCCACGCCGCGGTCGTCGACCTGCGCGAGCGGCTGAAGCCGTTCGGCTGGAGCTACGAGATCATCCTGGCGGAGAACGGATCGCGCGACGACACGATCGCGATCGGCCAGGAGCTCGCCGCCAAATACGGCGACCCGGCGGACGGGCAGGTGAAGATCATCAGCATGGGCGAGCCGAACTACGGCAAGGCCATGAAGCAGGGCATCTTGCTCGCGCGCGGCGAGCTCGTCATCTGCGACGAGATCGACCTGTGCGACGCCGACTTCCACCGGCGCGCGGTCGACATCCTCGAGACGGGCGAGGCCGACCTCGTCATCGGGTCGAAGCTCGCGGTCGGCGCCGAGGACGACCGCCCGATGATCCGCCACCTCGCGAGCCAGGCGTACTCCGGGATGCTCCGCGTGGTGCTCGGCTTCCGCGGCACCGACACGCACGGGCTCAAGGCGTTCCGGCGGCTCGCGCTCCTCGACACGGTGCGCGCGTGCCTCGTCGACAAGGACGTCTTCGCCAGCGAGTTCGTCATCCGCGCCGACCGCGGCGGCATCACCATCAAGGAGATCCCGGTGCGCGTCATCGAGAAGCGCCCCCCGTCGATCAACCTGTTCAAGCGCGTCCCGAACGTGCTGAAGAGCGTGGTCAAGCTCACGTACGCCATCCGCGTTCGCGGGTGAGCCGTTCGCGAGAGCGGCCACACCCTCGATTCCGGACTACGATCCCGACCCCTCGACGTGGACGAAGACGAGCTCGAAGCGAGGATCCACCGGGCGCTGTTCGCAGCGTCGCTCAGCCTCCTCACGTTCGGCGTCTTCACCGCGATCGCCGTCGTCGGCTGGTTCGCGACGTCGCCCGATCCGTGGTCGTGGCCCGGGCTGGTGGCGATCGGCGCGACCCTCGGCGCGCTGGTGACGAGCGCCAAGATGTGGCGCGATCCGTCCCGCGAGGCGGTCGCGATCGGCATCTGCGTCATGCTCTTTTCGCTCCTCCGGGTGGGGCCTTTTCCCAGCTGGGGCGGTACCACGATCGCGCTGGTCGGGCTCACGGCTCTATTGATGGCCCCCCTCGTCTTCGCACTGGTGCTCCTTTCCCGGCCTTGAGGTACGATTCAGCGCGGGATGCAGCGTCGTTCGCACTTCCTTTGGGGTCTGCCGATCGCGGTCGGGCTGATGCTCGACGTCGCCCCCGCCGCGGCGTTTGCCGGTCCGCCGGACAAGGCGCGCGCGGCGAGCGAGTTCGCGGAGGGGCAGCGGGCGTTCAAGGCGGGTGATTTTCGGCGCGCGGCCGAGTCGTTCGAGGCGGCGTACCGCGACGCGCCCCACTACTCGCCGCTGTGGAACGCGGCCCGGAGCTGGGAGAAATCGGGCGAGCCGGCGCGCGCCGCGAACCTGTACGCGCGCTATCTCCGCGAGGCGCCCCCCAACGCGCGCGACCGTGACAACGCCACACAAGCGCTGAAGGCGCTGGCCCCGAAGCTCGGCCACCTCGAGGTGCACGCCCCGGGGTTCGACGCGCTCACGGTCGACGAGGCCGAGATCGAGGACGCGAGCATCTACGTGAACCCGGGCGAGCACGCCGTCGCCGCCCAATACGGCGGGCGGCCGGTCCACAAATCGGTCACGGTGCGCGCCGGCGAGGTCATCGCGACGACGCTCGAGCCGCCGGCCGAGCCCACGCCCGCGCCGGCCTCCGACGCGCAGCCCGAGCACGCCGACGCGACGGCGCGGATCGAGCCGCCCCGCGCCGAGGGGTGGTCGCCCGCGGTCGTCGCCGTGGGCGCCGGGCTCACCGCCGTCGGCATCGGCCTGACGCTCTGGTCCGGGATCGACACGAGCCACCAGAAGACGGCGTTCGACTCTTCGCATACGCAGAGCGACCTCGACGCGGGGCGCAACAAGGAGACCCGGACGAACGTGTTCCTCGGCGCGACGATCGGCGTCGCGGCGCTCACCGGGATCGCCGCGGCGGTGCTGGTCGACTGGAAGGGCGGCAAGGGCGAGCGCTCGGCGCCGCGCGTCGGCGTAGGTCTCGGCAGCGTGCGCGTCGAGGGGACCTTTTGAGCCTCCCCGGGCAGCTAGGCGACTACGAGCCGCTGCTCGAGCTGGCCTCGGGCGGGATGGCGACGGTGTACCTCGCGCGCCACGTCGGCGCGCAAGGGTTCGAGCGCCTCGTCGTCATCAAGCGCGTCCACCGCCACCTGATCGGGAACCGCGAGTTCTCGGACATGTTCATCGACGAGGCCCGCGTCGCCGCGCTCATCCGCCACCCGAACGTGGTGCCGGTGATCAACGTGGTCGAGACGGGCGGCGAGCTCTTCCTCGTCATGGACTACATCGAGTCGGTGTCGCTCTCGAGCCTGCTCAACGCGCACACGAAGCTCCACGGGAACGAGAACGGCGCGCCGCCGCGGATCGCCGCGAAGATCCTCGCCGACTCGCTCGCCGGGCTCCACGCCGCGCACGAGGCGACCGACATGCGCGGCGTGCCGCTCCGCCTCGTCCACCGCGACGTGAGCCCGCAGAACATCATCGTCGGCACCGACGGGACGAGCCGGCTCATCGACTTCGGGATCGCGCGGGCCGCGACGCGCCTCAGCGAGACGAAGACCGGCAGCCTCAAAGGGAAGATCGCCTACATGGCGCCGGAGCAGGCGCAGGGCGGCTCGGTCGATCGACGCGTCGACATCTTCGCGTCGGGCGTGACGCTCCACGAGGCGCTCGTCGGCAAGCGTCTGTTCCGCGGCGAGAACGACCTCGACACCTTGCGGCGGATCCTCGAGTCGCGCATCCCCGCGCCTTCGGAGCTCGTGCCCGACATCTCGCCCGAGCTCGACGACGTCGTCCTCCGCGCCCTCGAGCGCGATCCGGACGCGCGCTTCGCGACCGCGGCCGACTTCCTCGACGCGCTCGAGCGCGCGACGCCCACCGCGTCGGCGCGCGAGGTCGCGAGCTTCTTGCGCGACAGCTGCGGCGAGCGCCTGCTCGCGCGCACCGGCGAGCTCCACCGCGTCCTCGAGGAGACCGGGTCGCGGCCGCTGATCGTCCCGCGGCCGGCGCGCCCCGAGCGCAACCTCGAGGTGACCGCGCGGGACATCCCCCTGCCGGCGCGATCGAGCAACCCGCTCGCCTCCGCCGAGGGCTCCGGATCGATGCCTCGCGCCCGATCGTGGACCTCGCCGGTCATCGAGCCGCCGGGGATCGGGCAGCCGGTCACCGGGGTCTCGTCGCCGGTCATCGTCGGCTCCAGCGAGTCGATCCACACCGCGCTCGCGACGGCGAGCGAGGTGACGCGCCTGCCGACGGCGCCGAAGCGGCAGTCGGGCCTCCTCGTCGCGCTCCTCGCGGCGATGAGCGTCATCGCGGTCGGCGCGGGCGCGGCGACGATCCTCCTGCTCCGCGGCCCGCAAGGACAGCGGACACCGTCGGCGCGCGGCGCGGGGCACGACGCGTCCGCGCCGCCGCCCGTCGCCGAGCCGGAGGTCGAGCTGATCTTGACCGCCGACGCGCCGATCGATCGGGTCCGCGCCGCCGGCGCGAAGCGGATCGAGCTCGAAGGCGGGCGCGCGCACGTCTTCCTCCCGCAGCTCGGCGACGTCGAGCTGCTCGACGCGGATCTGTCGGACGGCACCACGGCGCACGGCGAGGCCGTCGCCGCGGGCCCCCGGAACATCCGCCTCGTCAGGACCGCGCCGTCCTCGTCGCCGCCCCCGACGGTCGTCCGGCCGCCGCGTCCGCCGACGACGACGCCCGTGCGCCCCACCGTGAAGCCGGAGCTTCAAGAGAGCCCTTACGGTCATTAGCCGATCCCTAGCCCCGCTTAAGGTCTTCGCATGGACACGCCGCCCAAGCCGATGAAGCCGACCAAGATGTCGCGATGGACGCTCTTCGCGGGCGCCGTCGCGCTCACCGCGGCGACGTGCGCGGCCGCCGCCTCGTGCACGGTCTTCAACGGGCTCACCGTGCCCGAGGACCCCGACGGGGCCTCGCCCGGCGACGTGACCGCCGCGGAGGCGGGCGGCGACGATTCGCCCGGCACGGTGGGCGACGCCGGCGTCGACGCGTGCGTCGGTCCAGGCCAGGGGTACCTCGGGCTGACCGAGGCGGCGCGCGTCTGCACCACGCTCTTCGAGTGCGGCGAGCAGCTCGAGTTCGACATCGAGACGTCGCTCGGCCTCATCGCGGGGAACGCGAACTACGCCGTCTGCATGAACTGGCTGGCCGGCGCCACCGCGCCCGATCGCGTCGGCCGCGACATCCAGCAGCAGACGCTGAAGTGCATGGCGCGCGGCACCACCTGCGCGCAGGCGTGGGGCTGCCTCGGGACCGAGACGTTCGACCCGACCAGCGACCCGCGGTGCAAGGACGGCGGGGCCCAGCTCACCGGCGTCCACTGCGCCGACAACAACGCCAACACCATCGGCTGCGACGACGGGCTCGTCTATCACTGCGGCTCGCCGCCGTTCGCGGGGGGCGGCCTGAACGAGTGCGCGATCGAGGGCGACCCGAAGGACGCGGCGTCGTACACCTGCGGCGAGCAGGTCGACCCGTGCACGGTGCGCACGACGAGCTGCGACCTCGCGACGAGCATCCTGTCGTCGTGCGACAAGGGGAGCACGACGAACCAGCGGTTCGACTGCCGCGCGATGGGCCTCACCTGCGGGCCGACCGGCGCCGACAGCGGCCCGCGCTACTCCTGCCTGACCAACGGGACGTACATGAAGTGCGACGGGCAGACGTTCACGAACAAGTGCATCGGCGACAACGTCGCCACGTGCAACCTGCTCGAGACGGTGTCCGAGATCAACTGCAAGGCGCTCGGCAAGAAGTGCTCGATGGCGGAGGGGCAGCCGCTCTGCGTGGGCGCGGACGACACGTGCTCGCCGCTCGGCATCGGCGTCGGCATCTGCAACGGCGACGTCCTCAGCCTGTGCGTCGACGGAAAGCCGGTGACGTACGACTGCGCGTGCGCCGGGATGACGTGCTCGAGCGACGGCGGCGCCGGCCAGGCGCACTGCGCGCGGCACTAACGCGAACGGCCGCGACGTGCGCCGGCCAGGCGCACTGCGCGCGCGGCGCTAACGCGAACGGCCGCGACGGCCCGACGGTCTGGACGGCGCGGAGCCGGGAGCGCCGGCCGCGGGCGCCTCGCCGCGCGCGCGGTCCGTCACTGGTACGGGTTGTCGCTCACCTCCGCCGACGCGGCCGGCGTCGCCGAGGGGGCGGAAGACGGCGACGACGACGCGGCCGAAGAGGGAGAGGCGGAGGCGTCCGCGCCGTCGGTGGTCGCGCCGGCGTCACGGCGGCGGTGGCGGCGCACCGACGCGTCGTCCGCGAAGATCACCGGCCGGTCCGTCGGATCGGCGATGACCACGACGTGCGAGGCGCTCGCCGCGGCCGCCGCGTCCGCGAGCCCCACCGCCGCGGCGGCCGAGAGGCTCGACGCGTCGACCGCGTCGGCCGACGCTCCGGCGTCGGCGGCGGGAGCCGACGGCGCGACGGTGCTCGGGAGCGTCGCGCCGGCCGCCTCGTCGGCGCTCCCGACCGGCGCGGGACCGCGGCTCGACCCCATGCCCAGGGCGAGCGCGAGCACGCCGATCGTCCCGA
>Ga0105247_10003428_pt1 | contig 10343 bp, 10 predicted proteins | sample KBSS24metaG_FD_81519 | JGI IMG/M metagenome (GOLD analysis project Ga0105247, IMG submission 81519) | Switchgrass rhizosphere microbial communities from Kellogg Biological Station, Michigan, USA - KBS S2-4 metaG | ecosystem: Host-associated > Plants > Roots > Rhizosphere > Soil | place...
ATTTCACGAGGTCGCGGACCCGGCACGAATAACCCCATTCGTTATCGTACCAGGCGAGAATCTTAATAGCGGTTCCGCCGATCACCTTGGTATTTTCGGCATCGACTATTGAGGAGTTAGGGTTCCCCCGGTAGTCGATCGAAACAAGCGGCTCTTCGGAAAAAGCCAGGATTCCCTTCAATTCTCCATTCGCAGCCTCTTTCAGTACGGCATTTACCTCTTCGACCGATGTTTCTTTCTCAACATTCATTACTACGTCGACCAGGGATACATTTGGCGTGGGGACGCGGACTGAAATTCCGTCAAATTTGCCTTTAAGTTCCGGGATAACCAAAGCGACCGCTTTGGCGGCGCCAGTGGATGTTGGGATCATCGAGAGCCCCGCGGCGCGGGCACGGCGAAGGTCTTTATGCGGGAGATCGAGAAGCTGCTGATCGTTTGTATAACTGTGGATCGTATTCATCAGCGCGTTCTTGATCCCGAATTTTTCATGGATCACCTTAGCGACCGGCGCAAGGCAATTCGTCGTACAGGATGCATTTGAAATTATGTGATGCTTGGCCGGGTCGTACATCTTTTCATTGACCCCGAGCACGATCGTTACATCCTCGCCTTTTGCAGGTGCAGATATGATCACCTTCTTTACACCTCCGCGAAGGTGTTTTCCGGCGTCTTCCGCCTTCGTAAAACGTCCGGTCGATTCAATAACGATATCCGCCCCAACCGACTCCCAGTCGATCGCCGCCGGATCTTTTTCCGAGAAAACCTTGAATTTGTCACTCTCGACCTTTATAGAATCTCCTTCGGCCGAGATCGCATGATCGAGATTCCCCATTATCGAATCGTATTTAAGAAGATGCGCGAGTGTCTTAGTGTCCGTAAGATCGTTCACCGCGACAAAGTTAATATCCCGGGTGCCAAGACATGTTCGCATCACATTTCGTCCAATGCGCCCAAATCCGTTTATACCCACATTTATTGCCATATTTATAAGTGCCTCCAACAGAACACAGGTTAAAATGTTCAAGATATCGCACTTTCAGGCAAAGTTCAAAACGCCCATTTTTGGCCATTTGGAGCGTTTCCGGACACCTTTCTCCCTGCAAATACTTGAAACAAACGGAAATGGCACACCGTAGTAACCGATTGAGTTTTAGCGGGCGGTAAGAATACTGCTCATTCTTTTGGTCGGAGCAATCCATTAATGAAACTATTTGGAAGAATCATTTTGAACATTGTCGTCCTAGCTGCGCTTGTCGTCACGTTTTCGCGATTTTCTTCAGCACAGGAACCTCAGATCGCGCAAAATGTCGGAGACCGTTCTAAGGCCCCACAGAATGCGAAAGCCGGTGTCGAGTCGGGAAAACCTGAATATTCGGTAAGCAATTCGCTGGCTCGGGTTGGGGTTCAAACTGCGCAGCCCCTTCCCCTCTCGTTAAATGACGCGATCAGAAAGGCCCTTGAACGGAACAACGACATTGAGATATCCCGTGACGACGTTCGTTTTCAGGAGACGAGCCTAAGATCACTTCTTGGTGTGTATGACCCCGTTTTTACAGTAAATCCGAATTACACCAAGAATCACACGACTGGCCAGGCGGGAACGAACGACTTTAGGGTAAATGCTGATGTCGTTGGGAACGTTGCGCCAGGCGGCGGTAACTATAGATTCTTTTTCAATAACAGTCGGACTGAGAACGCTTTTGCCCAGGCACAGGTAAGCTCCGGATCGATCGGCTCCGGCTCCAGCGCGATCTATTCTTCCAGTTTGGGCTTTACTTATACTCAGCCCCTGCTTCGAGATCTTAGTACTGACAGCAACCGTCGCTTGATAAAGATCGCTCGCAAGAAGCTTCAACAGACCGATGCTGATTTTAGGCGCACAACGATCGAAACTATCGCTCGCGTCCAGCAGACGTACTGGGATCTGGTTTTTGCCCTTCGTGACCAGCAAAATCGGGTTGCAAACGTTGACCTCGCGAAGGAGAACCTGAGACAAATTGAAGCGAAAATTGAGGCAGGTTCGGCCGCTCCTCTCGAGCGTTATGAGGTGGCTACCGAACTGGCTAATCGCGAATCTGATCTCCTGTTGGCAACCCAGCAGGTATCGACGACCGAGAACGCGTTAAAGCAGCTATTGATCAAAGAAGGCACTTCGTCCGAATGGTCTCAGAGTTACGTGCCGGTCGATAAACCTGTCATCAGCACGGATCCGGTAGATCTTGATGTGGCCATGAAGGATGCGATGGACAATCGACATGAGTTGCGGCGCCTGAAGCTGCAGGCCGAAGTGAACACCATTGATCTCGCATATTACAAAAACCAGACTCGACCGCAAATAGACCTGAATACCACTTTTTCATTGAACGGACTTTCGCGAGGCGGGGCGATAACTGATACGACGCTCGTTCCTCAGTTTTCGGGTAACGATGAAATCCTAAGACAGAAATTAAATACTCTTTTGCCTGTAGGAAGCCAAATAGGCCAGACGTTTATTCCTATCGCCGGCACCCCTTCGTTTCTATCTGGTGGCTTCAATCGATCCCTTGCAAATATTTTTAGGAGCGATGCTCCTAACTATTCGATTGGCGTAACGATATCCTTTCCGCTTCGGAATCGAACGGCAAGAGCGAATTTCGCCGGAGCGAAAGTTCAGCAGGAGCAGATAGCTGCACAAACGAGGTCCGAGGAACAGGTGGTGATCGTCGAGGTCCGCAATGCAGTGCAGGCAGTCGAAACGGCGAGAAAACGCGTTCTTACTGCAAGACGGGCCAGAGAAAATGCAGAATTGCAGCTCGATGGCGAACGCAAATTGTACGATGCCGGCAAATCCACAACATTCTTGCTCTTTCAGCGAGAGAACACGTTGACGAACGCCCGTAATGCCGAGATCAGGGCTGAGACAGATTACAACAAGGCGGTTGCCGACCTCCAAAAAGCGACCTCAACGACTTTCCGTGTTAACAATATAGAAGTCGAATCTCCGACTGACGACAAATAAAGGAGCCATTCCGAATTTCTTTTGTTTCCCCTCTTAAGTGCCGGCCCCCACCGGCACTTTAAGTTTTTGGTTAAGTCTGCGAAAATCCACTCCGTGAAAGTATCGGTGGCAATGATTGCGTTTAACGAAGCGGACAAGATCGCCGATGCGATCGGATCGGTCTCCTGGGCCGACGAAATAATTGTCATAGATTCGGAGAGCACGGATACTACACGCGAGATTGCAGCAGATCTTGGTGCAAAGGTCATAGTCCAGCCATGGTTGGGTTTCTCTGAACAAAAGCAGTTCGCCGTCGACTCAGCGGAAAACGATTGGATATTCAGCCTGGATGCGGACGAACGAGTGTCGGATCACCTAAGAGAGGAAATTCTGGCCTTAAGGTCCGAAACAGATCATGTCGATGGCTACCGGATACCGCGCCTCTCTTTTTATATGAATCGACCGATCCGGCACGGGGGTTGGTACCCTGATCGACAGCTTCGCCTTTTCGACCGCAGAAAAGGAAAATGGAACCGCCGCCTGGTCCACGAGTCAATGGAAATGAATAAAAACAGTATCGTGAAGAACCTCACCGGCGACATACTGCACTTAAGCATCGACGGGCCCGAGCATCATCATCGAATGATCGGCGAAAGATATGCACCTCTTGCCGCCAGGCAGATGTTCGAGAGCGGAAAGAAAACGTCTGTTCCGCGAGTGATGACTGCGGGATGTTTTGCCTTTATCCGCTCATACTTGCTACAAGCCGGGTTTCTTGACGGTTTTCCCGGGTACTGCATCGCCCGCTTTTCCGCCCATCACGCGTTTCTTAAGCATCTGTTGCTTTGGGAGTTGCAGATGCGTTCAACTGAGAAAAATAGTTGACCGAGCTAACGACAACCTTACCCCGGCCAAACTCATCAAAACCTTTGCTAATTCTTTCGTTTGCGATATATTTCCTATCGGCCGATAAAACAAAATGAAAACTCTTGGATATATCGTATTGCTACTCGGGATGGCAGGTTTGCCTCTGGTGGGAGGTGTTCTTGGCCAGAAAGGTGTTGATACTCAAACGGAGAAGATCAAACAGGATATAAACAAAACGACCTCGCGATCGACTGACGCTACTAGATCGTTCGATTGGGGAAAGGGTAAAACGAAAGTTAGGGAGCCACTTCCCAATCCGTATAAGCTCAGCGGCCGCCGAGATGTGCTTATTTCGACGATCGTTGATGTCCTCAAGGACCGAAAACTTATTGTTGACGAGGCTGCATCCCGGTTTAAGGATGGAATAATAATCACCCAGCCATATGTCTTCGCAAAAGGGGCCGTGATTGCGCAGAGCGAACTAAGCCGTTATGCATTGCTCCAAAATTCCGATACATCGTGGACCAGGGGCCAGCTGACGTTTACGATCGAGGTTCAATCCATTGACGGTGTCAAGAATAATGTTTATATAAACGCAAGGGTCGAAGGCCGATCCGGCAGCGGCCTCATTTCGGAATGGACCTCTCTCCAGAGTTCGGGATTGGCCGAGGATGATTTGATGTCAAAGATTATTGAGGCCGTAACCGGCGTTTCCCCCGAACCGACACAGGACACGGCAAACTGATCCGGAATGAGGTTTATTCTTTAATTTGAGATATGAAGCACTTTTTCTCCAGGGGGATCGGTATCGCACTGCTCGCAGGCTGTTTTTCTGTTGTTGCTTTCAGTCAGATAGCTGACCCCAACCCTCCCAATTTCGGAAAGCCTGAAGATAAGGATTCGACCCGGAGCTTTAAGGGCATGCTCTTTAAGATGCAGGTCGAAAAAGAAAAAAAAGAGTTTCAGGAGATGCTTGACCGCGGCGAAGAGGTTGAGAAGCTGACCGAGCAAGTCGAAAAGTCGTTCGAATCCCATGGTTCGCTAACGGCTGACGACAGGCACAGAATTGAGAATGTTGAAAGATTGGTTAAGAAGATCCGCAGCGAGCTCGGCGGGAGTGATGATGATGCCGACGACGTAACGTCCGACAAACCGGCGGATATTGTGAGTGGCCTCAAATATCTTAGGGATTCCACGACAAAACTCCTGGCGGAATTAAAGAATTCGAGTCGCTTTACGATCTCCGCCGCGGCCATCGAGAGTTCCAATGCGGTGTTGAAAGTGGTCCGTTTTCTTAGATTCGATAAATAATATTTTCAACGTGTTTGTGATCTTCGACAATTCTTGATGCACATCGTAATGCCAATCAGAATTGCCTTTCTGATCTGCACCATTCTGCTTTCGGGGATCGCACTCTCCGCGCAGCAGGATGACGATGTGGTGGCTGTCGACTCCTCGATCGTTGTTGTCAATGCGACGATCGTCGATGGTTCGGGGCGATCTGTCGTCGGCCTTCGGCAGGACCAGTTTCACCTGTTCGAAGACGGAAAGGAACAATCGCTAAGTTTCTTCCAGGGTGAAGAAACTCCTTTTGCTGCTGTCATACTGATCGACACATCAGGGTCGATGGAAGAGCGCGTAAGTCTTGCACGGTCTGCCGCAATTCGCTTTTTAGACGGTCTTCGCGCAGAAGATAGTAGCTCGATCTACACCTTTGACTCCAAGGTAACCGCCGTCCAGGACTTCTCCAATCAGCGTGATGTGGTCGACCGGCTTTTTGATCTCAAAGCCAACGGTATGACCGTTTTAAACGATGCCATTTTTCTCGCAGCCGCTCAGCTTTCAAAACGGCCTGAAAAACGCCGAGCGATAGTCGTCCTTTCCGACGGCGAAGATACGCGGAGTTCGAAATCTGCTGAAAAGGCCCTGAGGGCCGCTCTAGCTGCAAATGCCACCATTTATACAGTAGATATGTCATCAACGGATACGGAGGCGTCCCGACGATCTCAAAATCAAGGTGTTCTGAAGAATTTCGCGGAAAAGACAGGGGGATTCTTTCTCTCCACACCGGGAGGCACGGCAATGCGCGATGCATTTACGCGGATCGTCAGTGAACTTGGAAATCAGTACACAATGGCTTATCAGCCTCCTTCCTCAAAGAAAGACGGTAAGTGGCATTCTCTAGAGATCCGCGTCAGTCGCCCGAATCTGACCATTCGAACGCGTAAAGGATATAATTCTCCGGTTGATCACCAGCCCAAGTGAATGCGTCCGATGACGAGAACTAGTCGTCCGCAAGCACGAAGGTTACGATCATTGTTGCGACATACTCGGAGATCTTTCCGTCTGCTACCTGAATTTTCTGCTCCTTTACCCAGGCACCCCTAATGTTATCGATCGTTTTCGCGGCACGTTCAATTCCCTTACGAATCGCATCGTCAAAACCAGTTGTTGACGTCGATGTGATCTCAATATTTTTTGCAACTGACATAAAATACTTCCCTTAGTTTGAATGGAAACGCGTCTGGTTCCTGGCCTTATCCGAATGCCTTTCGAGCGCGAGGTTTACAAGGTCGTCAATTACCTTCTGGAATCCTACGCCCGTTCCAGCCCACATCTTCGGAAACCCTGACGCGTCGGTAAGGCCCGGCATTGTGTTTATCTCGTTTACAAGCAAGGCACCGGTGTCTTTCCGGAGAAAAAAATCAACTCGGGCAAGACCCGACGCGTCGATCGCCCGAAATGCGGTGATCGCAAATGCCCGGACTTTCCTGATCAATTCATTTGAGATCGGAGCCGGAACGACAAATTCATTATTCCCTGTACCGAAGTATTTCTCAGTATAGTCCAAGAACGTTTTTGTCTCATCGCGAATTATATATTCGCCCGGCATACTTGCTTCTGGTGTGTCATTACCCAAAACAGCGCATTCAATCTCACGCATCTCGAGGCACTCCTCTACTATGATCTTTCTGTCGTACTCCGCGGCATGGCGAATTGCTTTGCGAAGCGATTCTTCGCCGTCAGCTCGCGAAACGCCGACTGAAGAGCCAAGATTTGCTGGCTTAACGAAACACGGAAAGCTCAAGTCCTTTTCCACCTGTTCGGTGACGGCTGCGGGATCCCCCTCCCATTCGCTTCTCAGGAACCAAACGTACTTGCAGATCGGTAACCCGGCCTCACGGAACAACGTCTTCATCACGACCTTGTCCATTCCGCAGGCCGATGCTAAAACGCCGCATCCTACATAGGGCAGCCCCACCATTTCAAACATTCCCTGAATTGTTCCGTCTTCACCAAAGGTTCCGTGAAGAACTGGGAACAATACGTCGATTTCTAATAATCCATTTATTGCACCTGCGCCATCAATCGTAGCAAAACCATTCCGGGTCGGCTGATTTACCAAGGCGATCCCGTGATCAACCATCGATGAAACCGCATCGGCGATGAGGTTCGCAGTAGATTCCGGCAGCCTCTTTAACGAGGCATTTGGTCCCATCCAATATCCGTCCGGCGTGATAAAGACCGGCACAACGGTGTACTTTTCCTTATCGATCTGCTCAATAACTGATCTAGCCGAGCGTATAGATATTTCGTGTTCGCCCGAACGTCCTCCAAATACTATTCCAATACGGGTTTTCATAGTCGCGTTCTGTCGATTAATTGTACCTGGCTAAGCAGAATCAAAATTGAATGTTGAAAAGACTCCTTTTGCGTCTGGTTCAAAAACTCAACCCTTTGCAAAAGGTATCATAAAATGGTTTTCCCAAGAGCTGAAAGAATTAGCTCGCATGCCAGTTCCACCGTAATGTTGCTTTGATCGAGAAGCGGGTTGACCTCGACTATCTCAAACGATCGCATACCTCCGTGTTCGGCAATGACCTCGAGCGCCAAATGAGCCTCGCGATATGTGGTCCCGCCGCGAACAAGTGTGCCGGAACCCGGAGCAAACCGCGGATCGATCATGTCAATATCAAAGGTAACCGCAAATCCACCTGGAGCCCGCGCGGCGATCGCGATCGCCTCATTAACGCATGCAAGCATACCGCGCTTGTCAATGTCGCTCATTGTGAAAAAGTTCTTCCGCAATCCCCGGCCCAATACCTCGGTGCGCTCACCAATATCTACATCACGAGCGCCGACATGGGCGAAATACTCAGGATTCAGCTTTGGCGCGAAGCCCTCCAGTCCAACAAGTGTATTTTCGCCCTCACCAAGAAGAACAGCCAGGGGCATACCATGAATATTTCCGGAAGGAGAACTGGAGGGTGTGTTGATGTCAGCATGAGCATCAAACCATATCAACCCGATCTCTTCATCTCGTTCGCGGAAGTGCGACGAAAGCGCCGAGAATGTGCCGATCGCAATGGAGTGGTCGCCGCCCAGAATAATAGGCATCTCATCTTGTGCAAGAATCGCCTTTATCGACGTTGAAATATTCCCGCATGAAGCGATCATTTCTTCAAGATACTTGGGATTCTCTTCAACGGCTGCGGTCCTGGCGGGCTTAATTATTTCCACGTCGCCATGATCAACTACCTCATAACCAAGCTCGGAAATATGTTCGCTGAGTGGACGCCCGCGAATCAACGATAGGCGCATCGCATCGACACCAAGTTCGCTGCCTGTCCGACCCGCACCAAAACCAAGGGGTACGCCGAGAATCCCAATATTTTTCCGACGTTTATCAACAATAGTCATACATCGGGCTATCAATTCTCACCAAAACGTCCCAAAAACAAATCTTGAACTGCAATCAACGCAGCTTCCGCATCGTCGCCGTCGACTGATACAAACAATGTCGTACCCATTGACGCCGCAAGCGTAAGGATGCTCAGGATCGACTTCGCATCAGCAAAAGCATTAGTGTCCTTGCGAGTGATAATGATGCGACTCTTGAACTCGTTTGCAAGGCGTACGAGTTGGGCCGCGGCTCTGGCGTGAAGACCAAGTCGATTTAGAACCCTGACCGAGGCTTCACGCATCTTTTTTCATCTTCTGAGGCTCTAGAAGGGAGCTAGTCCTATAAATAGCTTGTTTTCCTTGCTCTTCAACTTCTTTGGCGAGTTCCGCAAGCGTGGTTTCCCGACTATACGAAGCAAGTTTGAGTACCATGGGTAGATTCACACCGGTTACTATTTCCACCTCATTCTCTTTTATGAACATTGCCGCAATGTTAGTCGGCGTGCCACCAAACATATCAGTCAAAACCAACACGCCAGCACCTTGGGAAACCTTTTTGATTGCCCGGTCGATCTCACCCTTGGCAAGATCAACGTCATCGTGCCAACCTATGGAGACCGCCGCAATGTGATCAAGATCTCCAACTACCGTTTCCGCGGCCGCAACCAATTCCGTTGCAACCTGGCCATGAGAAATAATTACACCGCCGATTCTGTTCATATACGGACCAATTATAGCGAATTGAGCGACGGAAGCGAACGAGCCGAATTTGCAAAATTGGGATCGTGAAACCAACAAAGAATCACCGAAACAAAAAACACTGTTCGGCGAGTTGCGAGTTGAGGACAAGATCGCTGGAGCATCAAAACATAAAAGGAGCACGCAGAGCCAAGGAAACGATTGAAAGATCGTCAAGAAAAGGGCTTATGGACGGCCTAAAGGCCGAGGACAGGTCTCGCCGAAGATTCGCTTCGGCAAGGGCCCTTTATTTTTGAAGGTCGCGGTGCGTGACGGTCACGTCGTAGCTCGCCTTTTTGAGATGTTCGCGGATCTTGTTTGCGACCATAACGGACCGATGGCGCCCGCCTGTGCAACCGACACCGACGTTCAGATACGATTTCCCCTCCCGCTTGTAAAACGGCAGCAAATAATTCAATAGATCCGTAAAACGGCCGATCGTTTCAGATACTTCTTCATGCTTTTCAAGAAACCGAACAACCTTCGGCTCGTCCCCACCAAAATCCCTCAGGGCTTTATTAAAGAACGGATTTGGAAGATGGCGAACATCAAAGAGCAGATCGAGATCACGCGGCGTTCCAAACTTATGTCCGAAGCTAATAATCTGTACCTTTAGCGGAGCTCCATCGACATATGTCCCGAAGGTCTCCGTAATCACTCTTCGAAGCGTATGGACCGTATGTTCAGAGGTGTCGATTATTAGGTCCGCGAGCGGTCGAATATGCTTTAGCGCTCGTCGCTCGGCCCGAATAGCAGCAAGAAGCCCCTTGCCAGTGTCTGCCGGGTGGGGACGACGCGTCTCGGAAAACCGGCGTTTGAGGACCTCATCCGACGCTTCGAAAAAGACCACAAATGGTTCGAGGATTTTCTTTCGAAGTTTCGTGAGCTCGTGCGGAAATTCAGAAAGGAAATGTCGTTCGCGAATATTAATGACAAGTGCCGCCTTTTCGATCGCCCTAACTTCCTCGTCATTCGGAATCAGAAGCCGCGCGAATGTCGACAACATCGTAAGTGGGAGATTGTCGACGCAAAAGTAACTCAGATCTTCGAAAGCGTTTGTTGCGGAACTCATCCC
>Ga0105247_10003431_pt1 | contig 10337 bp, 8 predicted proteins | sample KBSS24metaG_FD_81519 | JGI IMG/M metagenome (GOLD analysis project Ga0105247, IMG submission 81519) | Switchgrass rhizosphere microbial communities from Kellogg Biological Station, Michigan, USA - KBS S2-4 metaG | ecosystem: Host-associated > Plants > Roots > Rhizosphere > Soil | place...
ATCAGACAGATCGCCATCAACAAGCAACTGACCAGTGTGATGTTGGATTACGGGATCGACGTTCTTTCCGCTGTTCCCGTCGAGCAAATTGATCATGCACGCTTTCGTCTGAAACGGTGGCCAGAGATTACCGAAGCCGTATAGGAGCAGAAGCGGAAGTACCAACAACAACGCATGCGCAGGGCAAAACCTGGCGTGCGGCAAGGTCCACGTCGGTAGCTGGTAAACCGGCTGGCGGGGTTGTGGAACGGCATGTGGGGACGCCCTATTTGTGGACACTTTGCCCCGCGCTACCGCGCCCCGCGGTGCGTCCCCGGTGCTACGCGACCCTCGATCTCCTATCGATCGATGCGCCGCGCTCGGGTCCTCTCGCTAGCATCCAGATCCCGCAAATTCATGATTTTAGAAGAATTTGTGTCGCATCCGGCCGCAATCCGTTGCACCTCGTCGCCAAGCTGTTACCATCCCCGACCCGCCCAGTCCTGGGCGGATAGGGTCGGGGCGTAGCTCAGCCTGGTAGAGCATCTGCTTTGGGAGCAGAGGGTCGGAGGTTCGAATCCTCTCGCCCCGACCAATACAATCAAAGTCCATTCCGGAATCATGGGTAACAGATTATTCGGCCGGAATTAAGTGTCACCCATGTGCCCGAAAGCACACAGGGCTTTGAGAAGCCGCTCCCTATTTCGCCAGCGCTGGTAGTAGTCCTTGAATATAGAAGAGACTCCGCCGGTCGAATTGAAGGCGTGATCCGGAACGCTATCAGGTGATCTTCGTTCCATTTCATGCAGGTAAACCCTCCGGGATGCCTGTGGATGTCTTGACCGACTTTGTCGATCGCGACGGCAAGGCGCGCGGCCGGCCCGTCGGCGTCGTCATCGACAGGCACGGCGATCTCCTCGTGGCAGACGACGTCGGCAATATGATCTGGCGGGTAACAGGCACCGAGCAGCCCTCGCAGCGAACGGCAGCGCAGTCCCCAAGACCGATCCGCTGATCGACTGCGGCGCAGAAAGTACGCCGCGTAGCCGCCGCCATGAGCTACAGCGCGAAGGGATAGGTGTCGGGTACGCCGGGCCGCGCGTGTTGTGGCCCCAAAGGGGTCACGGCCGTGGTCTCGTCAAACCAGACGTAGGCATCGAACTGCTGCGCAAGTGAGGCTTCCGAATAGTGGCTGGCCACTTCGGTTTCGGGGCGGTAGATCACTCCAATGAACCGCTCCAATCGCGGCTCGAGGAGGCGCCGACGTAGCGCCTCGTGACGACCGACGTCGAGTAAGAAGCGCGGTACTCCCGAGTCGTGGCAGAGACGCTCGTAACTGTCGTGATGCGAGGGTCGGACCCGTTTGAATTCCAACTCGCCATCCCAATCAGTGGCGGCAGCGACGGTTCCCGTGTGTGTACCGAAGCCAATCAGCGCCGCCTCACCACCGAAGTGTTCGCGGCACAATTGACCGATATTAAGCTCCTCCCGCACGGCGCCCATATCCGTATACCGCGCATCGCCGATGTGGGAATTGTGGGCCCAGACCACCGCCTTTGCACGCGGGCCGCGCGCCTCGAGCAAGTGCCTCAGGGTCTCGAACATGTGCGTGTCGCGCAGATTCCAGGATTCCGCGCCCCCGTAGTACATGACCCGGTAGTACTGCTCGGCGGCCGCAATGAGTCGCGCATTCTGGGCGGCGTCGAGAAAGCTCTCGCCGTCCTGCCGTGCGTACTGGAGCCGCTTGGCCAGCAGCTCCTGGCACTGCTGGATGACCCCCTGCTCACATTTGCGGTAGGCGGACGTCAGCACGGCATGACCATAGGTGGAGGGCTCGCGTTGCCAGGGTGTCAGGCAGCCATAGCGTTCACGTGCGACTCTGGCTGCCTCGGGATCGACCTTGTCGAGATACTCGAGGACAGCCGTAATCGAGTCGCTCATGTTGTAAAGATCGAGTCCATAGAAGGCGCTCTGGCGTTCGGTCCCGAGCCCCTCGTTATGACTGCGCATCCAGGTAAGGAATTCCTCCACCTCGGCATTGCGCCACATCCAGGTGGGAAAACGACGAAAGGGAGGCTCGGTGCCAGTACGTGCAGAACGATGACGCACAAAACGATCGACCGCAGCCGCATCCGGCCAGTCCGCCTCGACGGCCACGATGGTAAAGCCATGCTTCTCGATGAGACGCCGCGTGATCGCAGCTCGTGCACGGTAAAATTCGGATGTACCGTGGCTTGCTTCACCCAGCAGAATGACGCGCCGCTGCGCGTAGCGATCAAATAGAGCGCCAAGGGCGGGGTCCTCTAACAATGGCAGCCGCTCTGCCGCCGCTGCGATCATCTGCGGCAGACTTTCACCGCGCGACTGCCCGGGCACATGGTTGCTCGCCGAGCGGCGGCCATCCTCCGCCCAGCCCTGCTCACCGACCAACGGCACGAACGCGACGGCACCGAGATTCTCCACCTCGTACTCGGTCTCACCGTCCCGTTGGATCTTGCGAAGTGTTTGATGCCAGGTCTGTTCGCCCACCGGAATGATCAGCCGGCCTCCGATCGCGAGCTGCGTCTTCAGTGCCTGTGGTATCTCTGGTCCGGCGGCCGCCACCAAAATCGCATCAAAGGGCGCTGCGTCCATCCAGCCTCGGGTGCCGTCGCCGGCTCGTACTTCGATGTTGTGATAACCCAACTGCTCAAATCGCTGTTGGGCTACGCGGGCGAGAGCCTCGTGTCGCTCGATGGTGTAAACCTGCGCGGCAATACGGCTCAGCACCGCGGCGGCGTAACCCGAGCCCGTGCCCACCTCGAGCACGTGATCGCCGGGTTGTATATCGGCTGCCTCGATCATGAGCGCGATGATGTACGGCTGAGAGATCGTCTGGCCCTCATTGATCGGCAGGGGACCGTCCTCGTAGGCGAATTCCTCGTATCCGGGTTCAACAAAGGCCTCGCGCGGGACGCAGCGCATGGCCTCCAAAACTCGGGCGTCCCGGATGCCGCGTTGAGCAATCTGAGTTTTCACCATCTGGGCGCGGGCACGAGCGGGCTCTAACACAAGACACCCTTGAGCATTTGCTACATGAGAAGCCTGCAACAAATCGAGCAAGGGACGCTCCCGAGCTTCATCGTGAGCGGAGCAATGTCGCGATCATCGACGCCCGCGAGCGCGGCCACTGGCGCAGCACGACCGCTGAAGCTCCTGCGCCGGGTGCGGTTCTTGCGGACCGCGTAGAGTGGTCAAACCGGCAAGCAACAGGAGATGGAGCAGAAGTATGAAATCGCCAGGGCATCAGAAATTCCCGGACCACAAGGTTGTTGAAAAGCCCGTCGCAGACAAGATCGAGGTGGAGGCCGCGGGGAAGCTTCTTGCCGAATCACAGGATGTGATCCGAGTGGAGGAGGACGGGAATCCAGCGCGGCTCTATTTCCCGCGCTCAGCGGTCGCCATGGAGAAGCTGGAGCCCTCGGACACAACGACCCAGTGTCCATTCAAGGGGACGGCACGCTACTTCAATCTGAAGCTGGATGGCAGGAGTCTTCCGGATGCGGTCTGGTCGTACGAGGAGCCCTACGAGGAGCACCAGAACCTGAAGGGCAGGCTTGCGTTCTATGATGACAAATACGCGGAAATTCATGTACGGGCTCAGGGCCTCAGTTGAATCACTGACGCACCCCGGTGTCATGCCGCCGGGAGGTTTTTTGAGCACGTATTGCCGGATGTGTATTGATCAGGCCGCAGTTTGTATGTCTGAGATTGCGCTCGGAACGCCTCACGCCGCCCGTCGTTCTTCAAGTTGATAGTCGAGGAGAACCACGTGCTCCCGGCAATGCAAGTCATCACGCTTCTGTTGCTCGCGCTGGCGATGGTCCCCGCGGTTGCTCACGCTTTGGAACTGCCCGGCAAGAAGCGATTGACAAAAGAGACCTATCTTGCGGTCCAACCTATCTACTATCCCGGTTTCACCATCATCGGCGGGTTCGGCGAGTTTGCGGGCATGTCTGGCTGCGGGATCAGAATCTGCGAGGCGCAGCCGCCTCATTCTTTCGCACGCGGGCACTCTCGGGAGATCTCGCAGACACCAACTGGCGAGCGTTGCGCCATCGATGGGAGTACTCCCATGTGGCATGAGCCTTCACCGCGGTGTCGCGCTGATCCTGCTCGCGTCGGCCCTCGCCGCGAGGAGCCGCACAAAGTCCCGGCCGATTGACTCACGCGGCGACTGCTGTCGGCAGCAGCACTACTGGAAAGCGCGCTCACTGCTTTGCTCGTAGTGCTCTAGCGCCTTGATGAGTCCACCCAGAACTTCTGCGGAAGTCTCGAACAGCGCTTGAGCCTTCGGCTCATCGATCTTCCCGACATCCTCGCGCAGATGTTGCGCCAGATCCTGCAGTCGAGACTTGAGCTGTACGGTGTGGTGACAAGGATGATTTTCCGGGATACTTATTGGCTTGTGCGGGCATCGCTGATCTCTCCGGGCCGAGGCCAACTCTCAGCGGAGTCCAGCAATCGCAATGCCTGCGGCTGCCGGTGAAGCTTGCCGGCAAGCTTGTCCATCACATTGGTTAGTCACGAACTCGCTCTGGCACATAGGTTGCGAGATTTCTGCCGGCCGACGCCAGCGGTCGCATGAGCCTGGCCTTTGCCGCCAGTTGAGGTGGGCTGCCATCCCTGAGATGTCACGGGGCCCGATCACGAGGCCACCACCGTCGTGGTCCTGAACGATGGCGGATTTGGGCAGGAGCGTCATTCGCTCGAGCACAAAGGATTGCCCGGCATGCATGCGATGCAGCGCGCGGCCGATTTCGCTCAACGGCGTTGAGCCTGGGTGGCCGCGGGCGCCGCGTCGCAACCGGTGCGCATGGACTCGAAGAACTGCGCGCATCGGTAAAGGATGCCCGGGAGACGACGGGCTTGCTCGTCCTCGATGTTGCGATCAACGGCAAACTCGAGCTACCGCGAGCCACCGGCTGAGGAGCGCTCAATTCCAAGGAGACCGGGTGTGTTGATTCAACCGATTGATTACTGCCTCGTCGTCTGGTTCGCCATCGCACTCGCCTCGACCCTTTACGTCGGCTGGGATCAGTATCGGAATAATCCCGAACCCACGGTCATGAAGTGGGGTTTCATCCTCATCACCCTCTACATGGGTCCATTGGGACTGCTGTTGTATGTGCTGGCAGACCAGGAACCGCGACCCGGCGAGCACGAGAAGTTCATCGCACCCCTGTGGAAGCAGGGCGTGGGATCCACCATTCACTGCGTCGCGGGCGATGCCACGGGAATCATTCTCGCCGCGATTGTGACCGCGACGCTAGGACTGCCGATGTGGATCGATCTCATCGTCGAGTACCTCGTGGGCTTCTCCTTTGGCTTGTTCATTTTCCAATCGCTCTTCATGAAGTCAATGATGGGCGGAACCTACTGGCAAAACGTACGCAAGAGCTTTCTACCGGAGTTCATCAGCATGAACTTCATGATGGCCGGCATGGGCCCGGTCATGAGCTTTCTCATGATGGGTCGGGACATGCGGGCCATGGAGCCCACCGAGCTGCTGTTCTGGGGTGTGATGTCACTCGGAGTGATCGCAGGATTCACACTCGCGTATCCGGCCAATGTCTGGATGGTCAAACGCGGGTTAAAACACGGACTGATGACAGACCGAAAGGATTACCCCGCCAGGCCGGCGGCGCAGGGTCCGAATTCCCAGGGCGCTCACACGATGCATTCCGATGCGACACCCGCCCAACTCGCCGCGATGTCTGGAGTATCGTTTCTGACGCTCATCACTGGCCTCGTAGCGCCCGCAAACTCAGTGAATCTGCGCCTTTCAGCGCGCGAAGTGGGCGGGGCGATCATGCCGCCGGGCATGATCATGGACCGCGACACGCCCGCACAGGCAATGCGCGACATGGCGGCGGTGGATCCGCGCGACATCGTCGCACGCTACGGACTCGATGCGCGCGGAGATCGCGAGCTCATTCCGCGTATCGAGAACGGTATCAAGATGTTCGATCTGGAGGCCGCCGTAATCCGCTGGACGATCTTGCCCGGTGTCACGGTGGATGCATACGCTTTCAACGGACAGATTCCCGGGCCGCGGCTGCACCTGCATCAGGGCGATCACGTTCGAATCAACGTCACGAATCGCTTACCGGAGAGCACAACTGTGCACTGGCATGGGCTTATCCTGCCGAATGTCATGGATGGCCCGGCCAAGATCACACAGGCGCCCATTGGGATAGGTCAGCGGTATCACTACGAGTTCACGGTCGCGCAGTCCGGCACGTATTTGTATCACTCGCACGACCATGTGGATCGACAGCAGGCGCTCGGATTGTACGGCGCGCTGATTATCGATCCAGCGGCACCCGACCCGAGCCTCCAGGCCGATCACGAATACACTATATTGTTGCAGGAGTGGCTGGTTCGCGCAGGGCTCACCTTTCCGGCGATGCCAATGGATGGCGCCCAGCCAAACTACTTCACCATCAACGGTCGCGCGTACCCGGCCACCGATACCATCCATATGAAGGTGGGGGAAACGCTCAAAGTGCGTTTCATCGGCTCCAACAACGGATTCATTCACCCGATGCACATTCACGGTGGGCCGTTCAAAGTTGTTGCGGTTGACGGACAGACCTTACAACCCTCCACACAGTACTCGGAAGATACAATCAATGTCGGACCCGGGCAGCGCTATGATGTAATCTGGAAGGCGCGGCAGCCCGGCAAATGGCTCATCCACTGCCACATCGGCCATCACACGACGAACAACAATGTCGAGATCCGTGGCGGCGGCGGGTTGATGATGATCATCGATGTGAGGTAGTTGCCGCCGGCAGTTATGGCGGCTTTACCGCACGATCCCGTTACCTCGGGAGGCCAAATTCGATCAGCTGAGGGCGAAGATGCGCGACGCCATGCTCATCGTACCGCTCGATGAGAGCGCTCGAGCCCGCCGCATCCAGATCGAGCCGGGCAGCAAAGGCCAGGAGTTGCGACTGCAGATGTCGAAAGAATGCGGCGTCACCGTATCTGAGATCGTACGGTCGATCGCCCGCCCACCCGCTTGAAGTTAAATTGTGGACGCGCGCCGGTACCTCAGCGCCACGAGGTACGGTCGCATTTGACACGCTGCATCACACAATCCCCGGTGTGCACGCTGAAGGATTGCCGGCAGGCGTACAGGGCTGATCCCTTCCAATACCTCGGTGGCCAGCTGGAACGTTATCAGTTCGGGTGCCGAGGCGACTCCGGCCTGCGCAATGTCGGTCATATCAACCAAAGCGGTCGTCAAGACTACAGCCACCGATGCGAGGGCATCTCGATGCGTTTCCCGACCGACGAGTCCGCACTCGGCTTGCGCTGAAGCATCCTGCGCGCACGCCAGGAACCTGTGAATATCTGCCACCACCAAAGCTGGAATCTCGATCATAGTGGAGTGTCGGTTGACCAGGATGGGGGAAGCTATGCCTATCGGTCACGCCTCGGCCAGTATCGGCGTCACACTTGGCTTCGCGGACTAATGGAGTTACGCAGTCGACCCCATGACCCTGCCCACAAATGCGACGCCGGACGCGGCGAAGCGCATGGCAAAGGCCCCGAATCACGGCGGAAAGCACGACGGCCGGGATCAAGCGCGCTTTCCTCTTCTTCCGGTTCTTCAGTCAGCACACCACGAGAGCAAGGCGGCCCCTGAGCTGGTTGCTACGATCAGCCCGCGGCGTTAACCACCAGGCTCGTGATTGCCACGAGGCGGGTGCTAAGATGATCTGCTATGCGAATACAACAAGCTGTCATCGGACTTCTGTCCTGGTCTGCGGTCCTTTGCTGGACTTCGGCAGGTGCTATGGCTCATTCCGGAGGGGCATCCGCGGTGGAAGCCCGCCTGGCGGAACAGAACGCTCTCTTCGAGGAGCAGTACGAGTCTGATTTGAAGGCTCATCCGGAGACCGCAACCCAGTTTGGCGACTATCGCTACAACGATCAGTTGAGCGACAACTCAATTGCGGGAATCAATGGCCAGCACGGCCGGGACACGGACTTTCTGCGGCGCCTGAAGGCTATTTCCACGGGGGGCTTTCGCGAGCAGGATGTTCTGTCGCACCAGGTCATGGCGCGCATGCTCGAACAGCGTATCGCGGACTACGACTTCAAAGAATACGAGATGCCCGTAAACCAGATGAGTGGGCCGCACGTTCGCCTGGCAGATCTGCCGTTGGCCGTGCCGTTGGATTCGCTGAAGCAATACGAGGACTATCTATCCCGGCTTCACCAGATCCCCCGCGTGTTTACCCAGACGGAGGAGGTTCTGCGCGCGGGCAAGAGCGATCAACTCATGCCGGTGCGTTTCCTTCTCGAGAAGGTGCCAGCCCAATGCCTCGGGGTCATCGCGGCAGATCCATTCCTGCTGCCGACCAAGAAATATCCGAGCGTCATCCCGGAGGCTGAGCAACGGCGCCTGACGAAGGAAATAACGGCAACGGTCGTCAATGAGGTGTTGCCGGCCTACCTGGCTTTTGCCACGTTCATCGCTGAGGAATATGCACCGTCTGGCCGGAGCACACTGTCGGTCAGCGCACTGCCCGGTGGCGAGAAACGCTATTTGAATGACATTCGCAGCCGCACGACGCTCAGCACACTCACTCCCGATCAGATTCATCAGATCGGCCTGCGCGAGATCGATAGGATCCAGGCGGACATGTTGGCCATTGCGAAGCGCGAAGGGTTCAACGATCTGGCCGCGTTTCGCGCGGCCGCCAGAGACAATCCCAAGTACCACCCAGGGTCCGCGGGGCAGATCGTAGAGGATTTCCGCAAGTACATCGCGCAAATGCAGCCCAAGCTGCCCGAGTTGTTCGGCGTTGTGCCTGGCGCGCCGGTCACCGTTGAGTCGATGCCCGATTTCGAGCCCGGCAATGCCACCCACTACCAGACAGGCACACCCGATGGCAAACGGCCGGGCCGGGTAGTTGTGGCCGTTGCGAATTTCGGTCAGCGCTCGCTCATCGACGATGAGGCTATCGCTTACCACGAGGGAGTTCCCGGCCACCACATGCAGCTCTCGGTCGCACAGACACTGCCCGATCTGCCGAAGTTTCGGCAACATGGCGGCAATTCCGGCTACGTGGAGGGTTGGGCGCTGTACGCCGAGCAACTTGGCAGGGAAGTGGGGTTCTATCAGGATCCGGTCAGTGACTATGGGCGTCTCTCCAGTGAGTTGTTTCGCGCTGTGCGACTGGTCGTCGATACCGGGATCCATTCGAAGGGATGGACGCGCGATCAGGTCATCGAGTTTTTTCGCAAAACCGACGCGGTTGATGAGCCCACGATCCAGTCAGAAACCGACCGCTACATTGCCTGGCCTGCGCAGGCGCTTGCGTACAAGCTCGGCCAACTCAAATTCAGGGAGCTGCGCGAGCGGGCCCAAAAGCAGCTAGGGACCCGTTTCGACGTGCGCGCCTTCCATGATGAGATGCTCAACGGCGGCGTCTTGCCGCTCGATCTGTTGGACTCACGGACGAACCAGTGGATCGCGGCCCAAAAGCGTCACGTCACGGCTGTGGCCAGCACGCGCTGATGCGAAAAATCGTACTGCGGGACGCCGGCAGGCATGAGCAATCTTTAGAAGCTATTGCCTGCCGCTCGCCCACTGTCGAACTGACACTGGTGAATGAATGTGCAGAACGTGCGTACGCTCGATGACTTCATCGAGTGCCTTGCGGTGCCCGTCTTTCAGATACTGATTCAGGAAGGCCAACGACGTGGCGCTGATTGCCTCGAGGGCGGTGAGCGGCGCTATCGTACCGAATCGGGTTTCGCGCTCAGGGCCGTCCAGGAGAAGAATGAGATCTGTGTAGCCCATGTGTCGGATGCCGTCGAGGCGCAGGCGGACGACATCCGGGTTGAGGCCGGCTCGCCGCCAGGGCTCGTATGAGTAGTCGTTGAAGGTGAATTCGGGGGTGCTCGGCCGGTTCGGCAACGGCAAATGAACCCAGTCGCTCATCATGAGTAGCAACGGCCGCTCGACGGATGCATTGAAAAGGTCTGGATCATAGTTGCTCCCGTCGAGGTTGATGACCACGCGACACTGCTTCACGAGCCTGCAGCTCGAAGCCGCAATCGCGCCTCCAAATGACATTCCCATGAACCCGACCCGCTGCGGATTACCCGTAGCCAATATGGGCAGCAACTCCGGCGGCAGCGCACGTATTTCAATGCTGCGAGCGATGAACAACGTGTCGTCACGCCATGCGATAAAACTTGCTCCCAGCCTGTCGCGGCTGAATGCCTGCATATAGCCGCGAAGCGCCGCTGTACGGGCGTCGTGACCCGGTCCACTGGTCAGTATTTTTCGAAGC
>Ga0105247_10003432_pt1 | contig 10335 bp, 7 predicted proteins | sample KBSS24metaG_FD_81519 | JGI IMG/M metagenome (GOLD analysis project Ga0105247, IMG submission 81519) | Switchgrass rhizosphere microbial communities from Kellogg Biological Station, Michigan, USA - KBS S2-4 metaG | ecosystem: Host-associated > Plants > Roots > Rhizosphere > Soil | place...
CCGGCAATAAGAAAGAAATTTCCTTTATCATAAGATTGCTTGCTAAACAAATCTTCCAAAAATTTTTCCATGGCGCAAAGGTAAGTGAGAAGGGACAAGGCACAAGGTACAAGGACAAGAAGAGAGATCCCTTATTTGATGCCTGTTTTAATTCTTGAACCTTGTCTTTTAGTATCCAATCGCCTTTAAAAACTCTGCTTTCTTTCTTTTGGCGACATCAAGCACAACGCCGTTGCTGAGAACAACCTGCCCACCTTCACCACGGATATATTTTTCGAGGTAATCTTTATTGATGATGTAAGAATTATGAATGCGGATAAATATTTCGACAGGTAGTATTTCCTCAAAATCCTTGATAGTTCGGCTCACTACATATTTATTGTTTTGTATGGTATAAATATGAGTATAATTTGCATTAGCTTCAAGATAAATAATGTCATCAACTTTAATAAATTGAATTCCTTCGTGACTTGGAATGGCAATTCTGCTGAAATTCTTTTTTGGTTGCGAAAGCTGATCAAGTAAAAGTTCAAGTCGTTGATTAGGCAGGGTTGTATTTTTTTTCTGAACAGCCCGGTCCACCGTGGCTTTCAACTCATCCACGTCAACAGGCTTTACCAGGTAGTCCAATGCACTGAAACGAATTGCTTTTATGGCGTAATGATCATAGGCAGTAACAAAGACCACGTCGAAGTTTTTATGTTCGATCTTTTTTAAAAGGCTGAACCCATTTATTCCCGGCATTTCAATGTCAAGAAATAAAATATCGGGTTGTAATAGATTTATTTTTTCGATTGCTTGGTCCGGCTTTGTAAACGTACCTATCACTTCAACGGCATCGCAGTGTTGAATAATTTTCTGCTTTAAAGCATTTAATGAATTTTCTTCATCATCAACCAATATAGCCCGCAACATAGTTTTTTATTTTAATGATAACCATAACTCCACTTTTGTACCGACCGGGACATTTTCTTTTTTCAGGTCTGTAATGACCACACCGGGATGCACACCATTATATTTATTGTGGAGATTCACTCTTTTTGACGATATATCCAATCCATACGAAACATGTTCGGGTTTGTTTATCTGCTGAAGTGCTTCCGCTATTTCCCTACCCACGCCATTGTCCGTAATTGTATATTTCAGATAATCTTTTTCAATCTGTACCCGGATATTCAGCTCACGATCAGGTTCCGTCTTATTCATTAATCCATGATGAATAGCATTTTCAACAAAGGGTTGAATAATAAGCGGCGGAACTTTTATATCACTGTTTAATATTTCTTCATCGGCATTAAGCCGGTATTCAAACTTGTCATTGCATCTGAATTTTTCCAGTTGCAAAAACAATTGCAGGCTTTCATAATCTTTATAAAAAGGAACAAGATTGTTTTTCGAATTATCAAGCACCGACCGGATCAGCTTTGCAAAACGGGTAAGATAAACAGTCGCTTTTTCTTTTCGATCGCTCTGAATTAAATTATCAATGGCAGAAATACAATTAAAAATAAAATGAGGATTCATCTGGGCACGCAAGGCCATCATCTCTGTTTCTGTCATCTTTTGTTTTAGCTCTGCTGCGTGGCGAATATTTTTTATCCGGCGTCTTACCATTAACCAGCAAGCGGCAACCAGCAACAGTACGACTGCAATTTTAAACCAGGCTGTTTGCCAGAACCACGGAACAATAGTAAATGAGAATGTATCAAATGGTTCGCCCCAATTACCATTTTCATCAGCTACTTTTATTGTAAATGAATAAGTACCCGGAGCCAGCACTGCATATTGTGCCGAACGGCTTGCATCAGCGTATTTCCAATCATGATCAGCGCCTGATAACTTGTAGGCAAAACGTATCTTATCTGCATTGGAATAATGTATTGCTGTAAAATCAATTGAGATATTTGTTTGGCCGGGCCTTAGCTTCAAAGATTGTCCATTTACATCTTCATTCACTTCTTTACTGTTCACCCACACTTTATCGATAAGAGGATGTAATGTTTCTTTTTTATCCGGCATAAATTTTTCAACAGGATGAAAAGAAAGCAGGTTATTGGAAGCAGCTATAAGTGTTTTTGATGCTTCATCAAAAGTGAGTAACTCGATTGGGTAAGTTGTTTTTGATTTAAAAAAACTATTAAAAATGATCTTTTCAGTTGCCAGATCAAACCGGGAGATACCATATTCAGTTAGTATCCACAAATTGTTACCGCCATCATAGCTAAGGCTTTTAATAAAATCACTCGGAAGACCATCGTTACGTGTTATAAGATTTATACTATCATTGGCATAGTTATATTTTATAAGACCTGTTCCATACAATTCAGACAGCCATAGATTATTTTTTTCATCAGCGTAAATAAAATTCAAACCTTTTGACAATAAGTTCCTGTGATTTTCTTTTTTTGGATAAATATCCCATTCACCTGATTTTTTATTATAACAAATTATTCCTCCGCCTAATCTTGAGATCATCCAAATATGATTTTTGTTTTCTGTTATACGTGATATCCGGCTTGAGCTGCCAAGCTTTTCAAAATAGGCTGTTACGGAGTTATTTATTTTCTCACATGTACCTGTTTGAGCTGAATATTTATAAAGTCCAAATGACTGTCTTGTTGCAATCCAGATGTCTTCTTTAGCATCGCAATAAATGAAATTGATACGGGCTTTGTAAAGATCAGGATGCAGCCAGGCAGGCTGTGTAAATTTTTTTGTAACCGCATTGAACTGATATAAGCCGATTGAACTACCAACCCATAATTGACCTTTTTTATCCTGGCTTATGCAGACAATAGCCTTTTTATTATCAATCGGGTAATTTGAAAAATCCTTCAGATCTTTTTTGACCTCTAATAATGCGTGACTAAGGTTGGTAATATAGAGGTCACCTGCTAACGACCGAAGAATACTGTTACATTCTTCCCACGGAACTTTTTTACCATTCTTTGTAAGATCAAGGCGGGGGGAAATAATATCTTCATCTTCCAGTTGAAACAAACCGCCCGATGTTCCGATCCAATAATTTCCATTTGTCGCTTTGAGTAACGATACAAGAGATATTTCAGATTCTTGCGAACCCGGAACTTCAATTGGCGCCTGTTCATATTTCAATGTAGCTATATCCACTATAAAACAACCAGGAGCACTCATGCATAAAATTTTTTCATCACTGATCTTCATTATTTTATTTACAGATTGAAATTCTTGTCCTGTGCCGAGCCCGAAATCCTGTTTTTGCTGTGTATTCGAATTCATATCGAAACGATAAACGCCGCTGTCCCACGGAGCATACCATAGGGTATTCGATGCTTCATCAGGAAGCACAGAACGGATATAGGAAGGTTTTAAAAAATCATACTGCTTTGGATTGTTTTGCTTGTTCCATATTTTTTTATGTGAAAGATCAATCAAGTGAATGCCTGATGTATCGCCGGCAAGCCAGAGACGGTTTTGTTTATCGGTAAACCAGTTATCACTGCCTACAATAATTCCCTTTAAGCTTTTTGCCCAGGGTTCATTGGTAAACCGTTTCAGATATTGAAGATTGCTATCCAGCATATCCAGTTCGCCGCTATGATTGATCCAGATATTTCCACTCTTATCTTTATACAAACTGTTGATCAATGTACCCGAACCTCCTTTTAGTTCCGGCCTTTTTATTTTTTCATTTTCGAAACTATTGCTAAGTGTATTAAAAACAGAAAGACCGCTTGATGTAGCGATCAGCAATTGGCAATAGCGGTATTCAAGAATATCAAGAACTGTATTATTGGAAAGCCCCACAGCAGGATCTTTAGCAGCAAAGAATTTTTTAAAACGGGAGCCATCAAAACGGTTAAGACCTTCTTTGGTACCGAGCCAAAGGAAGCCCCGGCTGTCTTGCCAGATGCAATTGATGCTATTATCGCTTAAGCCATTTTGAGTAGTATAAAAGTTGACAGTGCGGAATCCTTCCTGTGCAAACAATACATGAGTATAACAACAAACAATTGCAATTACATACCGCATGTTTTAAAGTTACTAAGTTACCCCCACTCATTTTGAAAATTGAACATTGCGTATTGAGCCTTGAACATTTCGTGGACCTGATAAGAAATAATTTTCAATGCTCAATGTTCAATACTCAACTCACAACGATGCCAGGTAAAATTCTTCCTTACCCTTTTAGGGGATAGGGGCATTCTCTCTATTTTAATTTGCTTTCCAAAGCTGCCAATCTTTTTTCCATATCTTCTATTTTCTTCTGTTGTGATTCAATGATTACCTGTTGCTCTTGTATTGCTTTTACCAACGGCACTACAAATTCTGCATAACGGATACTATATAACTCTCCAACATTGTTTGGTTTTATCACGCCACTGAAATCATAATTACAATCTTTTGCTGCCTGCTCTACTTCCTGGGCTATAAAACCACTGATCTTTATTTTTTCTATATCATATTTTGAAGGCCAATCACCCACTTCTTTTTTCCCTTTATACACTCTCTCATTTTGCCGGTGAATATTCAGATTATAAGTTACGGGCCGCAGTCGGTTGATAAAAGCCAGGCCAGGCACATTAGCTTCCACATTATCTTTTATATCGCCATCGCTGCTATAAACACCCCAATTCACCTGCCCGCCAATCCAGGTTACACTGGTGTTGCCAATTTCGATTCGGTCATTTGCGTTCACAATACCGCCAGCCTGGTGTCCGATAGCAGTAGTGTTGGTTAAACCCGCCGCGGTAAAGCGGGCCTCGTTCCCAATGCCCGTATTAAAATAACCAGTAGAATTGTAATACACCGATTGATGCCCGATACCCGTATTATATCTTCCGGTGGTATTATTAAAAAGGGCATCTCTTCCTACTGCGGTATTGAAGAGACCATCTGTATTATAAAAAAGCGCATTTACACCATCTGCTGTATTGTCTGTTCCCACCGTATTATTATACAGCGCCTGGTAGCCGGAAGCGGTATTCCAAATTCCTGTTGTGTTTTTATATAATGCAATTCTACCCAGCCCTGTGTTACCGTAGCCGGTAGTGTTGTTGTATAATGAATTTGACCCAATGGCAGTATTGGAGTATCCCGTACTATTTAGGGTCATTGAATTCGAACCAATAGCAGTATTTTCATCAGCAGTAGTATTACCTTGCAGTGCAAGCATTCCCATAGCTGTATTATTTTTGCCTGCAGAGTTATTTTGCAGTGCCCCAGTCCCATTAGCTGTATTCCCATCCCCTGTCGTATTATTTTGCAGTGCCACATATCCGATTGCTGTATTAAAAATAGCTGTAGTGTTTTTGGAAAGCGCTAACGAACCTACAGCTGTATTGTAAGATCCTGACTGATTTTTCTCTAATGCGTTATAACCAACTGCAGTATTGTCATACGCCGTTGTGTTTTCAGAAAGTGACGCATAACCCAACGCAGTATTATTTTGACCGGTGGAATTATAGTGAAGTGTATAATATCCCGTGGCTGTATTGTTGTTCCCTAAGTTTCTGAGTAGCGAAAGGCTACCAATTGCAGTGTTGAATGAACCCGTGGTATTGTCTGATAAAGAGCCTGCTCCCAGGACAGTGTTGAAATCACCAGTACTATTGGAGTATCCTGCCCCAGTTCCGATAAAAGTGTTGAGTTGCCCGGACGTGTTAGAATAGCCTGTGCCCGCACCAATAAATGTGTTGTTGAATGCATTGTTATTCCTCCCGGCATTTAACCCAACAAAACAATTATAAGTGTTGTCTGAATGTATCCACATCAATTCCGTTCCATCATTGTTACGAAGCTTGATCAAAGGATGTGAATTGGATTGTGTACTGTTGGCATCAATTATTAGTTGAGTTGTATCTGCATTGCCTTTTATGTGGAACTTAGCAGCAGGTGAATTGATACCAATACCCACATTACCGCTGTTGTTATTATTAATATCAGACCCATTCAATGTCCAGTAATTGGTGGCGCTGCCCGTAGATAGTTGCAGCCATGAGCTTCCATTATAAAAATAAAACCCAGGTGTATTATCGGTCTGATAAACCATCAGGCTAAGGCCGGGACTGGTAATAGCATTTCGCTGAGCCATTGTCATGCGGGGTATTAAAATTCCAGAGGTAGTTGAGCTAATATCCAATTTAGCAGAAGCATCCGGCGTGGCTGTCCCAATGCCCACCTGCGCAAACAGGATGTTGAAGGAAAAAAGAATAATGGTTAACAGCAAAATGATTTTCTTTCTCATAATTGATATTTTAAAATGCGGTAATGGTTTTTAATTTTTTGAATCAGTCATTCATTCTTTATTGATTATCCTGATGAGTTAGCCTTTTCAATTTATTTGTCTCTGTGTGGTTTCATCAGCTTTAGTAAGTGAATCGCTATTTATTGTTTTATTATCTTAACTGCTTTTACAATACTGTTCCAACTTGCAACGAGATTATACGAACCTGCAGCAAGAGACGCTATATTCAACTGCACCAGGTTACTGCCCTGCAATAAATTTGTTTGTTGTTGTTTTACCAATGCCCCTTTTGCATCATAAAGTTTCAGGGCAAGCATTGTCATTTCATTTACACTGATATTGATATTGACTACTGCCGTATTCGGTACAGGGTTTGGATAAACTGTAAATAGTTCAGATGACAAACAGGATGATTTTATAATGGAGCTGATATTTTTTCTTCCATCAATATCATATTCCACAATGCGGTAGAGATTATTAACAGAAGCCTGGTTATCGTTCCAGTTATAGCTTCGTTCCGTACTGCTAATTCCTGCAGCCGCAATATTTCCTATCGTTTGCCAGTGCTGCCCGTCGGAGGATTTTTCTATTTCAAAATATTTTGTGTTGAATTCCTGTGCTGTTTTCCAGGTGAGGTTTACATTGTTGCCAGTGCAATGGGCATTAAATAAAATATAAGTAAGCGGTAATGGAGGAGACGGGCTGGCAAGAGTAAGTTCATTCAATGATATATTGATAAGCCCCGCAGTTGTTACAAAATTATTTGTCGCATCTCTTGTTATGTTTGAATTATACATATTCCATGATGTGCCGTCGTGAACATAAAGCATAAGTACATTTTCTGCGATGGTATTTAATTCTGCATCACGATAATAAATGCTGATGTCTCCACTGAATGAAGACAAGGTGGATGAAAGATGAAATACCCGTTGTATGTATGGATTAACCGTGGCATGAGTTACAGTTGTATTTCTTGTCAAAGCATTTTGACCTGCAATGGTAAAGTCGGCTGAGGGAATAATAACAAGGCTATCGGTGGAAAAAATGGTATCCGGGCCAATGAATATGTTCGTTCCCGGAGAAATATATAAGCCGCTTTGTGTTAATGCAGGAAATGCAGACAAACACAAAGCGACTATGCCAATAAGCTTTTGTTTCATAAAAAAAACTTTTGATAGTTCTTGTTTCAGAATTACAGTGTTTAATTTCTCATGTGAACGGGATGATCCAACTTTCCAGGCATTAATGGTTGGCTTCAGAACCTGAATACCGGTAACATTATTAAAGTTTCAGGATTATTGATATGGAAAAAAAGGGCTAATGATTAAAAGGGCAGAAATATTGATTAAGTGGGAAGATTCCTTCTTGTGTCTTGTATCTTGTACCTTGTGCCTTATTTTTTTATGCTAAAAGAAAAAATTCTTGTCATCGGTGCATCCGGTCAAATAGGAGTGGAACTTACTCTTGCTCTCAGAAAAATTTATGGCAATGCCAATGTTATTGCCTCCGATCTGCGTGAAGAAAATGAATTATTGAAAGGCTCGGGCCCTTATGTTAGCCTGGATGTAATGAATAATGAAATGTTGCATGTGCAGATAATACGACAGGGAATTACCCAGGTATATTTGTTAGCAGCTATTTTATCGGCAACAGGTGAAAAAAATCCCGGGCTTGCCTGGCACCTTAATATGCAAAGCCTGTTGAATGTTTTGAATATTGCAAAAGAAGAAAAATTGCATAAGGTTTATTGGCCAAGCTCCATTGCTGTATTTGGTCCAACCAGTCCAAAACAAAACTGTCCTCAGCATACTATTATTGAACCTGCAACTGTATATGGCATCAGCAAATATGCCGGTGAGTTCTGGTGTAATTATTATCATTTAAAATATGGAGTGGACGTAAGAAGTCTTCGCTACCCCGGATTGATCTCATATAAATCAGCTCCCGGTGGTGGCACCACTGATTATGCAGTTGAAATATTTCACGAAGCAATTGAAGAAAAGAAATACACCTGCAGCCTGAAAGCCGATACACATTTACCCATGATGTATATGCCCGATGCTATTCGTGCAACGATTGAATTAATGGAAGCGCCGATTAAAAAAATTTCTGTAAGGACATCGTATAATTTATCAGGCATGAGTTTTTCACCAAAAGAAATTGCAGCGGAAATAAAAAAACATATTCCTGAATTCAAAATTTTTTATAAGCCTGACTACCGCCAGGTTATTGCGGAAAGCTGGCCGCAAAGCATAGATGATTCTATAGCAAGAAAGGATTGGGGGTGGAAAGAAGAATATGGACTTGCTGCAATGACAAAAGATATGATAGAAAACCTGGGTGACGGTTACCTTACTACTTAATGCCTGGCGTATTAAAATAGTGGCCCTTTTCATGAACGGCATAAATAGCTTTTCTTAATTCTTCGGGCTCTGTATTTTTTAATAAATAGCCATTGGCGCCGATCTCCTTCATGTGACTGATGAATTTTTCATCTCCATACATGGTAACCACAAGAATTTTTATAAAAGGATATTTTTTTTTTACCACTTTTGTAGCTTCCATTCCATCCATTACGGGCATTTTTAAATCCATCAGAATAACATCTGTTGCATGAGTCTCCAGTTCTTTTAAAAGCTCTTCTCCATTATCGGCTTCAGCAACAACTATAAAATTTTCATCAACAGACAAGCTAATCTTTAATCCATCACGATAGACTTTGTAATCATCGGCTATAGCTATTTTTATTTTATTCATACAGCTATTGCATTAACCGGAACATGAATATTAATCCTGTAGCCATCATCGCCTTTAGCGAACTGAATATTTCCTTTTAATAGAATGACCCTGTTCTGAATATTTTTTAGGCCTAATCCTTCTTTTTGGTAACGCATTTTTTCAAACTGCTCCTGGGATAAACCATCTCCATTATGAAAGATAACAAGGATCAGTTCATTGTTTATAAGAATTGAGCTCACATCCAGGCTGGTAGCTTTTGCATATTTAATAATATTATTGATCAACTCCTGAACCATCCGGTAGATGCTTATATCATTATCAGGATTTTCGGTTTTATAATTATCATCAAGGTTCGTTGTCGTTTCGATAGGAGAACCCTCGGTAACTTTTCTTACAAAATGTCGTATTGCTTCATTTAATCCAAACTCTTTTAAAATGTTAGAATGAAGATTATGCGATATGCCTCTAACATTTTGAATTACATCATTTAATAAGTGCCGGCCTTTTTCATGTAAAGTTTTATCTTTTTCATCCAGGCTTTCCGGCTTGATTCCAAGCAAATGCATTTTAGCCGAGGAAAGTATGGCTCCAACTTCATCGTGTAATGTTTCAGCGATGCGGTGTCTTTCGATCTCCTCACTTCTTACGGCCGCTTCTATTAGTTGATTCTGCTGTTGCTCCCGCAATTTTTCCATTGCCTTGCGATGCTGATTTTTCTTTCGCTGTGTCAATAGAACAGCAAACATTACACTTAGCATTAAAAGCAGCATCACGGCTATTCCAAACGTTACAAAAAAGGTCAGATCATTAGTTGGCTTAGGCATAAAAAAATTTTCCTCAATGAACAGGATCAGCAGCCTGTTTTTTGCTTTGATAAATTGCTATCGACATAAGAATACATAAAAGTATAAAAGAATAAGCGGAGATCTTTGTGGTCAGGTATCCAAACTTTGGATTAGTATAAAATAAGGGATATAAAAATAAACTTGCCAAAAAGCTGATCGCTTCATAGATACTAATACCAGTACAAATAAGAAAGGCAGGATGTTTTAACGTGATATCTTCTTCCTCATCCAATATTGAGCTAAGAAAAAAAGTAATGCATAGAATAAATAAAATAATACTTTCTGCAGAAAAAAGCCGGACACTGGAAAATAGGGGGGTTTCAAAAAATATAAAATTAACGGGAACTAAAATAAGGTATAAGAAAAAAAGAAACTTAGCAAAAGGATATTGCTTAACCTGTCTGAGGTTAAGAATATACCATCCAAATAAAACTGTTCTTGCAAATGATTGAAAGTTCATCAATACATTATTATTCTGCAAATAGTCCGGCATTTTATAATGATAAAGAGCCATGATTGTTGCTA
>Ga0105247_10003436_pt1 | contig 10332 bp, 8 predicted proteins | sample KBSS24metaG_FD_81519 | JGI IMG/M metagenome (GOLD analysis project Ga0105247, IMG submission 81519) | Switchgrass rhizosphere microbial communities from Kellogg Biological Station, Michigan, USA - KBS S2-4 metaG | ecosystem: Host-associated > Plants > Roots > Rhizosphere > Soil | place...
CCACCGGCGGCCGATCCGAGCACTACGTTTCGCTTGCACCGGTGCGCGGCGATGCCGGCGCTTATACCGCATCCTTGTATGCGAAGCCCGATGGAGACGCGTGTCTGCGGGTTCAACTGTACGACCGTGAAAGGAACGGCATGCTCGCTGACTTCGATCTGCAGCGCAAGACCGCCTTCACCAACCCGATCGGGGCAGCATCCGCCCGACAGGCCGCCGTGATGGCCGCCGACGACGGGTGGCTCCGATTATCCATCAGCGTTCGGCTTCGCTCTGGTGATCCGCAGGTCCTGCTGCAGCTCTCGAACGAGGATTGCAAGGAAAACTTCCGGCCGACCCGCGAGGCCATCCTGGTGCGCGGGCTCCAACTCGAGCGCGGACAGTCGGCGTCGAGCTATCAGCCTACATCCGGCCCCGGCAGTCCGGGCTTCATGCCAGGCGACGGACGCAACCGGATCGCGCGGCCGGAAGCGCTGGAAACCATGGTGGGCCACGGCGAGATCGCTGCTCTCGTACAGGCGTCCGACTCCTTCCCCCACACTTATCGCTTATTGGCGACCGGAGCCTCGAGCGAACACTATGTCGGCATTGACGACATCGCAGCGGAGGCGGGCCCCTTCACCCTTTCGCTGGAGGCGCGGCAGTCGGGGACGATGCGCCTGCGCCTGCAGATCCTCGATGACGGCAATAACGGGGCGATCGGCGACTATGACCTGTCGCGGAACGACGCTTCGGCCACAAGGGTCGGTTCGGCGCAAGACGGCGATGCAAACATCCAGACGGCGGCTGGCGATTGGCGGCGCCTCACGCTGACAGCATCGCTTGGGGCCAGCCGCGCGCGCGTGCTGCTTCAGATCATGGACCGCGGGGGCAGCGGCTCGTTTGCGCCGGCCGGCGAGGCGATCGAACTGCGCGCCGTTCAGCTGGAGCGCGGACACTCGGTCTCCAGTTATCCGCAATGAACCAGGGGCGTCATCCGCGCCAGGCCTCGACCGGGACCGGATAATCGCGGCCGCCATCCCTGACCTGCGCGGCCATGACCATGGCTTGCTCGATGCAGTCATCGATATCGAGACCGTAGCGATAGCTGCCGGCCCGACCGATCGAATAGATGTGCTCCGGCATAAGCGCGAAATACTTGCGAGCGAGGTCCTGTTCCGACTTGAACGGAAGGGGATAGTGCTTGCCGTTGAGCGACGGAATCTCCATGCCCACCAGTGTCGTTGGTGATTTGTGGTGGGTAAACTTCTTGTACTCGACCAGCCGGGTGAACGGCTCATCGTTGGCGTAATAAAGGAAATAGACGTGTTCGGGAAAAAGGTGCTCGGTCGGAAAGACGATCTTGTGGAAGTCGCGGCCGATGAACTTCAACTCGCCATAGCAGCGATCGAACAAGACGTCGGGTGAAACGGTGCTGACGATGAGGTCGAACGTCCGCTTCTCACCGTCGATCCACACCGCGCGAGCATCGACGTCGTAACGCTCGATCCTGGTCGAAAGCAGGATGCGCGCACCTTCGGTCGAGACGTCGAAATACCGGTTGTAGCCGTCCGCCGCGTAGGGATAGGCCGACATCGCGGTATCCCATGCCGCGCGCGGACCGCTCTTGATCGTGACGCCCTTCGGCGACCAGTTGAACGTGTCGATGCGGCTGTTATCGTCGACCAGCCACATCTTCTTGTTGTACTTGTCGATGAACTTGTCGTAGAGCCTCCGGCCGACCGAGCCGATCCAGTATTCCTCCAGGTTCTTCGCCTCTGCGACGCCGCTGGCCGCCTGTCGCTCGGCCGCGATCAGGTCGTGGTCGGGCATGCGGGCAATGTCATCCTCGTGGATGGGGTAATTGTAGAATGCATTGTCGCGCTCGACATAGGTGATGAACTGGTGGTCGGCACAGGAACGCAACGGGCAGATCGCGTTCATGTAGTCATAGACCTGCGGGTTCTGCGTCAGGAAATGCCGCGGTCCGAAGGTATAAGGGTGGCCGCCATAGTAGAACGTGCGGACTCCTGCGCCGAGGAACGGCGCGGCTTCGACCAGGGTGACGTCCCACCCGCCCATCAGGATGAACTGATGCGTGGCCGCGCAGCCGGCGGCGCCTCCGCCAATCACAAGTACGCTTTTCATGAATGACCGCCTGTCGGAAACCGGGAAATCGATCCATCCGTCGTATGGTGCTGATCGCCGGCGGTCAATGCCGGCCGCTGCCCCTGCCGTTGGACCCGTGAGGGAGAGCGACCCATCGTCTCCGCGGGAGACAAGTGGACCTCGCCCCGTAGTTCTGCGAGGTTACTTCCGGGAGCGCGGGTCATGAGGGGCGGAACGATGCGGCATAGGCGCCTGACTCGCATCGCGTGTCTTGGACGCATCCGGATTGTCTTCGGCACGGCCGTTCCTCTCGTCCTATCCCATCTTGGCACGACGCGCATTGTTGCAAGGAATTCCGAAGGGAGGCACCTTGGGCGCGCGCGTTGACCCCAAGTCGCTGACCTTGGACCGCCCTCCGCCGTCTGCGTTCACGGCTGACGGAATGTCCGGCACCGCCGCGCTGATCTACCTGATCGTGTTCGTGCTGGTCATGGCGGGTCTCATCGCGATGAACGTGGAGCAGAGCTTTCAGAGCTGGGATTCCCAGGCCTGGCCCGTCCTGTTCCAGACGTTCCTGCGGTTCGGATCGCCGTTCTCTTCCGAGATCAGCAATCCGTTGTCCGGCATGTTCGACATATTCCCGATGGGCTATCGCGGCGGACAGCTGCCGCAGCTGGTCGAGGGGCTTTTCGGTCTGCCCGTCAATCGAAGCGCGATGCTCGCCTGCAACGCTGCCCTCCTCACCGGGGCGCTCTATTTGTTTGCCCGGGCAGCGGATTTGGCGCGTGGCGTTGCCGTTCTCGGCGCCATTCTCGGGCCGGTGACGACGATGTCGGTGTTCCGGCATGCGCCGCTGAGCGATGGCGTTTTCGCGCTGAGCAGCTACCTGGTCTATTTCAGCGCCTTCTCGGCGCTGGCCCTGGCCTTGTTCTGGATGATCGACGGCAGATCGATCGCGCGTACGACTGTGCTGGCGGCCGGCATGGCGCTTGCGATGCTGCACCTTTTCCTGGTCATGGCGATCGCGGTATCGCAGGTCCTGCCGGCGATCCTGGCCCTTGGTCTTGGCGGGCTTGCGGCGAGCGCGACCCGCCGCGAACTGATGGCCAAGCTCGCCAGCGCCCTCGGCGGAATATTGCTGCTGTGCGTGCTCGGCGTGGCGTCCTATGCCTACGCGATCGGGAGCTACACGTCCTATAGCTTTTTTTTCGCGGAGTTGAATGACTTCGCGCTCCGCTCCGCGCCGAGCTGGCAGTCGTTCTGCGACGACTTCATCCACATATTGATGCTGGACCGGCCGGAATCCGCTGCCGTTGTTGCGATCGTCGCCATCATCGGAGCCCTGGTCGCGGCGGTCATGGATTCCAGGCGACGCGTCCGTGTGCTTGCATGGTCGATGCTGGCCTGGGTCGCAATCACCCCGGTCGCGACTTTCTTCGCGCACTATATGTATTATTTCACCGGAGCAGACTACAAGGGTCTCAGCGGTTACCACTTCGGCCATCAGCTCAATATATTTTATCCGATCTTCATCGCGTATCTCTGTTGTTTCATCGGCGATCGATTGATAGGCCGCTCGGCCGAACCCATGCTCGTCGCGTCAGCGCTGCGGCGGTCGTTGCGCCATGTGCTCGTGATCGGCCTGTTGCTCTTGGCGCTGGTCGGCGGCCGGGTGGCGACATGGAATTCCGCACGCTCACCCGCGCCGGCACCTAACCCGATCACCGAGCTTCTGGCGCGGGAGATCGGCATTGCGCCCGGGCAGCGGTTCCGCGGTGTTGCGAACAATATGGCCCGGGTCGATACCGGAAAGCCGACCCATGACGTCCGCGACTTCCTGATCACGCTCCAGCATGGCCAGAGGTTTCTGGGGAATGACATGGGGGCAAATGGACTGTGGTATCGCGACATACCGACGCTGTTCACGTTCAACGAAACCACATCGCCGCAGTATTTTCTCATGATCAGCGAGCTGCTGTCGCGCCCGACCGACCGTCACATCCGCGCCTACACGCTCGTCACCCGCGCCAGCAAGCCGATTCTCGAATTGTGGGGCGTTCGCTTCCTGGTGACAGATCAGGAGCTGCCATTCGGCCTCCAGCGGATGGAGCTCGCGATCCCACGACCGCGGTTGAGGGATTTCGACGAGTTCAGCGGTTTCTATCGGCTGTACGAGCTTCCGGAGCCCAATCTCGGGAATTACTCGCCGACCCGCGTCGTCGGCTATGCGACAGCCAAGGAAGTTGTCGGGATCATGAAATCGCAGGATTTCGACGGTCGCCAGACCGTGCTGGTTGACCGGCCGACCTCGGGCAATTTCGTTCGTGCCACAGGCGGAACGATAACGGTAGAAACCGGCGGCTTCTCGATCCGCGCCGCGAGCGCGGGAGAATCCTTGCTCGTGCTGCCGGTGCAGTACAGCAATTGCTGGCACATCGAGGCGGCAGGAGAGGCGGCGCTGTTCCGGGCCAACCTGCTGCAACTCGGCATCCGCTTCTCGGGTGAACTGGCGGCGCGGCTGCGCCTGGTGTTCGGGCCGTTCGGGCATTCCGCCTGCCGATTTCGTGACGTCGACGACATGCACCGGCTTGAGATCGCGGCCGCGCGGAGTCCGTCGTGATTGACGCGCGCCGGCCCGCAGCGGCTTCGTTTGCGTTACTGTGACTTGCCGGGCGCGATGGGAGGCGACGTCGAGTTTCAAATTCGTAGAATGACGACGTGAGAGGTTATCCAATGGCTCTTTCGAAAATGTTCGACGATGCGCTGGATTGCCGAATCGACCCGGCGCCGGGTCGTCGCTGTCCGAACGCGCGTTGGCGCTGACAGTCGCAGGCTCACGCCTTCACCAGGCGATCCGCGTGCGATGTCAGCGCCGGACGATGACGGACGCGCGACGGCTACTTCGCGACGATCCGTTCCGTGATCGTCACCGTGGAGCCTTCACCGGGCGTCGCGGCGGTCACGAATTCGATCGTGACCTCCTCACCGCGCGTGTTGGTGCCGGTGAACTGGCGGGAGGTATGGATGGTGCCCTCGCTGGTCGCCGCATTGTAGGCCTGCTCGGGATTACTGCTGTAGATCGCCGCGCACTTTCTCGAGCCGATTTCCGGCCGCGCGAAGCCGACGGCGATGTCGAGCTCCTGATATCCTCCGTCGTCCATCGGCATCTGCAGCTGGAACTTGACGCCGCCCGAGGCGCCGGTCCCGATCGATCCGTCCTTGTTGCAGACCGAGAACGTGCCGGAGTCGAAGCGCTTGACGTTGCCCGGAGGCGTCCAGAACCGCCCGTGGTCCAGCTGGTTTCCCTTGTAGAGCAGCAGAAACTGCGTCTGGTTGAAGACGGTGATCGTCATCCAGCGATGTTTCTCGGTGAGGTCCTGCGCAGCCTTGGGGATGATGCTGGTCATCTCCTTGATGTTCTTGACCAGCTCGGCGCCCGTTGCGATTCCCGCGATAACAGCAGTCAATACGGCCATGATACTTGCTCCTTTGGTGTGATGGTTGAACATGCAACCCTCCTGGTTGCATATCGGGTCCGACGCAGGACGAATGCTTTTGGTTTGTGAGCCAGGTCACATGCCGCGTCCGCGCCCGGGTCCGGCGATGGCAGGCGACGTCTCGCCGTGCCTCACCTCATCACCGACGCATCGTGTGCTGACCGGGCCGCGCGATGTTTTCGCGCGCCCGCGCATTCAGGGCGCTCGCAACCCTGGCTCATCCACACCAGGTGGTGTGATGCATCACAGCTGCGCTCGACATTGCACGCGATTTGTATATAGCATCACTGAACCACCCAAAAATCAGGGTGCGGAGACGAGTCGAGCCCGAGTCTTCTCTCCGCCAGTGCACCCCGCCCGACATCACTCGTTGGCGGGACCTTCGCGGGAAGCAGATCATTCGTGGACCAGCAGCCTGACCTCGCCGCGCTCGACAAGCTGAAGCTCCGCATTCAGGCGTTGCGCGCCAAGACCATCGACAATGGCTGCACCGAGGAGGAGGCGCTGTCCGCCGCCGCCAAGGTTGCCGAACTGCTCGATCGCCATGACCTGTCGCTGACCGACGTCGAACTGCGCGCGGCGCCGTGCGAGCGGCGCGCCTACGAGACCCATCGCAAAAAGCGTATTCCGCTCGACGACTGCATCGGCGCGATCGCTCATTTCTGCGATTGCCGGGTCTGGCGCGAGAAGAATGCGGCCGGCGAGAGCAGCTATGTCTTCTTCGGCCTGCGCTCGGATATCGAGGTCGCGCATTATCTGACCGAATTGATCGACGCCGCCGTGCGCGCCGAACTCGGCCGCTTCAAGACCTCGGCCGACTACGGCCGATTCCGGCACCAGCAGCGGCATCTGGCCAATGCCTCCTTCACGCTGGGGATGGTGGCGTCAATCGCGGACAAGCTGGTGGCGATGAAGGCCGGTCGCGATTCCGTCAACCACGGCACCGGCCGCGGGCTGGTTGTCCTCAAGACCTCGGTGGTCGATGCCGAATTCGACAAGCTCGACCTCAACTTGCGCGCCCAGCGCAGCAGGAGCCGGATGGTGTCGATGACCGCCTATGAAGCTGGCGGCGCCGCCGGCGCCTCGCTGGCCATCAATCCCGGCATCGGCGGGACGCCGCCACGGGCCGGCGCGAAACGCAACTGACGTCGCCCGAGGGCGGCGCAGGTTCGAGCCTTGGGGTCTGTTGCTCCGCTCAGCGGGCTGCCTCCGTGATGCGCCCCTTGCCATGGCAACTCTTGCACTGGACCGGATAGATCCTGCGTCCGGGCTGCACCGGCTGCTTGACGACGGGGAATCCGGTGCCGTTGCACGCCGGACATTTGCGCTCGATCGGCTTCGCGGGCGGCATCCTGTATGACCTCGCGCGGCTCATGGGCAGGCCGTCAGAAAAATCCGGCACTCAAATCGAGGCCGTATGTCATCACGAGTAGCGCGACCAGCAGTACGGCGCCGCAGAACAGGGCAAACTGCTTGAAAAGCTCGCGGTAAGGTGACGTCGACGGAAATGCGCGGACAAGAACTCTTGCTATGGCAGCCAATCGCGACCTCCAAAACCTTCAGCCCTGAAATAGGTCTGGGCCGTGAGGCATAAGGTTCAAGTCGCAACACCCCGGATGTCTCCGGGGGGAAGACCGGACCTGGCCGTCAGGATGTGATGACGGCGTTCGTGACCGAAGCGAGCATCGGCCATCCCTGAGATCGCAATCAAGGCGCCGATATCAAACTTGATGGGCATGTTTCGCTGCGCGTTCCGCGGCCGCGCTATCGTGGCCTCATCGGTCACCGTTAGCGGAGGTGATCCATGCAACAAGACAGGGACGTCGCGTTCCTGCGTCGGTAGCTTGTCACGAGCCCATGCGCCTCCTGCCGCTCGCCGGGCTCCTCGGAGCCTGCCTCGAAATGCAGCCCATGACATGGAACTATCTCCCCGTCATTGCGAGGAGCCCTTGCGACGAAGCAATCCATTAGCCCGTGCGCAAAAGTGAATTGTGTCGTTGCAAGGGCTCCTCGCAATGACGAGTTCCACGTTCGCCGCCTCGCGAAGGCCGGCGACGATCTATCGCGAGTTGCAACGGCCGCGTGTGTGATCCGGAAATTGACGCCATCTCATCCGGATATTGACGCGATCTCATCCTACTATCGTACCATGGCTGCTGTTGATTTCCTGCAATGACGTGAACCGCCGGCGGGAGAGTTCAGATGATGAACCGCTTACGATCGACGATGCCAGCGCTCGGGGCGATTGCGGCCCTGATCTGCGCGCTGTCTCTTGCCGGGCTGGGCACGTCACATGCGGCCGGGTCGACCAAGTCGGGAACCGACGATGCCGGTCGACAGGCCTGCAATGATGTCTGCAAGGCCTACATGGCCTGGTCCGATCGGATCTCGGCGAAGCTTCGTCCGCTGCCGCCCGTGGCGCAGACCGCGGTTCACGACGGGAAACCGGCGGGCCAGACGGTCCCTCATCGCGCGTCAAAGTCGCGGCAGCAAGGCTTGAATTCCTTCGCACAGCTTCCGGTTCGGCGCGATGCGACGGCGCAATCCGCGGAAACTGCGCAAGCCGAGGTTGCGCCATCCCGACCGCTCGACGGGATCGCGGACCGCTTTCCGACCACAGCCGGATTCGTGACCGCACTCCTCGCCAGCACCGCCGGCGCGAGCAATGAGGCTCCGGACAGCACGGTTGTCTCCGTCACCGACGCCACCCCCGCCGCGCGAGGGACCAGTTCGATCGATACCACCGCGGGCGGCCCGGACATGCAGTTCCTGGTGTCGCTATGTCTCGCGCTTTGCATCCTGTCGGCGTTCGTGGTCCGGGGATGGTTCAGAGCCAGGACGCAGATCGCGCGCGCGACGCGCTGAGGCGCGATCGAAGCTTTGCGGCAGCGGCGCACGGGCGCATGCCTACTTAACTAGCGCCCCGGCCATCTGCGCGCGTTCGTCCCTCGCGCAAGAGGATCAATTCACAAGGGAGCGTGCCCGCGTCAGCGGAGCACTTTCGGCGCACCGAGGCGTTTGGCGTATTTGCACACGACGTCTTCAACTCCGAAGGCGTAGGGCCTTTCGGTCAAAATCAGTGTGGCCTTCGCGTGCCTTGTTGTACGCGGGCCATGAGCGCATTGGGCACCCGGCATTCCCCGCGCCCTCTTCAATTCAAAGGGGCATGATGCTGCATCACCCTGGGGCGCGGGTCGCCTGCGGGCGTTGACGCGTGTCCGCAACGTTTGAATCTCGCATCGCAACACGCCCCGTCGCGATTGACAGCCGGTCGCGCCTGTGAAATTTTACGATCAATGAAAAATTTTACAGGGCGGAGACGTGAGCGGCACCGAACAGTCCATTTCGCCGTTTGACGATGATGCGAGCCTCGCATCGCGCGCCGCCTGGCTGCATTACGCCGGCGGCCTCACCCAAGGCGAGATCGCCGCGCGGCTGAACATCCCGGCCATCAAGGCGCATCGGCTGATCGCGCGCGCCGGCCGCGATGGCCTGATCCGCATTTTCGTCGACGGCGCGGTCGCCGAATGCGTGAAGTTCGAGGAGGCCCTCAAGGCGCGCTTTCAGCTCGACATGGTTCAGGTCGCGCCCGATCTCGGCGAGCCCGGCCTGCCGCTGAAGGCCCTGGCCTTTTCCGGCGCGAGCTATCTGCACGCGGTCCTGCAGCGCAATGCCGGCCAGATCGTCGGCATCGGCCATGGGCGCACGCTGGCTGCCGTGGTCAGGCATTTGCCGACGATGCCGACGTCGGAAGTCAAGTTCGTGTCGCTGCTCGGCGGCCTGACCCGGAAGTTTTCGGCGAGCCCGTTCGACGTCATCCATCTGATCGCCGAGCGAACCGACAGCGAGGCCTATCTGATGCCGGTCCCGCTCTACGCCAACAGCGCCGCGGACCGCGCCGTGCTGCTGGCGCAACTCGGCATTTCAGCCGTATTCGATCTGGCGCGGCGGGCGGACCTCATGCTGGTCGGCATCGGCGAGGCGCGCCCGAGCGGTTCGCTGGTGCAGACCGGCATGATCCGGCCCGACGAAGTCGCCGAACTTGAGCGCGCCGGCGTGGCCGGCGAAATGCTCGGGCATTTCTTCGATGCGGATGGACACATCGTCGAGACCGAACTGTCCAGCCGGTCGATTTCGCTGCTGCCGCAGGACCTGCGCGGTCGCAACATCGTGGCCATCGCCGGAGGGCCGAGCAAGGTCGAAGGCATCCGCGCGGCGCTCGCCAGCGGATTTTTGAAAGGGCTCATCACTGACGAACTCACCGCGCGCCGTCTCGTCAACGAGCGGGGCGAGGTCGTTCCCGACAAAAAGAACGGCAAAGGCCGTCGCGTGAAAATTGATCAAAAAGCAAAGGGAGTGAAACATGACGGACAGGATTAAGGACCTCTTCGATGCCTATGCGGCTGGTCGTGTCAGCCGTCGCGATCTGATGCGCGGAGCCGCCCGTCTCGGCGTCACCGCGGCCAGCGCCAATTTCCTGCTCGGCTCGTCGGCTATCGAAGCCATGGCCGCAGACTACGACTGGCAGGCGCAGAAGGGCACGGCCATCAAGCTGCTGCTCAACAAGCATCCCTATGCCGATGCGATGATCGCCGATCTCGAGAACTTCAAGAAGCTGACCGGCATCGACATCAGCTACGACGTGTTTCCCGAGGACGTCTATTTCGACAAGGTGACGGCCGCGCTGTCGTCGAAGTCCGATCAGTACGATGCCTTCATGACCGGCGCCTACATGACGTGGACCTAC
>Ga0105247_10003439_pt1 | contig 10327 bp, 7 predicted proteins | sample KBSS24metaG_FD_81519 | JGI IMG/M metagenome (GOLD analysis project Ga0105247, IMG submission 81519) | Switchgrass rhizosphere microbial communities from Kellogg Biological Station, Michigan, USA - KBS S2-4 metaG | ecosystem: Host-associated > Plants > Roots > Rhizosphere > Soil | place...
CGCGCTGACGGGATCGAACCGCCGACATTCGCCTTGTAAGGGCGGACTAGAGTCGGCGCCGATCGCGAGGCAATCGTAATTGCCTGATTTCAGGCTGTTTATCAACTTGGGTGGGACGGCCGTTGCATCCGTCGAGCCCAGGAGAGCACGGAAAATCATCGGAGGGTCCCGCATAACTCCCGCGAAAGTCCCCATGTGCCATTTGCGGGACTTTCCAGTCGGGCAGTCAGAGAGGCATTCAGCTACCGGGGGCTGGTGCAGCTGTGCCGATCAGGCTCGCGAGAAATTTTGCAAACGGCTCGATGTTTCCGTGTCCGCTCGCCTGCTCAAGAGCGCTCATGTAGTTGTCACGTTTTCCCAGTGGCACGACCGTCCAGGGATAGCCGCCAGCGGCACACATCAGATTCATAAGGAAACGACCGATACGCCCATTGCCGTCGAGGTAAGGGTGGATATAGACGAATATGAAATGCCCGAGAACGACCCGTACGGCCGGCTCTTTCTCTTGTGACAGCAGGTCGAAGAACGTGCGCATTAGTTCGCGTACCGCTTCGTAGTTTGGAGGTACCTGCAGCGAGCGACGAATATAAACCGGCCCGTTTCGATATCCTGCCAAATCCGCTGCTTTTGGAATGCCGGCAGAGACACTCGGTCCAAAGAGCTCGCGATACCAGGTGCCGTGATCTTTATCCGCGACAGTCCCAGGATTCCGGCCAGCCAAAACTTTTTCGATGCTTCGCTTGACCGCTTGGAAGGTTTGCCAGTAACCGCGAGCAGCGAGCGCGTTGCGTTGATCCTGGTCGGCCTTGACAGCGTCGGGGTTCCAGTTTCCCGAGCGCACGCGCTCAATGAGTTCCGCGCTGACCCGATAGCCCTCGATTGACAAAGAATGATAAGCATCGGTGACATAGATCTTGTCAACCCGCTCGAGATATGACTCCACATCAACGGCAATGCCTGGAGCAGCGGGAAAGATTCTCAGTATCGGACTTCGCATTCCCTCCCACATCATTCGCAGCCGGTTGACGTAGGGTGAAGTCTCTCTCGCCGCGAAGATAATTCCAGGTCTATCGTCGAAAGGATCACTCTCGTTGACGGTGAATCCTGCGGCCCGCATGGTTTCAACAATGTTATCGGCAATCTGATCGCGACCGATGTTGCGAAAGGCGCCGGCCAGGCGCCCAGCGACAGTGCTGTGGCCGCCGGCGAGTAATCGATTCAGAACATCTGATGCGTCTGCAATCATTGCAAGAGCTGCCCGCATTTCGATTGGCCGGCTCGCAAATTGACCCGGCGCGCAGGCGATGAGGGCGGCTGGCAGACGCATGATCCGAATGCCAGCCTTGACTTCAATATCATCCGCGTTGGGCAGTTCCAATCTAACATCGAAGATCGACGTGCCATGGAGCAACGAAATTGGTTTATTCCCGCCCCGCGGTGACCGAACCAGCAGCTGCTTCGGCACGGTCCAGTCGCCGATGTGGATGCATACGGACTGCTCCGCGCTGAGGCACCAGTCCGTGGCAAAACGATCGCTGAGGTAGTTCGCAGCGAACGACCAAAAGGATGCGTACCAGGCAGTGCTTTCGCCGGGAGATTCATCGGGAGCCGATGAGATGTACCACCCTTTCATGACCTCGCGGATGAAGCCGTTTCTGAGCAGTCGCTCCCGATGAGTTCGGCTCAATTCTTCAGAACGAATGGCCGTGATGCCACGATCCTGCAGCGCTTTGAGCGCCGCCAGTGAATCGGCCAATTTCTCGGAGGGGGTAGACATGACCGGGTAACTTCCAGGTAATAGCGCCTAGCCATTTCTAGGTTTTTAAGTATCACCAAAACTAGGTTATCGTGTCAATCAATCTCTAGGTTATTCTGCCATGACGGACTCTTTCACCTGGGACGTAATTCGGACGTCTTTTGTCACCTGATCGCGAGCGCAGGCATCGCCGCGGGAGGACACAACCCGGTACGCTCCGGTTTGATCTGACAGCTGCGTCTCTGTCGTCGCCCGAAAGCTGGCTGTTCTGGCCTGGCATCTGCTCACCAAAGGCGAGCCGTATCGCTATGCCTCACCGACTGCCACGGAAAAAAAACTCGCAGACCTGCGTCGGTCACAACACGTGCTTCACCCGCGGCATCTCGGCAACCGCGGCAGCCACTGGGGTCACAACACCCGGGTTCGGAAGTCCCTGGCCACCGTGCTCGCCACGGAATCATTGCCTGCGCCAACTCCTGCGACAGCGGCCGAAACGCGTGTCTTCGCTCCCCTCGGCACGACGACGCTTCTGGAGCACATCGGGCGCGAGCAGCGTGTCGCGACACCCCACCGCAAACGCACCCGATCCCATGCCGCTCGCGCGCGTTCAATACCCACGAAGAAGCCACGCACCCGAGTGAGAAAACGTTGACATCATCATAGATACGGTTTTCCGATAGCGGTACAGACAAGTCGAGCCGTGCAGGGGCGGTGGACGAAAATCGGAACCGACATTCTGGCGACCGTAGTTTCCGAAGTGGGCCTCAATCGCCTTTGCATCTGTTAGTCCCGGGTGAGCACAAAAGAGCACGGGAGACTCACGCAGAAGTCACGCGACCGCTTCGCCGTGCCTGTTACGCGACCCCAGTGCGACGGTTGGCAGTTCGGTGTTCGATGACGATTTTAGCACCCGTCTCTCGGCAACCCCTCCCCGCTCTTTCACGGCGCCACTCCGGAGCTCCGGAGAGGTCGATATCGGAGCAGCGTCGACATCTGGCGAAGCTCGCAACGAGGTGATACGGAAAGCCGCTGGAGTCGCACCGATGGTGGGCGTGGCCGAAAGCGTTCAGACCGCTATGATCAAAAACGACCCTTCCGAGACATACCTCATGTCTGCTTTCGGGCGCTCAATTTGGCTTAGAATGCTGTGATCGAGGCCCGTGCTTTCGGCGACCTCGCCGGTGCTCGCGGGTCAAATTTGGCGTTCCCAGCTGAAAGCGGCTGCGAGCTGCACCGCTGGTGCTGATCAGCCGGGGGCAGTGTTGTGATTACAAGGTTTGCTGTGTGGTCGAAGCTGCCGCTCGTGCTGACCGTCCTGCTGGCCCTGGCCTTTCTCGCAGGCGGTCTCACACGTCCCGCCTTTAATTATGACCTTCTGCCCTATGCGGCGCTTTCCAAGGAGATGCGCGGAGCCGGCGGCAAGCACGAGACGTACCGGGAACTGCAGGCGCAGCTCGGCCGCTCGCGGTTCGAAACGCTCTTCCTTGGCATACCGTACAAAGAGCGGATGCTGGCAGACGATAAGTTCTTCCAGGCAAACCTCCCTTTCTACCGAGTCAAACCCCTTTATGTGTTTTTGTGCTCTCTACTCGCACGCCTGATCGGAAGCGACGTTGTTGCGATCCAGGTCCTCTCGTCACTGGCCACGGCGGCCAGCGTGCTCCTCTCCTGGGCGATCGTGCGGAGGCTCAGCGCTCCGACCGGCATGTGGCAGCTCGCTTTGCCTCTCTCCTGGGCTGTGGCGGGGGGCTTGAACCTTGCGCAGCTGAGCACGCCCGATGCGCTCGCGGCGCTTCTGGCGCTACTGCTCGTGTGGATCGCGCTGGCCGAATCCTGGACCGCGTTGCGGGCCGCGTGCTTGATTCTCACAGCCGTGCTTCTTGTCGCAGCGCGCACTGATGCGGCCCTCCTTGTCGCGGCGTTATGCGCCTGCGAGGCGATTTTCCGGCCGAATCATCGCCGCGTAGCTCTGATGATAGGCGTCGCTGCGCTGGCGAGCTCTTTTGCAATTAATCAGCTGATGGGCAGCTACAGTTACGTGGCGCTCCTCAACTTCACCTTCGTCGACCACGATCGGCTGCTCGTGCCCGACTTCGTCCCTCGTCCTCTCGGTTATGTTCGCGCCCTGCTCTTCGGAATTACGCAGCTCCTCAACGCCGACTACGGCGGCGGCGGGCTGCTGGTTCTTGCGGTGAGTCTCTCGGCGGTTGTCGCCGCACGGGAAAGGCGGCTACGTTCATCCTCCGAGGGGGGCCGCTCCAACGCCGCGGTCCTCGCTGTATCCGCTGCGCTAATCCTTTATCTCGTCGCTCGTTTCGTGCTCTTCCCCGAGCCCGTCGCACGCTTTATGACGGGTATCTACGTGCTAGCCGGCGTTCTGTTCGCGCGCGCATTGCAGTCGATGGCTGGCAGAGATGCCGCGCCTTAAACGGAAGCTGCAGGCGCCCTCGCTCGGTCGACTTCAAACCCAGTTGCCCGGAGGGTTGAAGACTGACCGGGGTGTTAAGCGTTGTCCGATGCCCGCCCCGTGGGCTGCGGTGTCCGGTTGAGGCCACGCCTGCAGGGCGGGCGTTGGACAACGCCCAAGGGAGGAAACCGCGGGAACGTGGTGACGAGGGTTGGTAGGGGCGATGCGCTATGGGGATTTGAACGCTGGGGACGGTGTTGGAGGCAATCGCCGCGGCGACGGACCGACCGTTCGTAGCATTGCGGTGCTTTGCGACTGATCTGCGGGTGCGGATGGGCGCCGTGGATGCGTGCTATAGCGGTTCATTTCCCGAGGCAAGACAATAGGAGTTCGCCTCGGCGCAGTTCGATGAAGAGCCGATGGGGATGTCTTGTGAGGCGAGGCGCTAGCGCTCATGTTGAGGCGGATGGGCAGGGCGGTCCTCGAATGTGCTGAGCGCGTGCGAAGGTCTCGATGATGAGCATCGGGGCACCGCAGTGCCGGCAGACGAACGAGGGCCGGAGGGAGGCGTTGCCGGCGAGAGTCTCAGAGTGGTCAGAGGGACTCTCGGTCGTCGGCTGATGAAGCAGTTCACGCGCCGTCGCGATGTGGGTCTTGCGGTTGGCGTTGGCGAGCAGTCCATAGTGGCGGATGCGATGAAAGCCGGAGGGCAGTACGTGCAGCAGGAAGCGGCGCATGAACTCGTCGGTACTCAAGGTCATGGTTTTGTAGCGCGTCCTGCCGCGAGCTCGGTAGTCCTTCCAGCGGAAGGTGATACCCCGCTCATCACAGGCGATCAGCCGACGGTTGGAGATCGCCACCCGATGGGTATAGCGCGACAAATAGGCGAGCACCGCTCTGGGTCCAGCGAAGGGGCGCTTGGCATAGACCACCCACTCGCACTGGCGCAGCGGCGCGAGCCAGTTGCTCATCCCGCACAAAATATCGCCTTTGCTGAATATCGTCAGGCGGTAGGGGAATCACATGAGCGCGTGGAACGCCTGACCGAAGCGCTCCGCAGTCAATGCGAACATTGGCGCATGCGCTCGTTGGTGAACGCGTTGGCCACGCTTCGCGGGATCGACTTTCTGGCTGCGGTCACACTGGTGGCTGAGATCGGGGATTTTGGTCGCTTCGCTCGCCCGAGCGAGCTGATGGGCTACTTAGGTTTAGTACCCTCGGAGTATTCAACCGGAGACTCATGCCGTCGCGGGAACATCACTAAAACCGGCAATAGTCACGCGCGGCGCATTCTCATCCAGGCAGCCTGGAATTACCGCTTTCCAGCGCGCCTGAGCCGCCTCATGCACATACGTCAGGAAGGTCAGCCCAGAGCCATCCGCGAGATCGCCTGGCGAGCACAACTGCGCCTCACGCATCGCTATCGTCGCTTGAACTTGCGAAAAATGCACGTCAACAAGATCTGTATTGCCATTGCGCGCGAACTCGCCGGCTTTCTTTGGGACGTCGCCCGACAAGTGAACGTACCTGTTTGATAGGTTTCTTTTCAACCGCTAACGGAGGGCAACCGACTGCACAGCTAAACCCAGTTTGCCAAGATTGCGGAGGAGCAACGCGATGCCTCGGCCCGATGAGGGGAATCCTCGAGCAGGATATGTGGGCATCCATCGGATGATCTCCGACGCTAGACTGAGGCAGCCCCGCGACGGATAAATGAAATGCGGTAGCCAACCCGCGGATATCAGCATGGTGCGACGAGAGTCGCTGAGGAGGTGATACTTCTTAGTGGCGTGAAGCCACGACGATGATTGTCAGTCGGGCGAGAAGTCGTCGGAACTGACTTGGCGTTCAGTCGTCAATAGCCTACGGGCTACGGCGGTCGCCGTAAGGGGCCGTTCAAAGCGCCCGGACAATGTACCCCTGCGCAAGCGGTGGCGTCGACCTGTGAGGGGCGGCGCTAGAATCTGCCAGCTACAAGGTGGATAAGGGGCTAGGCTTGGTGGTCGGGTGAACTTAGGTGAACTGTCATAACTACCGTGATATTCGGCAGGCGGAAGTAGCTTTATACGCCTGAGCCAAAATGGCCCGCGGTCTGGATGTCTGGCTCATTTGCTTCCAGACACACTGACGCAGCACCGCCGGTAGATAGACAACACCCTCCCCACCATGTCATCGGCGTGGAACTCGGTAAACCCGTTGGACTCCTGGACGGATAGGCCAGGTAAGCGCGTCGCAAGACGCGCGAATGGCCAGCGGGTAGCGGATCGCGGAGAAAGCAAAGGCCGGGCTGTAATCGCCCGGATAGGAGACAACGTGCTCCACTCGAAAGAGGCGCTGACTTCCGCGTGGTGTGGAATGGCGTGAGCGTATGCCGAATCCCCTCGACAGGAGGCAAGCAAGTATGCGATCCGTGAATACGGGTTCTGCGGCCTCCCGCAACGTAAACGAATGGGACCAGATTCCCTGGCCCAGAGTGTACGAAAACGTGAGGAGACTGCAGACTCGTATCGCCAAGGCAACTCGTGAACAGGACTGGCGCCGGGTGAAAGCCCTGCAGAGGTTCCTGGTCAACTCGCTCTCGGCCAAGGCACTGGCCGTCAAACGAGTTTCGGAAAACGATGGCAAGCGAACACCGGGCGTGGACGGCGAGACTTGGACCACCCCGGAAGCCAAATGGCGAGCCATCCAGCGGTTGAGCAGCCGTGGTCTTCGACCACAACCACTACGCCGGGTGTACATCCCCAAGCGTGGAGGTACGAAAATGCGTCCGCTAGGGATCCCCACTATGATCATCCGGGCTCAGCAAGCCTTGCATTTGCAAGGATTGGAGCCAGTGGCGGAAACACAGGCCGACCCTCATTCCTACGGTTTCCGCAGGAATCGAGGGACGCAGGATGCCATCGAATACGCGTTCGGTCTGTTGGCACAGAAAGGAGCTGCGTCTTGGATTTTAGAGGGCGATATTCTCGGCTGTTTCGACAACTTCGGGCACGGATGGCTCGAGAGCCACATCCCGATGGACAAGAAAGTTCTTCGGGACTGGCTCAAAGCTGGATATGTGGAATCCGGGAAGCTCTTTCCAACGGAGGCAGGCACCCCACAAGGAGGAATCGCCTCGCCGACGATCGCGAACATCGCACTGGACGGACTGGAGGCGGCATTGGCCGAGCAATTTGGCCAGACAGATTCAGCTATCCGCCGATTTCGGGTGCGACTGCTGAGATACGCCGATGACTTCATTATCACTGGTAGCTCGAAAGAACTACTGGAGAAGGAAGTTAAACCGTGCGTCGAGGGATTCCTCGCCGAACGGGGTCTTCAGTTGTCACCAACGAAGACCGACATAACGCATATCTCGGGGGGCTTCGACTTCCTCGGACAGAATGTACGTAAGTACGGCGGCAAGCTTCTCATCAAGCCGTCGGCCAGGAACGTGAAAACGTTTCTGGATAAGGTCCGGGAAACCATCAGGGCGAACCGCTCATCGAAGCAGGAAACCCTGATTAATTTGCTCAACCCCATAATCAGAGGTTGGGCCAATTACCATCGGCATGTCGTCGCAAAGGTGACGTACGCGGCGGTGGACAACCACATTTGGCAAGCGCTATGGCGCTGGGCGAAACGTAGGCACCCGCACAAACCGAGAAAATGGGTTAAGCAGAAGTACTTCCGAACCCATGATCACAGGAACTGGGTGTTTGCGATTCAAACCCGGGGTAGAAACGGCGAATCGAGACTCCTGAAGCTACGCTTAGCCTCAGCAACTCGAATCGTCCGGCACGTCAAAGTCAAATCGGATGCCAATCCATTCGATCCCGCTTGGGACTCCTACTTCGCGCAGCGAAAAAGCAGGCGCATGATGGAGCGACTACAGGAACGTGGTCTCCCAAAGCAACTCTGGCAGCAGCAACAAGGGTACTGCGCTGGATGCGGACAGCTCATCGAGGAGAATGACCGATGGGTACTGCAACCGGCTATCCCTGTCGAGGCTGGTGGCACTCGCCCGCTCGCCAACCTGAAAATGCTCCACTCCTCTTGTCAACGTCTCTTCCGCGTCGCCACGGGAAAAGCTCCCCCACGCGACTACCGAGTGCCGGCTCCTTGAATATGGGGGCTTATCCATGCTTGAGCCGGATGCGGGGCCAACTCGCACGTCCGGTTCTAAGAGGGGCGCGGGCCAGCAATGGCCCGCGCCTACTCGACATCCATCGTCGTTAAACGAACTGCCTGGGCGTCGCGTTCCTCGTCCGTGTATCTGGCTCAAACATAAATGCCTCATCGCGAACGACGCGAGGCACAACCGTGACGTCACTTGAAATGTCAGGCCATATCATCCTGCATACATGATCAATTTCGATGCGTCTACTAACACTCCTCCCCTTTTGTCGGTGTGGGAGGTTTCGTTAATTCGGCTGGAGGTTTCCTTAATTGGCGGCAGGAAGGCTTAACTGACTTCACGAAACCTCCAACCTGGTTGTGCCGCCGGGCATTGTTGCCCTCTCGCTACGGTCACGTCTGCGTTGCCAAGAGCCGGGCGTTCCAGGGCCTGTTACACGAACTGAAATGTCATCGGCCGGGGTCCTTGAGCATTGGTAGAGCGGCAGATACGATCTCGCCTGCGTCGACTGCAGTGAGGATCTCGGGAAGTGGAATATTCTGCTCAATGTCATTGCGGCTTGCTCACGGCACGGTATTCGACGGAGAAGCCGCCAGTCGAGTGGCCGATCCGAGCCTGTCAGTGCTCATTTTGTCGTGCGCATGGGGCATTATCGACCTCAGATCCAGTGGGCCGGCTTCAGTTCGGCTGCTCCCGTCCTGAGCTATTGCAGCGGTATCGATTTGCCACCGGCACCGCAGAGTTTCTCCTGTGTCGGGAGTGCGGTGTGTATCTGGGTGCACAGATGTCGCGCGACGGCGCAAGGTTCGGAATTTTGAACACTTTGACACTCAACCCGATACCTCCAGACCTGCGCAGCCCGGAAGCTATGAATTATGGCGGCGAAACCGCGGAATCGCGACGCGTGCGACGGGCCGCTCGGTGGACGCCGCTGGTGAGGGAAAGCATCTGAGGGGGCTGCCGCACTTCGCGGATGTCGGTATACCGTCGTCGGCCAGATCGTTTCGGATCGCCACGTCATGCCAAACATACCAAGCAGTGTTAACAGGCCCTAGGTCGGCGTCCGATCTCCCAACTGGTCACGTTCGCGCTGATCAGCGCTTTGGTGTCGCTGCGCACCGTTTGGCAAAGGCGCGCGACGGCTCGCAGATCGGGCTGCTCTGGCGCTGCGCATCCGCCCTCCTGTGCGAGAAGGTAGGCGATCCGATGTAGGTCTCTGGTCAGGGCGCCCAGTTCGGAGACGGCGCGTTTGAGGCCAGGAGTTCGTCTTTGGGCAGAGGGCTGAGACCTCTCAGAGGAAACCTCCAACACGAGCCATCAGGGCAAACGGTTGAATCTCTTCGAGTCCATCTCTGTCGCCAGTTAACGAAACCTCCAAAACCGACAACTCCATGAACATAGTCAACCCAAACGCATCGTTCAGGCGGGAATTCGCTTCAACCGAGCCAACATCCTGTCTACGTGTTTACCTGGGTGAACGACGAGGAGTCCGCGATCGGATCGGGAGGATTCGAAACACGGGCTGGGTTAACGCGAGGCGGCGGGCGGCGGACAAGTACCCGTCAGCCTTCGGGAAAGAGGCGCCGCTTGGCTTTCGGGAGCTGCGCGCCCACGACCTGAGGCATACGGTCGGTCGGCGGCTGCGGTCAGCAGGCGTGAGCAAGGAGGACAGAAAAGACCTACTCGGACACAAGTCGGGGGACGTGACGACCGACTACAGCGCGGCGGAGCTGATGAACCTCATCGAAGCCGCCAACCTGATAGTCCGCTCGAAGGACAGCCCAACCCTGACCGTGCTGCGTCTCGTCGCATGACGTCTGCGGGAGAAAACTCCCGCAGATCTCCCCGCAAGCACCCCAAGTGCCATTTGCGCGAGGGCACTTTTCGAAGCTAAGTAATTGTTTTTATTTGGTGCGCGCTGACGGGATCGAACCGCCGACATTCGCCTTGTAAGGGCGACGCTCTACCAGCTGAGCTAAGCGCGCATCCGGAAAGGAAGCCGCGAAGGGTACGCTAACCCGCCCCCCCAGCTCAACCCGCCAAGCCC
>Ga0105247_10003442_pt1 | contig 10321 bp, 8 predicted proteins | sample KBSS24metaG_FD_81519 | JGI IMG/M metagenome (GOLD analysis project Ga0105247, IMG submission 81519) | Switchgrass rhizosphere microbial communities from Kellogg Biological Station, Michigan, USA - KBS S2-4 metaG | ecosystem: Host-associated > Plants > Roots > Rhizosphere > Soil | place...
GCGTCCGGTCCGACGCCGATGACGTACGTCGGGATCGTCGCCGCGGCGGTCGCGAGGTCGTTGGCCACCGTCTGCGGGTCGTTGTCGTCGCAGTTCTGCGGATCGCCGTCGGTCACGAGGACGATCGCCGTCGCCTCGCCGGGGTGCTTGCCGGCGATCGTGCGGGCCTGCGCGATCGCGCCCTGCGCCGCGCCGTCGGTGGGCGTCCCGCCGCCCGGCTGGTGGCTCGCGAGCGACTGCGCGAAGGACGAGGTGTTCGGCAGCGACGTGAGCGCGATCTCGGGCGACGCGTAGTGCGTCGAGTCGCACCCCGGGCTGCCGCGCTGCGACTGCACGTACGGGAAGTAGGTGAGCGACGCGCTGATCCCGGTGGTCGACGCGTCGGCGAAGAAGTCCTTCATCGCCGCGGTGACCGGGTCCCAGCGCAGCGCGCGGTTGAAGTGATCGCCGTCCGCGTCGGTGTAGTCGCCCATGCTGCCGGACTGGTCGAACATGAAGACCAGGTTCACGGGGACCTGCTTCGCCGCGGTGCTGATGCCGACGCACTTCGCGCCGGCGGGTCCGGTGCCGCCCGCGCCGTTGTTGAACGTGCCGCTGCCGCCGGCGCCGTTCGGATCGGCCGCGCCCGCGCCGTCGCCGCCCTGCTGCGAGTCGAACTGGGAGTGCGGCGACGCGCTGCACGCGCCGACCAGACACGCGATCGACGAGACGGCGAGGACGGAAGCAAAGTGGCGGGATCGGTTCACGAGGGCCTCCTGGTCCGGCGAGCGGACGGGTCGGGAGGAGTCCTCAGCAACGGCCGTTCCACTCGCTCCGGGCGCGGCCGAGGGACCGCGCCGCTCGTCACGAGCTGTGGTGGACGCTCGGACGACCGGCCGACTTGGAGCCAAAGTAGGAGATGTCGCGCCCCGTTCTGCGCCGCGACGCCACGGAGACGCTCGAAGTTCACCGTCGAGCCGGGCGCGCCAGCGCTCGAGTCGCTCCCAGATCCAGGGGCTCGTATCGCTCACCCCTGGTGTCACCCTGCACCAGGGGTGGAACGTGTCACCTGTTACCCGTGGAACGTGTCACCTGCACCAGGGGTGGACAGCGGCACGCGCAGAAACTACTCAGCGCATCGTGACGCGCCTCGCCCACGACGGCCTGTTCTGGCGACGCATGGCCGCGTTCGGCGCGCAGAACGGTCCGTCGTGGTGGGTACGCTACAGCCCGCCGGTGTTCGGCTGGGCGGCGGCGCTCGCGTTGCCGAGCGCCCGGCGCAACGTGCTCGCGAACCTGCGTCGCATCCGGGGCGAGGCGGGGGTGATCCGCGACGTCGTCGAGACCGCGTCGACCTTCGGCAACTACGCCGCGTGCCTCGCCGAGGTCCTCGCCAACGGGTCGAAGAACGCGGGCCTCGCGCAGCCGCTCCCGGTCGGGCGCCAGCACCTCGACAACGCGGCCGCCGAGCGCAACGGCATCGTCGTCGCCACGCTGCACACGGGCGGCTGGGAGACCGTCGGCCCGCTCGTCCTGCGCCACCACGGGCTCGAGGTGATGATGGTGATGGAGCCCGAGCGCGATCGCGCGGCGCGCGAGCTCCAGGACCAGGCGCGGCGCCTGAGCGGCGTCGGCGTCACGCACATCGGCGGGGACGACCCGCTCGCGGCGCTCCCCCTCCTGCGCCACCTGCAGCGAGGAGGGATCGTCGCCCTCCAGCTCGATCGGGTGCCGAAGGGCATGCGGTACCGGTCGGTGCGCCTCCTCGGCCGCCCCGGGGCGATCCCCGAGGGGCCGATCCGCCTCGCGCAGCTCTCCGGCGCGCCGCTCCTGTCGATCTTCTGCGCGCGCCTCGGGTACAGGCGATACCTGATCGAGACGCACCCGCCCATCCGCGTCGCGCGCCGCGCGACGACGGCGGAGATCGACGCGGCGGCGCAGTCGATCGCCGACGCGATGACGTCGTTCCTCGAGCGGCACCCGACGCAGTGGTTCCACTTCGGCGATCACGGCGAGGCGGCGAGCGGCCGCTGAGAGCCGGTTCGTCTTGTCCTCCTTCGGGCGGCATGACAAAAGGCTCCTCCCCCTTTGCGTCGGGGGCCCACCTTGCACCCATGAGCACGCGATTCCATATCGGCGCCCACGCGCTCCGCGGAAACATCGCCGCGTACGCGAAGCGCTTCGACCTCCTCGAGGTGCGGATCGATCGCGACGTCCCCACGCTGGCGGCCCTGAAGCGGTGGAGGAAGTCCGTCCCGCCGCACTTCGAGTTCGCGGTGGTCGCGGGGTCGCGCCTCGCGCTCCTGCGCCCGTCGGACGGGCTCGAGGAGGACCGCACCGTCGCGCTCGCCGCGGTCCAGGCGCTCCAGGCCCGCGTCCTCGTCATCCAGACCCCGGCCGAGGTGACGCCCGGCGCGGTGTGGCGCGATCGCATGACGCGCCTGCTCGACCGGCTCCCGCGCGACGTGACGCAGATCGTCTGGGAGCCGCGCGGCGTCTGGGAGATCGAGGACGCGGCGGTCGCGGCGCGCAAGTGGGGCATCGTCCTCGGCGTCGACGCCTCGCGCGATCCGGTGCCGGCGGGCGCCGTCGCGTACGTGCGGCTCCGCGCGCTCGGCGAGACGCGATCGTTCGGCGAGGCGGCGCTCGAGCGCGTCGTCCGCGCCATCGGCGCGCGCCGCGACGCGTACGTCGTGCTCGAGACCACGTCGGCGCTCGCCGAGTGCAAGAGGATCCGGCAGCTCGCGCAGCGGCGCGGGTCCGGCGAAGGGGGGATGGGGCGCGTCGTCCGCCCCCGCCCGTCGCCGATGAAGATCGGCGACGACGAGCAGGAGTGATGACGGCGCGCACGACGGATCGCGCGGACCGCGTCCCCGGCGCGGCGGTCGCGGCCTCCGAAGCGCACGCGGCCGACGCGGCGCGGGCGCTCCTGACGTCGGGCGCGGTCGACGCGGTGGTCGCGGGCGTCTTCGCCGCGGCGGCGGCCTCGCGCGGCGTCCTCTTCGGCCCGGTGCAGCTCCTCGTCGGCGGCCCGGGGATGGGGCTCCGCGCCGTCGACGGCCGGCCGCGCCAGCCCGGGATCGGCGCGCCGCGCCCGCGCGGCTTCGTCGCCGGCGAGGCGATCCCCCCGGCGTCGCGCGCGGCCTCGCCGGCGCTGATCGCGACGCTCACCGCGACGCTCGCCACGTCGGGCAACGCGACGCTCGCGAAGGTCATGGCGCCCGCGATCGCGATCGCCAAGGCGTCGTCCCCCGAGCGCGCCGCCGTCCTCGCGAGCGTCGCGCGCCGCGGCGCCGCGGCGCTCACCGACGAGGCGATCGCGCGCGAGCTCGTCGGCGCGGCCGGGCGGCTCGCGGGCGGCGTCCTGACCGAGGACGACCTGTCGTCGCTCCGCCCCGAGGTGATCTCGCTCCCCGCGGGGCCCCGCGACGGGCGCCGCGTCCTCGGCGTGCCGTGGCCGGCGGACGGGGCGTCCGCGCGCGCGCACGTGGTCGCCGCGGTCGACGCGCGCGGCCGCGCCGCGATCGCTTGCTACGAGGTGGCGGAGGACGGCGTCCTCGTGGACGCGCTCGACCTCGTGATGCCGCCGTTCGCCGAGCCGGTGATGCGCGGGCAGACGCGCGTCCGCCCCGGCGAGGCGCGCCCGGCCGCCGCGCCGATCCTCCTCGTCGAGTCGAACGGCGCGCTCGAAGCGGCGTGGGGCCTCCCGTTCGCCGCGACCCCGTCGGCGCTCGACGCGCTCCGCGGGGCGCTCGGGGGCGACGAAGCCCTCGACGGCGCGTCGCTCGCCTCGGGCGGCGCGGTCGGCGTGGCGTGGAGCCGCGCCGGCGCCCGCGCCTTCGGCGGCGCGTAAGCCTCGACCCTTCCGCCGAGCGTGGCGCGATGGGGCCCGGGAAGGGTCGACCCTTCCGCCGAGCGTGGCGCGATGGGATCGGGAAGGGTCGACCCTTACGCCGAGCATGGCGCGATGGGGCCGGGAAGGGTCGACCCTTCCGCCGAGCGTGGCGCGATGGGGCCGGGAAGGGTCGACCCTTCCGCCGAGCGTGGCGCGATGGGGCCGGGAAGGGTCGACCCTTCCGCCGAGCGTGGCGCGGTCGCTACGCCGACTCCTGGAAGATGCGCATCACGTCGCGGAGGAGCTTTAGGGCCTCGGCGCGCGGCCGCTGGAAGGAGTTGCGCCCCATGATGCTGCCGAACGCGCCGCCCTGCGCGAGCTCCTTCACCTCGGCGAGGATCTCCGGGGTGCCCTTCGCCTCGCCGCCCGAGAAGATGACGATGCGCTTCCCGTTGAATGCGCTCTGCACGCAGTGGCGGACGCGGTCCGCGAGGGTCTTCGTGGGGATCTTGTACTTCTCGAAGACCTTCTTCGCCTCGGCCTGCTCGACGTGGTCCTTCGGCGGCTTGATCTTGATGACGTGGGCGCCGAGCTGCGCCGAGATCTGCGCCGCGTAGGCGACGACGTCGATCGCGGTCTCGCCCTCCTTCGACAGGCCGCCGCCGCGCGGGTACGCCCAGAGGACGGTGGGGAGGCCGACGTCCTTCGCCTCCAGAATGAGCTCGCGGAGCTCTTCGTACATCGTGTTCCGCTGGCTCGACCCGGGGTAGATGGTGAAGCCGATCGCCGAGCACCCGAGGCGGAGCGCGTCCTGGACGGATCCGGTGACCGCGCTGCACGGCTCGTCGATCTTGGCGAGCGTGTCCGAGTTGTTCAGCTTGAGGATGGTCGGGATCCGGCCGGCGAACCTGTCCGCGCCGGCCTCGAGGAAGCCGAGCGGCGCCGCGTACGCGTTGCACCCGGCGTCGATCGCGAGCTGGAAGTGGTAGTCGGGATCGTACGCGTCGGGGTTCGGCGCGAACGACCGCGCGGGCCCGTGCTCGAACCCCTGGTCGACCGGCAAGATGACGAACTTGCCGGTCCCCGCGAGGGTCCCGGTGCTCATCAGCCGATGGAGGTTCGTCTTCACGCCGGGGTTGTCGGACGCGTACCAGGACAGGATCTGCCGGAGGCGGTCGGGAGCGGTCATGGCCGAGAAAGGTACGCGCGCGCGCGCGCGCCGAGCAAGGCGAGCGCGGCGCGAGCGCGGGGACGCTGCCGGCCGCCACGGGGCGGAGGCCGAACAGGCAGCGGAGGAGCGCGGTGGGCGGCGATCGCACGCCGACGCGCGGCGAAGAGCGACGGCAACCCCTTGCCGCCGGTCGCCCGCGGGCAGGGCCCGGCGGCGGGGCGCGCGCCGTCGGGCCGCGTCGTGTAGACAGGTCCGATGAGTCCGATGACCACCGGCCGATCGTTTCGCGCGCGCGCCGCCGCGCTCTTCGCCTCGATGACGCTCGCGTGCGCGGGCTTCGGGTGCGATCGAGGGGGCGTCGAGCAGGGCGGCGAATCCGGCGTCGCGCCCTCGGGCGCAGGCGCCCCCACGACCTCCCAGGCCGCGCTCGCACCCCTCGCGCCGCTCGCGCCGGCCGCGGGGGGCGCCGACGCGGGCGCGTCGTCGGCGGTGCTCCTTCTGGCGGCGCACCTCATCGACGGCACGTCGCCCGCGGCGCGCGACGGCGTCGCGGTGCTGGTCGAAGGGGGACGCATCCGGGAGGTCCTGCCGCGCGCCGCGCTCGAGGCGAAGACGCCGCCCGACGTGCGCCGGATCGATCTCGGCGACGCGACCCTGCTCCCGGGGCTCATCGACGCGCACACGCACGTCCTCTTGCAAGGCGACGTCACGTCGGCCGACTACGACGAGCAGCTCCTCAAGGAGAGCACGCCGTACCGCGCGATCCGCGCGACGGTGGCGGCGCGCACCGCGCTGATGAACGGCTTCACGACGCTGCGCGACCTCGGGACCGAGGGGGCGGGGTACGCCGACGCCGACGTGAAGAGGGCGATCGACCGCGGGATCGTCCCGGGCCCGCGCCTCTTCGTGTCGGGGCGCGCGCTGTCGGCGACCGGGATGTACCCGATCCTCGGGTACTCGTGGGAGCTCCGCGTGCCGGAGGGGGTGCGCGTCGCCGACGGCCCGGACGATCTGCGCAAGGCGGTGCGCGAAGAGGCGAAGTACGGCGCCGACTGGATCAAGCTCTACGCCGACCGGCGGTACTTCCTCGGCCCCACGCCGGGGTGCCCGCACGCGCTCTGCTCGCTCGTCAATTTCAGCGACGAGGAGGCGAAGGCGATCGTGGACGAGGCGCACCGCCTGGGGAAGAAGGTCGCGGCGCACGCCATGGGGTGGAACGGGATCGACGCGGCGCTCCGCGCCGGCGTCGACAGCATCGAGCACGGCGACGGGCTCGAGGACGACCTGCTCGATCGGATGGCGCAGAGGCGCGTCGCGTGGTGCCCGACGCTCTACGTCGGCGTCTTCGTCGCGCCGGGGCGCGGGGCGCCGTGGCCGCGGATGGTCGAGCTCGAGAAGGCGGCGTTCGCCAAGGCGCTCAAGAAGAACGTGATCATCGCGTACGGGACGGACGCGGGCGGCTACGACTGGAAGGAGAACCAGGCGAAGGAGCTCGCGCTGATGGTCGACTACGGGATGGCGCCGATGGCGGCGATCCAGTCCGCGACGACGGTGGCGGCGGCGCTCCTCGATCGTCGCGCGGAGCTCGGCTCGCTCGAGGCGGGCAAGCTCGCCGACGTCGTCGCGGTCGCGCGCGATCCGCTCGCCGACGTCCGCGAGCTCCAGCGCGTCACGTTCGTGATGAAGGGGGGCGTCGTCTACAAGGGCCAAGGAGCCCGCGACGCGCCGTGAGCGCGCGCGGCGCGGCCGAGGCTCGACGCGTCCGGCGTCACGGGTAGCGGAGCGCCGCCGACTGGAACGGGTAGACCAGCGACGACCGGCCCAGGCCGCGATCACCTCGCCGTCGCGCGGCGGCGCGGCGCGCGCTCCCGCGGAGGCCCCGGTCGCGTAGACTTCGCGGCGTGAGCGCGAGGCCCACCATCATCGTCCACGGCGGGTGCGGAGACGTGCCGAGCAGCGAAGAGGGGCCGCGCGCCGAGGCGTGCGACCGCGCGGCGGACGCGGGGCTCGACGTGCTCGTGCGCGGCGGCGCGGCGGTCGACGCCGTCGAGGCGGCGGTCCGCGTCCTCGAGGACGCGCCGTCGCTCAACGCCGGCACCGGCAGCTACCTCCAGGCCGACGGCGTGGCGCGCATGGACGCGAGCTTCATGAGCTCGGACGGGCGCGCCGGCGCGGTCGCGCAGGTGCCGCGCCTGAAGAACCCGGTGCGCCTCGCCCGGTACCTCCTCGAGCAGGACGCGCACGTGATGCTCGCCGGCGCGGAGGCGCTCGAGCTCGCGCTCCGGATCGGGCACGAGGCGGCGGTCGTCGCGACGCCGGCGAAGATCACCTACTGGCGCGATCGCCTCGACGACGCGTGCAAGGCGCTCGACTACGCGCGCATGGCGGAGCGCTGGAGGAGCGACAACCCGCGCCTCGGCACCGTGGGGTGCGTGGCGCTCGACGCGAGCGGCCGCCTCGCCGCGGCGACGTCGACCGGCGGCACCGGGCAGTGCTATCCGGGCCGCGTCGGCGACAGCCCCATCCTCGGCGCGGGGACGTACTGCACGTCGAACGTCGGCGTCTCGATGACCGGCGTCGGCGAGCGGATCATGGTGCTCCTCTCCGCCAAGCGCCTCGCCGATCTCGTCGGCGACGGCCGCGACGTCGAGGCCGCCGCGCGCGCGGTGCTCGCCGAGGTCGACGCCGTGAAGAGCCACGCGGGCCTCATCGCGATCGACGCCGCGGGCCGCGCGGTGGCGCTCAAGAACACGCGCTTCATGGCGACCGCCCGAAGGGCCGCGCCGTAAGCCGCCGCCGCGCGCATGGAATCGAAATGGGGCGGGGCGCGGCGCGGCGCGGCAGGATCGGGGCGCGGGCGCGCGGCGCGGTCGCGCCAGGTCAGTCGAGGCGCTCGCGGACGACGCGGCCGAGGCGAGCGATCCCGTCTTCGATGAGGTCCGCGGGGCGGTTCGAATAATTGAGCCGCATGAAATCGTGCTGCGGCTCGCTCGCGAAGAACACGCTGCCGGGGACGAAGGCGACCTTCTCGGCGATCGCGGCGGCGAAGATGTCCTCGGCGCTGAGGCCGCGCGGGAGCTGCGTCCAGACGAAGAGGCCGCCGTCCGGGCGGGTCCACTTCGTCCCCTGCGGGAAGTGGCGGGCCAGCGCGCCGAGCATCGCGTCGCACCGCTCGCCGTAGACGCGGCGGATGGTCGTCATGTGCGCGTCGTAGTCGAAGCGGCCGAGGAGGTTCGCGACGGCGCGCTGCGCGAACGTCGCGGTGTGGAGGTCCGACGCCTGCTTCGCGATGGTCGCGGCGCGCACGAGCTCGCGCGGGCCGACGAGCCACCCGAGACGGAGCCCCGGCGCGAGCGTCTTCGAGAACGTGCCCAGGTGGAGGACCACCTGCCCGCCGTCGAGCGCGGCGAGGGGCGGCGGCGCCGCGCCGCGGAAACGCAGCTCGCCGTACGGATCGTCCTCGAGGACCGGGATCCGGTGCGCCTGCGCGAAGCGCACGAGCCGCTCGCGCCGCTCGCGCGACAGCGTCGTCCCCTTGGGGTTGTGGAACTCGGCGACGACGTAGATCATCTTGGGCAGGCTCGATTTCGGGAGCCGCTCGAGCACCTCGACCTGCATCCCGTCGTCGTCGCTCGGGATGGAGAGGAACGACGCCTCGCACCCGGCGAACGTCTGGAGCGCCGCGAGGTAGCTCGGGCTCTCGAGGGCGACGACGTCGCCCGGATCGAGGAGGATGCGCGCGGCCAGGTCGATCCCCTGCTGCGAGCCGCTCGTGATGAGGACCTCGTCGACGGTGATCCGTACGCCGCGGCGCGCGAGGCGCGCGACCACCCACTCGCGGAGCGGGCCGAACCCTTCGGTGACGCTGTACTGGAGCGCCGCGCGCCCGTGCTGCGCGAGCACCTCGGCGTGCGCCTCGGCGATCGCCTCGATCGGAAAGAGCTCGGGCGCCGGCAGGCCGCCGGCGAAGGAGAGGACGTCGGGCTGCTCGGCCACCTTCAAGATTTCGCGGACCGCGTTCGCCGACATGCGCGACATGCGGCGCGCGAGGCGAAGCGGAGCGACGATGCGGGGCTCCGATGACGACGTGATCATGGTCTGTCTCCTTCTGCCGATCCGTCCGGCAAGATCCACGTTTCTTCTTTGACGGACGTGAGCACGATCGTCGTGTGCGTTCGCGTCACGCCCGGGATGGTGCGAAGCACCTCGACGAGCAAGCGATCGAGCGCGCGCGTGTTGCGCGCCTTCACCTTGAGAAAGTAGGAGTCCTCGCCGGCGACGCGGTGGCACTCGAGCACCTCGGGGAGGCCGCGCACCGTCTTCGTGAAGCGCTCGAAGAACTTCGGGTGCTCGATCCCCACGCCGATGAACGCCGTGATGTCGAGGCCGAGCATCGCCGCGTCCACGCGCGCCGCGTACCCGGTGATGACGCCGCGCTCTTCGAGCTTGCGGATCCGCTCTGCGACCGCCGGCTGCGACAGGCCGACCGCCTTCGCGAGCTCGAGCTGCGTGGCGCGCCCGTCCCGCTGGAGCATGTCGATGAGGCGAAGGTCCGTTCCGTCCACGCGAAGCTATAACTTATAGGCCACGATCCGGATGCGCCAATAATAATGAACCTCCACCGTGAGATCCCTCGAGAAATGATGACGCACGACGTCGTGTCGCGCTCGCGCCGTCTCAGGTGATCACCTCTCCCGGCGAGCAGGGACGAGATCCGCGCCGCGAACGGGCGCACGTCGCGCCGGCAGCGCCCGGATCCCGGGGGCGCTCGGGGGAACGGCGCGTCGCGCCCCTGTCTCGGCGCCGGCGGGCCCCTCCGGAACTCGCTCCTCGTTCCGCGCGATGAGGGTGAAGATCGGGTGGGCGGGGGACTTGGGGGCTTGCACGAGCGCGCGAGAACGAGTCGCTCGGCACCCGGGTCCTCCCGCCAGCGCCGAGACAGGGGCGCGACGCTTCTTTGGCGGGCGACGGGGCAAGGGCGACTCCAGATGCGCTGCTCGTCGGCGCGGGAGAAACGGAGGGCAGAGACGTCTGAGCTCGTCGTGGGAGGCAGAGCTTCTCGGTGCGGCAACTAACCCCTCTGGATTCGAACCCTGGTGCCTTTGCGGGGCGTGCCCGCGGCGCGAGATCACCCGGAAGGAGCGAAGCTCATCGCCCGCGTAGGGCTCGCGCGACGGCCGCGAAGCCCCCGGCGCGGGTTTCCGGTGGCGACCGACGATGCGCTTCATTCACCAGGCAGAGCTTCTCGGCGCGCTAGCGATCCCAAACGGCGGGTGCGATCGTCCGCGCCATGTGGGGAGCTGCTGACGACGCGAACCTTCGCGAGCTGCGGGGCA
>Ga0105247_10003446_pt1 | contig 10311 bp, 3 predicted proteins | sample KBSS24metaG_FD_81519 | JGI IMG/M metagenome (GOLD analysis project Ga0105247, IMG submission 81519) | Switchgrass rhizosphere microbial communities from Kellogg Biological Station, Michigan, USA - KBS S2-4 metaG | ecosystem: Host-associated > Plants > Roots > Rhizosphere > Soil | place...
CCCGAGTAGTCGAACTCGCACGCCTGCCCGATCACGATCGGACCGGCGCCGATGAGGAGGATCTTCCGTAGGTCCGTCCGCTTCGGCATCGGTCGCGGACAACATAGCAAATCAGCGCCGGCGTGCAGCGACCGCGCGAGCGCGGAGTCGCGTCGCCGATCGGTCAGTCGTAAATGAAATCGAAATACTGCGCGTATTTTAAATTCAGAAGACGCGAGGCGTCATTTCGTCGTCATGTATCCGCCGTCGGGACATGCCGTCGGGACATGCCATGAAAAAATATCGACATTCGACGAGACAGCGCGCTCCTCTTTGGTACTGTGCCTCGTCGCGCTCCGGCGCCGCCCCGACGGAACGGCGATACTCGCCTCCGGTCGAGGAGCTCACATGGCCGGCGCGCCGGGTGAGTCGTGCCTGGAAGTGCGCAGAGCGATACACGAGAGCAGTACACGGGAAGAAGCCCGTCAACCACGGACCGAGAACGCTGGAAGGTCGGACCATGTACATACTGGGCGTTAATGCGGCGTACCACGAGTCGGCGGCGTGCCTGCTCTTCGACGGCCGGGTGGTCCTGGCCGTCGAAGAGGAGCGGTTCAACCGGCGGAGCCACGGAAAATTGGCCTCGCCGCGCAACACGGCGACCCTCCCGTGGGAGGCGATCCGTGAGTGCCTGCGCGCCGGCGGCGTCTCGCTCGAGCAGTGCGAGCACGTCGGCTACTCGTTCGATCCCGAGATGCTCCAGTCCGGCGTCGAGGATTGGCGCGCGTCCAACCCGGTCGAGCCCACGTGGGAGCTGTCGGAGAACAGTTACCAGACGATGGACGGCGGCGAAGCGTTCCTCTCGGGCGTCATGGAGACGAGAGAGATCCTGCGGGAGAAAGGGTTCAAGGGGAAATTTCATTATCTTTCGCACCACGAGTGCCACGCGGCCAGCGCGTTCAACGTCTCCCCGTTCGACAAGGCGGCGGTCGCCGTCATCGACGGCATCGGAGAGTGGGCGAGCGCGTCGCTGTACACCGGCGAAGGCAACCGGCTGACGCCGCAAAAAGAGTACCGCTTCCCCAACTCGATCGGCTTTCTGTGGGAGCGGCTCTCGATGTACCTGGGATTCAGCCAGTACGACGCCTCCAAGGTGATGGGGCTCGCGGCCTACGGCGACCCGCGGGCGACGCGCGCGGCGTTCGACAAGCTGGTGACGAACCGCGCCGAGCTGGCGATCGACCCGACGATCTTGCGGCACGAGTCGCCCGACTTCACGCCCCTCGAGAAGCTCTTCGGCCTCCCGAAGCGCGATCGGAGCGTCGGCGACGCGACCGATCCGGCGGTGCGCGGCTACGTCGACGTCGCGGCGGGGCTCCAAGAGGCGACGGACGACGTCGTCCTGCACGCGCTCCGCACCTTCGATCGGAAGGCGTATCCCCGCTTGTGCATGGCGGGCGGCGTCGCGCTCAACTGCGCGGTGAACGGGCGCGTCGTCCGCGAAAAGCTCTTCGAGGACGTCTTCATACAGCCGGCGTCGCACGACGCGGGGACGGCGCTCGGCGCGGCCGTGCTCGTGTGGAACAAGATCCTCGGAAGAGAGCGCGTGTACGTGATGAACGACGCGTACCTCGGCCCGTCGTTCACCAAGGCCGAGGTCGAAGCGGAGCTCCGGGCGGCGGGGCTCGCGTACGAGGCATACGACGCGCTCGGCGACTTCACCGCCGCGGTGGCGAGGCTCCTCGTCGACGGCAAGATCGTCGGGTGGTTCAACGGGCGGATGGAGTGGGGGCCGCGGGCGCTCGGGAACCGGAGCCTCCTCGCGGATCCGCGGAACGCGGACATCCGTGAGGTGATCAACGTGAAGGTGAAGCACCGAGAGCTGTACCGCCCCTTCTGTCCGAGCGTGCTCGCGGAGAAGGCGCACGAGTGGTTCGTCACCGGCGGCGTGGACGCGGGGAAGTACATGCTGACGACCTCCGACGTCATCGAGGGGCAGCGCGCGCGCGTGCCCGCGGTCGTCCACGTCGACGGCTCGGCGCGCGCGCAGGAGGTGCGTCAGGTCGACAACCCGAGCTTTCACCGGCTCATCTCCGAGTTCGAGAAGCTGAGCGGCGTCCCGATGCTCCTCAATACGTCGTTCAACGACTCGGAGCCGATCGTCTGCTCGCCGCGCGACGCCATCAAGACGTTCCTCAAGACGCGGATCGACTGCCTCGCCATGGAAGGGTTCCTCGTCACGAAGCGCGAACGCGCGGGGTGACGCGGCCGTCGCTCGCCTCCGCGCGCGACGCTTCGTAAGGCGACGCGAGCCGGTCGAGGCGAGCCGCGAGATCGCTCGCGGCTCGCCACGTGTCCAAATCGTCCGGGGGGCAGCGCCTCGCCAGCAGCGCGAGGCGCTCGCGCTCTGCGCGGTCCGCCTCTCGCGCATCCGGAGGCGCGCCGCCCGGTTCGTTCGAAGCGGCCCCGTCAGGCAGCGCCTCGAGGGTCCGAAGGACGAGCCCCCGGAGCTCTCCGACGATCCACGAATAATCGAGCTCGCCCGCTTCGAGGCGCGCGTATCGCCCCGGCAGGGGCGGCGCGCCGACGCCGTGCGCGACGAGCCGGAACGCCGGGCTCGCGAGCCGCTCGAGGACCAAGAAGAGCTCGCGGCGCTCGTGGAGCGCGTTGCACCGCACTCGATACGTGCCGGGCGCGACGTGCCCGCCGCCGTTCGGCCGGGCGCCGGGCATTCGATAGTAGAGATAACGGCGATCGTCGAAGAGGACGATCTCGAGTCCGCTGTACACGCGTAACCCTGGATCACGAAATTCGAGCAGCGCGAGCTGGCCCGGCAGACCGGGGATGGCAGCGATCGACGAGAGTCGCGACGGGGCGTGGGCGCGGAGCTCGCTCAGGTACGCATAGAGGCGCGCGTACTCGCCCGAAGAGCGCTCGTGACCTTTCCGGAAGAACCTATTTCGGAGCCACGACAGCAAGGTCGGGCGGTTCTCGAGGCCGCGGCGGATCACGCCGCCCCCCTCACGGCGCCGCCCTCGACGGCGCGGTGACGGTCGCCGCGCGCAGCGGCGCGGACCCGGCGAAGAGGAGCGCGCCGAGTATGAACACGACCCCCGAGCACTGGATGACGAACGCTCCGCTCGTCCAATCGATGAGGAGCCCGCCCCCGAGCGTGCCCGCCGCCAGCGCCGCGACCGAGAGGACGGTGACCGCGGCGCCGACGCGCCCGGCCAGGTCGGCCGGCGTCACCGAGGTACGGAGCATGAGCGAGAGGCACAAGAAGCTGGCGTTGAGGACGCTCGAGAGGAGCGACGCCACGATCACCGCGGGCGCCGTGGTGAGCGCGCCCATCGTCAGGTTCACTCCGCCGGCCAGCGCGAGGCTCCCGAGGAGCACGGCGATGGGCCGCCAGCGCGAGAGGCGCGTCGCGATCACGATGCCGGCGACGGCGCCGGCCGCGCCGGCCGAGACCGCGACGCCGATCGTGCTCGGCGTCATTCCATGCTTCAGCATGTGGATGGTCAACGAAGGAATCAGGGGCGCGTTGGCCACCGCCTCGATCACGACGAGGGCCACGAGCGGGCGCATCTGTCGATTCAAGAACGTGAAGGCGAGCCCCGCGCGCAGGTCGTCCATCATCGGGCCGCCCCCCGACGGAGCGCCGAGCGTCCGGATGAACGCGACGACGAGCGCCGAGAGCGCGAACGACGCGGCGTCGACCGCGAAGACGTTCGCCGGGCCGATCGTCGCGGCGAGCACGCCCGCGACACCTGGACCGACCATGTATCCCAGCGTCACGACGGCCTGGAGATAGGACGCGGCCGAAGGGAGCTGTTCGAGGCGGACCATCGAGGTGAGTCCCGCGCGGTACGCGGATAGGTACGTTGCATTGAGCACTCCGAGTGGAAAGCTCACTGCGATGAGCGCGCTCACCGGCGAGCGCCCGATCAAGACTGCGGCCGGCACGAGGCCGGTGAGGATCGCGCGGCCGACGTTGGACCACAGCATGAGTCGGCGGCGATCCGCGCGGTCGGCCAGCGTCCCTGCGAGCAGCCCGAACACGAGGAGTGGCGTGAGCTGCAAGGCGCCAATTAGGCCGATCTGCGCGCCGGATCCGGTGGTCTGCGCGATCAGCAGCGGAGTGGCCGTGACCGTCACCGCGTCCCCGATCGCGCTCACCCCTTGCGCGACGGCGAGCGCAAAAAATGGCCGGTTCGCCGCGAGGCGCAGCGGAGGCTCGCGCGCGGGATCGTCGGGCAACGTCGTCACGTGGTTCGGATGGCATCGAGACCGTATGGGCAAGGATTACCCGAGAACGCGGAGCGTGGAGAGTCGGCTCTTGACAAGTGGGACCCTCCGATTAGACAGTCCCGACTACGTGCTACGCAAATTTAAAATTTGCGGCAACCGATTTTGTAAATGGTAAGCAAATTAAAGGTCGGCCCATTCGGCGATTTCTCAGGATTTTGCGCTACGGCGCCCCCTGGGACATGGCTGGCTTGTACCTGCTCGTCGGGGACGCGCTCGCCGGGCGCGCGCTCGCTCGACGGTCGCGTGTCCGGTCGCGTGTCCGGTCGCGTGTTGGGGCGCGTGTTGGGGCGCGGCTCGGTGGAGAGCGGCTCTTCACGCTGCTCGGCGGGTGACTCGTGAGCGCGCGCACGCTCGTGGATCTCCTTCGCGAGAGGGCCCAGGCGACGCCCGGCGGCACGGCGTTCACCTTCCTTTCGGGCTCGTCGAGCGATCGCGTGACGGGGCGCGCCGGGGAACCTGCGACGGCCCGCGCCGCCGACGTCGAGGAGCGCGCGGTCACGTACGCCGAGCTCGACGTGCGCGCGCGCACGATCGCCGCGACGCTCACCGCCAGCGCGGCGCCCGGCGGGCGGGCGCTCTTGCTTTATCCGCCCGGCGTCGACTACGTGGCCGGTTTCTTCGGATGCCTGTACGCCGGCCTGGTTGCGGTGCCCGCGTATCCCCCGGAAGCCGGGCGCGCCCGCACGACCGCGCCGCGCCTCCACGCGATCATCGAGAGCGCGCGCGCATCGGTTGTGCTTGGGCCGACCGCGGCGGTGGACGCCGCTCCCTCGTTCACCGGAGCCTCCGCCGCGGCGCGCGCCGCGCGCTGGATCGCCGCCGATACCCTCTCCGAGCACGTCGCTGATGCGTGGCGTGCGCCGTCCGTGGTCCCCGGCTCGGTCGCGCTCTTGCAGTTCACGTCCGGGTCGACGTCGTCGCCGCGGGGCGTGGTGCTCACGCACGCGCACCTGCTCGCGAACATCGCGGACATCGGCCGCGCATTCGGCGTTTCGCTGGCGAGCCGCGGAGTCATCTGGCTGCCGCCGTTCCACGACATGGGGTTGATCGGCGGTATTCTCCTCCCGATCGTCGCCGGGTTTCCCGTCGCGCTCATGGCGCCGCGGACGTTCCTCCAGCGACCGCTACGCTGGCTGCGGGCCATTTCGCGTCATCGCGCGACGATCAGCGGCGGGCCGAACTTTGCATACGATCTGTGCGCCCGAAAGGCGACGCCGACGGACGTCGCCGGGCTCGACCTGAGCTCGTGGGAGGTCGCGTTCACCGGCGCCGAGCCCGTTCGCGCCGAGACGCTCGAGCGATTCGCGGCGACGTTCGCGCCGGCCGGCTTCCGCCCCTCCTCTTTCCTGCCGTGCTACGGGCTCGCGGAGGCGACGCTGATGGCGACGAGCGCGAGGCGCGGCGCAGGCGCGGTCGTTCGCGTGTTCGACGCGCCGTCGCTCGAGGCCGGGATCGTCGCCCCGGCCGACCGCGCGCGCGCGCCTCGCGCGAGGTCGCGCGCCATCGTCGCGGTCGGGACGCCGCCCGGCGGCACCCGCGTCCACGTCGTCGACCCGGAGACCCTGGCGCCGTCGCCGCCCGGCCGCATCGGCGAGGTGTGGGTGACGGGGCCGGGCGTCGCCGCCGGCTACTTCGAGAGGCCCGAGGATTCGGCCGCGACCTTCGCCGGGCGCGTCGCCGGGATCGACGCGCGCGCGCTGCGCACGGGCGATCTCGGCTTCGTCGAGCAGGGGGAGCTCTTCATCACCGGCCGCCGCAAAGATCTCGTGATCATCCGCGGCCGCAACATCCACCCCGAGGACGTCGAGCGGACCGTCGTCGCGGTGGACGGTGCGTTTCGCTCGGACGGGAGCGCCGCGTTCTCGATCGACGCCGGCGGCGAGGAGCGCCTCGTCGTCGTCCAGGAGGTGCGCGGCGGCGACGCCGGCGCGCTCGCCCGCCGTGCCGCCGAGGCGGTGCTCGCGGACCACGAGGTCGAGGCGCACGCGATCGTCCTGGTCCGGTCCGGCGTCGTCCCGCGGACGTCGAGCGGCAAGGTGCAGCGCGCCGCGTGCAAGGCCGCATTCCTGCGCGGCGAGATCGCCCCGGTTCACACGTACCCGACCCTGGAGCCGGCGGTCCGCGATCCCGCCGCCTCTTTGCCACCGCTCGTCCCGTCGCCGTCGCCGGCCGCGCCGCGCCACGAGGCGGCGGCGACCGCGGCGCGGAGCGGGTCGTCGAGCCCGCGCGGGGGGCCTACGGCGGAGGCCGTTCGAGCGTGGCTCCGCGCCGAGATCGCGCGGCTCGCGCGGATCGACGCGGATCGCGTCGCGGACGACGTCGCCCCGCTCGCGCACGGTCTCGACTCGCTCCTCGTGATGGAGCTCGCCGGCGCGGTCGAGGATCACTTCGGCGTCTCCCTGCCGATCGCGGCGATGTTCGAGGCGTCGACGGTCCACGACCTGGCCGAGCGGATCGCGTCCGGCGCCGGCGCGGTGGACGGGGCAGGCGCGCCGCCTCCCTTCGCCCCGCGCGCGGGCGACGACGAGGACGACGAGGAGCGGCCCGCGGCGCCCGTCGCGCTCACCGACGGCGAGCGCGCGCTCTGGTTCCTCCACGGGGTCGCGCCGGAGAGCCCGGCGTACACGATCGCGCGAGCGATCCGCCTTCGCCACGTCGACGTCGACGTGCTCGAGCGCGCGCTCCACGCGCTCGTCGATCGACACCCCGCGCTCCGGGCGACGTTCCCGCTGGTGGACGGCGAGCCCGCGCGTCGCGTCGCGTCGAGCGCCGACCCCTCGGCGATCGAGGTCGATCGCGGCGCCTGCGACGAGGCGCGGTGGCGCGAGCGGCTCGACGCGATGATCGCCCGCCCGTTCGACCTGGCCCGCGGTCCGCTCTTCCGCGCGCTCGTCCTCGGGGACGGCCGCGGCGGCGCGGCGCTCGGCTTCGCAGCGCACCACATCGTGGCCGATCTGTCGTCGCTGCTCGCGCTCGGAGACGATCTGGCGGCGCTCGTCGCGAGCATCGCCCTTGGGCGCGCGCTCCCGCCGGCCGCCTCGCCCGGCCCGTGGCTCGCGAGCGTCGCGGCGGAGCGGGCGGCGGCCGACGGCGCGGAGGGGGCGAGGGCGGCCGAGCACTTCCGCGCGCGGCTCCTCGGCGCCACGGCGTCGATCGCGCTGCCGGCGGATCGCCCGCGACCCGCGGCCGCGTCGTTCCGCGGGGGGCGCGCGGCGCTCCGCTTCGATCGCGCCGTGCGCGACGGCGCGCGCGCGCTCGCGCGGGCCGCGGCGAGCACGCTCCACGGCGTCCTGCTCGCGTCGGTCTACGCGCTGATCCACAGGTACACGGGGCGCGACGCGGTGGTCATCGGCGTCCCGTGCGCGTCGCGCGCGGCGCCCCGGGGCGCCGCCGAGGGGTACGCGGTCAACGTCCTCCCCGTGCGCGTCGACGTCCGCGGAGACGAGCCGTTCTTCGCGCTGGTCACGCGCGTCCGCGCCGCCGTCGCCGAGGCGATCGAGCACCGGAGCGCGCCGTTCGCGCGGCTCGTCGAGCAGCTCCGCCCCGAGCGCGACGCCTCCCACGCGCCGCTCTTCCAGGTGATGGTCCAGACGCTCCCGACGCGCTCGTCCGCGCCCGCGATGGACGCGCTCCAGGCGATCGCGCTCGGCGTGGACGGTCCGGCCGGCTCGCTCGGCGACCTCGCCGTCGCGCCGCTCCCGGTGGCTCACGCGGCGGCGCCCGTCGATCTCTCGATCGCGCTCGCCGAGACCTCGGACGGCCTCCTCGGCGCGGTCGAGTACGCGGCGGACCTCTTCGACGCGAGCACCATCGAGCGGACCGTCGAGCACCTCGGGCGCCTCCTCGCGGACGGCGTCCGCGCGCCCGATCGCGCGATCTGCGCCCTCGCGCTCCTCGGCGACGACGAGCGGCGGACGGTGGTGGAGGCGTGGAACGACGCGCCCGCGCCGCGGCCGGAGCACCCCACCGTGCACGCCTACGTGCGGGCGCAGGCGGCGCGCACGCCCGGCGCGACGGCGCTCGTCTTCCGCGAGAGCGCGCTCTCCTACGCCGAGCTCGTGGGGCGCGCGGAGGCGCTCGCCCTCCGCCTCCGCCGCGCCGGCGTCGGCCCCGGGGACCTCGTGGCCGTGGCGATGGACCGATCGCACCACCTCGTCGTCGCGCTCCTCGCCGTCCTCGAGGCCGGCGCCGCGTACCTGCCGCTCGACGTGAAGTACCCGCGGGCGCGGGTGACGGCGATCCTCGAGGACGCCGGCGCGGACCTCCTCCTGACCGAGCGCCGCCGCGCGGACGCGTTCGCGTCGTCCGGTGTGCGTGTAGTATGCATGGACGAGGACGCGTGGGACGACGCCCCGGCGCGCGCCGTCGCGCGGCGCGGCGAGGACGCGCGCGAGGGCGGCGCGACGGCGCGGTCGCTCGCGTACGTGATCTCGACCTCGGGATCGACGGGGCGGCCCAAGGGGGTCGCGATCGAGCACCGCAGCGCCGCGATGCTCCTCGAGTGGGCGCGCGCGCGGTTCGACGCGGGCGAGCTCGCGCGCGTCCTGGCCTCGACGTCGATCTGCTTCGACCTGTCGGTGTTCGAGCTGTTCGCGCCGCTCGCGTGGGGGGGCGCCGTGATCGTGGCCGAGGACGCGCTCGAGCTCGCGGAGCTCGGCGACGCGGGGATCACGCTGGTGAACACGGTGCCGTCGGCGATGGCCGAGCTGGTCGCGACCGGCGGCGTGCCGCGCACCGTGCGCACCGTGAACCTCGCGGGCGAGGCGCTGAGCGGCGCGCTCGCGCGCTCCGTGTACGGGCTCGGCCACGTCGGCCGCGTCTACAACCTGTACGGGCCCTCGGAGGACACAACGTACTCGACGGAGGCGCTCGTGCCGCGCGACGCGCGGGGCGCCGCGTCGATCGGCCGCTCGCTCCCGGGAAAGCGCGCCTACGTCCTCGACCCCCGCGGCGCGCCCGCCCCGATCGGCGTCGCGGGCGAGCTGTACATGGGCGGCGTCGGCCTCGCGCGCGGCTACGCGCGGAGCCCGGCGCAGACCGCGGAGAGGTTCGTCCCCGACGGCGTGTCGGGCGACGCGGGCGCGCGCCTCTATCGCACCGGCGATCGCGCGCGGTGGCGCGCCGACGGCACGCTCGAGTTCCTCGGCCGCTGGGACGCGCAGGTGAAGGTGCGCGGACACCGCGTCGAGCTCGGCGACGTCGAAGCGGCGCTGTCCGAGGTGACCGCGGAGGCGGCGGCGATCGCCGACCACGACGCGCGCGGCGCGACGCGGATCGTCGGGTACTGGGCGCCGCGCCCGGGCGGGCCCACGACGGCGAGCGAGGTGAGAGCGGCGCTCGAGGCGCGGCTCCCTTCGTACCTCGTCCCCTCGGTCCTCGTGGAGCTCGCGCGCCTCCCGAGGACGCCGAACGGTAAGGTCGATCGCCGGGCGCTCCCGCCGGCCGATCGCGCCCCGCCGCCGCGCGCGTACGTGGCCCCGAGGGACGAGCGCGAGGCCGCCGTCGCCGCGGCGTTCGAGGAGGTCCTCGGCGTCGAGCGCGCCTCCGCGGACGACGACTTCTTCGACCTGGGCGGGCACTCGCTCCTCGCGACGCGCGTCGCGTCGCGCCTCCGCGATCGGCTCGGCGTCGACGTCTCGCTCCGCGCGGTCTTCGAGGCCCGCACCGTCGAGCGGATCGCCGCGCGCATCGCCGCGCCCGTCGACCCGCCGGGCCGCCCGGCGATCCGGCCGGTCGATCGCGGCGCGCCGATCGCGATGTCGTTCGCGCAGGAGCGCCTCTGGTTCTTGTCGCGGTGGGATCCGACGAGCGCCGCGTATCACATGCTCGCGGCGGTGCGCCTCACCGGCGCGCTCGACGCGGACGCGCTCGAGCGCGCGATCGCCGACGTCGTCGCGCGCCACGACGTGTTCCGCCTGCGGTTCCTGGAGCGCGACGGCGCCGCGGTCGTCGTCCGGGTCGCCGCCGAGGACGCGGTCGTCCCGCTCACGCGCGTGGCGCTCGACGCCGAGCCCGCGGGCG
>Ga0105247_10003447_pt1 | contig 10308 bp, 8 predicted proteins | sample KBSS24metaG_FD_81519 | JGI IMG/M metagenome (GOLD analysis project Ga0105247, IMG submission 81519) | Switchgrass rhizosphere microbial communities from Kellogg Biological Station, Michigan, USA - KBS S2-4 metaG | ecosystem: Host-associated > Plants > Roots > Rhizosphere > Soil | place...
GAGGTTGGCCAGCGGCCCGTCGCCGCCGCCGGCGACGACCGGAGTGCCCGCGGGCAGCCCGACCCGGTCGGCGACCGCGGCGGTCAGCCCGGGCAGCACGGCCGTGGTCTCCACCAGCGGGGGCAGCCGCTCCGGCCCGACGCCGGCCAGCTCCAACGCCTCCCGGTCCCAGGACAGCGTGCCGAGGTCGAGCAGCCCGGTGCCGGAGGCGACCGACTGGTCGGTGACCAGCGCACCGCACAGCCGGGACACCACGTAGTCCTTGATGCCGGCCCAGCAGGCGACCCGGGCGAACAGCTCCGGTCGCTGCTCGCGGAACCAGATCAGCTTGGGCAGCGGTGCCATCGGGTGCACGGGCGTGCCGGTCCGCCGGTGCAGCGCCAGGCCGCCGTCCGGGGTCGCGCGAAGCCGGTCGGCCTGCGCCGCGGCCCGCGAGTCGGCCCAGGACAGCGACGGGGTCAGCGGGTCGCCGGCGGCGTCCAGCCCGATCAGCGTGTGCATCGCCGAGCTGAACGACAGCGCGGCGACCCGACCGTCCACTTCGGACACCACCGAACGCAGGCAGGTCAGCACCGCGTCGAGGATCCGGCTCGGATCCTGCTCGGCCCAGCCGGGATGCGGCTCGTCGAGCGGGTAGCCGGCCGAGGCGCCGGCCAGCCGCCGGCCACTCGTGTCGTAGGCGATCACCTTGGTGTTCGTGGTGCCGAGGTCGACCCCGACCACGACCTCGCCGGCGCTCACCACACGAGCTCGGGCAGCAACACGCGGACCCTCCCCATGACCGGAATGATCGTCCCCTGCACCGACCTGGTCTACCCGCCCGCACCCGGCCGCAGTCGCGCGGCGGTCGGGCCCGGCCAGGGTCGGATCGTAGGGGAGGAGCACCGCCCGTGCCGACGCATCAGGGATGCGGGCGGGGACCGGTGGGGAGGCCGGCGACGAGCGATCCTGGCAGCCGGACGGTGAACGTGGTGCCGCCGGGGGAGCTGTCCACGCCGACGGTGCCGCCGTGCGCGTCCGCCACCGCGGACACGATGGCCAGCCCGAGCCCGGTGCTGCCGGCCGCCCTCGACCGGGAGCCGTCGCCGCGGGCGAACCGCTCGAACACGCGCGGCAGCAGTTCGGCCGGTATGCCGGGCCCGTCGTCGGACACCCGCACCAGGACGGATCCGTGCTCAGCGGACAGCCCGACGGTGACGGTCGATCCGGCCGGGGTGTGCGCGCGGGCGTTGCCGAGCAGGTTGACCACGACCTGGTGCAGCCGGTCGGCGTCGCCGACCAGCTCGACCGGCGCGTCCGGCAGCTCGAGCACCCAGGTGTGGTCCGGGCCGGCGGCCCGCGCGTCGCTCACCGCGTCGACCACCAGCCGGCTCAGGTCCACCGGCGCGCGCGCGAGCGCCCGGCCGTTGTCCAGCCGGGCCAGCAGCAGCAGGTCCTCGACCAGGCCGGTCATCCGGGTGCTCTCCGACTCCACCCGGCCCAGCGCGTACGCGACGTCGGACGGCACCGGTTCCTGCCCGCGGCGGGACAGCTCGGCGTACCCGCGGATCGAGGCCAGCGGCGTGCGCAGCTCGTGGCTGGCGTCGGCGACGAACTGGCGGACCCTCGTCTCACTCTCCTGCCGGGCGGTCAGCGCCGCCGAGACGTGCCCGAGCATCCGGTTCAGCGCGGCGCCGACCTGCCCGACCTCGGTGCGGGGGTCGGTGTCTGCGTCCGGGACGCGCTCGGAGAGCTCGACCGTGCCGCGGTGCAACGGCAGCTCGGACACCCGGGTCGCGGTGGCGGCGACCCGGCGCAGCGGCCGCAGGGTCAGCCGGACGATCAGCGCGCCGGCGATCCCGGCCAGCAACAGGCCGCCGGCGGCGACCGCCGCGATGATCACGCTCAGCCGGGCCACCGTGTCGTGCACCCCGGCCAGCGGCAGGCCGGCGATCGAGACGTCCCCGTCCGCCGCCTGCACGGCACGCAGCCGGTAGTCGCCGAGGTCGCCGCCGAGGTTGCGGGTGTGCGCGCGCCCGTCCGCCGGCAGCGTCAGCAGCACCTGCTGCTGTGCACCGGTCAGCTGGGTGTACGTGGAGCCGTTGATCACGCCGACCGGGTCGAGCGTCCCGCTCCGCACGTGCGCGTCGAGCGTGCCGTCGGCCAGCCCCGGCGGCGGCGTGCGGCGCGGCGGCGGCGGGTCCTCGTCGAGCTCGACCGGCCCGCCGAGCCGGGCGCTCGCGGTCGCCAGCTGGCTGTCGAGCCGGTCGGTCAGGAACGAGTTCAGCGCCAGCACGCTGACGACCCCGACGACGACGCAGACGGCCGCCAGCAGGGCCAGCAGGGCGGCCAGCAGGCGCGTGCGGAGCGTCACCGTCGGGGGATGCGCTCAGCCGGCCGGGCGGAGCACGTAGCCGACGCCCCGGACGGTGTGGATCATCGGCTCCCGCCCGGCGTCGATCTTCTTGCGCAGGTACGACACGTACAGCTCGACCACGTTGGCCTGGCCGCCGAAGTCGTACGACCAGACCCGGTCGAGGATCTGCGCCTTGGACAGCACCTGGCGCGGGTTGCGCATGAGGAACCGGAGCAGCTCGAACTCGGTGGCGGTCAGCGTGACCGACGTGCCGGCCCTGGTCACCTCGCGCCCGTCCTCGTCCATCACGAGGTCGCCGACGACGAGCTCCCCGGACGAGCGGATCGCGGTGGCGCCGGAGCGGCGCAGCAGCGCCCGCAGCCGGGCGACGACCTCCTCCAGGCTGAACGGCTTGGTCACGTAGTCGTCCGCTCCGACGGTGAGCCCGGCGATCCGGTCGTCCACGGCGTCCTTCGCGGTCAGGAACACGACCGGCACGTCGTGGTTGTCGGCCCGGATCCGCCGCAGCACGGACAGCCCGTCGAGGTCGGGCAGCATCAGGTCCAGCAGGATGATGTCGGGACGGAACTGGCGGGCCGCGGTCACGGCGCGCGCGCCGTCGGCGGCGGTGCGCACCTCCCACCCCTCGTACCGCAAGGCCATCGACAGCAGGTCGGTGAGCGCCGGCTCGTCGTCCACCACGAGGGCGCGGATCGGGGTGCCGTCCGGGCGGCGCAACGCCGGGCGGTCGGCGGTCTCGCTGGTCGTCGTCATGCCGGCAACCCTCGGTCATCGGCATGGAGGCCACCTGTACGCGGCCTGTGCGCTCGCTGTGCGTGTCCCTGCCGGCGGCTGAGGGGCGCTCGCCCGGCCGTGAAATCGTGAGCACATGGCTGACACCGCCGCCCGCTTCCACGCGCTCGCCGAGGACGCGGTCGAGGACCTGCTCCGGCTGGACCCCGAGTGGGCCACCGACCTGGGCGACCACCGGTTCGACGACCAGCTCACCGACCTGAGCGAGGCCGGCCTGGCCGGCGCCGCCGCCACCCTGGCCGACCACCGCGACGAGCTGGACAGCCTGGACGCGGACGAGCTCGTACCGGCTGACGCGGTCGACGCGCAGATCCTGCGGGCCGGCCTCGACCGCCGGTTGTTCGGGCTGCAGCAGCTGCACGAGCACACCTGGAACCCGCTGCCCTGGCTGCCCGGCGAGGCGATCTACCTGCTGCTGTCGCGGGACACCGGTCCGGTGGAGGACCGGCTGCGGGCGCTCGGCGGCCGGCTGGAGGCGGTGCCGCAGCGGCTGGCCACCGCCCGCGCCACGCTGCAGGACATGCCGCGGGTGCACGTGGAGACCGCGCTGACCCAGATCTCCGGGCTGATCAGCATGCTGCGGGAGCAGGTCCCGCCGCTGGCCGGCACCGCGCCGCGGACGTTCCTGTCGGTCGAGCCGATGCGGACCGCGGCCGAGGACGCGCTGGTCGAGCACCGGGACTGGCTGCTCGAGCAGCTCGACGGCGCGCACGGCGACCCCCGGCTCGGGTCGAGCCTGTTCGCGGCCAAGCTGCACCTGTTCCTGGACGCCGACCTGTCCGCCGAGCACGTCGCCGCGGCCGCGCGGGAGCACCTCGACCGGGTCACCGACGAGCTCACCGAGCTTGCCGTCGGCTGGGTCGGCCCGGGTGACGACGCGATCCGCCGGGCGCTGGACCGGGCCGCGGCCGAGGTGCCGGACGACCGCACGATCGTGTCGGTGGCAAGGCGCTGGCTGGCCGAGGCCACCGAGCTGGTGACCAGCAGCGGTGTGGTCCGGGTGCCGGACGACCCGCTGGAGATCGAGGTCATGCCGGAGCTGCGGCGCGGTGTCGCGGTGGCCTACTGCGACGCGCCCGGCCCGCTGGAGGAGGGCGGGGTCACCCGGTTCGCGATCAGCCCGACGCCGGCGGGGTGGTCGCCGGAGCGGGTCGCCTCGTTCTACCGCGAATACAACACCGCGATGATGGCCAATCTCACCGTGCACGAGGCGATGCCGGGGCACATGGTCCAGCTCGCCCACGCCCGCCGCTACCGCGGTGCGACCAGGGTCAGGCAGGTGCTCGCCAGCGGCTCGTTCATCGAGGGCTGGGGCGTGCACTCGGAGGAGATCATGGCCAGGCTCGGGTACGGCGGCGTGCCGGTCCGGCTGCAGCAGCTCAAGACCAAGCTGCGGACGATCATCAACGCACTGCTGGACGCCGGCGTGCACGCCGGCGGGATGTCGGAGGCCGAGGCGATCGAGCTGATGACCGGCAGCGGCTTCCAGGAGGAGGGCGAGGCGATCGGCAAGTGGCGCCGGGTGCAGCTCACCAGCGCCCAGCTGTCCACCTACTTCGTCGGCTACCTGGAACTGGCGCCGACGCTCGCCGGCCGGACCCGCTACGACGACGTCCTCGCGCACGGCAGCCCGCCGCCGCGCCACCTGCCGGCCCTGCTCGCGGCGGCCGAGGCCGGCGCGGGGAACCGCGGCTGACGGACCGGCGTCCGACCGGCATGCGCCGCCTCGCCGCCGCGATCGTCCTCGCCGTGCTGCCGCTGGCCGCCTGCTCGCCCGGCGGCGGCAGCGGCGGCGGTGGCAGCGGCGGCGGCGGTGCCGGCTCCGGTGGGTCGACGGCGTCCGAGGCGCCGGCGCCCGCCGTGTCGCTGCAGCGGTTCGGCGGCATCGCCGGCAACCGGGACGAGATCACCGTGCAGCCGGACGGCAGCTGGCGGCGGACCGCCCGGGTCGGCGGCACGACCACGGGAACGCTCAGCGCCGACCGGCGGGACGAGCTGAGCCGCATGGCCGCGGAGCCGATGCTGCGCGCCGAGGCGACCCGGACGGTTCCGGAGTCCGACTGCGCGGACGCGTTCGACTACTCGCTCACGGTCGGCGCCACCCGGATCGCCTGGCGGGACTGCGGCCCGGCAACGAGACCCCCGGCGACCGCGAGCCGTATCGCACGGTTCCTGCTGGAAAGTACCAACTAGAGGTAACGACAAACCCACGGTCTGTCACCCACACAGCGGCTTTCCGGGCACCGGTGCGCCTGCCACATTTGCGCCACCGCATTCCTTGGTGCTCGGCCGGAAGGCCGAGCCGGCTCCCGGGAAGGGAGTACCGCAGTGAGACGTGCCATCACCCTGGGCGCGGTGGCCGCGGTCACGATCGCCGTGTCAGCCGCAGTTGCCACCGGAACCGCGCAGGCCGCACCCGCGCCCGCGCAGGCCGCCAGCCCCGCCACCCTGGCGGCCGGCGGCGCCGCCGCCCTCGTCGCCGCACGACCGGCACTACTGCACGCGTCGGCCAGCGACAGCTTCGCCGCCACACCCGTGATCACCTCCAAGCAGGGCCTGCAGTACGTGCCGTACCAGCGCACGTACCAGGGCCTGCGGGTGTACGGCGGCGACTTCGTCGTGGTGACCGACAAGTCCGGCCAGGTGCTGTCCACCGAGGTGGCCCAGTCCAAGCCGATCGCGCTGACCAGCCTCACCCCCGCCGTGTCGGCCGCAGCGGCCGCGGCGAGCGCCACCAGGGCGTCGAGGGCCGCCACGATCGACGGCGTCGTCGCCAACGACACGATCGTGTACGCGCTGGACACGCCGCGGCTGGCCTACGAGACGGTGGTCGCCGGGCACACCGGCGCCCGGCCGAGCCGGCTGCACGTGTTCACCGACGCGACCACCGGTGCGGTGATCAGCTCGTACGACGAGGTCGCCGACGGCACCGGCAACGGCGCCATCTACGGCACCGTGTCGATCAACACCAGTGGCTCGGGCACGTCGTTCTCCATGACCGACCCGACCCGGCCCGGCATCTCCTGCCGGAACATCAACACCCGCGCAGTGCTCACCGGCACCGACGACGTGTGGGGCAACGGCGTCGGCACCAACCTGGAGACCGGATGCGTGGACGCGCTGTTCACCGTGCAGCGTGAGTGGGACATGTTCGGCTCCTGGTTCGGCCGCAACGGCATCACCGGCACCGGCCGCGGCTTCCCGATCGACATGGGTCTCAACGACGAGAACGCGTTCTGGGACGGCAGCAGGGTCGCCGTCGGCCACAACACCGCGGGCGCCTGGATCGGCTCGTTCGACGTGGTCGGCCACGAGTTCGGGCACGCGCTGGACTCCAACACGCCGGGCGGTACGTCCGGCAACGGCGTCTCCGAGGCGACCGGCGACATCATGGGCACGTCGCTGGAGTTCTTCGCGAACAACGCCAACGACCCGCCGGACTTCACCATCGGCGAGGAGGTCAACCTGGTCGGCTCCGGCCCGATCCGGGTGATGTACAACCCGTCGCTGGTCGGCGACCCCAACTGCTTCTCCGCCTCGATCCCGACGGCCGAGACGCACGCCGCCGCCGGCCCGTTCGACCACTGGTTCACGCTGGTGGCCAAGGGCAGCGCGGCCGCCGGCGGGCAGCCGGCCAGCCCGACCTGCAACGGCTCGTCGGTGACCGGCATCGGCACCCAGACCGCGGCGACGATCTTCTACAACGCGATGCTGTCGAAGACCGCGGGCATGACCTACCAGCGCTACCGGACCGCGACGCTGAACGCGGCCAAGAACCTGTTCCCGACGTCCTGCACCAACTTCAACACGGTGAAGGCGGCCTGGGACGCGGTCTCCGTCCCGGCGCAGTCGGCCGACCCGACCTGCACGGTCGGCGGCGGCACCGTGACGGTCACCAACCCGGGCAACAGGACCGGCACGATCGGCACGGCGATCACGCCGTTCACGCTGACCGCGTCGCCGGCCGGGACGTACACCTGGTCCGCGAGCGGGCTGCCGCCGGGCCTGGCGATCGGCTCGGGCACCGGCACCGTGTCCGGCACCCCGACCGCGGCCGGCACGTTCACCGCGACGGTCACCGCGACCAGCACGGCCGGGTCCGGCTCGACGTCGTTCACCATCACGATCGCGGGCGCCGGCGGCGCCTGCGCGAGCCCGGGCCAGAAGCTCGGCAACCCCGGCTTCGAGACCGGCTCGGCGCCGTGGACCGCGACCGCCGGCGTGATCGGCGCCAACACCGGCACGGGAGCGCCGCGCACCGGCACCCGGGACGCGTGGCTCGACGGGTACGGCGTGACGCACACCGACACGCTGAGCCAGTCGGTGAGCATCCCCGCCGGCTGCACGGCCTCGACGCTGAGCTTCTTCCTGAAGATCGTCAGCAGCGAGACCACGACGACGACCGCGTTCGACCGGCTGACCGTCCAGGTCGGTACGACGACGCTGGCGACGTTCTCGAACCTCAACGAGGGCAGCGGGACGTACGTGCAGCGATCGTTCAACGTGGGCTCGCTCGCCGGGCAGACCGTGACCCTGCGGTTCACCGGCACCGAGGACGCCAGCCTGCAGACGTCGTTCGTCATCGACGACACGGCGCTGAACGCCGGCTGAGCTGACCGGAGGGGCGCCGGTCAACCGCGTCCACCGCGTCCACAGTGTCCACTGTGGACACTATGGACACTGTGGACACCGGGCCGGCGCCCCTGCCGGGTCAGCGCCAGCTGGTCGGTTCGATCGCGACCGCGTCCCGGCCGATGTCGGCGATCCGCGGGCGGCCGGACAGCAGCATGCACTCCTCCAGCTGGTCGCGCAGCGTCCGGAGCACCTCGTACGCGCCCGGCCGGCCGGCGGCGGCCAGGCCCCACAGCACCGGACGGCCGATCAGCACCGCCCGGGCGCCGAGCGCGAGCGCCGCGAACACGTCCGAGCCGCGGCGGGCGCCGCCGTCGACCAGCACCGGCATCGACTCCGGCACGGCGGCGACGACCTCGGGCAGCGCGGCCAGGCTCGGCACCGCGGCGTCCAACTGCCGGCCGCCGTGGTTGGACACGACCAGGCCGTCGACGCCGTGCTCGGCCGCGAGCCGCGCGTCCTCCCCGGTGAGCACGCCCTTGAGCAGCAGCGGCAGGCTGGTCCTGGTCCGCAGCCAGGCCAGGTCGGCCCAGGTGATCGCCTGGTCGTGGCGCTCCCGGGAGTGCTGCTGGATCGCCGAGCGGCCGGTGGTCACGGTGTGGGCGGTGCCCATCAGCGATTGCGGCAGGTTCACCGCCCGCACGTCGTCGGGCAGCGTGAACGACGAGCCGAGATCGCGCGGGCGGGTGGCGACGTGGGGCGTGTCGACCGTCAGCACGATCGCGCCGAAGCCGGCCTGCTCCGCCCGGGCCAGCACATCCGCGAGCGTGTCCCGGTCGCGCAGGTAGTAGACCTGCAGCCAGCGCGGGCCGGCGGTGGCCCCGGCCATCTCGGCGAACGTCCGGCTGGCGAAGATGCTGGCGCAGAACATGGTGCCCAGCTCGCCGGCGGCACCGGCCGAGGCGAGCTCGCCGTCCGGGTGCGCCAGCCGGTGGTACGCCATCGGCGCCACGCCGAACGGCACCGCCCACTCGACGCCGAGCACCGAGGTGCGCAGCGAGATCGCGCCGACGTCGACCAGCACCCGCGGCCGGAGCGCGACCTTGTCGTACGCGGCCCGGTTGGCGCGCAGGGTGCGTTCGGCGCCGGAGCCGCCCTGGACGAAGCCCCAGACGTCCGGCGGCAGCACCGCCCGAGCCGCGGCGGCCACGTCGCCGAGGTCGCCGTCGTCCGGTCCGGCCGGCTCCGTGCCGCCGCGCTCGACCCACACCACCGCCATGCCTGCCCTCCCTGTCGCTGCCGCCGCTCTCATCATGGCCTCGACCTGGGGTGGCCCGGACCGGACGGTTTGCGACAATGGAGTGGATGACGATGCCATCCCAGTTCCAGTCGGTGGTCGATGCGCAGATCCGCGCCGCCGAGGCCAGGGGTGCGTTCGACAACCTGCCCGGGGCCGGGAAGCCGATCCCGGGCCTGATGGAGCCGGACGACCCGGCCTGGTGGATCAAGGGGTTCATCGAGCGGGAGAACGTGCCGACCGAGATGCTGCTGCCGCCGTCGCTGGCCATGCGGCGGGAGGTCGAGCGGCTGCCGGAGACGGTCCGGACGCTGCGGAGCGAGCGGGAGGTCCGCGAGCACGTCGAGGACCTCAACCACCGGATCCGGCGGTGGATCCAGATCCCGCTGGGTCCGCAGGTGCCGCTCGCCCCGGTCGACGTCGACGAGATCGTCGCCGGCTGGGCCGAGGCCCGTCGCCCCGCGCCCACTCCGCCTCGCATCGCCCCGACGCCGACCCCACGCCGCCGCCGGTGGTGGCACCGCCGCCGCCCCTGACCAACGCCCGACCGCCGGCCTCGCCCCGCGGCGGCAGCACGGCCCGCCCGCCGACCCGGGCGCACCGCCGCCGCATCCGGCGGGCGGCCGGCCGGCACTCTCGCCTGAGGTCGTGGCGCGGGTGTGGTCGTGGCGTGGCGGTCCTGCCGGCCTGAGTTGGTCCGGGGACGGTCAGAGGGGCCCGCGGTGCCGCGGTGGGTGGACTCAGGGAGTGGGGCGTTGGCAGGTCATGCAGAGGTCTGCGGCCGGGAGGATCTCCAGGCGCTCGACCGGGATGGGCGCGCCGCACTGCACGCAGGTCCCGTAGGCCCCGCGGTCGATCCGTGCCAGCGCGGCCTCGATCCCCCGCAGCGCGACCCGCGCACCCCGGCGCAGCGTCTCGACGACCTCTTCCTGGGCGGGGTCGTCCGGCGACGCCGTCCGCAGGTCGGCCAGCTGCTCGATCCGGAACCGGCGCTGCTGCAGCAGCGCGGACCGGAGAGCGGGAAGGTGCCGGTTCAGGTCCTGACCAGGACCGGGCTGGGCGGCGGACTCGGCTGGAGACGAGGAACGCACACTCTGTAGACGCCCTGGCCCACCGCCGAGGTTCCCTGCCCACAGCGGACTCTCAGTGACCCCCGCCCGGCCACGCCCGCGTCTCGACGTCCGCCCCGTACGCGAACCGGAACCGGTCCGTGCGGTAGAGCTGCCGGGTCACCGCGAGCAGCCCGCCGGCCTCGCTGCACACCCGGGACCGGATCATCACCAGCGGTGCC
>Ga0105247_10003448_pt1 | contig 10307 bp, 11 predicted proteins | sample KBSS24metaG_FD_81519 | JGI IMG/M metagenome (GOLD analysis project Ga0105247, IMG submission 81519) | Switchgrass rhizosphere microbial communities from Kellogg Biological Station, Michigan, USA - KBS S2-4 metaG | ecosystem: Host-associated > Plants > Roots > Rhizosphere > Soil | place...
CGGCGCGCGAGAGACAGTTCTGAAAAATAAAGAGACAGTTCTGAAAAATAACTGGGCCGTTTGCGGTATAGGAAACCGCTTTTGGCACAAAGCGGACGTCGCCTAGTGCACTGCTCATGTCCGTTATTGGCACTTAGCGGACATCAGCTTGTGCGCTGCACATGTCTGCTTTTGACCCAAAGCGGACATGTTGTCCGCGGGACAGTTTCAAGGCTTTATTCAAACGAGCGAACAGCCTCTAAGACTTCGGCGCTACGATACGGCTTCGCAATAAACGCACTATTCGCGGGCATCTCATCGCGGTGAGGCGCCCTCATGCCACTCGTAACGATGATGTGGACCGGCGGCCAACGGTCTCTCACGGCTGCAGCCAGTTTTAGTCCGTCCATTGAACCCGGCATGTTTATATCGGTGAAGATGGTGCGAATGTCGTTGCGAGTTTCAAGGACCTTGATTGCTTCGTCGGCGTTTGCCGCAGCTATAACGTCGTAGCCTGCATCTTTCAGCGCGTCGCTGGTGTCCAAGCTCAGCAAAATGTCATCTTCGACGACAAGGATGGTTGCCAAAATGATTACTCCTGAACACCAAGCCGGTGTCGAACGAATTCGTTCCAGACAGGAGGGAAATAAGGGGGAACTTCGCTACCGAGCGGATCGCGGCTCAAACGCTTAGGCCGCGCGTTCCCAGAGAGGGAGCGGCGCGGCCCTCGCGATGGTCGTTCCCGCCGTGTCGGGGCTGAGGGGAGGAGGGTGCCACGGCGGCTACGGAGTCAATCTAACGAGTCGCTGGTTGTTCCCGCAAAACCGTGGTTCAAAAATTTTTGAGCGACGTATCAAAAGACACATCGCGTGTGTCGGCGAGCCGCCGGGTAAGGACAGCCCGCCGGGAGCCGAATGCTTGGCGGGGTTGGGTGTCCAACACCCTTCGGCTCCGCCGGACACTAGAGCGGGCCATTCCGAAGCGTCTAGATGGACCGAGGGCCCCTGATGGGATCAGCCCCTTGGGATTTCCGCGCCTTTCGCCGGAGGTTTCAGCAATTCTTTTCTAAGTGCTTCATAACAAGCGTTGCGGTCAGCTACGTTCGCTATCGCACTGCATTTCTCAAAACTTGGGCCGCCCCAAAACCACACAGCCGCGATAAATGACGCTACGCACAAGACAACCAACGCGACCCTGACCCCCATCTGATCTGTGAAATCTTCCGGTGATTCTGACCACGGGACATGGCTTTCGTCGTCATGTATTGCGGGGTTGAAATCCCATTTTGAAGTCTGCATGGCGCTCACCCCGCGTTTAGGCAGCCTGTTTTCCGAATGGCTTTCTAACTGCTGAGATTGGTTTGCGATTGAAACTGAGTTCAAACACGCCAGGAACCGTAACGACGGCTTGCGGACGACTTCCATTCTCCAGCATCGCAAAACGAAGTGCCTGTTCACGACTGACGAATAGTCCGCCACGAAGGCCGCGGTCATCTTGAACAACCCAATTTCCGCGACTGTCTCGACCCATCTGGAATTGCATGGGTCGCGAGCATGGCACTATTGAAGGACGCTTATCTGTTCTCATGATTGCGCTCCCACTCTTAACCCGCCGACCAGACAACTATTCGCAGAGCGATAAGGACGGCGGAAACTGCGGCAAAGACTCCCAATCCGACCAGCGCCATCCGAGCGCGGTCATAGCTTCCATCACCCTGTCTTACGCGTGGCCCAACCTTGATATTGAACGGCTGTGCGAACGTCCGTCCTCGCGTAAGCTCCGGGAAAGCTAGAGGGCGACTAACGCCCGGCAGATTTCCATCGAGGCGAAAATCCTTTTCCCGGTTGTTCATCGGAGCACCGGAAGGTCGTCATCATTCTTTGAAGAGTGCTTGTACCGCTTCAGGTACAATTCAGCTTCCAGCATCACTCTATGCATGCGCGCTTCAGCGATGGCTTCGAGAAGCGCAAGGCATCGACGACCAAATGTGGCAAGCATCAGCTTAACCGGCTCTCGGATGCTTTTGATTTGTTTGAACCGGAATAGGTGGCAGCCGACATGGCGACCTCTTTCGTAAGCAGCGAGGCTCTTGCCCGCTCTAACGCTTGGGCGAGCGGGAATGTGTGTCCGGCGGCATAGAAATTCGATTGGGAAATGCGCGGTAAGCTATAAATACGTTGTAAAGGTTGCGAGTGCGGCTAAGTAGGCGTTGTTCAAAAAATGAAAATTCCAAAGAGATCCGATCTGTACGCCGCCATAGTGGTGACGGGGGCTGCAATCGTGATTTGGGGCGGGATCGCCTTTGTATTACTGAAAGCTTTAATGTTTTAAATTGCGGTATGTCCGCTATTGGCACTTAGCGGACATCGGCTTGTGCGCTGCACATGTCTGCTTTTGACCCAAAGCGGACTCCGCCCAAATTTAGTTCCACTGTGTCAAATTTAATATCTGTTGGGCCAAGGTCCAATTCTTTGCACGTTCAGCAAAGCGTTAAAATCAGTCCACGAGTCAATGCACGACTCTAATCAAGACCAAGCAACATGGGAGGAGTGCTATGTTAAAACTTGCGGCAACGTTCTGTGCGGTCTTTCTCGCGATATCCGCTCTTTCAACCGCGGCTGAAGCACGCCACGGCGGGTTTGGCGGCGGCGGTGGCATGCGCATGGGCGGTTTTGCTGGCCCGCGCTTTGGTGCCGCTCGTTTCGGTGGCGCCCGCATGGGCTTCGCCGGCCCTGGGAGAATGGGTTTCGCTGGTCGAAGAATAGGAATGGCCGGGCCGGGCCGCGCGTGGGCCGGCAGAGGTGCTTGGGTCGGCAGAGGTGCTTGGGCCGGTCGAGGCGCCTGGGCCGGCAGATGGGCAGGCAACCGGTGGGCTGGTGGCTGGCGCGGTGGACGCTGGTGGCCTTGGGGTTTGGGTGCTGGTGCCGTCGCCTTGGCTGCGACGTGGCCGTACTACGGCGGTTACGGATACGGTTACGATTCCTGCGTCCAGTGGGTCCCCGATTGGGGCTGGGTGAACGTCTGCAACGCTCGCTACGGCGCGTACTACTAATTGAGGCTGTAACAGTTCGCACGCGCAAGGGGGCCGATTACCGGCCCCCTTCAATTTTCTAAAACATCAAACTCAAAATTTTTTTCTGCAGGGCTGATGGTCGGGAAGGAAAATGGCATTTAACATCTGGGAAGACATTACGATTGAATGCAACGGAAAAATCGTAACCGGCACCTACAGTGTGTCGGACTGGATGATAACGGTAAAAATAGAAGGCGGCAGGGACAAATCCGCTCAACTTGGAAACAGGCCGCCAAAAACTTTGGCAGAGTCGCTATTACGCGAGTTGGCAGAAACGACAGACTAGCTGCCAGTGTAAGTCTGGGTGATGGTTGGAAACTTTGTTGACCGCAGATCGACTACACAAATTACTGGCCTACAATCCCAGAACCGGCATTTTTCGCTGGAAGGTGGATCGGAATAACAGGAGGAGCGAAGGCGATATTGCTGGCCATGAACATTCTCGTACCAAGCGTCGAATGGTCGCCATTGATGGCCACCTCTATCAGGCAGGGCGTCTTGCTTGGCTCTACATGAAAGGTACGTGGCCGAACCACCTAGTCAACTGCGTTAATGGTGATCCCTCCGACATTCGGTGGGCGAACCTGCGACAAATCACGCAGGCATTAAGGCCCGCGAAAAATACTTGGCGTGAGAGGCGTTTGGAAGACCAGACACGGCAAGTATGTCGCTGAGATCAGAGTGAAGCGTGAAAAGAAATACCTTGGGCAGTTCGACACGCTTGAAGAAGCCAGTGCCGCGTATGCCAAAGCTGCCAGAACAGCGTTTAGGTCCTTTGCCCGAACCGGTGAACTCGCGGCCAGCCAGTGACCAAGATGTCCGCCATGGGCACTTAGCGGACATCGGTAGTTGCAGCGCACACGTCCGCTTTCAGGTGCTCTTTTATATAGTCGTTTTACTGGCGGAACTTCTCTAACGGCTTCTACTTCACACTGGATGACTGAGAATCGCGCAAGCCCGCGGGTGCGCACGCTTAAAGGCGCATCTATTGTATTTGGAGGGTCAACCGTTGACTGCGTTGTGCGCAATTTGTCTGAGACTGGTGCTTGTTTAGAAGTCGCAAGCCCGGTTGGTATCCCCGACGATTTCACGCTCCAAATCAAATCGGAACCGACAAAGCGCGACTGCCATGTCGTTTGGCGGTCCGCAAATCGGATTGGCGCTTATTTCAAATAAGGCTGGATTGATATGGGTCAAAGCAAGATGCGAGAGTAGGCGCATCGTTCTCTAGCCGCTAGCGTTCCCATTAGCGGCGGCGCTCCGCCCCGGTTCGCGCAATCCTTCCCACGAGCCGGGGCGATTTTTGCGAATCTATAAGACGGCTCTTCTTGTTTGAAGCTGCGGCGTACTTTAGAGCAGTCAAAAAAGCGTTTGGATCGTTCGTCAGAGCGCGATGAGCGCGACACGATGATGTCCGCTATTGGCACAAAGCAGACATGAGGTAGTGCACCGCACATGTCCGCTTCTGACCAAAGCGGACATTGAAGGCGGTCCTAGTTCCCAATTTACGCGGCGGTTATGGCCCTTTGGGCAATTTCTGTCCGAGTGGATTTGGCTCACGTTTTCAACAATTGGCCGATACACGCACTGTGCAACGGCCACTAGCGATCGGTTGTTAACACGCGTCTCCGCGAGGTTATGCGCGACCGGCGACTGCTCTGTCGATTTTACTTCGAGCAATTGAAACAGCGTCAGTGATGAGGAGGTGCCAAATGGACGCTACTCGACGTGCTCTTTTAGGTGCAGCCGCGCTTGGCGCTGGTGGGCTCGCGCTGATGCAGGCCGCAGCTGGAGCGGAAGGAAGCGATCGCGGAAATCCGGGCGAAGGCGGCATTGGCCGAAACTCGGTGCAGCTTCCGCCGGGCGCCAAGGTCGCGAACCACGACCCAAAAGACATCGCGGCCATGCCGGAGTTCAAGTATTCGCTCGACGGTGGCGTTCCCAAAATCACGTCCGGTGGCTGGGCCAAGGAATCGACCTTGCATCAACTGCCCGTGAGCAAAGGAATCGCGGGCGTCCACATGTTCCTCAATCCAGGCGCATCGCGCGAACTGCATTGGCACGCCATAGCGGCCGAATGGGCCTTCGTCATCGACGGCAGATGCCAGACCATGGTGCTCGAGCCCTCGGGTGCGAGCGAGATCAACAACTTCGAGCCGGGCGATCTTTGGTACTTCTCCAAAGGCCATGGTCATTCGATCCAATGCATCGGCGACAAGCCTTGCCACTTCATATTGTCGTTCGACAACGGCGCGTTCTCCGAGCACGGCACGTTTTCAATCACCGATTGGATTGACGTGACGCCGAAGGACATCCTGGCGGCTAACTTCAATCTGCCGAAGGACGCGTTCGATGCCTTTCCCAAGGGAGAGACCTACATTCAGGCGGGACCGGTTGTTCCCGTTTCCCAGGCGCTCGAGGCGCCTTGGCCGAAAGAGTCGACGCACAAATTCAGGCTGCTGCGAGATCCAAAGGCAGCACGCGATTTCGAAGGCGGCACTTTCCGCCTCGCCACTAGCGACGAGTTCCCAGCCTCCAAGAGCATGTCCGGCGGGCTGATGATCATCAACAAGGGCAAGCAACGCAATCTGCATTGGCACACTAATGCGAACGAGTGGCAATACTATCTGCGGGGCAAAGGACAAGTCGTGCTATTCGGATCAGGCGGCCGCAGCAAGGTCACCGACGTGGCTGCAGGCGATGCGGTCTACATCCCCGCGGGTTTTGGGCACGCCATTAAGAACGCCGGCGACGACGATCTCGAAATTGTGCAGACGTGGGACAATCCTAAATTTGAGGAGATCGACCTCGACAAGTGGGTGCGGTCGAGCCCGAACTATTTGCTAGCGAACAATTTCCCGGGCATTCCCGAGTCTGTGATCGCGAAAATGAAAGAGACCTAAGAGCTGATCGGGTTACAGGAGCCCGTAAATTTTTTAACGGCGTTCCAACCGAACGTCTTTCGCGTCGCAGCATGCATCAAATCTGCGCTCGCTCAGGTGAGGTGCAGTCTGGACTACCCTGACAAGCCACATTGGTTTACCGCAAGAAGACAGCGCGGTCAGCCCGGACGGGGACTTGCGTTCTGCGACGGCCCCAAGGTGTTGAAGCGGGCCTTCTGCTCATCGGTCAACGAGGAATAGAAGTCGGCGAGGGCAGGGCGTACCGTTTTAACGGCTCCGGCCATCGCATCGAGACGTTTTCCGACAGCATCAAATCTGCCCAGTGGCGTTTGCGGTGACTGGGCAGGGCAGGACGCCTGCAACTGATTGGCGGCCTCAGTTGAGGCGGCCTTTAGTTTCTCCAGTGCGCCTTGCTGCTGTTGCGTGGGCTTCACGGCTTGCTCCACGCGTTGCACAGGGAGTTGCGTGAAACTTTCCGTGCGGCTGTTGCACAGCGCAGCCAGATTGTCGCCTGGAGCATGGCCACGGCGGTTCGAACGCGCGCCTGAAGCCGGCCCCAGTGCCGCGAAGCGCTGCCTTTGTTCGTCATTCAGCGAATTGTAGAAATCATCGAGCGGCGTGCGCATGTCTCCCCATGCCTGCACCATGCCATCGAGCCGCTGTTGCACTGCGTCGAGTCGTCCGAGTGGCGTCATGGACATTTCGGTTGAACAGGACGCTTTGAGGGCATCGCTCGCCTGTGATGAAGCCGCCTTCAGCGCATAGAGCGACCTGAGCTGGTCGCCGTTCAGCTGGAGGGACTGCTGGATTTTGTCGATCGGAAGGTCGGTCACGCCGGGTGCGAGGCCGCCGCAAGACTGCGCGAGATCAGCGCTGTCGGTTACGGAGCCGGTCGTTTCAGAAGTGGCGCGGCGGGAGGCGACGCGCGTTCGTGCCGGTCCGGCAGAGGCATACCCGCCATAAACATCACCATACGGGCCGTAGGTGTACTGGGGGCCGGGCCAAAACATGGAATCCCAAACGAACTGGTTTCCATAGGCCCAGAATGGATCGTAAAAGCCCCAAGGCCAGAACGTGAAGGCCAGAAGATCGCCGGCGAAGAAGGGCCAGAAGACCGGTCCACCGAACCACCAGCCGCCGCAGCATCCACCGTTCCAGCCGCCCCTCCAATTGTTACCCCAGTGGTTCCAAGCGTGATTCCAGTTTCCGTGGTTCCAGGCCCCGTGGTTGAAGGCGGCGCGGGTGCCCAAAGCGGCGGCGCCTAATCCGTGAACGCGCGCGGCGCTAGAGTGGGCGAAGTTGCCGTGCGACATGCGGCTGAAATTGCGGCCACTGATGTGAGCGGCACTGAACCGGGACCTGCCCATTCGAGCGCCGCTGAAATGCCCCATACGGGCGCCGCTGAAATGCGCACCACTGAAATGCGCTCCGCCACCTCCGAAGTGAGCGCCACCACCGCCACGGCCCCCACCGCCCCCACCATGACCATGCGCCCCGCTCGGGCCGGTTCCGAGAACGAGCGCGGCGAGCGAAACTGTCGCGACGAGCGCTTTGACTACCTTGTGTGTCATAGGAGCATTCCTTCAGAGATGCGATTGCGCGTACTCCCGTGCGAAGCGCTATTATAACATGCGCCGAGACATGTTGTTCCCCTCTGGGCGGGCGCGAATTAAAGTCAGCGTTAATTTCGACGCCAGTCACCGGCGAATGTTCGCTTTCGGAGGTAAACCGGACATCAACAGTGGCACGACGCCCGCCTTGGATTCTTACAAAGGAGGAGGGTATGAGCGACGATAGGACGAAGGCCGACAAAGCCTGGGAGGCGCGGCAAGAAGCTGCCCGCTACCGCATCTTCAACGCTGCGACTAACGCAGCGGAAGCGACCGACGAAGCAGATGATGAGAAATATTTTGCAGTCTTGGACCAAGCGGGCAACGCTGCCGAAGCTGCTGCCGCTGAGATCACCGGGTACAAGACTTACGCCGACCTGTTAGGGGCGTTGGACACGCGCCGCAAACAGTCCTAGCACCGCGCACGCGACCGTCGGCACGCTGCCGGGCCTGCTGCGGCGGCTCTGCGTCTCTCCCAAATCGAACAAAATCATGCGCACCCCGAGAGAACAAAATTTTGGCTGCGGGACACAACGAAGCCTTACCCAATCTTCTCCCGGACCGCGTCCCGACGCCATCGCGGCGATCGCAAAGCTCATCTATTCGCTATGGCGCTGACTCGCTGGAATGTCCGCTTTTGACCCATAGCAGACATCGGCTGTTGCGCCGCGAATGGCTGCTTTTGGAGCCAACGCGGACATCTCTCAGGAAATAATCACGCGCATCTCAAGAGCAAATCAAGGTCCTGTCAAAGTCTTTCAGGGTGCGTTCTGGCATCCAATTCGAGTGGACGACTAATGCACAGGAGATGCAGAGATGTCTGATACAAATCGCCTCCTATTTCTCCGTATTGCTCTCGTGGTCATCGGTCTAACGTTTATATTTGGCATTTATACGTTGGGCATCCTCTGGCCCTCGGGCTGGGTATGGGCACAGGGACACCCACACTCACAACACTATCTGATGATGATCATTGGAGTGTACGCGACCTTGGGCGTGTTTTTGCTGCTCGCTTCAAAAAATCCCGACGCTCATAAGAGCCTCATCTGGTTTACCGTGTGGTCAAGTTTGGTCCACGGGGCCATCATGGGCGTTCAAGCTTTCATGGATACAGCCGAGCGTGGCCATCTACTTGGAGATGTGCCTGCGCTCATTCTCGTTGCGATCATACTTGCTGTGTTGATGCCTCGGACCGCTACAACGGCAGTGTCATCACCGCGGACCGTGCAAGCTTGAGCGGGTTAAAGCATTCGTGAATTTTCGGAGAGACCACCTCGCGGCGGTCTTTCCGTTCTTTGCAGATGTCCGCTATTGGCACTTAGCGGACATCGGCTGCGTCGCGCGGGCTCTACAATTGTGCTAGTTGATACCTAAATTCCCTGTCCTAAGCTCAGGCGGCCATGAGAAGGCGCGAGTTCATTAGTTTTGTTGGCGGTGCGGCGGCATGGCCACTTGCCGCGGACGCACAGCCTACTGAAATGCGGCGAATTGCCGTAATAATCGGTGTTGCCGACGATCCGCAGGGACAAGCACGACTTGCCGCCTTTACGGACGGAATGCGGACTTTGGGCTGGACTGACGGACGCAACGTCCATTTCGAGATTCGCTTTAGTGGTGGATCACCAGACCGTGCACGAAGTGATGCAGCCGATATGGTTGGCATCGGGCCTGACGTCATCGTGGCTAACGGAGCTGCCGTTATTGGAGCATTGCAGCAACTAACAAAAACCATCCCCGTGGTGTTTGCCCAGGTGGTAGATCCAGTGAGCAGTGGATTCGTTGAAAGCTTAGCGCGACCCGGCGGCAATCTGACTGGCTTTACGAGCGTCGACTATAGCATCGGTGCTAAGTGGCTCGAAACTTTGAGAGGAATCGCGCCAGGCGTGGTTCGTGTTGGGGTGTTACGCGATCCGACACTGCCCGCCGGTAGCGGACAACTAGGTGCCATTCAAGGCGTTGCCGCGGTTTTCGGTGTATCCGTTGTGGCCCTAGATGTGCGTGAGGTCGGCGCTATTGAACGTGCGGTCAGTACGTTCGCGAAAGAACCTAACGGAGGGATGATCGTACTCGCGACACCTCTTGCCACCGTGCACCGCGACGTGATCGTGCGACTGGCAGCACTCGAACGATTACCTACGATCTACCCCTACCGCTATTTTGTAACAAGCGGTGGGCTTATCTCCTACGGAATCGATAACACGGATCTGTGGTGGCGCTCGGCTTCATATGTAGATCGTATCCTCAAGGGCGAGAAGCCATCTGACCTGCCGGTCCAAGCTCCGACAAAATACGAATTGGCCATCAATCTTAGAACCGCAAAGATGCTCGGTCTAACTGTTCCTCCCGCGCTGATCGCCCGCGCTGACGAAGTGATCGAATGATGGTGTCCGCTATTGGCACTTAGCGGACGTGCTTAGTTGCACTGCCTATGTCCGCTTTCGAGGGCAAAGCAGACATCACCTTTTTGCGGCGCACATGTCCGCTGATGACCCAAAGCGGACATCGCCCGTTTTACGCTTCGACGACCGGATGAATCATCCGCCCGACGGCGTATCCCGTTGTCGTGAGTTGATAGCGGTAGCGGTTTCGCAAATCGACGGTGATCCAATTGTTGGCGACCGCCTTGTTAATGCCGCGTTGGAAATCACTGTCGCGCACTTCAAAAAAATAATTGCGTTGCAGCGTCCCGGTCGCAGGAATCCGGTGACGCATGAAAACGCCAAGGATTTGACGGCCAACATC
>Ga0105247_10003457_pt1 | contig 10297 bp, 10 predicted proteins | sample KBSS24metaG_FD_81519 | JGI IMG/M metagenome (GOLD analysis project Ga0105247, IMG submission 81519) | Switchgrass rhizosphere microbial communities from Kellogg Biological Station, Michigan, USA - KBS S2-4 metaG | ecosystem: Host-associated > Plants > Roots > Rhizosphere > Soil | place...
CGAGGAGCGCTATCATCCGGCCGGATTCAGGGCCGAGCTCGGCTACAAGGATGTGCAGCTTGCGCTGAAAGCGGCGAAGGATCTGCTTGTGCCGATGCCGATGGCGAGCCTGATCTCCGATCGCTTCCTCGCTCTGATTGCCGGCGGCCGCGGGGCGCTCGACTGGTCGGCGCTCGGCCTCCTCGCCAAGCGTGACGCCGGCGAGACGACGACACTGGAGCCGTCCGAGTGAGAAGCACGGCTTTGCTCGACGCGACCACGCAGGCCACGCCCGAGCCGGCCAAATGCTGTCCGCTCTGCCCGCGTCTGGTGGCGTTCCGTAAAGCGAACCAGGCCGCGCATCCGGATTGGTTCAACGGCGCGGTTCCCTCCTTTGGCACGGACGGCGCGCGGCTCCTCATCGTCGGCCTCGCTCCCGGGTTGAAGGGCGCGAACCGCACCGGGCGGCCCTTTCTCGGCGACTACGCCGGCGAGCTGCTCTACCGCACGCTGCTCAATGTCGGGCTTGCCCGCGGGCGCCACGACGTCGCCGCGCCGGAGGCACTCGAACTGGTCGACTGCATGATCTCGAACACGGTCCGCTGCGTGCCGCCCCAGAACAAGCCGACGCCTGCCGAGATTGCGACCTGCCGTCAGTTCCTGATCGGCCGCATCGCCACTCTGCCGCGTCTGCGCTCGCTGGTGGCGATCGGGCGCATCGCCCATGACGGTATCCTCGATGCATTTGCTGTTAAGCGGCGCGACTTCCCCTTTGCGCATGGCGCGCGGCACTCGCTGCCCAACGAACTTGTCATGTTCGACAGCTATCATTGCTCGCGCCAGAACACCAATACCGGGCGGCTCACCACCGCAATGTTCGAGACGGTGTTAGTGGAGGCCGCGGCCAGCTTGCGCACCGGCTGAGAATGGCGCTGCCGGCTTGCCGCGCTGCGTCAAGTCGGGCATGCTTTCTGGCGGTCGGTGTGGCTAATGAGGATGTTCCGCCATGGCGGGGATCGAAATTTCGCCGGACAAGGTCGGCTTTGTCATCGTCAAAACGCGCGAGATCGCTGCCAAGGTGGCGGCTTGGGACGATGGCGCCACGACCGATCACGACGCGGAGTCGATCCTCGAGTCCTTCTCCGACGACGCGACCCAGGACGAGATCAAGGAATTCATCCGCGACCTCAATGTCGACGAGCAGGCGAGCCTGGTGGCTCTGGCCTGGATCGGCAGGGGCTCGTTCACCCCTGACGAGCTCGAGGAAGCACTGTCGACTGCCCGCGCCGAGCAAACCAACCGCACCGAGGACTATCTGCTCGGCATGCCGCTGCTTCCCGACTATCTCGAGGAAGGGCTCGACCGGCTCGGCTATTCGGTCGAGGACGCCGAGGACGAGTCGCTTTAGGTCGCTCCCTTAAGGCCCAGCAAGAGCTCTGCCGCGTGGCCCGCAGGATCACGGACGGGATAGAACACGCTCTCGATGCGTCCCTCGTCGATCAGCAGCGTGAGACGCTTCAAATAGATCTCGCCGCCTGCGGTGAAGCTCGGCAACCGGAGCGCGGCGAAGCGCCCATCGGCATCGCCGAGGATCGGAAACGGCAGCCCAAGCCGCGCGACCAGCTCGCGCTGATATTCCGTGGTCTGACTGCTTAGCCCGAACAGGCGCAAGCCCAATTCGGCAAACTCGGCCGCGCGGTCGCGAAAGCCCTCGAGCTCCGGAGTCGAGCCGTGTGCGCCGGGGATCGCGTCCCAGTCGGGCGGGTTGGGCTGGCCGGGGCGCCCGGTCCAGGGATAGACGATCAGCATTGTCTTGCCGGCAAGAGCCGCGAGGTCGACCTGTCTACCGTCGGTCGCCAGCAATGCGAATGGCGGTAGCCTGGTCCCGGGTTGCAAATGATCGGCGCCGCCGTCGTTCGACATGAAGGGCCTCAACCCTTCTCGCGCATCAGGCGGCCCTTCTGGCGCTCCCAATCCCGCTTCTTCTCCGTCTCGCGCTTGTCATGCAGCTTCTTGCCCTTGGCCAGGCCGAGCTCGACCTTGGCGATCCCGCGCGCGTTGAAATATATCTTGAGGGGAACGACAGTCATGCCCTCGCGCTGAATGGCGCCGGCGAGCTTGCCGATCTCCTTGCGATGCAGCAGCAACTTGCGCGGACGCGTGGGTGGATGACCGTTGCGGCCGGCCTGCACATATTCGGCGATGTGGGCGTTGATCAGGTAAAGCTCGCCGCCCTCGCTCGATGCGTAGGAGTCGGCGATATTGGCCTTGCCCGCGCGCAGCGACTTGACCTCGGAACCGGTCAGCGCGATGCCTGCCTCGAGCTTGTCCTCGATCGCGTAGTTGAAGCGTGCTCTGCGATTCTCGGCGACGAGCTTGCCGCTCTCGCGCTTCGGCGCCATCACGTCACCTATATGGTCTAGGCAAGGGCGAGGCCGACCGCGGCGATCGCCTCGTCGACTTTCTGTTTGGAAGCCGACGCGATCGGCGCAAGCGGAAGCCGCGTCTCGCCATTGCAAAGCCCGAGCTTGCTCGCGGCATATTTCACCGGGCCGGGATTGGATTCCACGAACAGCGCGTCATGCAGCGGCATCAGCCGGTCCTGAAGCTCGAGCGCGCGCTTGAAATTGCCGCCGAGGCAGGCGAGCTGAAACTCCGAGCAGAGCGCGGGCGCGACGTTGGCGGTGACGGAGATGCAGCCCTGCCCGCCATGCGCCATGAAGCCGAGCGCAGTGGCATCCTCTCCGGAAAGCTGCACGAAGTCCTTGCCGAGCGCCGCACGCTGCTGACTCACCCGCGCCATGCTGGCGGTGGCGTCCTTCACGCCGACGATGTTCTTCAGCTTGAACAATCGCGCCATAGTATCGACGGTCATGTCGACGACGCTGCGGCCCGGGATGTTGTAGATGAGGATAGGGATGTCGGTGCAGTCATTGATCGCCTTGTAGTGCAGATAGAGCCCTTCCTGCGTCGGCTTGTTGTAATAGGGAGTCACCACCAGCACGCCGTCGGCGCCGGCGCGCTTGGCGTGGAGGGTCAGTTCCACCGCCTCGGCGGTCGAGTTCGATCCGGTCCCGGCGATCACCGGTACGCGGCCGGACGCCGCCTCGATGCAAAGCTCGACCACCTCTCTGTGCTCGTCATGGGAGAGCGTCGGCGATTCGCCGGTGGTCCCGCAGGGCACCAGCCCGTGGGTGCCCTGGTCGATCTGCCACTTGACGAGCTTCCGGAACGCCTCGGCATCGACCTTGCCGTTGCTGAACGGCGTGATCAGCGCCGTGATCGAGCCTTGAAACGGCGGCACGGGCACGAGAGGAACTCCTGTGGCGTCAGCCTTGGTAAATTCGGGTCGGCAGGGACGGCGGACAATAGGGGTTGAAGATTGAGGCGGCAAGCCGCAGAAACCCTTGGAGATGTCGGCTTGATATGAGCCCTGACCGGCACACGACGCTCGCTATCGTATCAGTTAAAAGATATTCTCTTCATTGGCTTATCATGCTTTGTTGAGAATACCTGTGATGCCTGGGCGGTCGTTCCAGTCATTTTTCTGCCGGATTCTTTCAGACATTGTTGAAATCCGGCACACTAGAGTGCCGTCATCGTCGCGGCTCCCCGGCTCGGGGGACGTCCTGACTGCAGGATCGTAACCGGAAACCGATCGACGAGATGAAACGCATTCGCGCGCACGTCTTACTATTTGCTTCATTCGCGTGTCTCGCTCCGGCGGTCGCCGTGGCGAAGACGCCGCGTTCGGCTGCGGTAAAGCCGGCACGCGCGGCAAAGGTGGCGAAGGTGCAAGTTCCGCCCTCCCTGCCGGACCGCAATCCGTTTAGGCTAACGACCTCGGCCGCGCCCGCCCTCGCACAAGACGCGGCGCAAGACGTTCCTGCCGCGCCGGAGTCCTCGCCGTCGATCGCCTCTGATGCCACGGTGGAAACCGGGGCGGTGCCGAGCCCCGAGCGGAACCCCGCGGCGACACCTGGTGACGCGCTTCCCCTCCCCGACCGCAATCCTTCGTCTTCGGTGGCGATGACGCCGCCGGCCGCGGTGCCCGTAGCTGCGGTCACGCCGCAATCCGACATGGCGAAGTCAACCTCGGTCGTGCCCCTGCCCGAGCACAATCCGCAGACGCCGACCCTGCTTGCGACGCCCCCGTCGGCCGCGCCCGCGCCTTCCGCCTCCCCGCCGCCGCAAGTCGTCACCGACATGCCGCCGCCCGATGCCAATCCCAATCGCACGGCCGCGCTGCCCTTCGCCATGAAGGGCACGCTCACGCCGGCAATCGCCGCGCCGCCTCCGGCGATGGATTACACCGCGATCCTCAAGCCGATCCTGTCTTACGACCTTTCGGATTCCGACGAGGCCAATATCCGGGAGGTGCTGCGCTCCGGCACCGCCGCGGCCGCGAGGATCAAGGATCCGGCGGCCCGCGATTTCGCCCTTTGGTACAAATATCGCAACAGTCCGGCGATTTCGGGCAACGCCGAGGATATCGAGCAATTCCGCCTCGCCCATCCGGACTGGCCGGCGCAAGACGAACTGCGCGAGAAGGCGGAGACGGTTCTCTTCCTGACCGATGCGAGTCCCGACGTGGTCAGAGCCTTCTTCAAGAATTCGGCGCCACTGACCGGCGCCGGCAAGGCGGCGCTCGCCGGCGTCAATTTGAAGGACGGCGACGACGCCGGCGCCAAGGCGCTGGTGGTTTCGGCGTGGCGCGATCATCAACTCAATGCCGCGGTGGAGAAGAAGATCCTCGATCGCTACGGCAACATGCTCTCCGCCGAGACGCATCGCGCGCGCATCGACAGGCTGCTCTATCCGGACGACCCCGGCGCCATCGAGGCGGCGTTGCGCGTGTCCAAGCTGCTGCCCGCCGACGAGCAGAAAAAGATCGCCGCGCGCATCGCCGTGGTCAAACGCGGCGGCAATGCCGGCAAACTGCTTGATGCATTGCCGGCGAGCGCCGTCGAAGCCGATGCCGGCCTGCGCTTCAACCGTATCCAATGGCTGCGTCGCACCAAGGACAAGGACCACCGCGAGGAGGCCTGGAGGATGCTGCTCGATGCGCCGAGCGAGCCGAACATCCTGCTCGACCTCAACAATTGGTGGGCGGAGCGGCGCATCAATTGCCGCGGCGCACTGAACGACGGCCAGCCCCGCGTCGCCTACGAGATCGCGGCCAAGCATGGCTTGGTGTCCGGTGACGCTTATATCGAGGCCGAATTCCTGGCCGGCTGGATCGCGCTGCGCTTCCTGGACGAGCCGCACACAGCGATGCAGCACTTCACCTCGCTGCGCGCGGCAGCCACCAGCTCGAAGAGTATCGCACTCGGAGAATATTGGCTCGGCCGCACGTCGCTGGCCCTCGGCGACCGCGCCACGGCCATCGTGCATTTCCACGGCGCGGCCAAATACCCGCAATATTTTTACGGCCAGCTCGGCCGCCAATCGCTCGACGCGCGTCCCGCCCATCTCGAGGTCACGCCGACGCCGCTGCCGAAGGAAGCCGACATCCAAAGCTTTATCTCGCGCGACTCCGTGCGGGCGATCGGGGTTGCGCGCGCCTCCGGGTTGGACGGCGCGACCCCGCAATTCCTCTTGGCGCTATCGCGCAAGCTCACCAATCCGGCCGAAGTTGTGCTCCTGGTCGAGTTGGCCAAGGCCGAAGGCGAGCCGCAGGTCGCGCTCAGGCTCGCCAAGATCGCGTTCAACCGCGACCTCCCGGTCGGCGACTATGCGTTGCCCATCGGTGTGATCCCGGAATTCAGGAGTCTGCTAACGGATCGCGTCGATCCCGCGCTGGTGCATGCGCTGTCGCGGCAGGAAAGCGAATTCAATGCCGCGGCCAAGAGCCCAGTCGGCGCCAGCGGCTTGATGCAATTGATGCCGAGCACCGCCAAGGCCGTGGCCAAGGCCTATAACGTCAAGTTCGACCCCAACCAACTGACCAACGCGTCTTACAACACCCAGCTCGGCGAGGCGCATCTGCGCGCGCTGATCGATAGCTATAACGGCTCTTATTTCCTCTCGCTCGCCGCCTACAATGCCGGCGGCGGCCGTGTCGCGGAATGGATCAAGCAGTTCGGCGATCCGCGCGACCCGCAGGTCGATCCCATCGACTGGATCGAACGCATCCCCTTCACCGAGACGCGGCAATATGTGGTGAAGATCATGGAGACGCTTCAGCTCTACCGCTCGCGTCTGGCGGGGCCGAAACAGGCCTTGCAGCTCGTTCAGGATCTCAATCGCGGCCGCAGAATTCCTCACTCCGACTCGCCCAAGGTCGAGGCCGTCCTGGGCGTTCAGGCCAAATCCGAGTGAGGCGGAAACCGCGTCGGCTGCCCCTTGGTAAGGCTTGCTCCTTCGGCGAGTTGCTGGAAAACTGACGGCCAGGCGCAAGGGGGACGCGCCCTCTCGGTTCAGACCCGCACCCAAGGTTGATAGTGCAAGATGCCCGAGCCCGATGGCGAGCTGTGGCGAGACATCTACTATGCGTCGTTCGACGACCTTCGGCTGCATGTCCGCCACTACGCGGCGCCAGACGAGAAGTTTCGCAGCGTCATCTGCCTGCCCGGACTGACGCGCAACTGTCGCGACTTCACCGCGCTCGCCACCTATCTCTGCCGGCATCCGGAACGACCCCGCAACGTCTATTGCTTCGACTATCGGGGGCGTGGGCGCTCGCAATACGACCGTAACTGGCGCGACTACACCCCGTTCGTCGAGCTGCTCGACACGCTGGATTTCTTGACGCTGCGCGGCCTGCACAAAGTCGGCATCGTCGGCACCTCGCGCGGCGGCATGATCGCCATGCTGATGGCGGCGCTCAGGCCGACGGTTATGGGTGCGGTGGTGCTCAACGATATCGGTCCGGTGATCGAGACGCGCGGGCTCGCGCGCATCATCGGCTATGTCGGGCGCATGCCGGTGCCGAAGACCTGGCCCGATGCCGTGAACATTCTACGCGAGATGAACGAGCGAGCCTTCCCCAGCTTCAGCGACGCGCAGTGGGAGGAGATCGCCAAGGACGTGTTCGACGAGCAGAAAGGCCGGCCGGCCGTCGCTTACGACCGTAAGCTGGCGCGGGCGCTCGGCACCATCGATCTCAGCCGCCCGGTGCCGGACCTCTGGCCGCAATTCATCGCGCTTGGCCAGGTCCCGGTCTTCGTGTTGCGGGGCGAGAATTCCGACCTGTTGAGCGCCGACACGTTGGAAGCGATGGTCGAGCGGCATCCCAACTTGCGCACCATGACGGTGCCCGAACAGGGACATGCCCCCGTGCTCAAGGAGCCGGAGACGATCGAGGCGATCGGCGCCTTCTTCGCAGCCAATGATTGAGGGCAAGGAGAACGTCCCGCTGCTGCGCGGGGGCCGCCGCTGGGCCTATTCGTTGTCGAGCAACGGCAGCAGATTGGGCAGACCGCCCTTGGGCAGTTGGCTGTCGGCGTGCGCCGAATCCTTGATTCGGGGAATGACCCGCGCGGCGATGTCTTGCGAGGCGGCCGCCTCTTTCCAACTGATGCTCTCCGAGGTGGAGAACAGGGCCGGCAGATCGCGCCTCAGCTGATAGGAGACCGCCACCGCGGTGCCCTTGTCCGGAGCCACGCCCTCGATGGTCACGGCAAGACCTGACAGCGCGATCTTGCCCGACTCGAGCTGGCTCAGCGCGCGCAAGGCGGCGGCGACCGCGTCGTCCCAGTTCTTGGGCGCGCCGGAGGCGAGCTCGAGCCGATCGTCGAAGCCGGGACGGCGGAACAATTGCCGCGACAGGTCGCGCACCTCTTTGCGCGCGTTCTCGCTCGGGACGCTGCCCGACAGGCTCAAGGCATTGGAGCCGAGATCGGCGACGAAGATGAAGGGATCGGCGATCGGCGGTCGCACGTTCTCCCCGGCGATCGTCAGCCCGGTCGGCAACGGCCCGGCCAGCGCTTTCTTCACCTCGGCATAGTCGGCCGCGCTGCGCGCTTCGCCGTCGACCTTGAGGGCGATGTCGAGAAGCCGCGCCGAGCCGCGTTTCAAGTGCGAGAGCTGCTTCAGCCCGAAGCTGACCGCCCCAAGCCACTGATCCGTGGGCGGCGCGCCTTTGACGACCTTGAGCCGGTCCTCGACCTCGAGATCGGGGAAATGCGCCTTGACCATGCCGAGCAACGTGCGGCGATCCTCGTCGGCGGGCACGGAACCCCGCAAGCGAATGCCGGATTCGATACGCGTCGCCGACCAGACGTAACCGGCCGGGTGTTGCACGGGCTTGTCGGCGACCTGCATCGCCGCCATCGCGCCGCCGATGTCGGGCGGGGATACCAGCCAGGCATGCACGGCTTTCAGCTGAGTTCCGCCGGTGAACCCCGCTTGCACGCCCACGGTGCCGATCAGCGCGAGCACCGCGACAATGCACAGCAGCACTCTCGGCCGGAATTCGGACATGGAACGTTCACCCTTCTCGACGCGGAACGACTTGGTGTGGTCGACTGATCTGGCCAAACCTCGTTTACCCTGCCTTGCCGCAGCGTTTCGTGACAAACGAAACGCGATGATGCTGCCGCAGTGGGCGGACCCCAGCCCTCGTCCCTTTTTTCCTGGTACTAAGAGGAATCGGACCTCTCTCGCGCGTGCGATGTCACATTAGGTCATGGGCTTGAATACGCAAACTATAGGCCATCGGCGGAAATGGTTCCAGTTGGCTCTTACCTATTTCGCACTTGATTTATCCGGCGGCGATCCGGCCCATCAGCCCGTTGACAACCAGGATTCCGTTCGAGCACCGCGATTAATGGAAGTGATTCGCTAGGCCGATGATGCCGATCGCGATCAGATAGATCGCCACCACGTAGTTGAGCAGGCGTGGCATCAGCAGAATCAGAATTCCGGCGATCAAGGCGATCAGTGGACTGATCACGACGGGATCAAGTGTCATAGTGGCTTCCCCGTAACAGGGCCGGCGGGCCCGACTCGTTGCGTAAACGAAATCGAGCATAAGCGATTGGCCAGGTGTTGTCGTGGGGGGAAAGAACTGGGCAAGGTTCCGGCATTGACAAACGACGACTAAACTTCGGCCGCCACCTTCCATCTTGTTCCAAAAAGCATATATGCCGTCTTGTCCTTGCCGCTTTTGGCGGTAAAGGGTATCGCACCGCCGGCCGGAGTCGGCGCCTAAGAGCACTCCCACGGGGAGAGGGGGGCTAACAGCTTCATGGTTGTCGAGGAACCCGGCTTCTGGCTCGCCGTCTTGCAGATCATCTGGATCGATGTGCTGCTGTCGGGCGACAACGCCGTCGTTATCGCGCTTGCGTGCCGCAAGCTCCCTCCCCACCAGCGCATCTGGGGCGTGGTTCTCGGGACCGTGGTCGCTATCACCTTCCGGATCATATTCGCCGGATTGGTGACGACGCTGATGCAGATGGCGTATCTGAAGCTGGTCGGCGGCGTGCTGCTGTTGTGGATCGCCGTCAAGCTGCTCGGCTCGGAGGAGAACGGCAAGGCCACCGAGGTCGAGCCGGTCGACACTTTATTCCGCGCTATCAGGATCGTCGCCATCGCCGACCTGGTGATGAGCCTCGATAACGTCATCGCCATTGCCGCGGTGGCGGAAAGATTTGAATCGCCGCAAAGCTACGCGCTGCTGATGTTCGGCCTCGCCGTCAGCATCCCGCTGATCATGGCCGGCGCGGCGTTGATCATGTCCGTGCTCGAGCGCTTCCCCATCGTGGTGTGGGCGGGCGCGGCGCTGCTCGGCTGGATCGCCGGCGAGATCATCGCCAAGGACCCGCTGTTCACCGCCAACCTCGATCCCGCCGCGGCGCACACTGTCTGGATGATCGGCGCGACGCTGGGGGCACTGTCCGTGGTCGCCGCCGGTTTGGTGCGACGACGCCGGCTGAGGCGCAGCGCGCCCGACCAGATCTAAGACTCACCCGGCTTTGCTTGCAGCGGATCGGCCGTGACCGGACTCGCCGGCCGCTTCTGGCCGTCGACTCCTCCCGCCACGTGGTCGGCGACGAACGCACCCCGCTTGCCGGGCGGCCGCGATCTGCCGCGTGTCGTGCCCTGCGCCGTCTGCAGCTCGAGTTCGGCGTTGATCTCGGCGCCGACGAGCACGATGTAGAACGAGATATACAGCCAGAACAGCAGCACGATCACCGCGCCGAGCGAGCCGTAGGTGCGGTCGTAATGCGCAAAGTTCGACACATAGAACGAGAAGCCCGCCGAAGCGATCAGCCACATGAGCGTGGCGAACAGCGATCCCACGCTCACCCAGCGCCATTTGGCGCTGCGGCGGCACGGGCCATAGCGGTAGAGCAGCGCCAGGAAGGTCAGCACG
>Ga0105247_10003458_pt1 | contig 10294 bp, 10 predicted proteins | sample KBSS24metaG_FD_81519 | JGI IMG/M metagenome (GOLD analysis project Ga0105247, IMG submission 81519) | Switchgrass rhizosphere microbial communities from Kellogg Biological Station, Michigan, USA - KBS S2-4 metaG | ecosystem: Host-associated > Plants > Roots > Rhizosphere > Soil | place...
TCCAGCGCGCGACACCGGAGCTCGACGGTGAACACCGCGCCGGGCGCGATGCAAGGACGCGTCAACTGCCCCGCCTTCACCTCCGGACCGTCATCGGTGGCTCTCCGGGAAAACGAGTGCATGACGCCGTAGCCGAGATATCGGGCTCCGCCCGCCGGCGATGCGAGGTTCGTGGAAGCGACGCCGGGCAGGACCTCGGGCTGCCGATGGACCTTCATGGACTTCGGCGGTGCGAGGCGCATGACGACGCGGCCCTGGCCGTGGATCGCGCTCCCGAAGAGCGCGCCCTCCTCGCGGTGGATTCGCTCCAGGTCTCCGTGGAACCTGGACCACGCGAGGGCGCGCCACCACCAGCGGAGGACCCCCTTGAAGCTCGTCAAGCGGAGCTCGGCGCTGGCCTGGGGGTTCGCGCCGCCAGAGAACATCGGCGTGACGATCTCGTATGTGACGGTGATGCATTCGGTCGTAGGCATCGCTGACCTCACGTCTCGTCCGGCATGGGAAGCTCTCGATACGTGCGTTCCCGCGTGGTCGAACTCCATGAAGCGGATCTTCGCTCCAAGGTGCGATGTGACGTTGGCGGCCGCGAGTGTCGCGACGTGTGCAGCGGTCGTCCAGAAGAGCGATATCTCGATAGTCCCGTGATCGCGGACGATGCGGGTGATCGACGCGACCAGGTCTGCGACGAGCTTCGTGGCCGTGGCGGAGTCGGGGATGTAGCCGGCGTCGAGCCAGAAGAGCGGCATCGAGCCGTCGAGGAACGCCTCCACGGGAGCTGCGTACTGGTCGCGCGGCCCCACGCCGAGTCCGACGCGCGTGCACCGGCCCGCCGTCGGCGCGAGCGGTGCGGCGGCGTTCGGGTCGCCGTCCCGTGGCGGCGCGTCGCGGCCCTGCCCAGCGTTCGTCATCGCGACGCCGTCACGCCCGTACGTGTAGAGGTCGACGCGGCTGGTGCGGTCGAAGTGTCGTCCGATGAGCCAGAAAAGCCCGGTCTGTCCGAGGCCGGACACCCGAAGCTTCCGCCCCGCGCTCGGCCCTGCAAACGCATTGGACAGACCCCATCGAATGCGATCGGCGAGAAGCGCCCATTCCTTGCCGAACGCGCCCGCTTTCGCCCGCCGCGGACCGATGTCGGGGCGGATCACGAGCGTCGGGATCCGCTCTGCGGCCAGCTTTGCCGGGACCGGCACGTAGCTGCCGCGGTCGCCCGTACCCCGCTGGTCGACTACGACGAGGGCATCGTTCCATTCTCGATCGACGACCTGGCGATACGTCGCCTTCGCGATCTTCGCGGCGACGGCGCCCGGGTCGGGCGCGAGCGGGTGGGCGGAGTCGTGGAGACCGATCGGGGCGACGCCACCGTCGGCGTGCAGAAAGCGGGCTCGCAGCACCGGGTGGCGGACGACGAGCGACACGTCGTCGCCGAGGTACACGGGGACGAAGCGCTCCAGGCCCCACCCGGCGTCGAACGCGTTGCAGAGCTCGCGCGTGCATCCGTCCGACGCCGCGAAGGCTTCCGACATGAAGGGAGCCATCGTGGCCTGCGCGGTCACGGCTCGGAGCTCGTTCTCGAGCGAGCCAGTGAGGTCCTCATTTCGATCGAGCCAGACTCGAACTCCCCGCTGCCCGAGCTCCCGTGCCACCGCGTAGACGAGCGCCCTATCCGAGCCTTGATGGCACAAGAACGTGGACGCTACGCGCAATCCAAACGACGACGCGTCGGCGTCGGTGCGGGGCGACGGGGCCTTCGGGTCGATGCGCGGCGCGCAGGTCCGGAGGACGATCGAACGCGCCCTGTGCGCCCTATAGATCGGCTGTTGACCGCACTCGCCGAAGCGCTGCTCGACGATAGCGTCGATCGACGCCGGTGTGATCCGCCCGAGCGGATCCCCGGCGGCGCCGTCGAGCGCATCGAGCACGGCTTGAGTGAAGAGCCCGCGCGACGAGGATTCGTGGGCCTTCTGCGTGGCATGGGAGGCCGCGAGGATCACCACGTTCTCCGGCATCGTCGCGAGTGCCCCGTAGGGCACGCCGAACGGGAAGTCACCGAACGCGCCGCCATGGCAGCAATCGAGGAAGATGACCACGCTTCGCGCCTTGGAAATCGTCGCGAGTGCCAGGATGTGGTGCATCGACACGCCCCACGCATGTTCTTGCCCGTCGCTCGTGACGAGCTGGCCGCCGAGCGAATCCAGGACACCGTGGCCCGAGAAGTAGAAGACGATGTCGCCGCCGCGGCCCGGCTCGAACAGCGACTTGCACGCCGCCACGAGCTCTATGCTCGTGAGCCGCCCGCCGGTCGCCGGGACCTCGCAGGCGTAGTTCGCCGTTCCATCCTCGTTTCGCGCCAGACGATCGCGGACCGCCTCGACGTCCTTGCGGGCGCAATGCAGGGGCGTCGTGTGGTCGTAGTGGTCGATTCCGACGAGCAGCGCGCGGCGATCCGCGATCTGCGACTGCTGGATAACGGGCGACAGAACATCTTTGCGCATCGACGGCTCCCGCGATTGCGAGAGTCTTTGCACGCGCCGGACCAACACCCGGCCGCCCATCCCCGTCAGTGACGCCCATCGAGGGCTATCTGGTATTTCGTTCGGGCGATTGGGGCCTCAGGCCCATTCACGGTCGCTCCGGGCCCCGGCGCTTCGATGATCCACGTGACGGCAGGGCGTCACGGCGACGACGGGCCGCCGTCGGCCGCCCCCGGCGGCGCTCGTCCACGTCGTCGCCGCGCGCTCACGTCACACGGCCGGACGCACCATCCGGGTCCACCGTGGTCGTCTCGAGCTTCACGGGTCAACTTCGCGAGGTACCCTGCCCCGTCGCACGCGAGCGCGGCGGTCTGGAGCCGCACCCTGGTTTCCACCGCATCGAGGGCATCACGACCGTCCTGGATCGGATGACTCGGCACTGGGACGCGCTCAGCCATGGAGTCGAAAAGGTACGATGGGATCTCAGGCGCGTCACGCTGCCACAACGCTTCGGTCCAGACGCATTCCCGGGCTTCTTCGAGCTCTGCCGGGCCGTCGGGCGGCTCGCGAACATCCCCCTCACCGACTACGACGTGGACGCGGCCGGAGTCGTCGACAGCGTCTGGATGATCGTCTCCGCGCGAGGCAGTCAGGGCGACGATCCGGGCTTCGCGTACCTCCGCGGAGGCGCGACCCTTCCTCATCGTCGGTGCCTACGCCGTCGGCGTCCACGGGCATCCGCGCGCGACCAAGGATCTCGACGTGTGGATCGACGCGAGCCCCGAGAACGCCGTGCGGGTGCTTCGTGCGCTACGCGACTTCGGCGCGACGTTGACCGGGCTCACGGAAGCCGACCTCGCGACTCCAGGCACCGGGTTCAAGATGGGCGTACCACCGCGTCGGATCGATATCCTTCGCAGATCGATGGGGTGGCGTTCGATACGGCGTGGCCGCGGCGTTCGCCGACGGCGTCCAGTGCGGAGCCATCGGTCTCGACGACCTCATCGCCAATAAACGCGCAGCGGGCCGGCCCCAAGATATCGCCGATGCGAGCGCGCTCGAGCGCCTCCGCGCGATCCAGCAGGGGAGATAACGAAGGCCGCGATGACGCGCTGGCGGCGGTGACGAGTGCCACGCCATTTTGATTGCCGGGATAGGGCATATGGCCCAATCTCCCGTCGAGACACCATGACCTCGGATTCGACGAGCCGCCCGTCCGCGCCGGGGAAAATCCGTGCGACCGTCATCGGCTGCGTCGCGGTGCTCTTGTGGTCGACGCTCGCCTTGCTCACGACCGCCACCGGCCGCACGCCGCCGTTTCTCCTCGTCTCGCTCTCCTTCGGTATCGCGTTCGCGATGGCCGTCGGGAAGTGGCTCCTCTATCGCGAGCCGATTCTCCATCACCTGCGCCAGCCGGCGGTCGTCTGGGCGCTCGGCATGTACGGCTTGTTCGGCTATCACTTCTTCTACTTTCTGGCGCTGCGCAGCGCTCCGGCCGTCGACGCGAGCCTGATCGCCTATCTTTGGCCGCTGCTCATCGTCGTCCTCTCGGCCGCGTTGCCGGGCGAGCGGCTGCGCTGGTGGCACGTGGTCGGCGCGGTGAGCGGCCTCGTCGGCACCGGGCTGCTCGTCATCAAGGGGGAGAGCCTCGCGCTGCGGAGCGAGTACGTCGTCGGATATGGCGCGTCGCTCGTGTGCGCGGTCATCTGGGCGACGTACTCGGTCGCCAATCGGCGCTTCGCCAGCGTCCCGACCGACGCGGTGGGCGGCGTGTGCGGCGCCACCGCCGTCCTCGCCGCGATATGCCACGTCGTGTTCGAGACGACGGTGTGGAGTCCATGGGCACATGGCGGTCATCTTGGAGTGACGCGCGGGGGAAACCGCGGTCCGGATCACCCTCCGCGGCACGTCTTCCCGTGAGATCACGGTGCTCCTCCCGCGTGAGAGGAGCATCGTCACGATGCGCTTCCCTCGAGTGAGCTAGGCGTCGAGCACTGCCGGGAAACCCCACGCCGCGAACAGCTCGGGCAGCACGAACGTCGTGAGCTCGACGATGCGGCCGCCGGCGTCGAGCGACAGCGCGGTGAGGCAGACGGGGTGGTAGCGACCGTCGGGTGCGCGGACATATGCCAGCGCCGCGGGCTCTCCGTTCATCGGCGCCGGCACCATCTTGTAGCGGCCCGGGCGCGGCTCGCCGTCCCAGGTGCCGGGCGATCGCATCGTGGCGACCACCGCATCCTTGCCGTCGAGCCAGTACTCCCAGGGCGGCATGTTCATGACCGCGTCGGTCGCGAGCAGCGCGACGAAGTCATCGAAGTCGCCGCTCTCCCACGCGCGCACGAAGCGCTCGACGACCTCCGCGTGGCGCGGCGCGAGTGCAGGCGTCGCCGATGACGCGGCGTGCGGGCGCGCGATCGTGGCGCGTGCTCGCTGCAGTGCGCTGTGGATCGCGGCCTCGGTGGTCTCGAGCATGTCGGCGACCTCGACGGCGCTCCACTCGAGCACATCGTGGAGGATCAGCGCGGCGCGCTGGCGCGGCGGCAGCACCTGCACGACACGCACGAACGCGAGCCGGATGCCCTCGCGCAGTCGCACGGCCTGCTCGGGGCCGGGCACCGTAGGCAGCAGCGCGTCGGGGTACGGCTCGAGCCACGAGATGTCGGCGCGCGGCGCGGTCGTGGGTGGCCCCGGCGCGACCGACGGGCTCACATCCTGCGGCAGCACGCGGCGCGACCGCGCCTTGAGCAGATCGAGGCAGGTGTTGGTGACGATCCGGTACATCCACGCGCGGAAGCTCGCGCGCGGCTCGTAGGTCGCGAGCGCACGCCACGCCTTGAGCCGTGATTCCTGGAGCGCGTCGTCGGCGTCGTGGAAGCCGCCGAGCATGCGGTAGGCGTACGCGTGCAGCTCGCGGCCGAGCGGTTCGACCAGCGCGCGAAACGCGTGCTCGTCGCCACCGCGGGCGGCCTCGACCAAGGGTTCGAAATTTTCGCTCATGGACCGATGACCGGCGGGCGCGGCCGTCGTTTCACTACCAGACCACACCGCGAAAGGCCCGTACAGATGAGCAACGTATTCTTCAGTGTCAGCGTCTCCCTCGACGGATATCTCGCACCGCCCGGCATGGACCTGGCCCACGCCGGCGATCCGACCTTCGAGGACTGGGCGGCCCAGTGGAGCAAGCTCCAGAGCTGGGTCTTCCCGCAGCGCTATTTCCGCGAGAGGTTGAAGCTCGGCGACGGCGGCGAGACCGGCACGGACAACCAGATCGTCGAGCACACGTTCGAACGCACCGGCGTCAGCATCATGGGCAAGCGCATGTTCGAGCTAGGCGAGGCGATGTGGCCCGAAGAAGCGCCGTTCCACACGCCGGTGTTCGTGCTGACCTCGCAGGTCCGCGAGCCGTGGGTGCGGCCCGGCGGCACGACGTTCTACTTCGTCAACGACGGCGTCGAGAGCGCGCTGCGCCGGGCGCGCGCGGTGGCCGGCGACCGCGACATCCGCATCGCCGGTGGCGCCGACGTGGTCCAGCAGTACCTGCGCGCCGGGCTCCTCGACGAGTTCGCGCTCGCGATCTCGCCGGTCATGTTCGGCGGAGGGCGCCGGCTATTCGAAGCCATCAGCCGTGAGGTCGGCGTCGAGCTCGTGGAGACCGTCGCATCGCCACGCGTGACCCACGTGCGCTATGCGGTGCGCAAGCGGTGAGCCCCGGCCCCGAGATCCATCCGGAGACCGACGCGTAGAGAGGAAGGGCTGCTCTCTCTCTACGTGATCTACGTGCGCGGCCCGCGCCGGCGAGAGGCGCTCACCTTGCGCGCCGCGGCGCGGACGCGCCGAACGTATTCCCGCTGCCCCGCGCCGCCTCCCCGGCGATCGCCGCCAACGCGCCGCGCAACCACTCTTGCGCGGCGTCGGCGTGGTGGCGCTCGTGCCAGAGGCAGGTGATTCGAACGGGCGGCACGTCGAGCGGGAGCTTCACGACGGCGAGGTCGAACGCTCCGCCGAGGGCGGTCGCGATCCGCGACGGGAGGGTGGTCACGGCGTCCGACGCGGCGACCACCTGGAGCGCCGACGCGAAGTTGGGGACGCGGACCACGATCCGCCGCGCGAGCCCGAGGCGCCGAAGGGCGTCGTCGACGACGCCGCCTTTGGGGCCGCCGCGCGGGCTCACGAGGACGTGGTGTAGCGCGGCGAAGCGCTCGACCGTCAGCTCCGAGGCGAGCGCCGGATGGCCCGCGCGCAGGAAGACCACGAACGGATCGTCGAGCAAGACGCGCTGGCGCATGCTCTCCACGTGCGCTTCGCGCACCGCGAGGACGACGTCCCCCTCGCCGCGCGCGAACGCCGCGAGCTCGTCGTCCGACGCGCGACGGACGTGGACGTCGACCCCCGGCGCCTCGAGCGCCGCGCGCGCGACGAGCGGCGGCACGAGCACGATCTCCGGATATTCGGCGGCGATCACGGTGAAGACGCGGCGCGCCGTCGCGGGCTCGAAGCGATCGCGGTGGGCGAGCGCGCGCCGCAGCTCGGCGAGCGCCGGGGTGACGCGCGACGACAGCTGCTCGGCGTACGCGGTCGGCACCATGCGCGCGCCGACGCGGACGAAGAGGGCGTCCGCGGTGTGCTCGCGGAGGCGCGCGAGCGAATGGCTCACCGCCGATTGCGTCACCCCGAGGCGCCGCGCCGCCCGCGTGACCGACCCGGTCGCGAGGAGCGCGTCGAGCACGGTGAGGAGGTTCAAATCGACGGTCGCCAACGAAGGATGGGCGGCCGTTTCGTCGGGGCGCGGGCCTCTATGAGAGCTCTTCATGGTGCCGATCGGCGCGGCTCATTGGTGACGGTGCATCGCGCGCCCCATGGTGGGTCCCATACCACGCCGCGCGCGTCGCGCGGCCTCAAAGGACACTCGCCATGAAGCCATCGAACCTGGTTTTCACGCTCGTCACCCTCGCCGCCATCGCCCCGTTCGCGGCGTGCAGCAGCGACAGCGGCTCGTCGACCGCGCCGGCTCCGACGACGCCGATCCCCGACGCGAGCCCGGCGGCGCCGTCGATCGTCGGCCACTGGATCAGTGAAGGCGTCGAGACGCGCACCGACGCGCAGGAGAAGACGACGTACTTGCGGCGCGACTTTCGGAACGAGGCGGCGCGATCGGCGGCGCGCTTCGATTTCTATGCCGACGCCGCCGGCGCCGCGCCGACCCTCTCGCTCACGCTCGGCGGGCCGTACACGATCGGCGGCCCGTGGAGCGCGGTGCCGGGGTCGTTCGAGGGGACCTTCGTCTTCGACGACGCGAAGATCACGCCGCACGTTCAATCGCTCGTCGACACGCTGAACGCCGCGCCGGCCGGCACCTGCGGCGCGCAGCCGTTCGCGCTCGACGTGGAGGAGAGCGTGACCGGCACCGGCGGATGCGCGGCGCTGGGGGTCGATCTGCGCAATCATAATACCGAATACGACCTCGTCAAAGTCGACGGCGATCGCCTCTATTATGGCGCGCGGCCCGACGACGGCGGCGGCCTCGACACCCCGGAGCGCCGCCCGAAGGCGCTGCAAGCGCCGGTCGTCCGCGCCGCCGATTGAGCCACCGCACGCGGAACGCCGGAATCGCGACGAGGACGACGCTCTCGGAGGCCCATTCGCGGACGTTCGACGCGGCGCGCGCGCGCCGCGATCGCGAAGACGCCCAAGGAGCGCGCCGAGAAGCTATTCGCCCTCGGCGGCGGGTGCGTCCGCGGGTGGCGCCTGCTCTCAAGCGGCGATCGCGCGACGAAGCGCGGGATCTCGGCGCTCGACGCCGGCGCGGCGATCCTCGCTCAAGACGCGAATTGCCGCTCGACCAGGCGCCGGTAGAACCCGTCCTTCTTCATCAGCACGGCGTGCGGGCCGGTCTCTGCGATTCGCCCGCGGTCGAGCACGCAGACGCGGTGCGCGCCCCTGACCGTCGAGAGGCGGTGGGCGATGATGAGCGTCGTCCTACCCCTCATGAGCCGATCGAGCGGAACACGAGGCCCGGCGCCGATCGCCGTCACGCGCCGTCGGTCAACCGCCCCGAGCGGTAGTCCTCGAAGGCCCTCCGGATCTCGTCGTCGGTGTTCATGACGAACGGCCCGCGGCGCGCGACCGGCTCACGGAGCGGCCGGCCCGCCGCGACGAGGATCCGCGCGCCTTCGTCGCTCGAGGCGGCGGCGACGAAGTCGTCGCCGTCCGGCGCGAGCACCGCGATCTGCCCGCGCCGCACCTCGCGCCCCGCCGCGCCTACGCGCGCCGCGCCGGCGGTCACGAACGCGAACGCGTTGTGCCCCGCGGGCAGCCGCTGCGCGATCGCCCCGCCGCGCTCGAGCGCCACGTCGAGGAAGAGAGGATCGACGTCGATCCCGTCCACCGGCCCGCGGACGTCGAACGCGCTCCCCGCGACGACGCGCACGCGGCCGCGATCGAGCGCGACCTCGGGGACCCGCTCCGGCGCGACGTCCTGGTACCGCGGGCGGATCATCTTGTCGCGCGCCGGCAGGTTGACCCAGAGCTGGAAGCCCCACATGAGGCCGCGCTCCTGCTTCGGCATCTCGGAGTGCACGATCCCGTGCCCCGCGGTCATCCACTGCGCGCTCCCCGGACCGAGGCGCCCGTGGTTCCCCACGCTGTCTTTGTGCTCCATCGCGCCCTGGATCATGTACGTGACGGTCTCTAAGCCGCGGTGCGGGTGATCGGGGAAGCCGGCGGCGTAGTCGTCGGGGTCGTCGCTCTGGAACTCGTCGAGGAGGAGGAACGGGTCGAGCATCGGGACCGGCGCGCCGCCGATCGCGCGACGCAGCTTTACCCCCGCGCCGTCCACCGTCGCCTGCGCGGCCGCCATGGCCGCGACCGCGCGCGCGCGGCTCACGGCGGGCGGCGTCGTCGCGACCGGCGCGGCGCTCGTCCCGGCGCGACCCCACGCGAGCGCGCCGGCGGGGATCGCGGCTGCGGCACCGAGGAGCACGTGTCGACGCGTGAGGATCATGCGGCCATTCTACGGCGATCGGCGTCGCCGCGCAGAGAACAGCCGCCGTGGGGCCGGGCGCCTGCTCGGCCCGGCGGGTGAGTGAGGCTTGCCCGCAGATTGAATCCCTCGTGCACGACGTCGTGCGCCTTCGCGGCCTCGTCCCGCTCGTGCACGACGTCGCCACCGCCGTGCGCATCCGAGCGCGGTTGGTCATCGACGACACCACGGCGCGAGCCATGCGAGCTCTACGACTGCTTTTTCGGTCAGTGCCAGACCGAGACCCAGGTTCGAAACCAATCGTCCCGAACGTGCTCCGTCCACACCGCGCGCGGTACCGCCGGCCCCAGGATCAGGTCACCCTCTCGCCAGATCAGCTGCTCCTCATTGGCTGTGATACTCGATGATCGAATTATTGGATTGAGGGTACTGCGAGATCTGCTGGCGTCATATCAAAGTGTCGGCGGACACCTCGACCTGCGTAGCATGGACGCGGTCGTCGGCGCTTCTGTCGCGCCTCAAGATGGGATTGCGCGGTGCTTGAGCGTCTCGACGGCGTCGAGGAGGCGGATGTGGGGCTGGCTCTCGAGCCCGTTCGTAGCGACGAGCGGCCCCCCGTCGCGGTGCGCCGGCGGGGGGCCGAGCGATGCTACAACAGATGGAAATGGTTGCGAATATAGCTGCGGAGAGGCGCCGCGCCGGGCTCCGGGGGCCCCGGCCCGGTGCCGGAGAAGGGCGCCTCAATGATTTCGCGGGTTTCTATGTGCAAAACCATGGATTGGGTACCTGCGGGTATGGATTGGGTACCTGCGGGTACGGAGGGGCAACGCGAAGGTACGGAGGA
>Ga0105247_10003461_pt1 | contig 10291 bp, 8 predicted proteins | sample KBSS24metaG_FD_81519 | JGI IMG/M metagenome (GOLD analysis project Ga0105247, IMG submission 81519) | Switchgrass rhizosphere microbial communities from Kellogg Biological Station, Michigan, USA - KBS S2-4 metaG | ecosystem: Host-associated > Plants > Roots > Rhizosphere > Soil | place...
GCTGCGCCTCCTCAACTGCGCCGGCGCGGCCTATCCGCACGGCTGGGCCGGCTATCGCGCCTGCGTGTCGGAGGATCGGATCGACTGGACGCGCGCCGAGACCAGCTATGGTCCCGAGGACGGCGGCACGCTGACCATCCGGCACCGCGCGACCACCGGCATCGTCTGGGTCGCCTATTTCGCGCCCTATTCGATGGAGCGGCATCACGATCTGGTCGCAGAGGCGGCGAGCGCGGAGGGGGTCGGCTATCGCTGCCTGGGCTACAGCCTCGACGGGCGGCCAATCGACTGCCTGGAGCTGGGCGAGGGGGACAAGCATGTGTGGCTCTATGGGCGCCAGCATCCCGGTGAGACCATGGCCGAATATTGGATGGAAGGGGCGCTCGACCTGCTCACCGATCCCGCCAGTGCGCACGGCCGGCTGCTGCGGCAGAAGTGCCGGTTCCACATTGTCCCGAACATGAACCCGGACGGATCGTTCAGGGGTCATCTCCGGACCAATGCGATCGGCGTGAACCTCAACCGCGAATGGCACGCGCCCTCGGCGGAACGCAGCCCGGAAGTGCTGTGCGTGCGCAATGCGATGGACGAAAGCGGCGTCGCCTTTGCGATGGACATTCATGGCGATGAGGCGATCCCGGCGGTGTTCCTCGCGGGGTTCGAGGGGATACCCTCCATCACCGACCGGCAGATGGGCCTGTTTCGCCGCTACCGCGATACGCTGGCGATCCGCACGCCCGATTTCCAGACGCGCCTCGGCTATCCCTCGGCGGGGCCCGGCAAGGCCAATCTGACCATGTCCACCGCCCAGCTCGCCGAGCGTTTCGGCGCGGTCAGCATGACGCTGGAAATGCCGTTCAAGGACAATGTCGACCTGCCGGACGAGGTGCATGGCTGGTCACCGGAGCGCTCCGCCCAGCTGGCACGCGACTGCCTGGCGGTGCTGGCGGAGATGGTGGGCGAGATTTGAATTTGCCCCGTCATCCCAGCGCAGGCTGGGATCTCGTGAGGCTGGCGCAATATCGCCTGAGATCCCAGCCTGCGTTGGGATGACGGAAAGGGCTACCCGAACACTTCCTCCAGGAAATCCACCATCGCCTTCCAGCTGCGCCGATTCGCTGTTGCCTCGAAGGCGATGCCGCGTTCGGGCATGTTCATCTCCGTGTCGGTGAAGGCGTGCATCGTCTTGCCATAGGCGTGGATCTGCCAGTCCGCCTCGCCCTCGGTCAGCTCCTGCGCCAGCGCGATCGTGGCCTCGGGCGGGCAGAACGGGTCGTTCCAGCCGTGGCAGACGAGAATGCGCGTCGTGAGAGGGGCGACATTGGAGTAATCGGGCCGGTTATAGATGCCGTGGAAGCTGATCGCCGCCGACAGGCCCAGCCCCGCGCGGGCCATGTCGAGCACGCACAGGCCGCCGAAGCAGAAACCTATGGCGGCCAGCTTGCCCGGATCGCACTCCGGCAGGCCCTTGAGCACAGACAGCGATGCGGCGAGGCGATCACGCAGCAGGCCCCGGTCGGCGCTGAGCTCATTCATGTAACGGCCCATGTCGGGGTCCTCGCGGGTGGTGCGCTTGCCCTGGCCAAAGACGTCCGCGACGAACACGACATAGCCGAGCGCCGCCACATCCTCCGCCTTGGCGAAATCCTGCTCCTTGGTGCCCAGCACATTGGGCACCAGCATGATGCCGGGGCGGGAGACGGTGGCGGCGGTGTCGCGCACCGCCATGCCCTCAAAGGGGCCGCCGGGCCCGTCATAGACGATGACTTCGCGGGTGATGCTCATGGCGATTCGCTCCTGGTGCAGGTCACAGATGCCCGATTTTCCACAGCGGGCCGCCGCGTGGCAAGTTGCATGGTGGAATTTTGCCGTTATGGATCGCCGCGCCTGACATCGGAGGAAAAACATGCCGACGCTCGTTCTCATCCGCCACGGCCAATCGGCCTGGAACCTGGAAAACCGCTTCACCGGCTGGTGGGATGTGGACGTGACGGAAAAGGGCGCGGCCGAGGCCTGGGCGGCGGGCGAGCTGATGCGCGACAAGGGCCTCGACTTCGACTGCTGCTTCACCAGCGTCCAGACCCGCGCGATCAAGACGCTGCACCTGGCGCTTGAGGCGATGCAGCGGCTGTGGCTGCCGGTCGAGAAGGACTGGCGCCTCAACGAACGGCATTATGGCGGCCTCACCGGCCTCGACAAGGCGGAGACCGCCGCGAAGCATGGCGCGGATCAGGTCCATATCTGGCGGCGCAGCTTTGATATCCCGCCGCCGCCGCTGGAGCATGGCAGCCCGTTCGACCTGTCGTCGGACCGGCGCTATGCGGGCATCGACATCCCGGACACCGAGAGCCTGAAGGACACGATCGCGCGCGTGCTGCCCTATTGGGAAAGCCGGATCGCGCCGGAGCTGCGGGCGGGCAAGCGGGTACTGATCTCGGCGCATGGCAATTCGCTGCGCGCGCTGGTCAAGCATCTGTCGGGCATTTCCGACGATGAGATCACCGGCCTCGAAATTCCCACCGGCCAGCCGATCGTCTATGACCTGGCCGACGACCTGACGGCGCGCGAGCGCTATTATCTGTCGGAGCGCTGAGCGCGGTCCTCCACCAGGTCAGCCGCCGCGCCGCCGGCGCTTATTGGCATACATGGCCTCGTCGGCCCGCGCGAGAATGGAGAATTCGGTGTCGCCCGGAACGATCGGCGTGCAACCGAACGATGCGCTGATGCGCAGTTCGTCCGTCCCGAACCGGCAGCTGGTCTCGCGCACCATGATATCGAGCGAGATCATCTTCTGTTCGGCTTGGCCCTGGTCGATTTCATCGAGGATGAGCGCGAATTCGTCGCCGCCCAGCCGCGCCGCCACGTCGGTCGAGCGCACCGCGCCGCTGATGATGCCCGCAATGTGCAACAGCGCGAAATCGCCGGCGGCATGGCCGTGCTCGTCGTTGATGCCCTTCATGTCATCCACGTCGATGAACATGATCACCGACTGCCCGCCGTAACGGCCGATCCGGCTGATTCGGTCGTTGACGCTGGATATGAAATGGCGGCGGTTGAACAACGGCGTCAGCGTATCCCGAACGACGACGCGTTCGAGTTCGGCATTGATCATGCGCAGCATGGCGATTTCGCGGCGCAATGCCGCGATTTCGCTCTGCGGTTCCCCTATGTCGTCGTCGGTCATCGCGGGGAGACCGACGTGGGATGCTCCCCTCGTCACTATACCCTCCAAACGCGACCATTCTATGTTGGACAATCATAGGGGTCGCTCTCGTTACGCAATGCAACAAAAAACTTAAATTCCGCCCTAATGATGCGGTGAACCGATTGCGGCCATGGGACCGAGTGCGCGTGGTTGTACCGGGGCGGAGGCGCGGCTATGGCGGTCCCTGTCGCATCATGGCGGCGGGTTGACGGAGCAAGGGAGGATATGGGCGGCGCATCTGGGCAAGTGAAATCCGTTCGTGTCGGCGTGATCATGGGGTCGCGTTCCGACTGGGAAACGATGAGCCATGCCTCCAAGACGCTCGCTGCCCTCGACATCCACCATGAATGCCGCGTGGTGTCCGCCCACAGGACGCCCGACCGGCTCGTCCAATATGCCAAAGAAGCGGCGGGACGCGGCCTGCACGTCATCATCGCGGGGGCTGGCGGAGCGGCGCATCTGCCGGGCATGGTCGCGGCCATGACGCGGGTGCCGGTGCTGGGCGTCCCAGTCCAGTCCGCCGCGCTCAATGGCATGGATAGCCTGCTGTCGATCGTCCAGATGCCCGGCGGCGTACCCGTCGGCACGCTGGCCATCGGCAAGCCCGGCGCGATCAACGCGGCGCTGCTGGCGGCGGGCATCCTTGCCAATAATGATCCGGCGCTGGCGGAGCGGCTCGACAAATGGCGGTTGGACCAGACCGCGTCCGTGCCCGACGAGCCCGCATGAAAACGATCGAGCCGGGCGCAACGATCGGTATCCTCGGGGGCGGCCAGCTCGGCCGCATGATGGCGATCGCCGCCGCGCAGCTTGGCTATGGCACGCACGTCTATGCTCCCGAATCGAGCGGGCCGGCCGCCGACGTGTCGCCGCGCTGGACGCAGGCAAGCTATGCCGACGGCGAGGCGCTGGCGCGCTTTGCCGCGTCGGTCGATGTCATCACCTTCGAGTTCGAGAATATTCCCGAGGACAGCGTGGCGCAATTGGCGCGGCTCGGCCATGTCCGGCCCAATGCCCGCGCGCTCGGCATCGCGCAGGACCGTGTGGCCGAAAAGCGCTTCGTGGTGGAGCTTGGCGGCCAGCCTGCGCCGTTTGCGGCGATCGACAGCCTCGCCGATCTGGAGCAGGCATTGCGCGATATCGGCATGCCCGCGATCCTCAAGACCAGCCGCATGGGCTATGACGGCAAGGGCCAGGTGCGGATCATGCCAGGCGATGATCCTGCGGCGGCATGGGCGGCCGTCAGGGGCGGGCATTGCGTGCTGGAGGGCTTTGTCACCTTCGCCGCGGAGTTTTCCGTCCTCCTCGTGCGCGGCGAGGATAGCGAAATCCATTTCTGGGATTCGCCCGCCAATGTGCATGAGCATGGCATTCTCACCACCTCCACGGTGCCGGCGGGTGCCCTCATCGCTGCACAGGTACCACAGGCGCGTTCCCTCGCCGGCAAGGTGGCCGACGCGCTCGACTATGTGGGCGTGCTGGCGCTTGAGTTTTTTGCAGGGGCGGACGGCCCGGTGTTCAACGAAATGGCGCCGCGTGTCCATAATAGCGGCCACTGGACGATCGAGGGATCGCTCACCAGCCAGTTCGAAAATCACGTCCGCGCGATCTGCGGCCTGCCGCTGGGCGATACCGCGCTGGCCGCCGCCAAGGTCGAGATGCGCAACCTGATCGGCGCGGAGGCGGGCGGGTGGCGCGCGATCCTGTCCGACCCGGCCAACCACCTCCACCTCTATGGCAAGCATGAGGCCCGGCCCGGCCGCAAGATGGGCCATGTCACGCGGTTGACGCTGTGAACCGCCCGGAAGTCATGCTGGTCGTGGCGCGCGCCGACAATGGCGTGATCGGCTATGAAGGCGCGATGCCATGGCACCTGCCGGCCGATCTGCGCCGCTTCAAGACGCTGACCAGCAGCATGCCGATGATCATGGGCCGCAAAACCTTCGACAGCCTGCCCGGCCTGCTGCCCGGCCGCCGCCATATCGTCCTGACCCGCGACAGCGAGTGGCAGGTCGAGGGGGCCGAGCGCGCCTCCGATCCCGATAAGGCGATCCGCGCAGCCAATGCGCCGCACATCGCGGTGATCGGCGGGGCGGAAATCTATCGCCTGTTCCTGCCGCGCGCGGACCGGATCGAGCTGACCGAAGTCCATGCCCGGCCCGAGGGCGACACCCTGCTCGAGCCGTTCGATCCGCTGCTCTGGGAGGAGACGGCGCGGGAGGACCATGACGCCGCCAACGGCCGTCCCGCCTTCAGCTTTGTGACCCTGCACCGCCGCAATGGCTGAGCCCGCTTGGCCTCACCGTTGCGCGGGGCTGGTCCCACCCCTATAGCCGGGCGCCATGGAGCGGCTTTATAACGACGACGAGATACCGGCGCATCTGCGCGGGAACATCATGGCGCTTGGCAATTTCGACGGCTTTCATGCCGGCCACCAGGCTGTCGTCGGGCGCGCGATCGAGCGGGCGCGGCTGGAGGGCAGGCCGATCATCGTCGCCACCTTCGACCCTCACCCGTCGCGGTTGTTTCGGCCGGATTCGCCCCCCTTTCGGCTGACGTCGCTGGAGCAGCGCGAGCGATTGTTCGCGGCTGCGGGCGCGGATGCGATGCTGGTCTTCCACTTCGACCATGCGCTGGCGGCGACCAGCGCGCCCGATTTCGCGCGGATACTGGTCGAGGACATGGGCGCGGCCGGGGTGGTGACGGGCCTTGATTTCACATTCGGCAAGGGGCGGACGGGCAATGTCGGGACCCTGGCGCAGCTGGGCCAGGCGCTTGGCCTCATCGCCGAGGCGGTGCAGCCGGTTGCGGACGCCGATGGCCTTGTCATTTCGTCCAGCCGCATTCGCGACGCGCTCCATGCCGGCGATTGCGCCGCCGCGACGCGCCTGCTGACGCGGCCTTATGCGATCGAGGGAGAGGTGGTGCACGGCGACAAGCTGGGGCGGGAGCTGGGCTTTCCGACCGCCAATGTCGACCTGGGGCGCTATCTCCGGCCCGCTTATGGCGTCTATGCGGTGCGCGGGCGGCTGCCGGACGGGCGGGTGCTCGACGGCGCGGCCAATCTCGGCATCCGGCCGCAATTCGAGCCGCCCAAGGAATTGCTGGAGCCGCATTTCTTCGACTTTTCGGGCGATCTCTATGGCCAGTGCATCGAGGTCCAGCTGATCGAGCGCATCCGGGCGGAGGAAAAGTTCGACGGGCTCGACGCACTCATGGCGCAGATCGGCCGGGATTGCGATGCGGCGCGCCGCATTCTTGCGGATCATCCCATCGTCGCGTAGGGCCGCACATCAAACAACAGCCGTTCGTCAGGGCGAACGGATTGGAAGATATCAGAAGCCCAATGACCGACCTGCCCGATTATAAGTCCACCGTATTCCTGCCGCAGACCCACTTTCCGATGAAGGCGGGCCTTGCGCAGAAGGAACCCGCCCTCGCGGCCCGCTGGGAGGCGGAGGACCTGTACGGCCAGATCCGCGCCAAGCGCGCCGGGCGCGAGCGCTTCATCCTCCACGACGGCCCGCCCTATGCCAATGGCGACATCCATATGGGCCATGCGATGAACAAGGTGCTCAAGGACATCATCGTGCGCGCGCAGTCGCTGACCGGCAAGGACGCCCCCTATGTGCCCGGCTGGGACTGCCACGGCCTGCCGATCGAATGGAAGATCGAGGAGGAATATCGCAAGAAGAAGCTGAACAAGGACGAGGTTCCCCCGCAGGAATTCCGCGCCCAGTGCCGCGCCTATGCCGACAAATGGGTGGACGTTCAGAAGGCGCAGTTCAAGCGGCTCGGTGTCATGGGCGACTGGGGGGATCCCTATCTCACCATGAAGTTCGAGGCGGAGGCGGCGATCGTCGGCGAACTGCTGAAATTCGCCGAGACGGGCCAGCTCTACCGCGGCGCCAAGCCGGTGATGTGGTCGCCGGTCGAGAAGACCGCGCTGGCCGAGGCCGAGGTTGAATATGAGGATGTCGTCTCGACCCAGATCGACGTGGCGTTCGAGATCGTCGAGGCGCCGAATGCGCCGGAACTGGTCGGCGCTTATGCGGTGATCTGGACGACGACCCCGTGGACGATCCCGACGAACCAGGGGATCGCCTATGGGGAGGGGATTGAGTATGTCTGCCTAGCCATTGAGGTTGGAGTCTCTGGCACAGCTACGGAAGGAGTGACGCCGCTCGAAGGTTATTCTCACTCTTCGATGACGAGCCTTCGTGGTAAGAAAATCCTAGTTTCCACTGACCTGGTGGAAGAGTTTCTTGGCCGTTTCGTTGCGACAACTGCTGCCGCGCTTTTGGATAAGCGTCAGCAAGGAGTACCTCGTTGCGAAGAGGTTTGGCGCGGCAAAGGTTCCCAACTCGCCGGGGCCACCGCCCGCCATCCGATGCACCATCTCGGCGGCTTCTTCGCCAAGCCGCGCCCCTTCCTCCCAGCCCCCCACGTCACCACCGACGCCGGCACCGGCCTTGTCCACATGTCCCCTGACCATGGCGAGGAGGACTTCTTAGCCTGCAAGCCGCTCGGCATCGACCCGGTGTTCGCGGTGCAGGCGGACGGGCGGTTTCGCGAGGATTGGGCGTGGCTCGGCGGGAATCCGCTGTCCGTCATCAATCCCAAGCTGAACGCGCCCGACGGCCCGATCTGTACCGACCTGCGCGCGGCAGGCGCGCTGCTCGCGGCTTCGGCGGATTTCAGGCACAGCTATCCGCATAGCTGGCGCTCCAAGGCGCGCATCATCTACCGCTGCACGCCGCAATGGTTCATCCCGATGGACCGGCCCCAATCCGTCGTCCCAGCGAAGGATGACGGGAGGCACGTGACTCCCGTCATGACCTCAGGCGATGGAGCGCAGCCGCATGAGACCCCAGCCTTCGCTGGGGTGACGGGTGGTGGTAGCAACGGCCCCACCCTGCGCGACCTCGCCCTTAACGCCATCGCGCAGACCCGCTGGGTGCCGGAGCGCTCGACCAACCGTATCCGCTCGATGGTGGAAGGGCGCTCAGACTGGGTGATCTCGCGCCAGCGCGCCTGGGGCGTGCCGATCGCGCTCTATGTGGACCGCCAGACCGGCGAATATCTGCACGACCACGCCGTCAATGCCCGCATCGTCGCGGCGTTCAAGGATGGCGGCGCGGATGCATGGTTCGGGGCGGACCATCAGGCGCTGCTCGGGCCGGACTACCGGCTCGACGACTATGAGGTCGTCAACGACATTCTCGACGTGTGGTTCGATTCGGGCTGCACCCACAGCTTCGTCGTCGAGCAGCGCTATGGCCCGGGCACCCGCGCCGACCTCTATCTTGAAGGGTCGGACCAGCATCGCGGCTGGTTCCAGTCCTCGCTGCTGGAGAGTTGCGGCACGCGCGGGCGCGCGCCCTATGGGGCGGTGCTGACCCACGGCTTCGCGCTCGACGGGCAGGGGCGCAAGATGTCGAAAAGCCTCGGCAATGTCGTCGATCCGCTCAAGATCATGGGTGAGAGCGGCGCGGATATCCTGCGCATGTGGGTGGCCTCGACCGACTATTTCGACGATGTGCGCGTCGGCAAGGAAGTGCTGGCCGGATCGTCCGACGCCTATCGCAAGCTCCGCAACACCTTCCGTTACATGCTGGGCGCGCTGGCCGATTTCAGCGACGACGAGAAGGTGCCGGTGGCGGAGATGCCCGAGCTGGAGCGCTATATGCTCCACCGCCTCGCCGAGCTGGACGCGGAATTGCGCACGGTGGTCACGGATCGGAGCAGCGAGAGCTGGCTGGAATTCGGGCGCTATACCCGTGCGCTCAATGATTTTGCCAATATCGACCTGTCGGCCTTTTTCTTCGATATCCGCAAGGACTGCCTCTATTGCGACGTGAACCCGGCGACGGGCGCGCAGACCGACAAGCGCCGCGCCTATCGCACGGTGCTCGACACGCTGTTCCACGCGCTGGTGCGCTATGCCGCGCCGATCATCCCATTCACGGCGGAGGAGATCTGGGAGTGCCGTTTCCCGGATGCGGGGAGTGTGCATTTGCTGGAGTGGCCGGATTTCGCCGCCCTCCTCAGTCATTCCCGCGAAGGCGGGAATCCATCTCCCGGCGTTTCCACTGGGCTGAACGGGCAGGAGCTGGATCCCCGCCTTCGCGGGAATGACGAATTTGTGGCGAAGTGGGAGCGTATTCGTGAACTGCGCGCAGATGTTACTGCGGTCATTGAACCAATGCGACGCGAAAAAACGATTGGTTCGAGTCTAGAAATTAATGTCACGATTACGGCTGGCCGAGAGGATTTCGAACTACTGAAATCCGTGGGGAATGAACTGCCCGATATTTGGATTACATCGGGCACAGAGGTCATTCTGGACGAACTTATTGATGAAAGTGGGCTACAGAGCGAGACGGTCGTGGTCAAAACGAGCAACCACAAATGCGGCCGCTGCTGGCGCCACCTCCCCGATGTCAGCGAAGAGGGCGCGCTCTGTGGCCGGTGTGAGGATGTGCTTTCGAAATGAGCGGAGCTCTCCACCCCCGTCATGCTGAACCTGTTTCGGCATCCATGGCCAAACTTGATGCGAATGCGCGGGCTGCAGAATGCGCAGCCGAGTCACGCGCCTCGGCTGCGCTGAAACAAGTTCAGGGTGACGCTGAGGGCCGACACGCATGAATAGCGCCCCAACCTACCGCCGCTTCGGCATCCTCACGGCCCTCACCATCGCGTTCCTTGACCAGCTCATCAAGTTCGCGGTCATGCACCTGCTCGACCTGCCGTCGCGCGGGGTGTTCGGGATCGAGATACTGCCGATCTTCAACCTGACCTTCACGCCCAATTACGGCGTGTCCATGGGCTTTTTCCATGCCGATTCGCCCCTCATGCGCTGGGGGCTGACCGCCATGACCATCGCCATCGCCAGCTTTGTCGCGGTGTGGATGTGGCGGGAGAAGGCGCGCGACGATGTGATCGCGCTTGGGCTGATCCTGGGCGGGGCGACCGGCAATATCGTCGACCGGGTGCGGCTGGGCTATGTCATCGATTATGCCGATCTGCACATCGGGCAATGGCGGCCCTTCCTGATTTTCAACCTAGCCGATGCCGCAATTACCA
>Ga0105247_10003462_pt1 | contig 10288 bp, 12 predicted proteins | sample KBSS24metaG_FD_81519 | JGI IMG/M metagenome (GOLD analysis project Ga0105247, IMG submission 81519) | Switchgrass rhizosphere microbial communities from Kellogg Biological Station, Michigan, USA - KBS S2-4 metaG | ecosystem: Host-associated > Plants > Roots > Rhizosphere > Soil | place...
AACCACGTCGACCGGTTACGCCGGTGCGCCGAGGACGGCCTCACGCACAGCAGCGGGCTGTTCGGCCCAAGGGGCGTGGCCGGCCTGCTCGAGAACGATCCGGTCGGCACGGGGGAGGGCGTCGAACAGCGGATCGGACACGGTCCAGGGCCGAGGATCGTCCGCGCCGAAGAGCATCCGAACCGGGCAGACGATCCGGGTGGCGAGGTCAAGGAGATCCTCGGAAGCGCGGTCGGCCCACAGCTCGCGATTCGCAGTCACGTTGACTGCGGCGTCCGGCGGCTTGGTGCCCCACAGCGCTTCGGCGTGTTGGGCGGCGGTTGCGGGGGAAAAGTCGGGGCGCCATTGCATCAGGCACCATTCGCGCTCCTCATCGGCGGTGCGTTCGCGTCCGCCCAGCTCGGTCCAGCGAGGCAGGTCGGGACCGAGGCGGCGATCCCGCTCCGCCACATAGGCCGGTCGGTAGGAGTCGCCTGCGCCTACGCCGGCGATATAGACGATCGCATTCGTTCGGTGCGGATGCTGCGCCGCGTATCGCAGCGCGAGTTCGGCACCCCAGGAGTGGCCTATGACTGCCCAGCGTTCGATGCCCAGGGCTGTGCGCAGATCCTCAATATCGGCGACCGCCTGGGTGATGGTGAACGGCCCGGTCCCGGTCGACCGTGCGCAACCTCGTTGGTCGAATCGGACAACGGCGAAGGTGTCGTCGATCAGAGCCGCCAGAGGCGCGAGGTAGTCCCACAGCCCGGGACCGCCGTGGAGAAGCAGGACCGGTGGTCCCTCGCCGCTCACGCTCGACCACAGTGTTGCGCCGTCACGCACTACGACACGTCGTTCGTCGCTCATCTCAAACACGATGCCAGGCCGCCGGACTCACTCCGGCATGCGGTCGAGTTCTTCGGGTGGGGCGTGTAGTTCGCGGAGTTGTCGGAATTCGATTTGCGTGTGGTGGGCGGTGTTTCTGCGAGGTTGTTGGTCTGGGTCGATCCATTGCGGTGCAACCCAGTGCGGCACGCCGTCGATCATGGTGATGGTCCAGCCGTGGTCGAGTTGGGCGTGGTGGTAGGCGCAGGCCAGGCACATGCGGTCGATGTTCGTTTGGCCGCCGTGTTCCCAGCGGTCCAGGTGATGCACTTGCGTCCATTCCGGGGGTGCTGTGCAGCCGGGGGAGCTGCAGCCGCCGTCTCGGACGGCCAGGGCGCGGCGTTGGCCTTCGGAGGCGGTACGGCGGCCCCGGCCGTAGTTCATGATCCCGCCGGCGTCGTTGAGGATGACGGCGATGATATTGGCGTCGGTGGCCAGTTGGAGCAGGTCCTTGGTGGGGATCAGGTGGCCGTGGCTGGTGTGCCCGTATCCCGTCGCCTCGTGCAGGTCTTTGTGGTCGATCTTGACCAGGACGGTGGCCACGGCGCCGCCGGTGGTGGGCAGGGTGCGGGAACGCAGGACGCGTTCGAGCCCGTCCTGCAGCCCGTCATGGCGTCGGGCGGCAGCGCAGCGTTCGTCCCGTTCGCCGTTCTCGCTGGGTTTCGGTGCGGCCAGGGAGTCGAGCACGGCCTCGATCACGGCCGTCAGGCGTGGGGACAGCAGTCCGGTGGGCGTGGACCAGCCGTCGGCGCCGGTGGCCAGGGTGAAGCCGCGTTGACGCTTCTTCGCCTCGTCCGCAGGTTCGGTGCCGTCTGGATTCAGCACCGCTTCCAGGTCCACCGCCAGCTGGGCCAGCTGGGTGGGGTTGGCGCGGCGGGCGTTGTCCAGCAGTTGTTCCTGCAGCACGTCGAACAGTTCAGTGGCGGTCTGGCTGGGGAGCTTGTCGAAGAAGGTGGTGATGACCCGGGCGTGCCGCATCGAGATCTGCCCGGCCGCGATCGCGTCGGCGACCGGCGCGAAGATCGGTGCCAACGCCTGCCCGGACAGTGCCTGTCGGGGTCCGAAGTCGCGGGCGGCCTCGGCGCGGTGGTGGGCCTCGATCGAATCGACCCGCAGCTGGTCGATGAGCAGTGCCTTCACGTCCCGCAGGCCGAGTTCGCCGGGCAGATGCCGCGCGCCGACCTCGGCCAGGTTCGCCTGGTCGACCGCCGCCATCCGCCGCATCTGGATCTCCATGCCGCGCACCAGCTCCAGCAGCTCAGCCGCGGTCAGTGCGGAGCGGTCCAGCGCCAGCAGGCCGTCGACGGCAGCCGTCAGCGCCGCCACCTCCGGCAGCACCCCGACCCGCCCCGGCACTTCGCTCATGCATTCGATATTAGACCGCGGGTACGACAAGGGTGGCGACAATCCCCATATTTCATAAGAGAAATCTCAACTAGTTGACCTTGGTGTGAGGTGGTGTGACACCTGTTGCGCGTGTGCCTTGTCACGGGCTGCCTCGAGCACGTACAGGGCACATGGGACTTCGCCGTGCGTCACGATGTCGATGACCGTGAAGCCGGTCTTCTCGAGCACTCGACGGCTCGCGACGTGCTCGACGGCCGCGTAGGCCCACAAGCGCTCCCGCAGGTCCGACAACTGCTCCCCGGCCGCGTCTACGATCCGCCATCTCGTCCAGCCCCGCGTCTCTTGCTCCTGCACGTACCGGGCGATCAGATCGACGCGAACCCGTACGGGTGCTCGATGTCGCGGACGCCGATCCAGACCGCCGCCTCGGTCGCGTAGACGGAGTTGAACTTGCCGACGCGCTCCATGATCACCCGGGCCGAGTGGTGGCCGTGACCGTCGAAGTCGTCGGTGGTGAAGCTTTTGTTGGTGATGCCGGAGACACCGCCGCCACCGAGGACCATATGCACGGTGCCGTGCTCGCTCTCGATCACGTCGGTCGCGTTCGACACCGGATTCGGGGTGAGGGTCTCGGTACCGCTGACCACGCCGCGCACCGTGAGCGAGCGCTCGTAGTCGTGCTCGTGGCCACAGAGCACCAGGTCGACGCCGTACTTGTCGAACAGCGGGCCGTAGGCCGCGCGCAGACCGAGGTCGGAGCCGTCCGCATTCGCGGCCGAGCTGATCATGACCTGGTGCATGCACACGACGATCCAGTCGACGTCCTCGGCTGAATTGTCCGTAACGGGCGGCGCAACGGCAGGTCCTGGGGGCCCAGGAGGCGCTTAACCGGCCGGCCTGGGAAACTGGACACATGCGTCCCGGTAACCCCCGTCGTCCGTCCCAGCCCAGTCCGTCCGCCCTCGCCGCGATGGCCGGAGCCGTCGACCTCGGTGCGGTCAAGGCCCGCGCCGAGGCCCAGCAGCGCGCGGCCACCGCCCCGCCGCCCACGGCTGCCGACACGGTCGTGCAGATCACCGAGCAGAACTTCCAGGCCCAGGTGCTGGACCGCTCCTTCCAGGTGCCGGTCGTGGTCGTCCTGATCTCGGGACGCTCGCCGGCCAGCGGTCAGCTCGTGACCAGCTTCGTCCCGCTCGTCCAGCAGCGTGCGGGCTCGGTCGTGCTCGGCGTCGTCGACGTCGACGTCGACCTGCGCATCGCCCAGGCCTTGCAGGTGCAGGCGATCCCGACCGTCCTGGCCGTCATCGGGGGGCAGCTCGTCCCGGGCTTCGAAGGCGCACTGCCCGACGCCCAGCTCGCCGAGTTCCTCGGCGCCGTCGTGAAGGCCGGGCAGGACGCGGGACTCACCGGCGTCGCGTCGGCCGAGGGCGAGGACCCCGAACAGGCCAAGGCGGAGGACCCGCGCTTCGACGCGGCCGAGGACGCCCTCGCTGCCGGCGACTTCGACACCGCGGCACAGCGGTTCCAGGCGATCCTGGATTCCGAGCCGGCCAACGCCGACGCCAAGGCGGCTCTGGCGCAGGTCGGCCTGCTACGGCGCGTCTCCGAGACGCCGGAGACCACGACTCCGCCCGCCGCCGACGACGTGGCCGGCCAGCTCGCCGCCGCCGACCGGCAGCTGGCGGCGGACGACGCCGACGGTGCCCTGCGCCGCGTGCTCGACCTGCTGGCCCGGGTGGCCGGCGACGACAAGAGCACCGTCCGCACGCGGCTGCTCGAGTTCTTCGAGATCCTCGGCCCGGACGACCCGCGTGTCCCGACCGCGCGTCGCGAGATGGCCCGCGCCCTGTTCTGAGTAGCTTTCGATCATGGCGCACGAGACGGGCACCGCCCACGGCACGCACGACTACGTCGAGGACCCGCGTAACGCCGACGTGCTGATCTACGTCAACGGCAACCTCGTCCCGCGCGCCGAGGCGGTCGTCAGCGTCTTCGACGCCGGCTTCATCCTCGGCGACGGTGTCTGGGAGGGCCTTCGCGTCACCGCTGGCCACCCGGCCTTCCTGGACCTGCACCTCGCGCGGCTGTACGAGGGCGCGAAGGCGATCATGCTCGACATCGGGATGACGCCGGCCGAGCTGACCGCGGCCGTCTACGACACGCTGCGCGCCAACGACATGACCGAGGGCGCGCACGTCCGGCTGATGGTGACCCGCGGGCCCAAGTCCACGCCCTACCAGGATCCCCGCTTCAGTGCCGGCCCGGCGACCGTTGTGATCATCGCCGAGTACAAGAATCCCCTTCCGGCGACGGTGGAAACCGGCCTCTCGCTCTTCACCGTGCACGTCCGCCGCGCCGCTCCCGACACCCTCGATCCGAAGCTCAACGCGCACAGCAAGCTGAACGACATCACCGCCTGCATCCAGGCCTACACGGCCGGCGCGGACGAGGCGCTGATGCTCGACCCGCACGGCTTCGTCGCCACCTGTAACTCGACGCACTTCTTCATCGTCAAGGGGGACGAGATCTGGACGAGCTCGGGCAAGTACTGCCTCGGCGGCATCACCCGCGGCAACGTCCTGCTCGTCTGCGCCGAGGCCGGCATCCCCGCCCACCAGAAGGACTTCTCGCTGACGGACGTCTACAGCGCGGACGAGGCCTTCGTGACCGGAACCTTCGCCGGACTGGTCCCCGTGCACACGATCGACGGACGGACGATCGGGACGGGTCGGCGCGGCCCCATGGTCGAACGCCTCCAGGAGCTCTACACGGCGTTCGTGGCAAGGGACGTGGCGGCACGGGACGTCGCACAGCGATGACCGTCCGTCTCGCCGTCTGGTCGGGGCCGCGCAACATCTCCACGGCACTCATGCGCAGCTGGGAGAACCGCCTCGACAGCAAGGTCGTGGACGAGCCGCTCTACGCGTACTACCTCAACGAGACGCAGCTGAACCACCCCGCGCGTGACGAGGTCATCGCTGCGGGGGAGCCGGACTGGCACAAGGTCGTGGACGAACTGCTCGGCCCGCAGGACGTGGCCGTCTACTACCAGAAGCACATGACCCACCACCTGATCCCGCAACTACCGCGGGACTGGATCGCCGCCCTTTCCAACGTCCTGCTCATCCGCGACCCGGCCGAGGTGGTCGCGTCCTACGTCCGGAGCAGGGCGGACGTGGTGGCCGAGGACATCGGGCTCGTCCAGCAGGGCGAGCTGTACGACCTGCTCGGGTCGGATACCCCGGTGATCGACGCGGCCGACTTCCTGCGCAATCCCGAGGGATACCTGCGCTGGCTCTGCGAGCGGTTCGAGCTGCCCTTCACCGAGCGGATGCTCAGCTGGCCCGCCGGCGGGCGTGAGAGTGACGGGGTGTGGGCGCCCTACTGGTATGACGCCGTGCTCGCCTCGACGGGCTTCGAGCCCTACCGGGCCCGCGAGGTGCACCTCCAAGGGGCCGAGCGGAAGGCGGCCGAGCACAGCCGCCCGCTCTACGAGCGGCTCTTCGCTGTAAGGACCGTCCTTAACTGACGGTCATTTCCCAAATAGGGAGAAAACCCGACGCGGAGCCGTGCCTTAGAGACCTACCTTCATGTCAACGTCATTGGAGGCGGCGACATGGAAACGATCTTCGCACTGGCATTTCTGGCTTGGCTGATCTCACTGGGTGTCCTGGCCGCACTGGGCCGCACCCCCGACACCCGCGACCGGCGTTTCACCGTCGGCCCGCTGTTGGAGCACACCGAAGGCACCTGGCTCGACCGCGTCTCGCTCCGCTAAGGGCCAGCAGGCGACAACCTGGGGCCGGTCTGCCTGCTCACCTCAGACGGGTGACCTCCCCGGCGGAGCGCAACTTAGGGTCCACCGGCCGCTCGCGAGCGCAGCGACCGCGGCCTCAATGAAACCGCGGCCCGCTATGACCTGTGCGGCATCAGGGCATTGTCGGGGATAGCGCCCAGACGACCGGCCTGGTAGTCGGCGACGGCCTGCTGCAGTTCCTCGCGGGTGTTCATCACGAACGGCCCGTACTGGGCGACCGGCTCGCGGATCGGCTGGCCGCCGAGCAGGTAGACCTCGAGCGTCGGCTTGCTGGAGTCCTGCTTGTCGGAGGCCGCGAGCGTGATGCGGTCACCGGCACCGAGGACGGCGAGCTGGCCACCCCGGATCGGACGAGCACCTCCGCCTGCAGGGGCGCCGACGGTCCCGTTGCCGGACAGGATGTAGACCAGCGCGTTGTACGCGGGGTTCCACGGCAGCGAGATCTGGGCGCCCGGCTGGATCGTCAGGTGCGCCAGCGTGATCGGGGTGTGGGTCGAGCCCGGCCCGTCGTGCCCGTCGATGGAGCCGGCGATGATGCGCACGAGCGCCCCGGCGTCGGCCGAGGTCACCAGCGCGGCGTCGCCGCCCTCGATGCCCTGGTACTTCGGCGGCAGGAACTTGTCCTTCGCGGGTAGGTTCACCCACAGCTGCGTCCCGTGGAACAGACCGCCGGACACGACCAGTTCCTCCGGCGGCGTCTCGATGTGCAGGATGCCGGCGCCGGCGGTCATCCACTGCGTCGCGCCGTTGTTGATCACGCCGCCGCCGCCGTGGCTGTCCTGGTGCTGGAAGGTGCCGTCGATCATGTAGGTGACGGTCTCGAAGCCGCGGTGCGGGTGCCATGGGGTGCCCTTGGGTTCCATCGGCGCGTAGTCGACCTCGCCCATCTGGTCCAGGTGCACGAATGGGTCCAGGTCCGCGTGCGAGACGCCGGCGAACGCGCGGGTGACGGGGAAGCCTTCGCCCTCGAACCCCTTCGGGCCTGTGGTGATCTGCTTGACCGGGCGCTCGATGTCGCCCAGTCCGGCCGCGCTGATACGGGGGAGTGTCAAGGTGTCGGCGGTGATGGCAGGCATTGGAACCTCCGGTTGTGTTCGCGGGCCAATCTAGCCTCGCGGAATCTTGTTGTCATGTCAACTAGCAGTGAGTCGGAGTCATTCCCGCCGAACGCGGATAGGGTTCGGACCGTGACCAAGGTTCTGGTCGTGGACGATCACAAGCTGTTCGCCCAGGCCCTCTCGGCGGTGCTCGAGCAGGACCCGACGATCAGTGTCTCCGCGGTCGCCGGAACCCTCGCCGAGGCCCTGGAACGGCTGGCCGACGAGCATGTTGACGTGGTGCTGCTCGACTACCGCCTGCCGGATGCGAACGGTGTGGACGCGACGACGGCCATCAAGCAGCTGGTCCCGCTCGCCGCGGTCGTGATGGTCACCGCGGTGGAGGACGAGCGGGTGCTGCAGGGCGCCCTCGAGGCGGGCTGTGCCGGGTTCGTCACCAAGACCGCCGACCTCTCCGACGTCCAGATCGCCGTGCAGCGGGCCGCGGCGGGGGAGGCCTCCATCGCCCCCGCACTGCTGGCCCGGCTGCTCGGCCGCCTTGCCAAGCAGCGCAGCGGGATCGGTAACGACCTCACGTCCCGCGAGAACGAGGTGCTGCGTGCGATCACCGCCGGCATGACGAACTCCGAGATCGCCGAGAAGCTGTTCCTGTCCGTCAACACCGTGCGCAATCACGTGCAGTCGATCCTCAACAAGCTCGGTGCCCACAGCAAGCTCGAGGCCGCCGCGATCGCCGTCCGGGAAGCTTTGATCGACCCCCAGGGCGCCCTGTAAGTGACTAGTGCGAAGGAATCTTCCGGACTGGTGCCCCTCACAGTGACCATGATCAGATGAGCGCGGGGCACGGGGTCCGCGTCCTGCTCGCTGACGACGATGCCGACGTACGGGCGGCGCTCGCCGACCTGCTGGCCGCGGACCCGAGGGTGTCAGTGGTCGGCGTGGCCGCCGAAGGATCGACCGCTGCCCGCATCGCGGAGCAGGACCTGCCTGACGTGGCGGTGGTGGACGTGCGGATGCCGGATGGCGGCAGCGAACTCGTACGGCGCCTGGTTGCCAGCGGCGTCGCCGTGATCTGCTTCTCGGCCGACGGTGCCAGTCGCGCGGCGATGCTGGACGCCGGCGCGCACGCCTTCGTGGCCAAGGGCGACCGCATCCCGGACCTCGTCCAGGTGATCCGCGCGGCGGTCGCGATCCGCGACTAGCGCGGACGGGGAACCCGGAGCGCGACCCGGGTTCCGCCGGACGGGCCGGGGCCGAGCACGCAGGTGCCGCCCAGCGCCTCCACCCGGCTGGTCATCCCGCGCACGCCCAGGTGCCCCGGCCGGATGGGGACGGGCACCGGGATGCCGACCCCGTCGTCGTCGATGACCATCTGCCAGCCGTCGCGGTCCTCGGTGAGCTCGAGCGTCACGCTCTGGGCCTCGGCATGCCGGCGCGCGTTGCTGACGGCCTCACGCCCCGCCCGGTACAGCACGGCAGCCACCTCGGACGGCACGTCGGAGAGTTCGCCGCGCACAGTGATCTCGGTGTTCGTGCCGGCGAAGAACTGCTCGCTCGCACGGCGTAACGCGTCGTCCAGGCGGTGGCCGGGGATGGACGGGTCCTTGAGGTCGAGCAGGATACGGCGCAGTTCCTGCTGCGCCGAGGCCAGCAGGTCGCTGACCCCCGCGGCCGCCCGCCCCGCGGCGTCGGCATCGCCGCGCGCCAGGTGGCTCTGCACGAGTTGCAGCCGCAGTTGCCCCGCCGCGAGGAGTTGGATCGAGTCGTCGTGCACCTCGTCGGCGATCCGGCGGCGTTCGGCCTGCTCGGCGGAGACGAGTTCGGCCAGCAGCACCCGTCGCTGCTCGGCAAGGTCGACGATGGCCCGCTCCGCCGAGATGGTGGCGGTGACGTCCGCGAACTGCATGTGATAGACGTCCGGGCTGCCGTCGTCGTTGTGCAGCGCGGCGAGGGAGCATTGCAGCCAGCGCACTGTGCCGTCGGGCCGGGAGATGCGGCGCAGTCCGATGCCGCCTTGCACGCCCTTGAACATCGCGATGATGTCCCGGCGATTCTCCGCGTGATCGGCGGGGTCCGCGAAGTCGGTCCATGCCTTGCGCAGGACGCTCTGGTGGTCGCAACCGACGATCTCGCACGCGGCGTTGTTGGCGGCGAGGATGTGCCCCTCGGCGTCCAGCAGGACCATGCCGACCGGAGTGACCTCGAAGATCGTCGTCCACCGGCGGCTCGCGACCCGCTCCGCGGCACGGGCGGCGGCGACCTCCAGGCCGAGGCTGAGAGTATCGGCGGCGCCCGCGAGCGCGGTGAGGTCGACCTCCGAGAACTCCGGCGCACCGGGATAGCGAGTGTTGAGGATGAGGCCGCGCAGCTGCCCATCCGGGCGGCGCAGTGGGGCAAGGGTGATCTGGACCGCGCCGACGCGGCGCTGGTACTCGGTCAGGGCGACCGCGTGGCGGCTCGCGGGGTCGCTGATGTTGAGCCCGCGCCGCACCCGCCCGGCGGTGCCGCGGGCGTAGTCCTCGACCATGGCCCGGAACGAGACCGGGTCCCAGCCGCTGAACAGCTCGTTGGCCACGGCCACCCGCTGTGGGTCCGTGCACGCCAGGCCCAGGCAGGGTTCGGCGAGCCCGGGGGCGTCGAACAACGCCACGAGGGCTCCGTCGCGCAGCTCTTCGGAGACCAGTTGGGCCGTCTTGAGGCAGAGGGCGGGCCAGTCGTCCGCGATCTCACTGAGCGCCTGGGTGAGCCGGGACATGAGGCGCCAGCGGCGCTGCTCCGCAGCCTCGGGAGGTAGGGGGGTGGGGGACGGCTTCTGCGGCGGGACGGCGTGCAGTAGTGCATTCGCACCGGGTAAATCGGTCCTATCGGCTCTGCTCATGGCCGTCCGCGTCCAGCATCCTTCTTGTGCAGCGGAAATCGTTATCGCAATACGGTGGAGCGTCCCCCCGTCTCCACCGACCGCGATCTTGGAGGTCTTCCGCGTTCGTCGGGCCCGTCGGTCGAAACCCCCCGCCTCGACCGGCGGGCCCCACTCTATTCACCGGAACCGAATCGGTTCACCCTTTCGGGCATGTCATGCCCTGAAGCGCAGCCAAACCGTCGCCAGTGGGGGGATTGTCACGATTGCCGACGCGGGCAGTCCGTGCAGCGGTTCGGCCGTGGCCTCCATGCCCCCGGCGTTTCCGTTGCCGGTCCCGGCGTA
>Ga0105247_10003465_pt1 | contig 10287 bp, 11 predicted proteins | sample KBSS24metaG_FD_81519 | JGI IMG/M metagenome (GOLD analysis project Ga0105247, IMG submission 81519) | Switchgrass rhizosphere microbial communities from Kellogg Biological Station, Michigan, USA - KBS S2-4 metaG | ecosystem: Host-associated > Plants > Roots > Rhizosphere > Soil | place...
AGCCCCTCGCCCGCCGCGGTGTGCGCCGCGACGTACACGCGGGCGGGGTGAGGCGGGCAGAGGAGCACCGTCGGGTGCGCGTCCGGCGCCTCGTCGGCGGCGATCGGGTTGCCCTCGTCGGCGAAGATCGCGACGTCGATGTCCTCGATCGACCTCGAGCCGCGCGCGTACCCGAGGAGGCACTGGTCGCGCGGCACGTCAACGAAGCCGCCGATGCGCTCGCCGTCGAGCGTCTCGCCGGCCGCGACGATCGACACCGGGCCGCCGCCGAGCTGCTCGGCGCGGGACGGCAGATCGCCGAGGAGCACCGCGGCGTCGAGCTCGCCCGAGACCACGCGCGGCGCCCCGGGTCGGGCCGACTGGCCCGCGCGCGGCGCGGGGAGCGCGCGGCCGCACGCCGCGAGCGCGCACGCGATCAGCGCGCACAGGGCGGCGCGACCCGCGCCCCGCGCCGCCCTGCCCCGCCTCACGGCGACCACACGCCGCTCGCGGTGCGGAAGAGCGCGAGCCCCCACGCGAGCGAGCTGCCGCGCGCCTCGACCTCGATCCGCGCGCGATCCTGGGCGCGCGCGCAGAACGCCACGACCGAGGCTTCCTCGTTGGCCCCGCGCGTGTCGATCGCCTCGGCCGCGCCGATCACGGCGCGCAGGCCGAGGCCGCGCGGCGCGCCGTGGGTGACCGCGACGACGGCGACGTAGCACGCGCCCCGCTCGAGGGGGGCGGAGACCGGCGTGAGCCCCGACGCCCCCTGCACGAGGAGCGACGGCTCGCTGTCGAGCGTGACCAGGTGGCGCGACAGGAGCGCCGCGGCCATCTTGGCGCGCGGCCCGCTCCCCCAGAGGCGCGGGAGCCGATCGGGCAGCGGCCACGACGCGTGCGTGACGGTCACCTCGTCGGCCGGGGGCGCTCCGGCGAAGACGACGCTCGCGAGCGTCACGCCGCCGACGCACGCGTCCAGGTGCGCGTCGGACGCCTCGGTCCGATCGCGCGCGAGGAGCGAGTCGTCGTCGCCGTCGCGCAGCTCGGCGTCGAGATCGAGGCGCGGCCGCCGCCCGCGGCCGGGCGGCGCGGAGGCGCGCGGATCGGTCGCGAAGATCTCGATCCGGTGGCAGCCCGGCTCGAGCTCGAGGTCGCCGGATCCGGCGCCGTCGTCGCTCGCCGGCCACGCGGAGCGCGGCCCGATGCGCGCGCCGTCGACGCGCGCGCGCGACTCCGCGGCGTCGGCGCGCTTCGCCGGGGGCGCGAGCGGCGGCAGCGCGCCGGGATCGGGGCTCGGCGGCAGCGTCGTGCCGGTGCGCTCGGGGAAGACGCTTCGGAGGGGCGGGAGCGCGGCGGGCGATCGCGCGACGACGACCTCGACCGCGCCCCGCCCGGCGTCGCTCGTCACGATCACGCGCTCCACCGGGCGCCCGTCGCACCGCGACACGGCGAGCATCCCCGCGACGCTGGTCGACCGCTCGCCGTCGTCGTCGTCCGCCGCCTCGGCGTCGGCGATCTTCGCGTGGAAGCTGAGGCCCCGCGGGCCGATCAGCCCGACGGTGGTGCACGCCGCGCCGGCCTTCGCCGGGGCGATCCGGAGCGTCGCCGTCTCGTCCTCGTAGAGGAACCGGGTCGGCGCGTCGGCGACCGCCGCGCCCGCGGCGCGCCACTGATCCCGAGCGCGCGCCGCGGTCTCGCGGAGGTCGCCGCGCGCGGCCGGCTCGCCCGCCAGCGCCGCGGCGAACGCCACCGCGGCGAGCGAGGCGGCGCGCGCGGTCATCCGGCGCCGTCCTCGATGACGGTGAGCCGCGACGGCAGGAACGCGCGCGCCGCGTCGTCCCAGACGAAGAGCCGGTGATCGTCCACCTCGCCCCCGCGGACGCTCGTCACGAGGTACGCGAGGTCGTAGGTCGGCTCGACGCCGCCCATCGTCGCCGCCTGCGCGTCGGTCTCGGAGAAGTACGCGCCCACGTCGAGGTGCGAGTGATAGAGGACCTTCGCCGGGCGCCCCTCGGCGCGCGCCGACGCGACGCGCTTCTCGAACTTCAGCGGATCGATGTCGAAGTACATCCTCCCGGTCCGGGGGAACGACTCGGGATCGAGCGCGTGCAGCTTGTTCGCCCGGTTCTCCATCGGGACGATCCCGTCGATCCGCGCCGGGTCGCCCGCCGGGCCGACGAGGAGGCCGCACGCCTCTTCGTCGCGCGCGTACGCCTCGCGCGCCTCCTTCGCGACGGCGTCGAGGAGCGAGCGCGGGAGGTCGAGATCCCCCCGGATCCAGGGGCTCTTCAGCGGATCGTGCACGACGTCACCGTCCTCCCGGCGTCACCATACGTAGCGCCGCTCCCAGTTGAGCGGCGCGAAATAGCGGTCGCCGCGGTCGCACGCGATGGCGACGACGCACGGCCGGCCGGCGCCCGCGGGCAGGTCGCCGCGATCGCCCTTCGCCTGGAGCTCCTCGGCGATCCGCACCGCGGCGAAGAGGTTCGCGCCGGACGAGTGCCCCACGTGCAGGCCCTCTTCGCGCGCGAGCCGATCGGCCATGTCCCAGCCGTCCTCGGTCGACACCGACGCGCGCTCGTCGGGCACGGCGGGATCGAAGATCGGCGGGACCAGGCTCGTCGCGAGGTGCTTCAGCCCCTCGAGCCCGTGGAGCGGGTCGTCCGGCTCGACCGCGACGCAGCGGATCGGCCGCGTGTGCTCGTGGAGGCGGCGCGCCGTCCCCATCATCGTGCCGGTGGTGCCGAGGCCCGCGACGAAATGCGTGATCCGATCGCCGACCGCCTCGAGGATCTCGCGCCCCGTGCCGTCGTAGTGGGCGCGCCAGTTCGACGGGTTCGCGTACTGATCGGGGTAGAAGTAGACGCCCGGGTCGGCCGCCACGACCTCGCGCACCTTGCCGATCGCGCCGTCGGAGCCCTCGAGCGGGTCGGAGAAGATCACCTCCGTCCCGAACGCGCGCGCGATGTCCTTCCGCGGCTTCGACACGTTCGACGGCATCACCAGGCGCACGCGGATCCCGAGCGCCGCGCCGAAGAGCGAGTACGCGACGCCGGTGTTCCCGCTGGTCGAGTCGATCAGGATCTTGTCGCGCGTCAGGCGCCCGTCGCTCAACGCGTCGAGCATCATGCGGAGCGCCGGGCGGTCCTTCACGCTGCCGCCCGGGTTCGCGAACTCGAGCTTCGCGTACACGTCGACGTCCGGCGCGCGCGACGTCACCTTGCGGAGGCGGACGAGCGGGGTGTGTCCGACCGCGTCCATCACCGCGTCGATCCTCCGGACGCGGATCATGCAGCCTCCAGCGCGGCGCGCAGCGCGACCAGCGCGCGCCACGCCCCCTCGCCCACCTCGCGCGCGCCCGGGGCGAGCCCGGCGATCGCCCGGTCGAGCGCGGCGTCGCCGCCGTCCTCCCGCGGCTCCCTCGCGACGTGCACGCAGACGTCGGGCGCGAGCGCCTTCGCGGCGGCGGCCGTGGCGGCGTCGTCGACGACCAGCGTCCCCACGCCCGCGCCGGCGAGATACAGCGCCTCCACCTCGCCGGCCAGGCCGCCGGCGCGCGACGCGACCCGCGCGGCGGCGATCCGCGCCTGCCCGGAGGCCCCCACCTCCGCCAGGCGCTCTTGTCGCGTGTACCGCGTGTATCGCGTATCTCGCGGCCGCTCCATCATCCGCCGGCGATGGCGGGGACGATGCTGATCGAGTCGCCGGACTTCACCTGGGTGGCGAGGCCCTGGAGGAACCGGACGTCCTCCTCGCCCAAGTAAATGTTGATGAAGCGCCGCACCCCCTTCGCGTCGACGAGGCGGTCTTTCAGACCGGGGTGTTGTTTGTCCAGGTCATCGAGGATCTCCCCGATGGTTTCGCCCTGGGCCTTCACTTCATCCTTGCCGCCCGTGATGGGGCGGAGCGCAGCGGGGATTCGCACGATCGTTTCCATGAGTCACTCTCCTCTAATCATAGGCGGCGGTGTCGGCCACGTACCGTCGCACGTCGATCCGCGCGATCTCGGGGTGCGCGCCGCAGAGCGGACAGTCGGGGCGCGCGCGGACCGTGCGCCGCCGGACGGGCTCGCTCGCCCGCGCGTCGAACGTGACGAGCGTCCCCGCGACGTCGGCGCCGGCGAGGTGGCGGATCGCGAGGTCCGCGGCGAGCGCGCCCACCACGCCGACCACCGGCCCGAGCACCCCCGCCTCGGCGCAGTTCGGCGCGTGCTCGCGCGGGATGTCCTCGAAGACGCAGCGGTAGCACGGGGCGCCGCGGGGGGAGACGGCGAGCGCGGTCCCGCGCCAGCCGATCGCCGCGGCCTGGATCACCGGGCGATCGGCGAGCTTGCACGCGTCGGCGGCGAGGAACTTCGTCGCGAAGTTGTCGCTCCCCTCGACGACGAGGTCGTACGCGCGCGCCAGGTCGATCGCGTTCGCGACGAGGAAGCGCGTCGCGTGCGTCGCGACGGTGAGGCGCGGGAACCGCCGCGCGAGCGCCTCGGCGCCGGCGCTCACCTTCGGCCTCCCGACGTCGGCGTCGCGGAAGAGCACCTGGCGGTGCAGGTTCGTCCGCTCGACCTCGTCGTCGTCGGCGAGGCCGACCGTGCCGACGCCGGCCTGTCCGAGCGCCAGGGCGATCGGCGCGCCGAGCCCGCCGACGCCGACGACGAGCACGCGCGCCGCCGCGAGATCGCCCCTCGCCGTCACGGGCTCGCCTCCCCGCCGAAGAACGCCTCGAGGCTGAAATACCGCTCGCCGGTGTCGCACAGGACCGTCACGACGTGGCCGCCGGGGCCGACCTCGCGCGCCACGTCGAGCGCGACCGACACCGCCGCGCCCGCGCTGATGCCGACGAGGAGCCCTTCGCGCCGCGCGAGCGCGAGCTTGGCGCGCCACGCGGCGGCGTCCTCGACGACGCGCACCTCGTCGACCACGCCGGCGTCGTAGTTGCGCGGGACGAACCCCGCCGCGAGCCCCTGGATCTTGGACGGGCCCCGCTCGCCGCGCGAGATCGTCGCGCACGACGCCGGCTCGACGCCGATGATCTTCGGCCGCGACGGCGCGAGCCGGCGCAGCGCGCGGCCCACGCCGGTCACCGTCCCGCCCGTGCCGACGCCGGCGACGAACGCGTCGATCCGCTCGCCCTCCATCGCGAGGACGATCTCGCGCGCCGTCGTCGCCTCGTGCGCGCTCGGGTTCGCCGGGTTGTCGAACTGGTGCGGCGTGAACGACCCGGGCGTCGACGACGCGATGGCGCGCGCGCGCGCGATCGCCCCCTCCATCTGATCGGCCTCGGGCGTGAGGACGCACTCCGCGCCGAACGCCTCGAGGAGCTGCCGCCGCTCGAGGCTCATCGACTCCGGCATCGTCAGGATGCACCGGTACCCCTTCACGGCGCACACCATCGCGAGCGCGATCCCGGTGTTGCCGCTGGTCGGCTCGACCACGACGCCGCCGGGCGCGAGCTTCCCCTCCCGCTCCGCCTCTTCGATCATCGCGAGCGCGATGCGATCCTTCACCGATCCCGCGGGATTCGCCTGCTCCATCTTCGCCCACACCTCGGCGCGAGGCGACTCGCGGCCGAGGTGACGCAGGCGCACGAGCGGCGTCATTCCGATGAGATCCAGAGCGGTTTCGACGACCACCATGTCCGCGAACACTACTACCATGGTACGCGAACGCGATGCTCGGGTCCGACGCCGCTCAAGCCATCCACGCCGAGCACCCGGCGATCGATCTGCACGCCGACACGCTCATGTGGAGCCGATGGATCGGCTACGATCTGCACGCGCGCCACACGCCGCCTCTGCCGATGGCGGCGCTCGGCGGCCACGTCGACGTCCCGCGGATGCACGACGGAGGCGTCGGCGCGCAGTTCTTCGGGCTGGTGTCGCTCCCGATCGCGGACCGCGCGCGCGGACAGGCGCGGGTCATCGACGAGCAGATCGACGCGCTCGACGAGGCGATCGCGCGGCGCCCCGCGGCGATCCGCCTCGCGCGCACCGCGGACGACGTCGCGCGCGCCGCGAAGGACGGCGCGATCGCCGCGCTCCTCGGGATCGAGGGGGCCCACGCGCTCGACGGCGACCCCGAGCGGCTCGACGCGTTCGCCCGGCGCGGCGTCCGCTACCTCGGCCTCCTCCATTTCAGCGCGAACGAGGCGGGGTTCCCCGCCTACGGCCGCGGCCGCCGCGACGAAGGGCTCACGCCGTGGGGCCGATCGCTCGTCGAACGGTGCGAGGCGCTCGGCGTCCTCGTCGACCTCGCGCACATCAACCGGCGCGGCTTCTTCGACGCGTGCGCGATGGCGACGCGCCCGCCGATCGTCAGCCACACCGGCGTCCTCGGCGCGTTCGAGCACTGGCGCAACATCGGCGACGATCAGCTCCGCGCGGTCGCCGAGAAGGGCGGCGTCGTCGGCGTGATCTTCTGCCCGCGCTTCGTCGGCGGCGACGGCCTCGAGCCGATCGTCCGGCACTTGAAGCACGTCCTGGACGTCTGCGGCGAGGACGCGCCCGCCCTCGGCAGCGACTGGGACGGCTTCATCGTCCCGACGCGTCCGCTCCGCGATCCGACCGGCCTCCCGCTCCTCACGGACGCCCTGCTCGCGGCCGGCGTCTCGAAGGGCGCCGTCGCGAAGATCCTCCGCGAGAACGCCCTCCGCGTCCTCGCGGCATGAGCGCCGGCGATCCGGTCCGCCGGCCCGACCCTCGAACCCGAAGGTGAAGAGGACGAGAGCGACCTTCTACCCGACGTCGACGCCCGCGACGCGGAGCCCGCGAGACGCGAGGCGCGACGCGATCCGATCGCGCCACGCGTCCTCGACGCCGTGGGGGCTCGACATCTCGACGCGGACGTCGGCCCCGTCGGCGTGGATCAGGATCACCGCGCCGGCCAGCGGGCCGGCGTCGTCGAGCTCGAGGCGCATGGTGCCGCGCCTCGCGTCGCCCGACCACGCGATCCGCTTCACGAGCGCGGGGAACATCGCCTCGAGCGGCGCGGCGACGCGCGTCGCGACCGGCGGGAGCGCGTCGACCGGAGGCGCGAACGGCGCCGGCGGAGGCGCGAGCTGAGCGGCGTGGCGCGTCGCCGGGTCGAGCGCCGCGTCCTGCCGTCCGTCGTCGTCGAGGGCGCGCGGGCGCGCGTGCACCGGCGGCGCGTGCCCGCCGTGTCCGGCTCGCGCCCCGAGCGCGCCCGTCGCCGGATCGGCCGGCGCGGCGCCGCCCGGCGGACGCCCCAACGCCGCGGCCGGAGCGCCGTTCGCTCGACGCGGCACGAGCGCCGCCCGCAGCGCCGTTCGAAACGACCCATCGGCGGCGCGGCCCGCGACGCGCGCGCCTGGATCCCCGCTCGACGGGCTCGGAGAGGCGGTGGTGGGGGCGGCGGAGGGGCCCCGCGCCGGGGTGAACGGAGCCGCGAACGGACGGATCGGAGGGGTCATGAGCGCCCTTCGGCCGCGTGGACGCAAAAGTTGCGCGGCTTGACCCTCGGGAAGGGTGGGATACCCTCGAGGGGAGGCTTCACGCTGCAGTGATCGCGACTTCGGCCAGTCCACTCGCCACGATTTTGGGCGGCGCCGTCGCGTCGGCCGTGGGCTCGCTCTTCGCGGCCGGGGACGGCGCGCTCGTCTCCATCCCGGAGCCGCGCTTGCAGGCGCTCGCCGACGAGTCGGGGCACGCGGCCGCCTTCCGGCGGTACACGCGCGACCGGCGGCGGGTCCTGTCGCGGTGGCTCGTGTGCCGGGTCATCGCGACCAGCCTCGCCGCGGCGCTTTACGGGCGGGCCGCCGAGAGCTTCACGCAGTCGCCGACGATCACGCTGCTCTACGCCGTCTTCGGCGCGGTCCTGACGTACGGGGCGCTCGCCGAGATCTTGCTGAGCCTCGGCCGGCGCCGGCCCGAGCCGATGGCCGCGTTCGCGCTCCGGTTCTTGTGGCCGCTCGAGTACGCGGTCGCGGTGATCGCGGAGCCGCTCGCCATCCTCGGGCGCGCCATCGCGCACCGGGTCGCGCCGAAGCGGCAGGCGCAGATCACCGAGACCGAGCTCGAGTGGGTGGTCACCGAGGGGGAGAAGGCCGGCGCGCTCGGGAACGAGCCGGCCGAGATGATCCGGAACGTGCTCGAGTTCAAGGACCTCAAGGCCGTCGAGATCATGGTCCCGCGCCGCCGGGTCTCCGGGATCGAGCTGACGACGTCGCTCGAGGCGACGCTCGCGATCGTCACCGCCGAGGGGCACTCGCGGTACCCGGTGTTCCGCGAGACGCTCGACAACATCGTCGGCCTCCTCTACGCGAAGGACCTGTTCGCCGTGGCCCAGGAGAAGCGGCTCGCGGCGACCAAGCTCTCCGACATCGCGCGGACGCCGGTGCTGTTCGTCGTGGAGACGCAGCCGATCCTCAGCATCCTGCGCGAGATGCGCGCCGGCCGCCTCCACATGGCGATCGTCACCGACGAGTTCGGCGGGACGAGCGGCGTGGTGACGATGGAGGACATCATCGAGGAGATCGTCGGCGAGATCCGCGACGAGTACGACTCCGAGGCCGACGCGCAGATCCAGGACATGGGCGACGGCCGCCTCGTCGCCGACGCGGCGGTCCCCCTCGCCGACCTCTCCGCGAAGCTCGGACGCGAGATCCCGGCCGACGGCGCGTTCGAGTCGCTCGGCGGCCTCCTCGTGAGCCGCGCCGGCAAGGTGCCCGAGGTCGGCGCGACGCTCACCCTGGACGGCGTTCGGTTCATCGTCCGCGAGGCCGACGAGACGCGGGTCGTCAAGGTGGAGATTTTCTCGAAGCCGCTCGTGCCGTCCGCGCCGTGAGCCGCGCGGTCCCCGCGGCGAGCGCCCGCTTGCAGCGGCCCGCGTCGGCGTCCGGCGCGCCCCCCGCCGCGCCCGCCCCGATCGCGGAATGGCGCGACGACGGCGACGCGATCGGCGTCGAGGTGGCGGTCTCTTCGACCGGCATGGAAGCGGTCGCCGACGTCGCCCGACAGCTCCCCGACCCGTCGTCGATCGCCGCCGGCACGGTGGTCTTCGTCCTCGCCGAGCCGGCGAGCCGCGGGACGCTCGCGCGCCTCCTCGGGCGCATTCGCCGGGACGCGATCCCGTCGAGTATCCGCGGGTCGGCGCTCGCCGTGCGAGGCTATGTCGACATTGGCGGGAACGAGGACGCAGCGTGGGGAATCGTGCCACCAAAATAGCCGAACGACGCTTTGGAACCGACATCACGATTACGCACTTACACTCCCGACATCGATGGCAAAAAGCGAAGTTAAGCTGCCGTTTTGATGTTTTTTAAACGGGAAAATCGTTGATGGGGCCTTCGTACGATGTCACACCTGGTCCTGTTACTTACCACTGACCAGGCGCGTGACCGCAACGTAGCGCGCGCTCCCCAAGCCCCGAAGAGGACGACCCCCCCATGCCCGGAACTCGTACGTGGATCGCCGCTGTTCTCGTGTTGACCGGTGCCGCATCGATCGCCGCCTGCTCGTCGGGGCACGCGTCCGGCGCCGCGCAGGCGCCGAAGGGCCCCGCGCTCGTCGATGAAGCCGCGCCGCCGCGGTCTCTGGCCGTCCCGTCGTGGGCGAAGGTGGAGCATTTCGCCGGTGAGCTCGACGCGCAGTCGCAGATCTCGTTGCAGGTCCACCTGCAGCTCCGCGACTACTCGGCGGCGGTCGAGGAGCTCTACGCCGTGAGCGATCCGGACAGCGCCCGTTACGGGCAGTACCTCACCACCGAGCAGTTCGAAGCGAAGTACGCCCCCACGGCGGACGACGTCGCGGCGGTCCGCGCGCACCTCGAGTCGCACGGCCTCACCGTCGGCTACGTGCCGGAGAACCGGATGTTCGTGTCGGCGCGCGGCACGGCGGCGCAGGTCGCGAAGGCGTTCAACACCCGCCTCGGCACCTACGCGGTCGGCAACTCGCTCCGCCGGGCGCCGATGACCACGCCGTCGCTCCCCGACGCGCTCTCGGGCCGCGTCCTCGGCGTCCTCGGCCTCTCCGAGTCGCTGAAGTTCGCGCCGAAGTCGGTGCGCGTCGGCGGCGTGAAGCACTCGGACGGCGCGCTCCGTCCGCGCCACGCGCCGAAGGCCGACGACCCGAACGCGAACGCGTGCTCGGAGTGGTTCGGGCAGCTCGCGGACACCACCGATCCGGCGTACTTCCCCGAGCAGGGCTACGGCCCGCTCACGTACGCCCCCTGTGGCTACAAGCCCGCGCAGCTCCGCAACGCGTACGGGATCAACGCGACGGTCCGCAAGGGCGCGGACGGCAGCGGCGCGACGATCGCCATCGTCGACGCGTTCCAGTCGCCGACCCTCCTCCAG
>Ga0105247_10003467_pt1 | contig 10283 bp, 7 predicted proteins | sample KBSS24metaG_FD_81519 | JGI IMG/M metagenome (GOLD analysis project Ga0105247, IMG submission 81519) | Switchgrass rhizosphere microbial communities from Kellogg Biological Station, Michigan, USA - KBS S2-4 metaG | ecosystem: Host-associated > Plants > Roots > Rhizosphere > Soil | place...
ACCATCCGATCTTTCCAGAGCGCTGCAACATCTCGATCGCGCAGGTGGTGTCGCCGACGCACATCATCTCGCGCGACGACGAGCTCCACGACGACGAGCTCGACGACGACGAGAAGACGCCCGCGGCGCGCGGCCGCGGCTCGTCGCGCCCCGTCGCGCCGGACATGCAGCTCGGCGGGCGGTCGGGGAGCAGCCGTCCGCCGGTCCCGCGTCCGACGCAGCACCTCGGCCCCGGCGACACGCAGCCGGCGAAGGTGATCATCGCGCTCGAAGCCGAGTCCGAGCCCGTCACGGTCAAGCGCGACTCTTCGTTCGCCGCGTCGGTCGCGGCGATGATCGGGAAGAAGCCGCCGCCGCAGCGCCCGCCGTCGCAGCGCCCCCCGCCGCCGCAACGGCCGCCGTCGCAGCGCCCGCCCGCGCCGTCGGCGCCGGAGGACAGCGACGTCGCGGTGGGGCGTCCGGCGCCGCTGCCGAAGCGGACGATGCGGCTGCCCACCGCGCAGAGCGCGCCGCCGCCGCAGGTCGCGCCGCCGCCCGAGCCGCTCGGCATCGAGCCGGCGCTCACCCCGCCTCCGCCGAACCAAAAGCCGCCGCAGCAGCGCGCGACGTCGACGTCGCCTGCGTCGTTCTTCGGGAGCGCGGGGCCGACGATGCCGATCCGCGCCTACGCGCCCCACGGGACGCGCTTGAATCCGCTCTCGCTGCTGACCATCGTCGCGGTCGCGGCGATGGCGGTCGCCGTGGTGCTCGTGGTCGAGCACGTCCTGGCGCCGACGCCGGAGCCGGAGCCGTCGTTCGAGAGCACCGCCCCGCTGTCGCCGACCGCGCCGCCGGCCGATCCGAGCGTCGGCCCCGTGGGAACGGTCGATCCGTCGCCCTCCTCCGCGCGTGCGCCCGCCGCGAACCCCCCCACGACCGATCCGCGCGCGGGCACCGCGACGCCGGGCGCGGGCCGAGGGCTCCTCACGATCGTGTGCAACCCGGCGTGCGACGAGGTCCTCGACGGCGCAAGCTCCCTCGGGCCGTCGCCGGTCATCAAGGCGCCGGTCGCCGCGGGGCCGCACAGGATCACGCTCCGCGCGTCCGATCCGCGGCAGGAGCGGATCGTCAACGTCGTGGTCACCGCCGACGACACCACGGTGGTGCGCCAGCCGATGAACTGACGCGTCCCGCCCGAAGGTCTTGCAAGGAGCGCTCAGCAGGCTATCTTGCGCGGGTCTCGGTGGCCGTAGCTCAGTTTGGTAGAGCGCTGGATTGTGGCTCCAGCTGTCGCGGGTTCGAGCCCCGTCGGTCACCCCAAGCTTCGTAGGGCGGCGTTCCGCGACCGCGGTCGGTGATCGAGGGCGCGCCTGGACGCGTCGCGGTGGCGGTGCGAGCGTCCACGCGCGAGGGCTCGTTGGAACCGTTCCATCTCATGCGATCGCGTCGTTCGATCCTCGCGTTTTTATCCTCGCGCGCGGCGCAGCGCGCGCGAGCCGCGTCGCTCGGGCGCGAGGAGCGCGTGCTCCGCGCGTCCGGGGCGGCGGCCGCTCGCGACGGCGCGCCACGTCCGCGCGCATGCCGTCGAAGCGCGCGTTTGTGCACACTGACGCTCGCGCCCGCCACCGCGGATCGAGCTGGGGATCGCATTCGCCAAGGTTGCGCTTGCTCCTCGCGTGCTATCCAAAGAAAGGTCGGAGGGGCCCATGTTCCTAGCCGCTCAGGATTACGACGCCGACGAGAGCATTGTGTACGTCCGTCATCCGCAGCCGGTATCGCTGGCGACCATGGCCGACCTCGACCGGTACTTCGGCGAGATCGGAGACTTTTGGCTTCGGCGCTGCCGGCGCCCCGCCTACTACGTGGTCAACTACGACGGGCTCACCACGAACGCGGCGCTGGTCGATGCCTACACGGAGCACGTCTACCGCTTGATGCGCGAGTGCGGCACGCTCGGGCTCTACCGGTTCGGCGGGGGCGTGGCGCAGCGCGCGACGGGGCGTATCGTCATGCACCGGATGAAGCTCTCTCACCTCTGCGGCACACGGGAGGAAGTGATTCGCGCGATCCGTAGAGGGCGCGGCTGATGCCCCTATCGCGTCTCTCGTACGATCCGCGGGACAACATCCTCTTCGTCTCCCACCCGGAGCCCACCAAGCTGGACTCGGAGGAGTTGATCCGTCGCTACTTCAACGAGGTCGTCGCGTTCTGGATTGCAAAGTGCAATGGACAGCGCGTCTACTTCGTCGTCGACTACGAGAACCTCAGCGTGGATCCCAACTTGAAGGAGATCTACGGCAAGCAGGTCGAGCGGGGCGTGCGCGGCTACGCCCTCACCATCGTCCGCTACGGCGGCGAGCCGCTCCAGCGCACGGTGGCGCGCCTCGTCGGGATCCAGCTCCACGTGCCGTCGAACGTGTACGAGTCGCGCGAGCAAGCGATCGCCGTGGTGCGCCAGCTCCGCGCCCGCGCGACCGCCGAACAGCGCTGAGCGCCGCGCGAGCGGCGCGGCGCGTGCTATTGCGCGGACGCGGTCGCCGGACGGCGCGCGTCGATCGGTGCCGGGGCGCGCGCGAAGCGATAGAGCTCGTCGGCGAAGGCGGTGAACGCGTCGAACATCTCGTCGATGACGGCGCGCAGCGCGGCACGGGTCGCGTCGTCGAGCGCGATCGACGCGAGCGTCGTGTGGACGTCGTCGCGCTCGAGCGTGTGAGCGTTCTCGGTCTGAAGGTGATGTGGACCGAAGTAGACGAGCTTTTTGCCGGTGCGCCCGGAGACGGCGTGGCCCAGCGGCGCGGCGTGGCTCAGCGAGACCTTGCCGGTCGCCTCGATGCAGTGGACGACGACGAGCTTCTGGAGCGACGACGCGCCGAGGGCGGCGCGGCAGATCCGATACGTCAGGCGGCGCGTCTGCTCGGTGGCGGGGCCGAACGTGAACCGGACCGCGTCGGTGAAGCGCATGGACGGGTCGTGCCCGAGCGCGCCGAGGTCCGCGAGGAACCACCTCCAGTGGCCGCTGTCCTCGGCCGCGTGCGCGTTGACGAGCTCCTGGAACGCGTCGCGCGCCGGCTCCTCGCGCAGCACGAGCCCGTAGAGGTCCGCGAAGCTCATGACGAAGTGCGCGAGCGCGGGGACGAAGGCGAGGCGCGCCTCCGGGGCGACGCGCTCGTCGTCCATGAACGTGTAGAGCGGCAGCGCGTTGAACGCCGCGGTCCTCTCCTCAATGCGTGCGAGCAGCTCCTTCATCGATGCCTTCCTCCTGCTTCGTTGTGTCCCCGCGACCCACTCGATCCGCCGCCCCGATCCACCGCCGCTCTCGCCGCCACCGAGTCAGTCACCCGGGAGAATCACCCGGAGACGAGGCGCGCGCCCGAGCGCGGCGGCGCCATCGAGCGCCGCGACGACGGGGCCGGCGGCTGCGTGCGAAAGAGCTCCGCCGCGAGGTACGTCGTGATCCGAGGCGGCGACGACCCGGTGCGCAGCGACACGTACGTGTGGAGGCCGGCGCCCTCGGCGAGCTCGCGGTCCGTCGCGGCGGCGAGGACGCGCTCGTACGCCGTCGTGGGCTGCCCGCGCAGCGACAGGTACGAGCGCACCCGATCGCGCGCGACGGCGTCGTTCGGCGCGTAGAACGACATCGGGATCTGGAGCGTGACGTCGGAGGGGATCGCGTCGCCGCCGGTGAACGCGACGTATGCGCACAGGGGGCGCTCGACGAACGGGCCGATCGTGCCGGTCATCGTCCGGACGAAGCCGGTGACCTCGCCTGGCACGTAGCCGCGGCAGGTGCTCGCGAGCTGCTCGAAGAACTCGGCGTCCGCGTGCTCGGGGTAGAGGTACACCTTCACCCGCGCCGTCCGCGTCGGCGCGAGATCGAGCGCGAAGTATTTCAGCTCGCGCCCGCTCGGCCGGCGTCCGCACGCCTCTTCGAGCAGCGACCACGCGTCGCCGAGATCGAGCCGGTCGAGCGCCTTCTGGACGACGTCGGCGGCGGCGTCCACGCCGCGGATCTGCGGGTTCAGGTACGCCTTGGCCTGCACGGGCCCCGGCGCGATCGTCACGGCGTGCCATAGCGCGAAGCGCGCGTCGGCGGCCGGCAGCACGTCGGGCAGGAACAGATCGCGCACGCGCTCGAAGCGCGCGAGGTCGGCCCCGCGCCGCGCGAGCGCCTGGTTCAACGCGAGCCCCGCGTCGCGCATCGCTCGCAGGCTCGGCGTGGAGCCCTGCGCCTCGACCAGCAGGCGGAGCTCCACGTCGCTCCCGGCGAACGCGGCCGACGCCTCGAACGGCGAGTGGTCGTTGCCGATGTCCGAGGGCCACGCCGGGGCGTGCCGGATCGACCCGCCGCCCCACGGCGTGATCATCGTATCGAGCAGCGACGTGACGCTCGCGGGGCAGGGGGCGCCGTAGCCCGCGCGCCACATGGCGGCGAACCGGCGTGACACGATGTCGGCAAACGTGGTGTGGAGTTCGGTAGGAGCGATGCTCGTCATTTCGCGTTCACCGCTTCTTCATGGAAACGTCAGCTAGGGCATCATCGAAAGATGCCCTGTCCAGGTGTGAGAATATGATGGGGGTCGAAAAAGGATTTCGCTAGCACGAATTCGGTGTATGCAGCACCGAAGTGGGAGCGCCAGTCATCGACGGAGAACGGGATCGAGCCGATGCAGTACCGAGTCCCACCGAGCGCGTGCGCGCGGTCGTAGAGCGACCGGTTGGACGCGATTTCGGCCTGGACGACCGCGTCGTCGTGCGGCGCGGTGCGCAGGACGTCGAATAGGAAAAATAGCTCCTCCTCCGGTACACGGAAGAACGGACGGTGCAATTTGCAGCGCCGGAGCGGATAGAGGAGGATCGGCCCGCCGCCCGTGGCCGACGGCGGCAGTTCGGTGAGCGCGCTCGTCACATACGATTTCGTCGACGTATACGGAATGAGGAGATCGAGCCAGGGGTGCGGGTTCGTCCATACACCGGCGTCGATCTGCGCCTGCACGATCGGATCGATCCGCGCGAGGAACGCGGCATACGGAATCTGAACGATCTGGCTCCCCTGATCGAACGAGAGACCGGCGAGCAGCGTCGCGTCGTCCGGCGCGCCGGCCGTGTAGCTCGCGGCGACGAGCTGCCACGAGAACCCGCCCGAAGGGAGCGGCGAAGCCTGCGCCTGCACGTGATCGAACCGCTGATCGAACGCGACCGTCGCCATGTCCACGAGCACGGTCGACAGCTCGCTGTAGTTGAGCGCGAACACGCGCGCGACGGGGAGGACCGAGATCAAGCGAATTCGTGCGCGCACGATGATCGCGAATTGCCCTAACCCGCCCAAAACCGAATTGAACAGGGCGGCGTTCGACGTCGGCGAACAGCAGAGGACATCCCCGTTGCCGGTGACCACCTCGAGCTCGAGCACGTTGTCGATCTGCGCGCCGTGGCGGTGCGTCGCGCCGCCGAGACCGGCGCCCGAGAGCGTGCCCCCGACGGAGAGATCGAGGTAGTCGGTCATGGTGGGCGGCGCGAGCCCCAGAGGGAGCGAGGCGTCGACGACCGCGCGCCACTTGGCGCCGACGTCGACGAGCGCGCCGCCGGACGACACCTCGTGCACGGTCGAGAGCGTGCTCGAGTCGATGACGATGCCGGCGTTCACCTGCGACTGGCCGAACGTCGAGTGGCCCTGGCCGCGCATCGCGACCGCGACCTGGTTGTCGCGAGCGAACCGGACGATGTTGACGATGTCCTGAACCGAGCTGGGGCGGAGCACCGCGATCGGTTGACGGTGGATCGTGTGACCGAAGTCGTCGGCGGCGGCCGCGAGCGACGCGGGGTCCGAGACCAGCTCACCATCCAGACGCGGCACGTAACGAAGACGCGACGACCGCGGGCTCGCTGCCGCGCTCGTCACCCACGATCGCCGAACGGGATCGAGCCCGATGACCGCGGCCGCGCAGACCCCCGCCAAGAAAGATCGCCTCGCAAGCATGTTCATGATTCAGCCTCCTGCGGGAAAGCTCGTTCCGCAGGAGGTGCAAAAGCGAATTCCGGGCCCTCCGCCTCCCCACCCCACAAACGGGGCTTTTGAAGCTCGTTTCGGTGGCATTGCGGTGCCAAGATCGTATCGAATATGCAACATCGGTCGATCAACCATTCGAAATCGCAAGGGCATTCGTTCATTGGATATTCGTATTCCAACGCACAAATAAATCGGATGCGATTTCCAGCGGTTGAGCGCGTTCAGCAAAACAGTCTGTATCGAATTGCAGACAGTGGGTCGAGGTGTTACGCCGGCGCCGCGTCACCTCGCCGTCGAGCGCCGTTTCGTTGCCGTTCTACGCAGCGGAGCGAGCGTGCCCCTGGACGGCCGCGCGGCACCGCCGAGCGACGCTTCGTCGTCGTCGCGGCGAGGAGTGGCGCGCCCTTGTACACCGGCGGGGCTAGGGCGTGTGGCCCCGGGACTCGATGGCCTCGATCGTGGTGGAGAGCGCGTCGTCGCCGCGCATGCACCCCCAACAGTCGCGGCGCCCGAGGAAGCCGCAGCCGCCCTTCTTCGAGAGCAGCTTCAGCAGCGTGAGCGCGCGCTCGTCGCCGGCGTCCTTCGCGCGCGCGAGCACGTCGTACTTCGCGCTGCACGACTTCGCGGTCCTCAGATCGATCCACACGAGCGCGGCCTTCGACGCGTGGGCGCGCACGTCGGCGCTCCCGAGCGCGCTCAGATACCGCTCGCGCAGCGGGTTCGGCGAAGGGCGGCCCGCGAGCTCGATGAGCAGGTCGGCGCCGTGCTCGCCGAGCGGCCCTTCCATCACCGCGAGGGCCGCGTCGACCGTCCTCTTGTTCGTCGCGGCGGCGGTCACCGCGGCGTCCATCTCGGGGTCCTTCGCCGCGCTCGGATCGGCGGCGATCGCGGTCACGAGCGCGCGCATCGCGTCGTCGCCCTCGCCGGCGCGCGTGTAAGCGCGTACGAGCTCGCGCGGGATCCGCGGGTCGTTCGGGTAGGCGCGCGCGAGCTCGGTGAGCGCCGCCGGTCCGCCCGCGATCGCGGCGTCGAGGCTCGGCGCCTCGCGGCGCGGCGTGGCGGCCGGCGCGTCGTCGCCGGTCGACGCGCTCCCCGCCGCGGCGTCGCCTTCGCCGCCGCTCGTGCTCCCGCCGATCGCGCGCGCGCCGAGGGCGAAGACGCCCAGGAGCACCAGGAGGAACGCGATCGGCGCCGCGACGAGGACGGCCGGCGGCAGGCGGCGGAGGGCCGGCGGGAGCTGCGCGCGGAGCGTGTGGAGCGCGATGGCCCGCGGCAGCGGCGCCTCGGGGAGCGACAGGCTCGTCTTGGCGAACGCGTCGGCGGCCTGCGTCTTGGCGAACGCGCCGGGCGCCGTCGCCGCCGATCGCGGCGCGCTCGGCGCCGGGAGCTGCGGGCTTCGCTGGCTGAACGCCTCCAGATCGGTCTGCGCGGCCGCGTCGAGCGCCTCGATCACCTCGACCGCCGTGTCGTACCGATCGCTCGCCTGCTTCGCGAGGAGGCGCATCGCGATCGCCTCGATCACCGGCGCGACCGGGACGTGGGGCGCGCGCTCGCCCATCGGCGGCGCGGGCGACGTGATCTGCTGCACGAGCACGGTGGTGGCTTCGCCGTCATCGAACGGGCGCGCCCCGGTGACCATCTCGTAGAGCATGACGCCGAGCGTGTAGAGGTCGGCGCGCGCGTCGACCGTCCCGCCGAGCGCCTGCTCCGGCGCCATGTACTCCGGTGTGCCGAAGATCATCCCGGCGCGCGTGAGCACCGGCCCGGTCCCGCCGGTGCCGCTGTGGGCGACCGCGTCGACGTTGATCTTGGCGATCCCGAAGTCGAGCACCTTCACGAGCTCGCCCTGCGCGCCTCGCGAGACGAGCATCACGTTCTCGGGCTTCAGGTCGCGGTGGACGATGCCCATCGGGTGCGCGCGCGACAGGGCGTCGGCGATCTGGCGCGCGATCGACAGCGCGCGCCGCGGCTCGAGCGCGCCGCCGTCGAGCGCGTCGCGCAGGTTCGTCCCCTCGATGTACTCGAGGACGAGGAAGAACGAGCCGTCGTCGGTGCGCCCGAAGTCGGTCGCCGCGACGACGTTCGGGTGATCGATGTGCGCCGCCGCGACCGCCTCGCGCTCGAACCGCGCGACCACCTCCGGCCGCTCCACCATCTCGGCGTGCAGCAGCTTCAGCGCCACCCGCTTCCGCATGTGCACGTGCTCGGCGAGGTAGACGGCGCCCATCCCGCCTTCGCCGAGGAGCTCGACGATCCGGTACCGGTCCGAGACGGTGCTCCCGATCAGCCTCGCGGCTGTCGACTGGGGATCGTCCGGCGCCATGGCGGCCTCATGGTAGACGCAGCGAGGCCGTCATCGCCTACGGGATTGCGGCCCAGGTCGCGCGCGCGGCGGCGGCCGCGGCGTCGAGGTCGGGCGCGTCGACGTCGCGCTCGACGTACGAGAAATCGACGCCCATCATCCCGGCGATGGCGCGCTCCAGCCCGGACTCGAGCGACACGAGGTCGTAGCCCCCTTCGAGGACCAGGGCCATCCGCCCGCCCGCCGATCGATCGGCCTGGAGCGCGAGCGCGCGCGACATCCAGCCGAACGCGTCGGCGCCGACGGTCATCTCGGCGAGCGGATCGTGGAGCGCCGCGTCGAAGCCGGCGCTGACGAGGATCGCCTCGGGCGCGTACGACTCGAGCACCGGCAGGATCACGCGCTCGAACGCGCCCCGGTACGTCCCGTCGCCGCCGCCGGCGGTCAGCGGAACGTTTACCGTGAAGCCGCGCCCGTCCCCCTCGCCGCGCTCGTGGCGCGCGCCGGTGCCCGGGTAGAATGGGTACTGATGTGTGGAGACGTAGAGCACGTTCGGGTCACGCCAGAAGATCTCCTGGGTGCCGTTGCCGTGGTGCACGTCGAAATCGACGACCGCCACGCGCGAGAGGCCGCGCGCGCGCGCGTGCGCCGCGGCGACGGCGACGCTGTTGATGAGGCAGAAGCCCATCGCCTGCGCCGGCCGCGCGTGGTGGCCCGGCGGCCGCAGCAGCGCGACGCCGCGCCGATCGGCGCCGTCGATCATCGCGTCGACCATCGCGACCAGGCCGCCCGCGGCCAGGCGCGCCGCCTCGACGCTCTTTTCGGCGAAATACGTGTCGGGGTCGAGGTATCCGCGCTCGCCGCGCAGGCCGTCGAGCGCCTCGACGTACGCCGCGTCGTGGACCCGGACGAGCTCGCCGTCGGTCGCCGCCCGCGCGTCGAGGCGGCGGAACGCGTACGGCGAGCGCGCGACGGCGTCCCGCGCCGCCTTCAGCCGCTCCGGCCGCTCGGGGTGGTACGCGAGCGGGCGGTGCTGCTCGAAGAGCGGGTCGTCGACGAGGAGAATCTCTCCACGACCGCGACGATCGCGCTCGCCCGGTCGCGCCGCGCTCGTGTCACTGGACATCGTGGGTCTCGGTTTCCAGGCGCGTCATGAGTTCGGCTCCGGCTATGTTGCCGGGCTCGGCGCGCGGATGATAGCGTGCGATGGCCGCGGTCGCGCGGAGCTTTGGCGATCGTCGAAGCGAGCTCGCCGTGACGGCTCGCCGTTTCTGGTCGCGTGTGTGGCGCGTGGAGGCGCTCGAGGGCGAATGCGAACCAAGATCATCGCAGTCAACGCCGTCATCGTCGTTCTGGTGGGGCTCCTTGCGTTCACGCTCGTGCGGAGCGCGCTCGTGTCGGCGTCGAGCAACACGGCGCAGCTCCTGAGCGACGCGCGCCACGACGCGCAGGCGTCGTCCGCCCGGCTGCAGCTCGACGGCCTCCGCATGGAGCGCTGGCTCGCGGGGAAGGCGTCGGAGCCGGCCACGATCGACGTCCTCGGCAAGGCGAGCCCGGCCGCGCGCGGCGAGGCGGCCACCGCGCTCTGCGACGCGGTGTTCACCGGGGCGAAGCAGTCGCCGATCTTCGGCGGCGCGGTCCCGTCGCTGGTCGTCCTCGTGGACGCGCAAGGGAAGAGCATCGGGCGCAACGGATCGAACCTCGGCCGCGGCGACGACCTGGCGGCCCTCTACGCGGGGCTGAAGGACGCGCTCGCGACGGGGCACTCCGGGAGCGACGTCTGGGTGAACCCGCAGAGGAACGATCAGTACCTCGCGTCGTACGCGCCGGTGCGGAACGACGCCGGCAAGGTGGTCGGCGCGATCGTCGCCGGCTTCACGCTGACGGACGAGCTCTCGCGCGTGAGCGACGCGACCACCGGTCGCCCGCTCAAGCTGGTGATGGCGGCCCCGGGCGACGCGGTGGCCATCGCGGCGAGCTCCGCGAACGGCGGCG
>Ga0105247_10003470_pt1 | contig 10277 bp, 12 predicted proteins | sample KBSS24metaG_FD_81519 | JGI IMG/M metagenome (GOLD analysis project Ga0105247, IMG submission 81519) | Switchgrass rhizosphere microbial communities from Kellogg Biological Station, Michigan, USA - KBS S2-4 metaG | ecosystem: Host-associated > Plants > Roots > Rhizosphere > Soil | place...
AGACCGTAACACAGCGCATACATCACCACGATATGGATGGTCAGCGGCCGCATGCCCGGGATGTGCGCGTGGAAGGCGATGTGCCGCCAGAAATAGCGCTGATACCAAAATACGATCGTCATGCAGCGCCAGAACACCAAGAACGGATTTTCGACGGCCACCCAATGGTCGGGATCGATCTCCGGATTGTTGGTGTCGCGATGGTGGGCGAGATGCATGTAGCGGAAGGCTTTGTACTCGTGCAGCAAGAGCGAGCCGCAGACATAGCCGACGAGATGATTGATCCAGAGATAGCGTGAGTCCTTGCCGGCGATGTTGCCGTGGCAGGCCTCGTGCAGCGGGGTCTGGTCGGCATAAAGGATCATTGAGTTGAAAATCATCCCTAGCCAGAGCGGGATGATCCGCATCGTCGCAAGAGTGGTGACGAGCGCGAAGGCGGCAACGATGCCGAGCGCGAGCAATACGGTCGGCCAAGCCACCATGCCTTGATAAGGCTTGACCAAGGTGAGTGCCTGACGGTCGGCGGGGACATTCGGCGCGTCGCGCGGCCGCTCGATCTCGGGGCCAACGGCGGTAGCAAATTTCATCGTCCAAAAGTACTTCTTCAGTCCCCTAAACGGCGCGTATCCGGGTTCGGAAGACTCCGGGCTGGCGCTCTCATTGGACGCATCCCGGAGCCGCTCAAGTTTGCTCCGCGTCGCAGCCCAATTCAAGACGCAATTCCGGCCGCGCGGGGCACGAGTTGCCGCAGGGGTAAACGCCGTGTCAAAAAGCCTAAGGTTGCTGGGAGGTTACGCTCTGGCGGCGGACCGGCCCGCGGCGTGCAGCACCGCGCTGCTGACGTCGACTTGGGTCAGACATAAGACGAAGCCTGCCGCCTCCGACTCAATCTCGCCGGTGCGACAGGCTCGTCAATCGGATCGCTGCGGTCTGCTAGCGGCAGAAATACCAGCCGCCGTCAGCGCCCTGGAAGTAGCCGGTATTCGGATTGAAATACGGACCGTGCAGGTTGCCGCAATAGCTGTACCAGCCCGGGCTCCAGGGCGGAGGACCATAGGCGGCAGGGCCGTAATACGCCCGATAGGCCGGCGGCGGCCCCACATAGACCTCGCGCGGCGCGAGCGCCGAGCCGACGATGGCGCCGACGCCGAAGCCGACGAGGCCCGCGCCCCAGCCGCCACCCCAGCCGCCGTGGCCGTGGTAGTAACCGCGACCCGCTTCCGCGGTCGCGGGCAGTGCAAGCGCGCCCAAGCCGATCAGTGCCGCAGCGGCGAGGGCTTTCAAAGTTCCGTTGCTCATAGCTATGTCCAAGCTCGTTAGCGTTGTGCCCGCTAAAGTGCCTCTAAGCGGGCGGGAGGTTCCCCAGGGATGGGATCGACCAATTTAGCTCTCAATTTTTGGCAAAATAGAGCCGCGAAAATGAATCGCTCGTTAAGCCTCCCGTCCCCGCGTCGTCATACGCGGACTCGATCCGAGCATTCATGCTGGCGAGGACGTCGGCGAATGGGTGAGTCCAGGCAATAAAAAACCGCCGGGCCCAGGCCCGGCGGTCTCAATCAGTGATTGCGCGCTTGGTTAGGCGAGCTGGACGTTGGCGGCCTGCTTGCCGCGGCCGCGGCGGTCGTCCTCGATTTCGAAGGAGACCTTGTCGCCCTCGTTGAGGGCGGGCACACCACTCCGCTCGAGCGCGGAAGCGTGTACGAAAACGTCCTTGCCGCCGTCCTCGGGCTGAATGAAGCCGAAGCCGCGCGCATGATTGAAGAATTTCACTGTGCCGTTGACACGAGCCATAGGGGAATTCCTTTCCCGTTGAAGTTTTACACAAACGGGCCGTAGGCCCCCGAAAGGGATCCTTCGGCGTCTTGAGATGTCAGGAAAGGTCGTGCTCTTGTGGCGCGTAGATCACTTTGCCGTCGTCCAAGTCCGCGCCCAAAGCCTTGGGCGCCCGGTGCCTTAAAGATGAGCGAAAGGCGGCGAATTGGCAAGCCCGAAGTGGCTCTGCCGCCATCACAATCTCTGTCGGAAATCCGCCTCCGGAGTCTAAACGGCAGATGAACGGACGCCTCAGAAAGGGTTCAGCCGCGAAGCCCTAGAGCTAGCACCAGAACGGCGCGGGGAACGCGCTTCAGGCGCTCTCGGAGGCTTCGCAATGTGGAAGATCGTGGTGGTCCTGCTGCTGACGGCTCTTGCCATCCTGCTGGCGCGTCTCGCCTACGACGCGCCGGTGATCCAGGCCCGCGTCGGCGCGCTCGTTTCCGGGGCGCAAGGCGGCGTGTCAGCGCCGGTCGCGCCCGCCCTCATGTATGCCGGCGTGCGGGGCTAAGGGGCCTTGTTCGCGTGCATGTCTTATGCTGAGGAGCGCCCAAAGGGCGCGTCTCGAAGCATGGGCCTCATCCTTCGAGGCTCGCCGCGCGAGCGCCTCAGGACGAGGACTTTCGCTAAGGCCAGCGCACCATCGGCGGCATGGAGGAGAGGATCGCCTCGACATTGCCGCCGGTCTTCAAGCCGAAAATGGTGCCGCGGTCGTAGAGCAGGTTGAACTCCACATAGCGGCCGCGCCGGACGAGCTGCTCCTCGCGGTCGGCCTCGGTCCAGGGCGTTCCCATGTTGCGGCGGACGATCTCCGGATAGACGCCTAGGAATGCCTGCCCGACCTTCTGGGTGAAGTCGAAGTCGGCCTTCCAATCGCCGGTGTCGAGATAGTCGTAGAAGATGCCTCCGATGCCGCGCATCTCGCCGCGATGCGGCAGATAGAAATATTGGTCGCACCACGCCTTGAAGCGCGGATAGTCGGCGGATGGCTCGCCCTCGCAGGCGCCTTGCATCGCCGCGTGGAAGTCGCGCGCGTCCGGGTCCTCTTGGTTCCGCCGGCGCATCAGCACGGGGGTGAGGTCGCCACCGCCGCCGAACCAGCCTTTCGACGTCACCACCATGCGCGTGTTCATATGCGCGGTCGGCGCGTTCGGGTTCAGCGGATGGGCAATGAAGGACATGCCTGACGCCCAAAAGCGGGGGTCCTGATTGGCGCCGGGGATCTGCTTGGCGAATTCGGGCGGAAACGTCCCGTGCACGGTCGAGGTATGGCAGCCCACCTTCTCGAACACGCGACCCGACATCAGCGCCATTACGCCGCCGCCGCCTTCTTCGCCGCTCTTCTCGCTGCGCGCCCAGGGCGTCTTGACGAAGCGGCCGGGTGGCTTGCCCGCGCAGCCGGGCAGGCCGTCGGCCGCGTCCTCCACGGCCTCGAGGCTCGCGCAGATCCGGTCGCGCAAATGCTCGAACCAGGCGCGGGCGCGCTCCTTGCGTGCGGGGCTGAAGCTCTCCAACGCGCTTGGCTCCTTCGGCGTCTTCTGGTCCATGGTCATCGGCCTCAAGGCTTGGCGTTGGCGGGGCAAGCCTCATGACATGGCTTGGCGCGCCCGAGGGCCTTGACCGGGATCAAACCACCCAGCGCAAATCCAGCCTATGTCTGAAATCCTTGACAGAAAGCAGTGTGCGCCAATTTGCCCAACTCCGGGCCCCTGGACAACCCTGGAAGTCGATGCAAGAAAGCGCCACCGAGAATGCCGGATTACGGCATCAGGAGAGGCAAACCCCAAGGCGATTGGGTTCGGCACGGCATAAGGCCGGGGGCTGAAGCTGCGGCTTCGCGCTCGCCTTTTTCTATTGGTTCTTGCGGGGGTCGTCCGGCCCCATTGATCTAGGAGCTTCTGGGCCGTGGCCAACCACGACACTCTCGATCCTTCCCTGACGGACGACGATGAACCGACCCGGCGCGATGTGATTCTGATCGCGGCGGGAGGCTTTGCCGCGATCGGGGCTGCCGCCGCGATCTGGCCGCTGCTCGACCAGATGAGCCCGGACGCCTCGTCGCTGTCGCTTGCCACCACCGATGTCGACGTCTCGCATGTCGAGGCGGGGCAGGCCATCACCGTAGTGTGGCGCGGCAAGCCGATCTTCATCCGGCACCGCACCGAGAAGGAAATCGCCGAGGCGAAGGACACGCCGGTCGACGATCTGCCCGATCCGCTCGCGCGCAACGCCAATCTCCCAGAGACCGCATCGGCGGCCGACGACAACCGCGCCGCCAAAGACCGCGAACCTTGGCTGGTGATGATCGGCATCTGCACGCATCTCGGCTGCATCCCCAAGGGGCAGGCGGTAGGCGACTACAGAGGCGAGTATGGCGGCTGGTTCTGTCCCTGCCACGGCTCGCAATACGACACGGCCGGACGCATTCGCAAAGGCCCGGCGCCGCAAAATCTAGCGATCCCGCCTTACGCCTTCACGTCCGACACCAAGATCAAGATCGGGTAGGGCGGAGCAATGGCGCATCCTTCGAGTTATGAGCCCAACACCGGCATCGAGCGGTGGATCGACGCGCGTTTGCCGGTCCCGCGGCTGATGCACGATCAGTTCCTGGCGTTCCCGACGCCGCGCAATCTCAATTATTGGTGGACCTTCGGCGGCATCCTCACCTTCATGCTGGCGGCGCAGATCGCCACCGGCGTGGTGCTCGCCATGCATTACGTGCCGAGCGAGCATGGCGCCTTCGACTCGGTCGAGAAAATCATGCGCGATGTCAACTGGGGATGGCTGCTGCGCTATTCGCATGCCGTCGGTGCCTCGATGTTCTTCGTCGCCGTCTATATCCACACCTTCCGCGGCCTCTACTACGGCTCCTATAAAGCGCCGCGCGAGGTGCTGTGGATCCTGGGCGTGCTGATCCTGCTGTTGATGATCGCCACGGCCTTCATGGGCTACTCGCTGGTCTGGGGACAGATGAGCTTCTGGGCGGTGACGGTGATCACCAATCTGTTCTCATCGCTCGATTCGGTGGTGCCGGGGCTGGGGACGCGGCTCGTGCAGTGGATCTGGGGCGGCTTCTCGGTGGGCGGTCCCACGCTGAACCGCCTCTATTCCCTGCACTATCTCTTCCCCTTCATCATCGCCGGGGTCGTGGTCCTGCACATTTGGGCGCTGCATATCCCGGGCAACAACAATCCCACCGGCATCGACGTGAAGACGGCGAGGGATACCGTGCCGTTCCATCCCTACTACACGATCAAGGATGGCTTCGCGCTGGTCGCCTTCATCTTCCTGTTCGCGGCTGTGGTGTTCTACGCGCCGAACTATCTCGGCCACCCGGACAACTACGTCCCGGCCAACCCGCTGCAGACGCCGCCGCATATCGTGCCGGAATGGTATTTCCTGCCGTTCTACGCGATCTTGCGCGCGATCCCGAACAAGCTGCTGGGCGTGATCGCCCTCTTGTCGTCGATCAGCGTCCTCTTCTTCGTGCCGTGGCTCGACACCTCGAGGGTTCGGTCGACCAGCTACCGGCCGATCTACAAATGGTTCTTCTGGGCCTTCGCGGTGACGTGCGTCGCGCTCGGCTATCTCGGCTCGCAGCAGCCCGAAGGCGTGTATCTCGTCCTGGGGCGCATCTTCACCGTCTACTATTTCGCCTTCTTCCTGCTGGTGATGCCAATCGTCGGGCTGATCGAGAAGCCGCGCGGGCTCCCCGGCAGCATCACCGAGCCCGTGCTCGGACCGGAGGAGGTGGCAGCTCCACCGGCACCGGCAGCCCGCAAGGTGCCGCTCAAGCGCAAGCCGGCGGAGGTCGCTTGATGCAGCCGATCTCAATCCTTGCCGCAAGTCTCGCGTTGGTCATCGCGCTTCCGGTCGCGGCCTTTGCCGAGGAGGCGAACACCAATCACGCGCCGGAGATCGCCGAGCAAAGCTGGAGCTTCAGTCCGCCATTCGGCACCTATGACAACGCGCAACTCCAGCGCGGCTTCCAGGTCTACAAGGAAATCTGCTCCAGTTGCCATTCGATGCGGCTCTTGTCCTATCGCAATCTCGGCGAGCCTGGCGGCCCGCAATTCTCGCCCAAGGCGGTCGAGATCATCGCCTCGCAGGCGCAAGTGACCGATGGGCCGAACGACAAGGGCGAGATGTTCCAGCGCCCGGCGCGGCCGTCCGATCCGTTCCACTCGCCGTTCGCCAACGACCAGTTGGCCCGCAACGCCAATAACGGCGCGCTGCCGCCGGATCTGTCGGTGATGGCCAAGGCGCGGGAGGGTGGCCCGGATTACATCTACGCGTTGCTCACCGGCTTCAAGCCGGCGCCGCCCGATTTCCAGGTGGCGCAGGGCATGCACTACAACGTCGCCTTTCCCGGGCACCAGATCGCCATGCCGCCACCTTTGAGCGATGGCGTGGTCAGCTATACGGATGGGACCAAGCCGACGCTCGACAATTACGCGCGCGACGTCTCGGCGTATCTGATGTGGGCGGCCGAGCCCAAGCTCGAGGAACGCCACAAGTTGGGCGCGCGGGTGATGATCTTCCTGCTCGTCTTCGTGGTGATCATGTATCTCGCCAAGCGCGCAGTGTGGGCGCGGCTGCATCGTCACGACGCCACTCACGCGGCCTAGGCCTCACCGCATCGGCTGGGGTATAAGGGCAGCCATGAAGCGCGTCTTGCTGGTTCTCGGATTTGTGTTCGGCTTATCTCCCGCGTTGGCGGGCGACCAAGGTCCGGCGCCTCGCGACATGGTCGTGCTCACGGTCAGCGGGCTGATCGGCAAGACCAATCGCGGCCCGCTCGATCCGAAGCGCGACAGCACCTTGGCTCTGCAAAAAATCGACTTCAAGAACGCCTTCGCCTTCGACCGCGCGATGCTGCTCGCCCTGCCGCAGGGAACGGTCACCCTGCAACCGCCGGAGTTCGACCACCCCGCCACCTTCAGCGGACCACTGCTTCGTGAGGTGCTCGGTTATCTGGAGGCTGCGCAGGTCAGAACGAACTTCGTCGCGATGAACGGCTATACTGGCTGGCTCGATCCGGACGACATCAAGTCGTCAGACTGGATCCTCGCTCTCGCGGCCGACGGCGTGCCGCTTGGTCTTGGGCAGCAGGGGCCGATCTGGCTGCTCAACACGCGCGCGCCCGACTTCAAGCCCGACGACGAGCATCATGGCCATTGGGTTTGGGCCGTGTTCTACATGCGCATCGGCGATTGACGCGCGCGAGGGAGATCGTGGCCAAGGCGGTGTTGGGGATTATCGGCGGCTCGGGGATCTACGATCTGCCGGGCCTTAAGAATGTGCGCGAGCAGCGAATCGATAGCCCGTGGGGCGAGCCTTCCGCGCCGCTCAGGATCGGCGACATCGACGGGCTCCCCATTGTTTTTCTGACGCGCCACGACAAGGGCCATAGGCTGTCGCCGACCGACATCAATTACCGCGCCAATATCGACGTTCTGAAGCGGGCAGGGGTCACCGACCTGGTTTCGCTGTCGGCTTGCGGTTCATTCAAGGAAGAGCTGCCGCCCGGGACCTTCGTGCTGGTCGATCAATTCGTCGACCGCACTTACCACCGTCCGAACTCGTTCTTCGGCACGGGTTGCGTCGCGCATGTTTCGATGGCGCATCCGGTCAGCCCGCGCTTGCGTCTGCATCTCGCCGAGGCGGCCGAGGCGGAAGGCATCGCGGTGGCGCGGAGCGGCACCTATGTCTGCATCGAAGGGCCGCAGTTCTCCACACTGGCCGAAAGCCTGACCTACAAGGGCCTCGGCTATTCGGTGATCGGCATGACCAATCTGCCCGAGGCCAAGCTCGCCCGCGAGGCGGAGATTTGTTACGCGACGGTTGCCATGGTGACCGATTTCGACTGCTGGCATCCCGACCATGACGCGGTGACGGTGCAGGACATCATCAAGGTGCTGATGGCCAACGCCGAGAAAGGCGCCCAGCTGGTGGCGCGGCTTGCCGGCGATTTCCCGCGTGAGCACGAACTCTGTCCGATCGGCTCCGACCGCGCGCTCGACACGGCGATCATCACCGCGCCGGAGGCCCGCGATCCCGAGCTGTTGAAGAAGCTCGATGCGGTGGCGGGCCGAGTGCTGAGGAGTTGACGCGAGGCTCTATTGCGGGGCGGGCGGCGGTGTCGGAATTTCCGGAATCTGAAGGCCGATCAAGCAGAGGGCGCCGCCGACGAGCGCGGTCACGACGGCGAGCAGCAGAACGAGAATGATCATCGCCGGAATCGAGGCGATGCTCCATTTCACCAGGATCATGACGATCCGCCAGAACGGAACGTCGATGTCGCGAATGGTGACCGGGTTGGAACCGTCTGTCATAGAATTGTCCCCAGGATCGAGCGGCGCTCTCGACTAGCCAGCCGCTCGCGGTTCGACTATAGGCTCAAAGCCCGCACGGGCCCGTGAAGCCCGATAAATCTGGAGGTCCTTGATGAACTTGATGAGCGAGATCGAACTCAAGGCCCTCGTGCGCACCATACCCGACTATCCAAAACCCGGCATCATGTTCCGCGACATCACCACGCTGCTCGGCCACGCCAACGGCTTCCGCGCCTGCATCGAGCAACTGGCGCGGCCGTTCCTGGATCGCCGGGTGCAGGCGGTGGCGGGGATCGAGGCGCGCGGGTTCATCCTGGGCGGCGCCGTGGCCGACCGGCTGCGCTGCGGCTTCGTGCCGATCCGCAAAAAGGGCAAGCTGCCGGCGAAGGCGATCGGCCAGGATTACGAGCTCGAATACGGCATCGACGTGATCGAGATCCATGAGGACGCGATCGGCGCGGGCGACCCGGTGCTGCTGGTGGACGACTTGATCGCCACGGGCGGAACGGCGGAGGCCGCGGTCAAGCTCCTGCGCAAGCTCAAGTCCGACGTGGTCGGCGCCGCCTTCGTCGTCGACCTGCCCGATCTCGGCGGTGCCGCACGGCTGACGGGCCTCGGTGTGCCGTGTCACACGCTCATCTCCTTCGAGGGGCATTAAGATTGAACATCGACGGCAAGCCTTATCGCACCATCTGGCTCAACCGAGACGGCACGTCGGTCGAGATCATCGACCAGACCAAGCTGCCGCATCGCTTCGAGACCGTGACGCTGCGCACGCTGGACGACGCGGCACGCGCCATCTCCACCATGCAGGTGCGCGGCGCGCCGCTGATCGGAGCGACCGCCGCCTATGGCGTGGCGCTGGCGCTGCGCGGCGATGCTTCGGACGAAGCGCTCGACCATGCCTGCGAGGTGCTCGCCGCCACGCGTCCTACCGCCATCAATCTTCGCTGGGCACTCGACGAGATGCAGAAAGCGGTACGCAACCAGCCGCGCGACAAGCGGGTCGCCGCCGCCTTCGCCCGCGCCGCAGCGATCTGCGACGAGGATGTGGAGACCAACCGGCGAATAGGCGAGCATGGGCTCGGCATCATCCGCGCGCATGCCGACAAGAAGAATGGGGCGATCGTCAACATCCTCACCCATTGCAATGCTGGCTGGCTCGCTTGCGTCGACTGGGGAACAGCGCTTGCGCCGATCTATCGCGCGCATGACGAGGGCGTCAAAGTCCATGTGTGGGTGGACGAGACGCGGCCGCGCAATCAGGGCGCTTCGCTCACGGCCTTCGAGCTCGGCGCGCATGGCGTGCCCCATACGCTGATCGCCGACAATGCCGGCGGGCATCTGATGCAGAAAAAGCTGGTCGATCTCTGCATCGTCGGCACCGACCGCACCACGTCGACCGGCGACGTCGCCAACAAGATCGGCACCTATCTCAAGGCGCTCGCCGCGCGCGACAGCCACGTCCCGTTCTTCGTGGCGCTGCCTTACTCGACCATTGACTGGAGTCTGACCGACGGCAGCGTAATTCCCATCGAGGAACGCAGCGCCGAGGAAGTGACGCATATGACCGGCCGCCTTCCGGACGGCAGCGTGGCCACGGTCGAGATCGCGCCGCAGGGGACCAAGGCCGCCAATTACGGCTTCGATGTCACGCCGATGCGGCTGATCACCGGCTTCATCACCGAGCGCGGCGTGGCGCCGGCGACGCCGAACGCGCTTGCCACGCTCTATCCGGAGCACGGCAAAGCGGACGCGGCCTGAGCGCGACGCCTAGAACTTGTCGTACATCACGCAGCAGCAATCCTTGAAGCCGTCCGGACGCATTTTGCAGGAGAGCTTCTCCTCGACGCCCCGGCAGGCTTGGGGGAGGGCGTCCGGGGCCAAGCCGTTGCTGCACGCGGAAGCCGTGTAGTGCACGCAATTGCCGCCGAGCAGCTCCGAGTTCTTCGGGCATTGGCAATTGGGCGGTGTACCGACCATTCCGTGCTGGCAGACGGTTGCATCGGGCGTTGCCCCCGCCGTGCCTTGATCGGTCGTCCAAGCACCCCCGGCCGGGGGTAGCGCGTCCGGGCCGGCCGCGGGCGGTTCGGGTGCGCTATTCTGATTTGTTACGGGCGCCCCTCCTGG
>Ga0105247_10003477_pt1 | contig 10267 bp, 9 predicted proteins | sample KBSS24metaG_FD_81519 | JGI IMG/M metagenome (GOLD analysis project Ga0105247, IMG submission 81519) | Switchgrass rhizosphere microbial communities from Kellogg Biological Station, Michigan, USA - KBS S2-4 metaG | ecosystem: Host-associated > Plants > Roots > Rhizosphere > Soil | place...
CTTCGGCACGTGGCTGTACCGGATCGCGACCAACGCCGCACTGATGCAGCGGCGCGCCAGCGCGCGTCGGCCGTGCTTGTTGTATACCGGACTGTATTATTTTAGCGACCGTTTTCTACGGAAGAGCGCCGTGAAGGTACATGTCATGGCCTGTTGTCGGTAAATGGCCTATCGGCCGTGGAGGGTCTTAGGGCGGAGGCTGATGTGACTCCTTCCTCTCCGAGAGCGTTGGGTTCGGCGGGTCGCGCGCGGGAGTTATTCGCCGTCCACTCCTCGACTCATCAGATTCCCCGGCAATAGCCAGATGATGGATGCGCTTCATCTCCTTAAGCTCCTCGAGAAGCTTGCGGTAATCGCAGTTGGGGTCCATTAGGTCGATTTCGATCTGCTCTAGCGTTCCCTTCGTCAGACGATTTGTCCGCCATTTTTGTGCGAATGCCCCTGAAACGGAAATAACCCCAACGACCGATGCAATTGCTGTAAGGACTGTAGCGATGTCGGAGCGTTGTGCTGCGGTCAACAGAATGGTTTTCAGTTGAAGCACAAGTGCTGCGGCGGCACTCAAAATTGCTGCCCCAAATACAAATCCATGATGTAAGAAGCTCCAAAGCTTTGTCCACAGAATTTGACCACGGAGTTGTGCGGCAACGTATTGCTTCAAGACAACGCGTGTGTCGCCATCGGTGGGCACGGTAATCTCCCTCAAAATATAACCGATGCGTTGGACGAGCCCGCCACCTCATCTGCTGTCATGTTCCCGATTGACGTCATTGGGCGCTTCTCCGAGAGCTTCCTTGAGCTCTTTTCGGGCCACCAGGCGCGAGAGGCGTTTGGCCAGGATGTCTTCGTGTCGAATCAGGCGGAGGACACCGTTTGCGAGAGGCTCGTCCTTGCCGTCGAGCGTTTTCAGCTGGCCGATCTTGCCCTCGACGGACGCTATGGCAGTCTTCAGACCATTTGTTTTCCCGTCGACTCCGATGACACCGTTGTTGACTACTGCGAGCTGGCTCTCTATAGCGGAGAGTTGCGTCGTCACGGGCGTGAGATCGAGTGACGGCACATGCGCGCCATTGCCATTGCGCTTCAAGTCCCGTACCAACGCGGTTAGCGTTTCCTGCCGACCCGCGAGGTCACCCAGTACCCTCTGGATTGCCGCCAGCTCCGTGTTCACTTCCGTCAGGTTCAGCGACCCTGGTGGATAGTCGACGATATGCGCAAGATTCGCGTCGATTCTTGCCACGGTCTTCGACAGGTCCGGTGGCTCAGCCATGAGCAGCGGTCCGCTACCCGTCCCTTTCTTGAGGAGCGTCTCGTGCATTTCGCTCACGTTGTTTGAGATCCTGCTTAAAGACTGCCCAATTGGCGCAAGTTGTACTTCGGGACCACCCTTGGCGACCTCAATTACTGTGATGGTGGTCGCTCCCAAAGTTGCGAGCGCAGTAATGACGAATTGAGGGTTCCCGAACAGGTGCCTGAAGACCGCGAACACGCGGGAATACCAAGAGGACTTGCTGCCGGCGGCATGTGCTCCCTGCCCACTCTGCTGCTTGAACTCGTTCACGGCCTCATCCAACCGCATCGCAGGTATTCGCAACCACTTCAACACACGAAGCAGAAGCTCGAGCCCGCAGATTCCAAGCGCGATCAAAACGAGCGCGCGCGTGATGAGCAATGCACTGTGTAGAACTGTTTCTGGTTGCGCAGCGAGCCTCGCGAGTGTCTGATACCAGCTCTCGTTGGCCAGCGAGACCCTGCAGTTGATATCGCTCGCGGCACAATACGGCAGCCTGAATGGGTCCATCGCCATGTCGAGACCGCAGGCGAAGACAACACAGAGAATCACAGCCGCGAGTAGCAGAACTGCGGAGGGAGGCGCCGGTTCCTCCCGACCAGACGCCAGGCCGGCACCCGTGCCCACTTCCGTGTCGCTACCGCGCTGCGGATTGGGAGTCTGCTGTATCGTCGCACTCCGGCTCTCTGCGATGTCGCCGGCCCTCCTCGCGAGGTTCCGCGCACCTGCCGCTTCTGCACTGGCCTCTATCTGCCTTACAGGCGACTCGTCAGTCTCGTACGCTGCCATAGATTCGTTCCTCGCCTCAACCAGGTTCCCGCCTGAGGTCCGAGCCAATAACGAAATGAAGCGGCCGTCACCGGGCTCTTCGGTGAAGCCGCCTACCGTTTTGGGCGGAGAATCTCTCGCGCGATGGCGGCGTCGAGTGCACCCGTAGCCGCAACCCTAATGAGCTTCTGGAACCTGCGAACTGCGTTACGCGTTTCGAGGTCCACCACGGCAGTTTGTGGGACGCCGAGCCGACTCTGCACGTTGATCACGTCGTCGGAAGTCATGCCGGGTGGAACGACGTTTTCGTCCGCAGAAAGCGAGGTCCAAAGCGGTTTCGCACCGGGAGCCGCTTTCGCAGGCACATCGGCAGACTGCGTTACCGGCTTCGGCCCCGCACCTCGCGCTGCAATAAAGCGATTGATGAGGTCGAACCAGAAGGGCGCGCCCTGTGTCACGGCCAGAGCGACGACCAGCCAGCCCACGACCATCAGCGCGATCTTCGAAAGTGACCACTGGCTCGCATCGCATGCCGTCGGTTTGCCTGCTGCGTCGGCAAGCTTCACGTCGGAAATCGAGCAAGCCGACCAGCCGATTGGAAGACCCAGCGAAGTGAGGCGGTTGGTGGCCTGCGCAACGTCCGCTCCTCCTGGCAGGCCCGCTTTCGATTGCGCCTGCGCGGCCGTGACCAGACTCGATCGTAACGACTCACTGTCCATCAAGGTTTGTGTGATGTGCATGGCGTCGACCTGGAAGCACACCGCAATCGCGAGACCGAAGGCGAACGTGCGCCAGCGAACCATGCGCGAGTACCAGCCGGACACGCGGTCCATCGTCGCCTCGTACAAGTCAACGATCTGCTTGCGCACGTCTGCGATGTTGGTGCCGGCGGCGATGACAATGGTTTCGAGCGCGTAAGACGCCTTGTGCCCCTCGAGATTCCGAACGGCCCACAGTAGGCCCGTTTGCGTCGGTGTATCCTCGCGTGCTCTTCGTCGAAGGCAGTCGATGAGCGCATCCGCGAACATCTCGGAACGAATGTAGCTCGGCAGCCGCTCGCCCTTGAACAGCCCATTGAGAAGACCGTGACCGAGCACTTGCCCGGCCAGCGTATCTTTCAGGGGACTGCCGTCGGCGGCGAGATGCGCCTTGACGCGAAACATGTCCCTGATCTTGGCGCGTATGCCATCGTGTTTGAGCAGCTCGCCGTTCAGAAGCTGAGCGATGGCGTTCTCCAGCAGTTTTCCGCGACTGTTCAGCGCGTTGGAGAATGCTTCCTGAAGCGCACTCGCGAGCAGGCTCACGAGAAGGAACACCAGGGCGAGTCCTATGGCCGCGTCGAGTACGATGCTCATGGGTGCCTCACGGAACGTCGTTGAAAAAGAGGTGATGGCCTATCTGGGCGACAGGTTTGTGCCCTTTCGCCCAGAAGGGCTCGGAGATGGTGTCGGCATAGTAGTGGAACGAGCCTGCCACCAACCTGCCGCTCCACCCGCTCATGACCTGGCGCGCGGTCCACTCTGCCATGCGGAATGCTTCGGACCCCGCGGCGACGGGGCTGCGAATCTGCTGGAACTGAGATCGCGTCGGATCCCAACATGTAAACTGATACGTTCCGGCTGCATTGTGGCTGACGCACACGGCCTCAACTGTGGCGCCCCAGCGCTCTGGGCGGCTCACGCGATTGACGATAACCTCAGCCACTGCGCGATAGGCCTTCTCACGAATACGCGTGCCGTTCGAATCCACTGCCTTGAGATAGTCAGTGGCTGCCTCCGCCCAAAGCGTCCACGCGAGCACATCCAGAGCCTCCTCGCGGTCTTCAAATGGAGGTGGCGCGATCTGTATCGCGTTGGACCATGGAGGCTGTAGGGAAGACGGCGCCAGAGCAGGAGTTGGCACCTGGATCGTGCTGTCGGCGAGGGGCGCCTTTCGCTCGACAACCGGAACGACGTCAAGACCACGGAGCCTCAACGCCTCAAGAATGGTCAGTATCGGCGTGACCACCCCACGATTCCGGAAGTTTCCTATGACGAGACCCACCACGTTTCCAAAGGGGTTCAACATGACCGAGCCGCTGTCGCCACCGTTGAATTCAAAACTGCAGGCCACCTGCCCTGGCATCGAGGTTGTCACTGGGCCGGAGGAAGTGCCGTACGCGAGCTCTGCGTCGATGTCCTCTGCGGCGACCGTCCCCCTTGTAGCGCTGCTGGTAGCAGCTTCGCCTCGCAGCACCATTCCTTCCCAGAACAAGTTTCCCCATCCGGTAGGCACACCGAGCGCGCCGAGCTTCGCGCTGGCATCGACGCTCAACTCGACGAGCGCTGCATCGATGCGATCGACGATGGGATTGGTGTTTGCTGCGAGCTGACCGACGACATTGCCGTCAGAGTCGACTACGCGATCACCCGGCCGCGGGCTCACGGTGCCGGGTGCTACAACGTGCGCTGCGGTCAGTACATAGAGGGGGCCCTGCGATTTCGCAGGCTTCATCAGACAGCCTGCGGTTCCGAGATCTGTGCTTTGTCCCCGCTCGTGCCGGATCTTTGTCGAACCACACTGGAACATGGACGCTCCTTACGCAGATGATCACTTCACCTTGCAGCCGGCCTTCACCATCGCGGTAAGCTCTTTCGCATCGAGACGACCATCAATGGACAGATCGGATTCCTGACCGCGTTGTGACTGTTCCTCGAAGTCGAAAACCTTTGCGCGCAGGTCCTTGTCGAGCGCCGCCGCACCATCGGCTGGTGCAAGACCGCATGCCTGCCTCAGCGGAGCAATGATGTTTCCTGCGATCATCTCTTTCTCCGCCGCATCGGGATCCAGAGATGAGGCCGCGTTGCGCGCATCCGCGAGAATTGCGTTGTAGAGCGCCGACCCTCGTCCCAGCTCTTCGGGAAGTTTGTTCTTCGAGGCGTATGTCTTGATGGCAGTTTCGTCATCGGCGGTGAGCGCAGGAGCGCTCGAGTTGCTTTGGACGACGCGGCGAATCATCGCGAGTCGCTGCGCTGTAAGGTCGGCTGAAAGCGGCGGAGCCTTTGGAGGCGCAGGCTTCTTCACCTGAGGCACCGGTGTCGTCGTCTGGGACACGACGACTTCGGCCGAATCGCTTACGGAAATGTCTATGTGGCGCGGGGGTGAACCGCTGTTATCCGCGATGTTCAAGGTCGCCGTATGGCCCTTCGCCGCGGCCGTGATCGCAACGGAAACCTGCAGGCTGCCGTCTTTCGATGTCGTCTCCGAAGTGAAAGCACCAACCGGATACTCGCCAGACAGCCCCGCGCTGATGGGCAGCGTGCCACCGCGGATGGAATACACAAGATTGGAAGGCAACTTCGTGATCGAATGCGAGGTCTCGTCAGGGTCAACTTTGAGGGCTCCCGGAACATCCGGTACCTTGCAGGCTGCCATCGACTCCTGAACCTTGTTTGCGTCCACGGCCAGAGCGTCGAGATCGGCGCGCAACGTGCCGGTGAGGTTGATGATGTTCACCACGAATGCGTCGAACCAATCACCTCCACCGCTCGTGGGACGATTGGCAAGCGCTTCCACCTTCGGTGCGGCCCCTGCCTTGGGGAACGCAGCGCCGAAGCTCGCAAGAACTCCCTTCATCGCCTGCGGATCGGGGTCCGTTTTGACGACCTGCGTGTCAACGGCGGCGACTATTTCCTTAACCTTCTCACGCAGAGCCACGCCCGCCGTGTCGACTTTGTGCTCGTAGCTGGCCGCGTCGCGCAGCACGACGTTCGCGGCGTCAATGGCCTGCATGGCCTTTTCAAGGTTGAAGAGCTGAACAGCACCCTCGCGCGCTCTATTGGTGTTGAGTTCGCCGCTGAACTTCGTGAGGGCGGCCCGCAGCCCGTTCGTGTCGGCGGTCAGCGTATTCTGGGTTTTGTCAGTGACGAGCAGCGGTTTCTGCGCGGCAATTGCGCACGTTATGGCGGTGGCACCGGCGAGATAGATGAGCTGCCGAGGGCGGTTGTCATAAAAGCCAGCGATACCGAGGGATGCGGCGGAGACTCCCGCTAGACCCAGCCTGAGGTCCTGCGATCCGTTATCCATTGCCCCAAGCAGCAACGCAGAAATACCGGTCACGCCCGCGAAGAGAGGCACCGTGTTCCGCAACGTGCTGTATTGGCCCGCTGCGTTGAAATAGGCCCTGCCTTGGGCGCTCGCCGCATCAATGGCGGCGGGAAGGTCACCGACGAAGTTGCCGCTCTTGGCTGGAGTGATGCCGTTCTTCGCCTGCGGCGCGTATTCGGTTTCGAACAGTTTCTTGTCGTGGATCTGAGGACTGAGAATTGCACACGACGAAAGCGACAGGCAGCAAGTGAGCAGGACAGCAAGCTGGAGGCGGACGCGGAGTTCCATGGAGACACGCTATGTGGTTGTGTTTGTTGTTGTTCTGGCGACGGCGGCGTCACGCCGTGTACGACTCGCAGGGGCCACAGCACCTGGCCGCAACCAGGCGCCGGGCCTACGGCGATTTCGATCCTCTGCAGTTGCGCGAGCACCTCGCGCGGCGACGCGCTGCTGCCCTTATTGCTGCAAGGAGCATCCGCCTCGTGGACGGTAGATAACACCGCTTCCGCGGTTGACCCTACGGCCATCCGTTGACCCTTCCCAGATGTGTTCGCCTGTGTGTGGCGAATCACTTATAAGACTTATGTCTAGAATATAACTGTCAACGTTTCAGAGTTGCAATCGTCGAGGTGAGTTTTTTTTCGCGGTTGTGCAGCAATGGACGTCCGTCAATCAGCACGCCGGGTAAAGGTATCAGGTGCAACTTTTTTGGAGGGCAACAGCGCGGTCGAAGTTGGACGGTTGGATCGGCACCGAAATGGAGCGGCGCCTGCTCAGGGATGTTCTGCGAATTTAGATTCGCAAGGGGCCAGACCATGGGTTTGTGTTCGTACCCGGTTGTGCGCATCAGCGCAGCTGGGGGTCGCACCAGAGCGACTGCAACCTCATGATTCCGCCGGCTGAAAGCGAGGGACTTGGCTCTCGGCCCGGGCATTAGGGGTCCGAAGGGCACCGGGATCATTCCTCATGATCTGCATTCGAACTTGCACCGGTCAGCCGGGTAATTGCTATTTTGGTGCCGCAACTCGATTCCGATACCGCCGCATGATGGCCACGAAATAGGTAACGGTGAAGAGTGGGACGGCGAGTATGCCACCGAAGAGAAGTGCCCAACCTGTCTTATCGTCGTACAGCATGTAGGCAAGGGTCGCTCCGACGACCGCTAGCCAGCTGGCCGCGATTAGAAGCACCAACCGTTCGTATGCCTTTACGAGGGCGTGAATTCCTTCACGGCCTTTGCCGGGTTCGGTGTTAGGCCAGACAGGGCGATCACCAAGTACGCCACTCTGGTCCCACTTCACTTCTTGCCATTCCACCCCGGTACGCTAGGCGCCGCGATTGCGACCTTCTGGCTCTTGCTGCCCGCAGCTGTTGCTTGGATCGGCGGATATTTCCTGTCTGAAAACGTAGTGTCGCGGTACATCGCGCTGGCCCTCACTGCCGTGGGAACATTCGCTGCCGGCCGGCTGATTTCAATCAGATTCGAGGCTATATCGATCCGCAAGAGCCCACCATGGTTGGCGCGATCAGCGCTTCGCCTGATGTACGAGTACCCGCGACGGCATTGGGTCGGCGCAAGTCTGTGTGCACTTATTGTTGCCGCCTATGTCTCTCCATACGGCCCGGGCGCGTCTGTCCTTCTGGTCCTATATGTATTCGGGCCGCAACTCTTTCTGTTGTTCTTTGCGGTCGTCATTTTCTTGATCGTTAAGGTTGTTCTTGCGTGGCGGCGCCGACGCCGACGTAGAAATACCTGACCATTCAGGTTCTGCGGCTATTGTGCTGTTTGATCCTGCGCGTCCCGCTGCAAGAGACTTTACTAGGCGCCACGCTAAGTTCGCGCTCCAACGGCCGCAATCGAGAATTCCGACTCGAACTGTGGATGACCGCTCCTGGCCGATAAGGTCACTATCAGAGTTGCACCGAAAACCTCATGCCGCATAGCAACAGGCTTTGCCGCAAAGCCACTTTCGCTTTCAGCAGCTCAATTTCGAACCCCCGGCTTTGGGGACATTGTTAGTCCTTAACGCTTGCTTCCACGCTTACGCGCGCCTACCCTGCCCTCTTACTCAGCTCACTACCGACCAACCAAATAACAAAGGGGTGGTTACGATGCGTACCTTGTCATTTCTATTAACGGGCGCAGTCTTGCTCTGGTCGAGTGCCGCCGTCGCCGACAAGTTCACTGCCACGTGTGAGTGTGGGAAATCCGATCCGCAGCACCTGCTGCCTGCGGGGGATCGCTCGGATCACAGCTTAGGTGTTGAGGCTGCCAAATGCAGCTGGTCCAAGCCCCTCGACATCGGGGGCGATAAGATCAAGGACAGCGTGGCAACGGACCTGATCGATATCTCGGGCAGCAAGATTCAGTTCCACGGCGTGCACGCGCTCACGATGCAAAGCGGCGACAAGGTGGCGCTACCGTACCACGGCAGCGGTATGAGCAAAGAGAATCACGAAACTCGCTCGAAAGGTACGTTTACCTTCGCCGATGGCACCGGCAAGCTCAAAGGCATTAAGGGCAAGGGGACGTTTAACTGCAAGTCCGCCGGCGAGGGTGTGAGCTGCAATGTCGAGGGTGAATACGATCTGGCCAAGTAACCGGTCCAAACGCGAGCACGAGCCGCCGCGCGCGCGGGCGCACGAAGTGGCCAACGAAAGGGTCCATAGGTAGCCTGTGGCAACAGAGGACTGAATGCTGACCGCGCGGGTAATCCTTTACAGCGTCCTCGTAATTGTCAGCGTGGTAGCGGTCACCGCGTGGATCATCCTTGCGAAGCGGCGACAGCTGCGCGAGCGCCCCACCTGGACCGACGGCGCGATCGGCTTCGTGACGAACTTTCTCGATACGCTCGGCATCGGTTCATATGCGCAAATCACCGCCCTGTTCAAACTGCGTGGAAGGCCGGCGGACGAACTAATCCCCGGTACGCTCAACGTTGGCAGCGCCGTGCCGGTCTTCTTTGGTTCACTGCTCTTTTTCGGGGCCATCGCGGTCGAGCCCATACTACTTGCCAGCATGGTAATCAGTGCTGGTCTCGGTGCCTGGGCAGGTGCGGGCGTGGTCAGCCGCATGCCCCGCCGGCACATCCAAATTGTCATGGGCTTAGCACTGTTGGTCGCTGCCGGATTCTTCGCGATGACGGCCATGGGTCTGCTGGCGCCGTCCGGTACAGCAATGGAGCTTTCCGGTTGGCGCTTCGCCGTTGCTGTCCTGGCAAATTTTGTGTTGGGCGCTTTGATGTGTATCGGCATTGGAAACTACGCCCCCACCATGGTGTTGCTGGGACTCCTCGGGATGCACCCGATCGCGGCCTACCCCATCATGGTAGGCAGCGATGGTGTGTTGATTCCGGTCGCGACATTAGGATTCCTGCGATCGGGACGGTTCTCACACGGGTGTGCAGTGGGCCTCACACTCGGCGGCGTGCTCGGTGCACTCTGCGCGTTTCCACTGGTCAAACGCATCGGCGAGCATCTGACTCTCATGCGCTGGCTCGTGATCGTTGTCATTATCTATGCGGCCCTGTCCATGCTGCGATCGGCGCTTATGCCAGCAGAACAGTTGAAGCGCGGAGAGATGGAGTTTCCTTCCTGACGGCCTCTTCCTCACATACAGCGGAGCGAGCCTCCAAACAGAGCGAGCGGGTTGCAAGGGTGGCGTGGTCTTGTAATGCGTCCACCCGGGCGTGCGCCGGCACAGGTCCCGGGTGATCCGTTCGCGAAGGGGCACGTCACAGTCAGCGGCCTGAGATCGTTACGCTGCCCACGTGCGCACCGCCCGGGTGGACGCATTACAAGGCCACGATCGCACGGGACTGAGCGCTCTTCTCTTCGACTGCGGCAGCTCAAACCACGTCCCTGCAGAGCCGGCTAGTAGGGCGTCGCGTCCTTGTGCGTATAGTCAGTAGCAGCACTCCACCGTAAGTCGATATCGGGATACTCGACAGTATCCTCGTCGGGGCAGCGCGAGCCGATCTCGAGTAGGAGCGCATCGCGATTGGACCGGTTTTGAATATGGTGGCCATCCGCAGCACCAGCTTTGAATCCCGCGCAGTCGCCTGCAATCAGCACCTCCTCGCCGCTGTCCGTGACGAGCACGACTTCACCTTCCAACACCCA
>Ga0105247_10003479_pt1 | contig 10265 bp, 6 predicted proteins | sample KBSS24metaG_FD_81519 | JGI IMG/M metagenome (GOLD analysis project Ga0105247, IMG submission 81519) | Switchgrass rhizosphere microbial communities from Kellogg Biological Station, Michigan, USA - KBS S2-4 metaG | ecosystem: Host-associated > Plants > Roots > Rhizosphere > Soil | place...
CACAGAGAAGAGTTTTACACTTCTTTAGGCCTGACAATCCAATCGAGCGTTCCCTTGTTAGCGAGGTTTGCTGACCACTTCGTCGCTTTTATCTTAATCTTTGCCAGGTTCGCCGTCGTTACGCGAACGTCCTCGCCCGTCAACAGCGTCAACAACCCTTCCAGCCCGGGATTGTGCCCGACCAGCAAGACACTCTTCCGATCGTTATCAACCTGCGAGATGACTTCCAGCAGTTGCGACACGGTGGCTTCATAAATCCGCTCGTCATAACGCACCTCACCACGCAATTTCGCCCGTTCTTTTACGAGCTCGATGGTTTGCCGTGTTCTCAGCGCCGTCGAAACCAGCACCAGATCGAAATCAATTCCCTTTTCTTCGATGACCTCCCCGATAACCGCGCAGGCTTTTCGCCCACGATTGTTCAGCGGGCGTTCGAAGTCCTGCTGCGACGCGTCATCCCAACTCGATTTTGCATGACGTAACAAATAAAGGGTCAGCATTGATCATTCCTTCAGACACGGTTTACATTAATGTAACACGCCTTCAATACAGTGAGGCGCGCTTTAACTTAACACTGAGAGTCCCCACCAGATTTGAAATTAGCAGCGATAGACATTGGCTCAAACTCGATAAAACTGGCCGTGGTGGACGCCGCCGCCAGCGATTCTTTTGCGTTTCTCGCCCGGGAAAAAGAGGTCGTCCGGCTGGGCCATGAGACCCTGCGCCGCGGCAAGCTCTCAGCAGAAGCCATCGAGCGCGCGACAGCCTGCATACAACGCTTCCGCACCGCGGCTGAAGTGAGAAAAGTCGACAAGATAGTCGCAGTGGCCACGGCTTCGGTGCGTGAAGCAAGCAATTCCGCGCAGTTCATTAAGCAGATCGAGAAAAATACCGGGATCAGGGTTGAGATTTTGTCTGGTGTCGAAGAAGCACGCTTGATCGGTCTGGCGGCGTCGCGCCGGTGCGCGAATCCTGGCGCGATAAACCTCAACATCGACATCGGCGGCGGCTCGACTGAGATCTCGCTATTTCGCAACGCCACTTCTTTGTCGCTCTATTCCGTGCGACTCGGAGCCGTGAGATTAACAGATCGTTATCTCAAATCTGATCCACCGAAACCGAAAGAGGTTTCGAGTCTGAGAGCTGAAGTTTATGCCGCGTTCCAGCGTCCGGCGCGCGAGCTCAAAGGCGCGAAATGGCAACACGTCTCGGGAACGTCGGGCACGATTCTCGCACTCGGCGCCGCACTGCGCGCGCGCAATCTCAATGACGCCGCAGCGAAAGAACGTCCGGCCCAGCCAAGCGATACTGAAATCGCACTCACTCCTTTGTCGCACTTGAACCATAAAGTAGCCGCCATGAACCAGCACGATCGGCGCGCGATCTCAGGCTTTAGCTCACAACGCGCGGACATCATCGTGGCGGGCGGCTGCATTCTGGAGGGCGCGATGCAGGCCCTCGGCGTCAATTGCCTGCGCACGTGTGACTGGGCGCTGCGTGAAGGAGTGATCATCGATTACCTGCAGGACTGCGAAGAAGAAGCGCAACCGCCGATTCACGGTTTCGCGGACCAGAAGCTCAAAGACGTACACGCTGTCGGTCGTCGTTTCGGATATGAAGAGACGCACGCGCGGCAAGTTGCCAAACTTGCTGACCGCTTGTTTGATCATCTCGCTCCGATCGAAAAACTCTCGCGTCACGAGCGCACGCTCATGCTGGCCGGCGCGCTGCTGCATGACGTCGGTTATCACATCGCGCACGAGTCGCATCAACGTCACGCTTTGTATCTCATTCTAAATTCCGAGCTCACGGGATTCTCTGAAGACGAGCGCTCTGTTATCGCAAACATCGCCCGGTACCATCGCGGCGCGCTGCCGAAAGAACGTCATCATGAGTATGCAGCTCTGAACACTGCCGACCGCGAGAGCGTTCGCAAGCTTGGCGCGCTTGTTCGCCTGGCGGACGCGCTTGATAGAAGTCACGACAGCCGCGTCAGCGACGTGCAGTGCCGGGTTGGACCAGGCGCGGTCCACTTACAACTTGAAAGCACTTCAGATTGTCAGAATGAATTACTTGAAGTCGAAAGGAAGAAGGATCTTTTTGAACTCGCGTTCCAGCGCGACTTGATCGTCACCGCGCCGAAGAAACAAGCAAAGAGTGCCTGAAAATAGCTGATGGCCGCACCGAAACGAATCAAAGGAATCGAGTGTAACGAAGCTGCCGGCGCCGGTATTCGACAAGCTTTGGCAGAAAGATTCGACGAGATGTATGCGTTGAGACGCACGGCATTGAAGTGGAAGGATCCCGAGGGCGTGCATTCAATGCGGGTCGCCTCGCGTCGCTTGCGCAGCGCTTTCGGTGATTTTGCGCCGTACATGACTAAACGGCGTCTCTTGTCACCGGTCAAGCAGATCAGGACAATAGCTGCTGCACTCGGTGAAGTCCGCGATCAGGACGTGGCGCTGATGGCGTTGGCAGAGATCTCGAAGGAAGCGCCGTCTGAACTTTCAAAAACGCTGGGTGAGCTGATCGAGGCACGGGAAAAAGTGCGCGACGGCGCGCGCGCTGAGCTGGAAAAGCTACTGGTAAAAGATCGACTGCACGCTCTGCGAACTGATTTCAACGAGGCATTAACGTTGGCTACGAACGGAGCCGCGCCGCCGAAAACCGGAACGGACCCGCAGATCTCCTTTGCTGACATGGCCCGGGCGATCATTGACGACCGGCTCAGGGATTTGGAAAAGTTGAGCAGCAGTTTTTACCGGCCGATGGAACCAACGCAGCTCCACGAAATGCGAATCGCGGCTAAACGTCTGCGTTATTCGATCGAGCTGTTTGAAGCGTGCTGGGGTTCAAAAATCGCGCGGTTCGCGAAGCAGACCGCACGTTTACAAACGGCGCTCGGCACAGTGCACGATTGCGATGTTTGGATTGAGAGTTTCAGGAAGGAAGTGAACGAAGCCAGGCGGGTAAAAGATACTGATCGAATCAGCACTTTTAATTGGTTATTTACATACTTTAACGGACTTCGCCACACGAATTTCACGGAAGCATTTTCCCTATGGACCACGTGGGAAGCGACCGACTCTCGTGGTGCTTTATTGGAAGCTCTCAAGAAATGAACAACTGTTGATTGTCGCCTATGCCTACAGCCACTGTTCAGTTGAAACCAAAATCTCCCACCAAGGCGCCAAAGACGAGCACGAAGTCTCGAAATCTACGCAATCAAAAACATCTCCTCCTGAACCGCGAGCTGAGCTGGATCGAATTTAATCGTCGCGTGCTGGAAGAGGCGTTGGATCCGCGACACCCGCTGCTGGAACGCTTGAAGTTTCTCGCCATCTTCTCCTCAAATCTCGACGAGTTTTTCATGGTGCGTGTTTCGGGTCTGAAGGAAGCGCTGGAAGGTGGCTTCAATGAACGCTCGCCTGATGGCATGACTGCAATCGAACAACTCAAGGCCATCCGTGCAAAACTGAAACCACTGCTCGAGCTTCAGATGCGATGCCTGAAAGATGAGATTCTTCCGGCGCTCGCAACCAACGATATCGTCATCTGTCGCTATGCAGATCTTTCAAAACGTGAACGGAAATTTGCCGACAGCTATTTCCTTCATAACGTGTTTCCAATCCTCACGCCGCAAGCCGTCGATCCCGGTCATCCGTTTCCGTATGTATCGAACCTGAGTTTGAACCTGGGCTTGATGGTCGCTTCACAACAGACGAGGCGAAACGCGTCATCAGCCCCGGCCAACGCGGCGCGGTTTGCTCGAGTTAAGTTGCCGCCGATGGTGCCGCGCCTGGTTCCGATCGATGAGCGTGGCAACACGTTTACATTTCTCGGCAGTCTGGTCGCAGCAAACATCGGAATGCTTTTCCCGAACATGCGCACCGGCAAGTGTCATCTGTTTCGTGTCACGCGCGACGCTGACTTCGAAGTCAAAGAAGACGAAGCCAGCGATCTGATGCGGACGATGCAACAACACGTCAGGCGCATGAGATTTGGTGATGCAGTCCGGTTGGAAGTCGCAGCCACGATGCCGAAAGAGATGGTGTCGTTCCTGACCGAATCGCTGGAGCTTACGCCTGACGATGTTTACGTCGTCGATGGGCCATTCAACTTTCCGGATTTGATGCAACTGTATGATCTCGATTGTCCGGAGTTGAAAGACAGGCCGTTGCAGCTAACAGTGCCCGCCGAGCTGGCCCAGGAAGAAAACTTTTTCCCGGCGCTTAAACGACACGACATCCTGTTACACCATCCGTACACGGCTTACGCGACGGTGACGAATTTCATCCACGCGGCGGCAACTGATCCCGATGTGGTCGCGATCAAGATCTGTCTCTATCGCACCGGACGAAATTCACCGATCGTCAAAGCCTTGATTGAGGCGGTGGAGGACGGCAAGCAGGTCGCGGCGCTCGTCGAGCTGAAAGCGCGGTTTGATGAGGAGAGTAATATCGAGTGGGCCAGGCGTCTCGAGCAGGCGGGCGTGCACGTGGTCTATGGCATGGTCGGGCTCAAAACGCACTGTAAGCTCACGCTTGTTGTTCGTCGCGAAGGAAAGGAGTTGCAACGTTACGTTCACCTCGGCACGGGCAATTACAATCCGACGACGTCGCGCATTTACACTGATCTAGCGATCTTCACGACTGATGAAGAGATCGCGACTGACGCGACTAACCTCTTCAATTCACTCACCGGTTTCTCGGAGTATGAAGACTATACGAGTTTGCTGGTAGCGCCACTCAACCTTCGGAAACGCACACTCAAACTGATCCAACGAGAGACTGCGCATGCGAAAGCCGGACGTCCGGCGCGCATTATTGCGAAGATCAATAGTCTTACTGATGTTGCTTTGATTCGCGCGCTTTATGCCGCTTCGGAAGCTGGTGTTTCGATCGATTTGATTGTGAGGGGCGTTTGCATGTTGAGGCCGGGCATTCCGGAGGTTTCTGCGAACATTCGTGTGCGCAGCATTGTCGGGCGATTCCTCGAGCACAGCCGTCTGTTTTATTTTGCGAACAACGGCAAGGAGGAGATGCTGATCGGAAGTGCTGACTGGATGTTTCGCAATCTGAGTCGGAGGGTGGAAGTGTTGGTGCCGATCAAGGATGCGCGGCTGCGACAGTTTCTGAAAGACACAGTTCTCACCGGTTATCTGAAAGACAACGTCAACGCGCGCGAGCTGCGCTCAGACGGCACGTACGTCCGCGTCAAACCCTCTGAAGGTGAAAAGCGTTTTGATGCGCAGTTGGAGTTTGAAGGTAAAGGCGTGAACACGAGCACCGAAGTGCCTGTGCACCTGCATTGAATATTGAAATAGAACAGCCAAATAGTAGAACCATTCAGAATAGAACGGGTCAGGGAGATTAAGCCCCTAACATAGAACAAGTCAGGAAGATATTAACCCCCTAACATAGAACAAGTCAGGAAGAGGGGCTTGCCCCCGCTCGTCCAATCCAAGTAACAGCGGGGGCAAGCCCCTCTTCCTGACTTGTTCTATGTTAGGGGGCTATATCTTCCTGAGTTGTTCTATCTCAACTGACTTGTTCAATTCTGATGGTTATTTAAAATATTAGGATTGGGGTTGTGGGCGCGTGATTCCGAGTTTACGGAGTCGATGATTGAGAGTCGTGCGATTCACGCCGAGTCGCGCAGCGGCGCCGGTGGGACCACCAATCACCCACTTTGAATCGTTCAGCACACGCAGGATGTGTTCGCGCTCGACGGACTCGAGCGTAGTCGAGCCGTTCGTATGGTTTGAACTCCTGGTTGACTGCTTCAACTCTCCGAGCGGAATCTCCAAACTCGGCCCGCGCGATAAAATCACTCCACGCTCCACCAGATTTTGCAGCTCGCGAATGTTGCCCGGCCAATGATAGTTAACCAGCGCCGCCATCGTGTCCTTCGGCACACTCTCGATCCGGCGCTTCATCTGCTGCGCAAACTTGTTCGCAAAGAAATGGACCAGCAGCGGAATGTCTTCCGGCCGCTCGCGTAACGGCGGCACATTGATCGGAAAAACATTCAACCGGTAATACAAATCACTCCGAAACTTCTTCTCTTCAACAAGCTGCTCGAGATTCGCATTAGTCGCCGCAACCACACGAACATCCACTCGCAACGTGCGTGAGCTGCCGAGTCGCTCAAACTCCTGCTCCTGTAACACCCGCAACAGCTTCGACTGCAGCTCAGGCGGAATATCCTCGACTTCATCAAGAAAAATCGTGCCCTGATGAGCCAGCTCAAAGCGTCCGATGCGTCGATCGATCGCTCCGGTAAACGCACCTTTCTCATGTCCGAACAATTCGCTTTCGAGAAGTCCGGTGGGAATCGCCGCGCAGTTCACTTTGACGAGCGTTCTTTCGTGACGATCGCTTAGATTGTGAATCGCGCGCGCGATCAGTTCCTTGCCGGTACCCGTTTCGCCATAGATCAGAACAGTTGAGTCAGTAGACGCGACAGTCTCGACATTCTGCAACACACGCTTCAACACCGAGCTCGATCCGATGATCTCCTCGAAGTTGTACTCGGTGCGGATCTCTTCCTCGAGATAAAGCTTCTCCTTCTCGAGCTTGTTCTTCAGCGTTTCGATCTCGTTGTACGCCAGCGCATTCTCGACCGCAATCGCCACCTGTTTCGCGACCTGCTCGAAAAGCTCCGCATCTTCTGTTGAAAACGCATGTTCTCGCCTGGCCTTGATTGCGAGCACGCCGAGCGCGCGATCGCGAAAGATCAAAGGCGCAGCACAGCCCGACGCGAAATCGGAACAAGCAAGACGCGGATCTTCACTCCGGCGATAATCAATGACGACAGTTTTCCGCGTCGTGAACGCCTCACCAATCGGATTGCCTTCAAACGGAACAACTTTATCGGTAACGCATTTCCCGTCGTGTTCGGGGAAATCAAACGCCGCGACACGCAATTCGTTTTTCATCTCATCGTAAAGCGTCAGCGCAGCCGCTTCGTGCGGCATGACCGGACTCATCGCAGACGAGATCGCCGAGAGCAACTCGCGCAGATTCAAATTCGAGACGAGCGTGTTATTGACCTGCAGGAGCAACCGCGAGCGATCGCGTTCGCGCGCGATCTGCTCTCGCTGGAATTGTGCTTCGACGGCGACGGCAATCTGCCCGGCGACGAGCTGCGCGAAATCGATATCGAAGTCGCGATAAGCGCCGACTTTCTCGCTCCAGAGGTTCAGCGCTCCGAGTTTTTGATGAACTGTGCTCAGCGGGATGCAGCAGACTGATTTGATTCCCTGCTCTCTGATGATCTGCGCGGCGGGAAAGCGGAAATCGTGATCCAGATCGTCGATGATGAGTGGTGTTTGAGTTTTCCAGACGTAACCGTTGATCGAATCGTCGACTGAAACTTCCGTCGACTCTTTACCCACCCACTGAGCCTGGGCGCAGCCCTCCATGATGTACGAGCGCATGCAATTCCGGTGGACTTCGTGCAGCATCACCGCCATATCGCGAAACGGGAAAAGGTTCTGGAGACGACACGCGAGGTCGTGGAACAACTCTGACAAATCATGGTGCGAAGTGATGGCCTTCGAAAGTTCTAACAGGGTGAGGAATTTCTGTGTTTGCTGATCGTCGGCCATGACCTGAACAGCGGGAGAATTCATGACTTGATTGTGCACCACGGGATTTCTCTGTGCAACCTCTGTGTTCTCTGTGTCTCTGTGGTTAAGAATTCGTCCAGGGAAAACACCACAGAGACACAGAGAACACAGAGGTTGCACAGAGAATAAATTCGCGGCTAGAGAGTTGCATGTGCCGCGATCACCATCGTGATTAGGATTACGGCTCAAGAAGAATCATCAACGACGCGGCTTTTCCTCGAAGGCAAGCTTGCCGGGCGTTCTGTCGACGAATTGGACAAATGCTGGCAAACGTGTCCGTCCGGCGAAGTCCCGGTGCTGGTGGATTTGACGAATGTCAGTTTCGTCGATGACCACGGCAAAGAGCTGCTCGCGCGGATGCATAACAGGGGAATCAAACTGTTTTCGACGAGCCTGATGACGAAGTGTCTGATCGAAGAAATTGAAAACAGCCGGGGCTGAAGTGGCGACCACATATCGTCACCTGACCAGTTGTTGTCACCTCACCGTCACCAAAACAAGCAAACATCTTGAGAAAACAACTGGCAAAGCTATTGCAATGTCATGGTCCAACACACGCGTCCAGTAGTTCAGGAGGAAAACAGGTGAGCCGTTTAAAAGGACTTCAGTCAGTTCTGGCAAAACACAAAATACTTACGTTTGCTTTGTCGATCATCGCGATCTTCGTCGTGGCGGCGCTTTTGGGTTTCGCGCGCTCGAGCAAGCCTGTCGCGGCAGCGCCTCGACCGCTCGAAGTCGAAGTCGTTCCAGTCGAGCAAACCAACGTGCCGATTTACAAAGAATGGATTGGCACGACCGACGGAATGGTCAACGCGGAAATAAAAGCGCAGGTACCCGGCTACCTGCTGCGACAGGACTTCAAAGAGGGCTCGTTCGTTAAGAAAGGTCAACTGCTGTTTGAGATTGACCCGCGGCCGTTTCAGGCGGCAGTAGATCAGGCTAACGGGCAGGTGGCCCAATTCCAGGGACAGCTCGAGCAGGCAACTTCCCAAGTCGCGCAGGCGGAAGCGCAACTTTCACAAGCCAATAGCCAGTTGTCGCAAGCGCAAGCGCAGTTGGCCCAGGCGGAGGCCAACCAGGTCAAGACGCAGCTCGATGTTGACAAGTATCGGCCGCTCGCAGAGCAGAAAGCCGTCACGCAGCAGGAATACGACAACGCAACGCAGGCGAATGTCGTGTCGAAAGCGCAGGTTGAAGCAGCAAAAGCCGGCGTCGAGGCAGCACGCGCGCAGCTTGCTCATGCGAAGGCGCAAGTGGTCACGGCGAAGGCCGGCATCTCGACTGCGAAGGGCCAGCTTGAAAACGCGAAAGCCACGGTTAACACAGCCGTACTCAATCTCGGTTTTACAAGAATCACAGCGCCGATCGATGGCATTGCCGGCATTGCCACCGCGCAGGTCGGAAACCTGGTTAACACGACGAGTGGTCCGTTGACGACTGTATCGACCGTCAATCCGATCAAGGTTTATTTCACGTTAAGCGAACAGGAATATCTGGGTTACTCAAGGCAAAGCGGGCAGTTGGACCAGCTCGAGCTCGAGCTGATACTCGCTGACGGGACGACGTATCCGGAGAAGGGCAAGTTTTATTTCGCGGATCGGGAAGTGGATCCGAAGACGGGCGCGATCCGCATGGCGGGCGTGTTTCCGAATGAAGGAAATCTGCTGCGGCCGGGCCAGTACGGGCGCGTGCGTGCGATCACGAGTGTGAAAGAGGAAGCGCTGCTCGTTCCGCAAAGAGCCGTGACCGAGCTACAGGGGATTTATCAGGTGGCAGTGGTTGAGCCGAACAATCAGATCAACATTCGTGCGGTGAAGCTTGGGGAGAAGAGCGGCGCGATGTGGGTGGTCGAAGACGGCCTCAAGCCCGGTGAATCAATCGTCGCCGAAGGAACACTGAAAGTCAGACCGGGAATGACCGTATCGCCAAAACCGTACGTCAAGAGCAACGGGCAGTAAGGCTTCTCGACAAAGAACAAGTCAGGAAGAGGGGCTTGCCCCCGCTCTTCCAACCCAAGCAACGGCGGGGGCAAGCCCCTCTTCCTGACTTGTTCTTTGCACAGACTGACTTGTTCCTTGCGCAGAGAAGAAGTGAGCAAATAAATGATCTCGAATTTCTTTATCAAACGACCGATCGTCGCGATTGTGATCGCGATTCTGACCGTGATCACGGGGCTGATCGCGATGTCGGGGCTGCCGCTGGCGCTCTTTCCCGAGATCCTGCCGCCGCAGATCATCGTCTCGACCAACTACACCGGCGCGGACGCCGTCACCATCGAGCAATCCGTCTCGACACCAATCGAGCAACAGATGAACGGCGTCGACAACATGCTCTACATGCAGTCGATCAACGCGAATGACGGCAGCCAGCAGTTGATGGTCACGTTCCGCGTCGATACTGACGTCAACATCGATCAGGTCAACGTCCAGAATCGACTGGCCCAGGCCCAGCCCAATCTCCCGACCGACGTAAATCAATTCGGCCTAACCACCCGTAAATCGACAGGCCTGCCGATGCTCGTCTTTTCGCTCTACTCGCCAAACCAAACCTACGATTCGCTCTTCCTGGCGAACTACGCAAACATCAACATCAACGATGTGCTCTATCGCGTGCCCGGTGTCGGCGAAGTCAG
>Ga0105247_10003481_pt1 | contig 10253 bp, 11 predicted proteins | sample KBSS24metaG_FD_81519 | JGI IMG/M metagenome (GOLD analysis project Ga0105247, IMG submission 81519) | Switchgrass rhizosphere microbial communities from Kellogg Biological Station, Michigan, USA - KBS S2-4 metaG | ecosystem: Host-associated > Plants > Roots > Rhizosphere > Soil | place...
CGCTGCAGTTTGGTATGACGAGGCAGGAAATCGACAGCGCCGCTTTCTCGGCACGCCGGATCGGACGCTCGCCGAGACGCGCCACCTAGCTCTCGCCGCACAACTTGGCGCAGCTGTCCCCGTAGGGCCCCTAACGGTCGCGAAGATCTTCGCCGCATACATCACAGATCGAACGGACGAGGGCAAGTCGGTCGAGCGCATCGAATATGCGTGGAAGCGGCTCGGCCCTCACTTCGGGCACTTCCGGCCAGCCGACATCACCAAGGTGCCGCGTCAGCGCTGGCACGACATGGACCGAGCTTGGTTTTCTACGCAATGCAATATCGTTCGATGGCTTGGGAAAGAGGCGCGATGGACGGTTACTGCGACACAATCGGACGTCGGCAATCTGGCGATGGGGGAAGAGTTGCATCTTCAGATCCGCGCCAAAACCTGACCCCGTCGGGCTCGGCACGCTGCTGAAGGAGAAGGCGCGCTAAGCGCCGATCACGTCGAACTTGACGTCGACATTGTTACGCGTGGCGTGAGAGTAGGGGCAGATCTTTTCGTGCGCCTCCTTGACCAGGTTCGCGAGCTCCGCCTGCTTCAAGCTCTTGTCCTCGACACGCATCTTCACCGCAAGAGCGAAGCCGCCGTCGTCGCGCGGACCGATCGAGACAGCGCAGGTGACTTGAGCGTTGGCCCCGTCTTGTTTGTGCTGCTTGGCAACGAAGTCAATCGCGCCACCGAAACAAGCGGCATAACCTGCGGCGAAAAGATGCTCTGGAGTCGCGGTTCCCGGCCTGCCCGGACCGCCCATCTCCTTTGGGACCGACAGGTCGAATGAAACGATGCCGTCGCTTGACTTGGTGTGGCCGTTGCGGCCGCCAACGGCAGTTGCCGTCGCGGTATAGAGGGGCTTGATCGTATCCATGGGGTTCCTCACTTGGTTCGCGCTCTCGATTGAACCAGCCCACTAGCTCATATGCCAGCCACGGCTTACGCAAATCGACTGGCCGGTAAGGTGCGTTTAGCTTTGCCGATAATGATAATCGCAACAAAAGATCGGGCGCAATTACACTCGCAGCGGGGCTGCCGAGCGCCTCAAATCTCTCTCCATGGCGCTTTCCATTGATACGTAATCATGGAGTCTCGGGTTCCCGACGGGCTTCGCAGCGCACTGGTGACGTCCGCTTCACCCCTCAGAGCAGACATGCTTAGCGTCGGAATTGATCTCGGCTAAGTGCCAATAGCAGACATCGCATCCACGCCAAGGGAGGCTTTCGCCTAACGGATGTTAGACTATTTTCGCGGGAGCGACGCCGGATCACTTTTGAGGAGTCAGGCGTAGCGCCGAGGGCGGCGCTCGAGCCGTCCCAAAGAGATCAAACTCGCCGAGGAACGGTGCCGCTTTGAAGCGCGTTGATGTCGCAACCTAGTGAAAAAGGAGGCGATTTCGACGTGAAATCTGAGAAAGATCGTCCATTGGACGAACCGACTTTTAAAGCCTGTCAACAGGCCTTGAAGTGGGCATTGGCAGTGGCCCGGCAATGGTACCGCGAAACGGATCCGCATTTAAAGGCTGAACTCGCGTTGCTGATAATTCGGGATGCGACCACCGGTGAAGTGAACCCCGCGAAGCTTCAAAAGCGAGCCTTGGAAAGTTACTTCCTGCGAAGGGAGAATAAGCAACCACACTGAGATTCCCCAAGGATCAAGACGCTTCGACCAATGTCCCCCTGGCGAAATTGTTTTCCGCGCGTCTGCTCAGGGTGAGAACGGAGATCGCGCCTTTGCCTTTGACGTTTAGTTCTCCGAGCGACTCGCCATCGAAGGCTGAGGCCACTTGCTCGAAGATCTCCCTGGTCACAGTCACAGTTCCGGGGGTGCTAAGGCCGACCAAACGGGCTGCGACATTGACGGTGTCGCCCCAGATATCGAACTGGTAGCGCTCCTGGCCCACAACGCCGGCCACAACCGGCCCGGCATGAACGCCCACTCTCACTTCCCAGCTCAGCTGGGCATCGACTAAGGTCGAAAGCATTTCCAGCCCACAGCGGACCGCGGAGCCTATGGGGTCATTGACCTTGTGGAGCAGGCCGGCAACCGCCATGAAGCCGTCGCCGATAGTCTTGATCTTGTCGAGCCCATGCTTTGCAGTAATGCGCTCGAAAATGACGAAGAGTGCATCGAGCCGCGACACCACGTCTTCAGGTTCGTGCTTGTCGCAATAGGCGGTGAAGTTGGTCACATCGCAGAACAATACCGCGACATTTTCGTAGCGCCGCGGTATCACGCTGCCGATGCTCTTGATCTCGTCGGCGACCATTTTCGGGAGCAACGCGTGTAGCAGCAGGTCGGCTTGCTTGCGCGCATCCTGTGCTTCGATGACCGCTTCCTGCAATGCAAGCTGGGTTCTCACCCTGGCGAGCACGATGGCGGCTGAGAAGGGCTTGTGAATGTAGTCGACCCCGCCGACATCAAAGCCTTTCTCCTCATCCATTTCGTCGGTTTTGGCTGTGAGAAAGATGATGGGAATCTCGCGCGTCGCGGGAATGTCCTTGAGTCTCCGGCAGACCTCATAGCCATCCATTCCGGGCATCGTCACATCAAGCAGGATGAGATCAGGCTTCTCCGCGCTGTTGGCGATGGCCAGAGCTTTCTCGCCATTGGTGGCCACCTTGGTCCGGAAAGAATCCTTCAGCACCCCAGAGACAACGGCCACGTTAGTCGGCGTGTCGTCGACAATCAAAACGAGCTTCTTGTCCGGGCTCGACATCATTCGCCTCGAGGTTCTCTATCAGACAGGAAACGACATGCGGATCGCCTTCACCACAGCAACGAGAGAATGCGAAAGGGACATGAGTGCCTCGTCGACATTCTGACCTGTCGTTATGGCGATTTCGACGTCCGCGGCATGTTTTGCCAGCGCGGTGACGCCTAGTGTGCTTGCGGCACCCTTCAACGAGTGGGCTTCACGCCCTGCTTTAGACGCATCACCGACCGAGAGAGCAACTCGAATGGCCTCAACCGTCCCCACTTGCTTCTCGGCAAATTTGCGCAACAGGGACTCATAACGCTCGCGCTTTCCCCCGGTATTCTTGAGCCCGAGTGAGGTGTCAATTCCGGCAATATTGAGCGCGGCGCTATCGGGGCCCAAGTGGTGACTCCAACTTAACGTCGACATTGCGGCGTCCAGTCCATCGCAGCAGGACGCTAAAGAGCTCGTCCGGATCGATCGGTTTGCCGATGTGATCATTCATGCCCGCGTTGAGGCACTTTTCGCGATCGGCGGCCATGGCATTGGCGGTCATCGCGATAATGGGCAAGTCTTGTAATCGTGGGTCCGACCTAATGGCGCGGGTAGCCTCTATGCCGTCCATCACAGGCATCTGCATGTCCATCAGCACGGCGTCGTAATCGCCTTTCTGTGCCATCCTCACTGCAATCTCGCCGTTCTCTGCTAAATCGACTTGGACTGCGGCATCTTCCAAGAGGCCGATCGCGACTTCCTGATTGATCTCATTATCTTCAACCAGAAGAACGCGCGTCCCGCTTGTGCGAGCGATTTCGAAAGAAGGAGTAGCCTGAATATGACCTGCCGCCTCTCCGTGGACGTGCAGGATTGCAACGATCGTGTCGAAGAGCGTTGATGACGTGACAGGCTTGACGAGTACGTTCTCTAGCCCATTTTCCTCAGCCTGCTTCAACACGTCCTCGCGCCCATAGGCCGTCACCATCACGAGACGAGGTGGAGCAGAGAGAGCGGACAGAGCAAGAATGCGCTTACTGGTTTCGATGCCATCGAGGCTAGGCATTTGCCAGTCAACAAAGATTATCTCGTAAGGCTCGCTACGTTCGGCGCTCTGGCGAACCATCTCGATGGCTTCCTCCCCGGAGGCTGCCTCGTCCGCGACGAAGGTCATGTTCCGTAGCATATTCGACAACACCGTGCGAGCGGACGAGTTGTCGTCGACGATCAGGACACGTCTGCCGCAAAGATCGGATCGGAGCAAATTTGGTCGGGTTGCCACGACTCCTTTGCCAAGGCGAGCGGTAAACCAAAAGGTGCTACCCTTGCCCAACTCGCTTGTGACTCCAACGTCTCCACCCATCAGTTCGGCCAGACGCTTGGAGATCGCTAGCCCAAGCCCCGTACCACCGTACTTACGAGTTGTAGACGTATCGGCCTGCTCAAACGCTTGGAAAAGACGCCCAATCTGCGCCGCGGTCATGCCGATTCCCGTATCGCGGACTGAAAATTCGAGGAGATGGCTATCCCCACCGTCCTCCACGACTCGAGCCCTGATGATGACTTCGCCTGCCTCAGTGAACTTGACCGCGTTGTTGCAGAAGTTAATCAGAATTTGCCCAAGCCGGAGCGGGTCGCCTCGGAGACGAGTTGAGGCGACCGATGGATCTATATCGAATATCAGTTCCAATCCTTTGTCCGACGCCTTCTCGGAGATTAGATTGCTGACATTCTCAAGCACCTTGTCGAGATCAAAGTCGATGCTCTCGACTGCCAACTTGCCGGCCTCGATTTTCGAGAAATCGAGAATTTCGTTGATGATGCCGAGCAGGTGCTGCCCTGAGCTTCTTATCTTGACCAGATAGTCCCGCTGGCGCGGCGATGGATCAGTCTTAAGCGCAAGATGAGAAAGCCCTAGGACGGCGTTCATCGGCGTCCGGATTTCGTGACTCATATTTGCCAGAAATGCACTCTTCGCTTCATTCGCCTTCTCGAGTTCTGCCTGGGCCGCCTGGATAGCCTGCTCCGCAGCCTTACGGGTGTCGATATCACTCCAGGAGCCGACAACTTCGAGAGGGCTACCCCCACTGTCCCGAGTCAGATGTTGCTCATCGCTGACCCAGCAATACGAACCGTCGCTCTTGCGGAAACGGTATTCGGCCAAATGCTGTCCCGTCTGAAACAGCTGCGCCTGTTCAGCCTCGACTCTCGCGAGGTCTTCAGGATGGACGCATCCCCGCCAGAAATCCGCATTCTTCAAGTACTCCTCCGGCCGGTATCCCAACATCGCCTCAAGGCTGTCGCTCACGAAAGTTGGTGCGAAATCTCCCCATGCCCGGAAGCTGTAGACGACCACTGGAGCGGCGCCGAGTAACAAAGACAGCCTAGCGCGCGCTCCCTCCTCGGCTTCCTTAGCCGCTTGCAGGGCTTGATTGTTTGTGTGCAACGCCTCGACCAGCTCCTCGACGCTTTGGTCGGCAATTGCGGCCTGGCACCAAGAGATTGCAGCATCGGACAGGGCAATTGGCTCAATTCGGCAGAAGGCACGCCAGACCTCCCGCTCGCCTTCGATCAGGGGCTCAACCCGATCGAAGCCTCTATGCAAAGAGGCGTCTGTTCCCCGATGGACCGCCGCGAAATCGAAGCAAAGTTCTTGTGTCGAGGCCCCGTCATTCAGCCCAACAAGCAACTCAAGAGCGGTGCCCCGGATCACGTCCTTTGCATGGTCGGAGGCCGCTGCTGCAAGCCGGGTCGCTTTGCAGGAACTGACGCCGAGGCGCTGAGCGACGGCCAGCAGTTTGCGGCGCATGGCAAGAACACCTGCCTGGCCGCTTAGCGACAGTGTGCCGAGGGTCACCATTTGCATCGCATCACCGCGCAAGAAGCATCATCCAATCCCTTGCCGAAACGACTGACCACGTTGAAGGCAATCGTCGGGGCCGGATCAAGCCCTAGGCTGGGATAGTCATCCGGCCTAAAGCGCCCAGCTACTCCATCAGAGAACAAGATCACAACATCGCTCGGCCGCATCGCGAACGCAGCGGGTCGTGGTGTTCGTACCCGCTGGCCAAGCACGCCTTCTCCGAACTCGAAGGTCCTCGTCACCACACCGAACAGGCGGCATCGCACATTGCCTACTCCGGCGACCCATCCCTTGAGCGTCTGGGTATCTAGCCACGCCACCGCTGCTGCGGCGCCTCTCGTGCCGCGAGCGCTTTCATGTAGGACAGAAAGCGCGCCCTCGGGTGCTGGAGGCACTGCGTCCGCTAACCACCCGGCCAGGGCGGCGACGAGCTGGACGCCGACTATATGCGCCTCAGGGCCGTGACCGAGCGCGTCGATCACCCCGGCAAATACACCCTCGCTCCGCGGCTGCACAAAGACGGCGTCTCCGGACAACGTCTCACCGTCGCAAGGTCGCACATAAGTGCCCGACTCGATTCTACTTTCCAAGCGGCCCCACCCATTTGCTGGCAGTCACGATGGCCCCCAACCCTGGTTGGGATTCGATCTCGAGTGAGTCCATGATCCGCGCCGTGCCCGGCAAACCCAAACCAAGCGTGCCGCCGGTAGAATAATGGTCCTGAAGCGCCGCATCGATGTCCAAAAAGCCTGGGCCTGAATCGACCGCTTTGATCTCGACGCCGGCGCGGCCAGTCGAATCTTGAAACCAGGTCACCAGCAAGTGACCCCGGCCGCCGCCGTATTTGAGGATGTTGCGTCCGAGTTCTGAGGCGACGGTCGCGATCATAACCAGCTCCGCCGTCCCAAATGACGCTGCCAGACGCTTGTCGAACTGAATATTCATTACGGCCGCGTGAAGATCGGCTTCAGCCTGAATGTCAAAACGGCCGAGCGTCGTCCGGCTCGTATTCGGGTTCGAGCTCGGAGTCTGGTTGAGTTTCGGGTTCGGGTTCGGGTTCGTCACGGCTAGGATTGAGCTCCAGCAATGCAAGTTCCAGATCGAGCGACGTTCTAAGCGATCCTGCCGAGATGCCGGCCGAGGCAAGATAGGCAACAATGCCAGGTCTCAGTCCCGCAATTACGCAGCGCAGACCAAGCCATTGCATGGTGAGGACGACCTTCTGCAACTCCCTGAACTCGTCGAGGTCGATCACTTCGCATCCCGAAACCTCGAACACCACGCTGTCGGCACCGTGCCGCGTCTGCATCTCCGCAAGCACATTGGAAGCGGCTGAAAGCGCAGCCGCGTCCGCCGCACCTTCCAAGGTGACGACGAGGGTTTGACCAATCCGACTGATTACATGACGCCCTTCCGCCACGCGGCTCTCCACGCTCCCTTAAGGGCGCCGATGTATTGCTTCAGAATGCGGTCTGGTAGTTGCCCTGCCATCGCGCACTGTGGGCTCAATGGTAGCAAGGGCGAGCTGAAGGGCATCGCGAAGCGTGGCTGTCGTTCGCACCTCCCCGACGTTTGCGCCCAACTCGACAAGGGTTCGTGCCACGCTCGGCGAGATCCCGGATATGATGCAATCGCACCCCATGAGCCGGGTCGCTTGCGTAACCCGAATAAAGTTATTGGCCACAGCGGTGTCGACGGTAACCACTCCGCTGATATCCATAACGAAGACTCGCGCGCGACTCTCAGCAATCCGCGACAGCGTCTTCTCCATGATGTCTTGAGTACGTTGCGAATCCACGACGCCAACGAGAGGCAGCAAGAGAACCCCCTCCCAGATCGAGGTCACCGGCGTGGACATTGCTAGCATCGCCTTGCCGCTTTCAACCACGCGTCTTTTGGCGAATTGGGCGATCTGATCGCTCGTTACATAAGTATCGAGCATCAATAGCTTCGTGAACGCACGTGTCGCGGGCTGGATCTTATTCTTGGCAAGCCCACAATCCTGTAGCTCCTCCATGAAGAGAAGTTGGAAGCGAAGCATGGCCGCAAAATAGATGAGATTCGGCATGTCACGTTGGGCATGAATTTCCCCGATATGCACGCGATAATCGATATAGCGTTGATCGACGATGCCGCTGAAAAAATCCGCCCAATATACTTTTTGGAGCCTCTTGACCCGTTCCACTGTGTCCTCACTATTGAAGAACACTTTGAACTCAGGCTGCTCTCTGAGCCACTCGTAGAATCGGTCAACAACACCGCCGATTTTGTCGCCGAGTTGCTGCCCACATTCCTTCAGCAAGCTCAAGTCATCGGCCTCAACATCGAATTTTTTGAGCAGCGATTGAACGGCAAGTGATTGAGACATGTGGATCCCCTGGATCGTGCGCAATACCGCACTGCACGGGTGAAATTACTCCTGGCGGCCCTAACCGCTTGATGACCGAAGCACGAATTCGTCCGCAAATTAAGGCAGAGCTGTCCTCTGAGTACCGTCCGACCATGACTTCAAATGCGAAGCCTCATATCTATCGCAACATCGATCAGTCAATCTTGATTCCGATCAAGGCAAGCGAGTCACTGGCTAAACGCTCAGAAGCAGACGTGTCGCCCAAGTGCTCCTAATTTCCGCTTAGGCTCAAAGGCCGACATCGACCTGGCTTATGAACGGACGCCGCGACGGGGTGGTTCACTTGCACCGGCCGACCCCTGCGTCACTCGCAGCTAAGCCGTTGAAGAAAATGGTGGGCGCGACTGGGATCGAACCAGTGACCCCTGCGATGTCAACGCAGTGCTCATACCGCTGAGCTACGCGCCCTGCTCCAGTGAGGAACGGAGGAGCTTCTATATCGGGTGGGATGCCCTCAAGGCAACCCGCGCCGGCGGAAAGATCAGGCTGCCAGCATCCTCTCCACCTGATCGACCAGGTCGCGCAGGTGAAAGGGTTTCGACAGGATCTTGGCATCCTTCGGCGCGTGGCTATCGGGATTGAGCGCCACCGCGGCGAAGCCGGTGATGAACATGATCTTGAGATCGGGATCGAGCTCGCTCGCCTTGCGCGCCAGCTCGATGCCGTCCATCTCCGGCATCACGATATCGGTGAGAAGCAGCGTGAAGGGCTCTTCCTTCAGCCGCTCATAGGCCTCGAGACCATTCCCGAACGAGACGACGTCGTAGCCGGCCTTCTCCAGCGCCTTCACCAGGAAGCGGCGCATATCCTCGTCGTCTTCGGCAAGCAGAATACGCTGAACGCTGCGCGCCCGCGGGTCATTCGCCTCCATCCCTCGTCCCCCTACTCTCGCCTTTCGGCGTACACAAACTTGGTAAAAGACTTGGTAATTTCAGGCTTGCCCGGGCGTTAGGCCGCATTGGCCGTTGCCCCCTGCAACCCCAAATCATCGCGTCTAATTCGTCTGCGCACAAGGAAGAACACGCCTAGACAGGTTCAACTCTCATTGGCAGAGTTTACAGGCGATTCCGTGCCGGCACGGCGTCGGATTGGGCCTGGGTGGCAGCTTAAGGGATTTCCATGAGCCGAAGCGAGGCTGAAGCGATCGAAACCGAGCTGGCGCCGCCCTTTAGCGTGGCCCGGCCTGAAGTACTGAAAGTGCCGCTGGTTTTCAACTCGCCTCATAGCGGCCGCGTCTATCCGAAGGCCTTCCTAGCCGCTTCCAGGCTCGATTCGCTCGCGCTCCGGCGCTCGGAGGACGCTTATGTCGAGGAGCTGTTCAGCTTCGTGACGGGGCTTGGCGCGCCGCTGCTTTATGCGCATTTCCCGCGGGCTTATCTCGACGTCAACCGCGAGCCCTACGAGCTTGATCCGGTTCTGTTCCGTGATGGGCTGCCGCATTACGCCAACACGCAGTCGGTGCGGGTGATCGGCGGGCTTGGCACCATCGCCCGGATCGTGTCCGAGTCCGATGAGATATATCGCGAGCCGCTTACGGTCGGCGCCGCGCTCGAGCGTATCAACCGCCTCTACACCCCCTATCATGAGACGCTTACCGAATTGCTTGCCGACGCGCAGCGGGAATTCGGCGTTGCGGTACTCATCGACTGCCATTCGATGCCGTCGAACCCAATTGCCGACCAGGGTGCCGCACGCCCGGACTTCGTGCTTGGCGACCGGTTCGGCACCTCGTGCAGCGGCGAGCTTACGCGCCTGGTTGCGAGCCAGCTCAAGGCACAGGGCTACGCGGCGGCACTCAATAAGCCTTATGCCGGCGGCTACATCACCGAGCATTACGGGCGACCGCATAAGTCGCAGCACGTGTTGCAGATCGAGATCAACCGCGCGCTCTATATGGATGAGACGAGCTTCGACAAATCGGCGGGATTCGATCGGCTGCGCGTCGATCTCGAAGCCATGGTCCAGGCCGTTGCCCCGGGCATCCTCGGGCTCGCGATCCCTCGCGCGGCAGCCGAATAACCGACACCCACAGCCAGGCAGCGCATAAAAAAAGGGCCGCTCGATTGAACGAACGGCCCAAGTCTAGGGAGGAAACGCCCAAGGAGGGCAGCGGTATGGCCTGGAGAGCCATGCCGCATTGCAACAATATGTCATTGCGCCGCACAAAAAGCAAGGTTGCAATGAGTCTCGCGCGGCATTTCCGAAACACTGGTGCATATCTGTCACGAGGTTTTTTGCCAGTCCTTACG
>Ga0105247_10003486_pt1 | contig 10236 bp, 8 predicted proteins | sample KBSS24metaG_FD_81519 | JGI IMG/M metagenome (GOLD analysis project Ga0105247, IMG submission 81519) | Switchgrass rhizosphere microbial communities from Kellogg Biological Station, Michigan, USA - KBS S2-4 metaG | ecosystem: Host-associated > Plants > Roots > Rhizosphere > Soil | place...
ACGGCGTGCGCTACCACCACATCCTCGATCCGAGGACCGGTCAACCCGCCCGCCTGTGCCGCAGCGTGACCATCGCCGCCGACAGCCCTGTCCTCGCCGACGCGATCGCCAAAGGTGTGTTCATCCTGGGGCCGGAGAAAGGGATGGCGCTGGTCGAGAGACTTCCGAATCTCGAAGCGGTGATCGTGACGGCGAAGAACGAGGTGCTCGTTTCCTCTGGCCTGAAGGATCGCTTCGCGCTGATCACCAAGCCAACAGACGCACCGTAGCACTCAAGGGTGTTCAAGAGTTAGCTGGAGGCGGGTCCTGTCCGCGAACAGCCCACTCGAGCCACCCCACCGCGCAAGTCCGCGCGGGCGGGGACCCCGGGGTGCTCGGCGAAACGCCGTTCCGTCCATGAGCTAAATCGCCTGCGCGCCCGAGCGGGCGCCCGTTCCCGGCCACCCGCGAGCCAGCCACGTTAAGGCTTGAAAGAAAAATGGCTCGCCCTCCGGTGTCAACAACGATGATCACCGAATGCACCATCCGGTTAGCAACCGGCTGGCTTGAAACGCATTCGGCTCGTCTGGAAATGCGATCTTCTACTTCAAAGTCATCACAAAGCTATGCATTCCGGACAGAACTTCGGCTTCGCGGTTCAGGAACAGGTAATGACCCGCGCCCGGTAGCTCGACGATGCGAACACTCGGCAAACCGCGCTTGAGGGTCGCGATCCGTTGGTCAAACCGCCTTCGCTCGACACCCGTGTAGGCGATGATGGCTGCGCGTTCGTCGTCGTCCACAGGCTGATATTCGCGATCGTCCACGATTACGGTCGACGACCGAGGATCGGCGGGCGGCCTGGGATAGTTGATGAACGCGAGCACCGGCACCCGGATATTGGAGTAGTCGCGCTTGATTTGACCCCTACCGATCGCGTCGTTGATGTCGCGGCTTGAGCCTATGTACTGACCCAAGCGGCCATCCGGCAGTACGGCAAACGCCTGCCGCACTTCGGATTCCGGGAATACTCCTAGGTTGGCGCGTCCCCGGCTGGCCTGGAATGCCCCAACCGACGAGCGGTCCATCGCAAGTGGCTGTCGCAATGCGTCGGGGAGCTTTTTCTCCGCGGCGACGAACTCTGGGTCCCTCATTGAAGGGTCCCCAGCAGGGTCAGTGGTCGCGTCCAGGTAGATGAGCCCGGAGATCCGTTCAGAGTGTTGCCGACCGATCGTTGTCAGCTCGCCGCCCGCCATCGAGTGACCGGCCAGCACGGGATGATCAAGATGCAGGGCATCGAGCACCTTCAGCGCGTCATCGGCCAGCCGCTGATCATCGTATCCAGTCGGCGGATGGCTCGAACTGCCGAAACCGCGTCGAGTGATACCGTAGACGTGGCAGCAGTCGGTCAGCTTGGGTGCGAAGTCATCGAAGACGTGCGCGGTATTACCGGACCCAGCCAACAGAACCACTGCACGACCCGAGCCGCCCCAGTCGAGCACCTCAAGCTGCACATCTTGATCGACGGTGATGAACGCTACTTTGTGCTTCGACGGGTCCCGCCATTCACCAGGGTCTTGGGCGCTTGCGACGGAGGCCAACCACGTACGCATAACTATGACGCCAAGCGCCGCGGAAATGCGCTTGGTCAACGATGCGTGCCATCTCATTTCGGCCTCCACATCCGACTGACGGTGTCAACTCAGCGGACGAATCTTACCCTCAGGGAGCCGTCGAGTGCACCAAGACGCAAATCCTACGCGCGATAGCCCGAAATCCTGACAGTGGTGGGCGCGCCTGGGGATGCATTTTCGAGTTCACCCGCATAGACACTACGCTAACTTCCTCCGCAAGAAGTCGATGACTGTCCGCGTCTTGTCCGCGAACCACTTCAGACTGGCGGGAGCTCTCAACAAGTCGAGAGGCGAGAGGCGGCTGTTTCTATTGGTGAGAATTGGGGAGGGTTGTTAGCCCTCCCCGGCTGAATAGACTGTTAACCGGAGGGTCCAGTTGGTGGGGATCAGCCACGACACGTCTCAGAGTAAATAGGAACGCCCAGGTCCCGCCATGCGCCTTCCTAGTTGAGCGTCGGTGACGGGACCGCCGTGTTGCCCTTGCGCTTGAACAGAATGAGCCAGTGCGGGCACTTCTTCTGGTCCATGTAGAGCCGCTCGCAGTCGTCGCAGCGGACGCACTCGCTCTTGACGATCAGCGGTCCGCGGATCGCGCCCCACTCGCACGTCTTCTCGCAAAGCTTGCAGCTGTTGCACTCGGACCAGCGCTTGATCCGGAAGACCGTCGTCACCTGCGAGACGATCCCGAGTGCCGCGCCGACGGGGCAGAGGAACCGGCAGTAGAGATTGCGGACGAACACGGTCGCGACGAGCAGCACCGCCAGACCCGCCCACATCGCGGTCGTGCCGAACAGGCCGAACATCCAGAACGGCTCGGCGTAGCGGATCGGTCCGGCGACGTCCTTGGTGATCAGGAAGTAAGCGAGGACGGCGGCGAGCACGCCGTACTTGATCTGATTCGCGTGCTTTTCGATCCGCACCGGGATCTCGATGCGCATCTTTCGTGGGATGATCGGATCCATCAGCTGTGTCAGCGCGCCGAACGCGCACACCCGGCCGCAATACACCCGCCCCCACAGCACCGTCGTCACGACGACGAACGTCATGAACAGGTACCAGGCGAGGCTGTATTTGAGCTCCGGCACGCTCAGGTCGGTCAGCCGAAACACGTCGCTGACCGAGACGAGGCTGCTTTTCGTAAATCCGAGATAGCCGACCGCGGCGACGAAGGTCACGTATTTCAGCGCGACGCTCTTGCGGAAGAAGCTGACGAGCGCCAGCGTCATGAACGCCGCGAGCAGCCCGAGGTCGAGCAGCTGCGGCTGGAGGATCTCGCGCCAGCCGTCGACCGCCGGGTCCACTACTTCGCGGCCTCTGGCAGCAGCTGTTTCGCGACCAGGCGCGCGCTGTCGCGGATCGCCCGTGCCGCGCTGCCGATGCTGATCGAGGCGCGCGACACGGCGTCGACGTCGCCGCCGACGCGGAACGGATCGCTGATCTTCTTTCCCCTGAACTGCATCGCGAACTTCGGCGGCTCCACCGAGAAGTACCCGTACGGCTCCGAGTTGTAGGTGACGACGACGCCGGTCAGCGTGCCGGTCATGTCCATGCCGACGAGGATGTGAATCGGGCCGTGGTAGCCGTGCTCCTGCGGCACGAGATCGGTCGTCCAGAACGCCACGCCCAGCGTCGGTGCCGCCGGCGTGGTCTTCGGATCGGCGCCGTACGCGGTGAAGTGAAGCGGCTCGCCGGTCAACGCCGAGAACGCAGCGGCATTGGGGAACAGACGCTTCAGCTCTGCCGCCGGATTGGGCGTCGTGTAGATGCGGTCGGCCGCGGCCGCAACGGCGACGACGCACGAAAGCGAGAGCGCGATCGCGGCAACCTTCTGAAACTGGCTCACAGGATCCCCTTCAGGCCAGCGATTATACTCGGCGAGTGAAGGGGGTTGCCGGTCTCCTCGTCGGTCTCGCCGCCGCGACGCTCGTCCTGATTGGCGACGCGCTGTTCGGCGCCGTCTCGCGCGACGGCCTCAACCCGTTCGATCTTGCCGAACTGCGCACCTACGACTGGCGGCTGACGCACACCGCCCGCCCCGACACCGCGCGCAAGGACATCGCGATCGTCGAGATCGACGAGCGGTCGCTGCGCAGCCTGCAGCCCAACGCCGGCCGCTGGCCCTGGCCGCGCGCCGTGCACTCGATGCTGGTCGACTATCTCGTCAGGGCGCCGGCGAAGATCATCGCCTACGACATCGTGTTTTCCGAGGCCGACACGCGCCGCGGCTTCGATTTCGGCGGATCGACGATGAGCGGCGCCGAGTCCGACAAGGCGCTGGCAGACTCCGTGAAAGCGGCGGGCACCGTCATCCTCGTCGCGGACGCGTCTTACGACGCCGAGATCGAAAACGCGACGCTGCCCGACGCCGGCTATCCGCTCGACGTGCCCGGCATCTACGAGATGCGCGGAGTTCTCCCGCCCTTCAGGCTGCTCGCGGACGCCGCCTCCGGCCTCGGGCACAACCGGTTCGTGCTCGATCCGGACGGCCCGATGCGTCATGCGATCCCGTTCGTGCGCGCGCATCACCGCACCGTGCCCTCGCTTGGAGTGGCCGCCGCCCTGCGCGCCACCGGCATCCGTGCGCAGGACGTGCGTCTGGACGGCACCCGCCTTCGCTTCGGCGATCGCGTGATGCCGCTCTCGGCGCGGCATGTGAAAGCGGACGATGGCGTCGTCCGTTTCCTGTGGGCCCCCATCAACTTTCGCGGCCCGGCGCTGCTCGACGATCTCAAGACCCGCACGTACCCGACTTACTCGTTCTTCGATCTGCTCTATTCGGAGGAGCAGCTCCTCGCCGGGAAGAAGCCCGACATCGATCCCGCGGCCTTTCGCGACAGGATCGTCTTTGTCGGCACCACGGCGAGCGGTCTCTCGGACGTCTTCGAAACGCCGTTCTCGAACGGCAAGATGCCCGGCGTCCAGATTCACGCCGCGCTGGCCGACGACATTCTCTCCAACCGGTTCATCCATGAAGCAGGACGGAACATGCGTGTCGCGACCGTCACCGCCGCGGCGATCGCCGCCGGGATTGCGGCGACGATGCTGCCGGCGTGGTGGGCTGCGGCTGCCACGGCGGTCCTGCTCGCGGGCGTGTCCTGGATCGCGACGCGGCTGTTCGGCGGTGGCTACTGGCTGAATCTGTCGCAGCCGGTGCTGGCCTCGTCGTTCGCGTTGTTCGGCGGCGTGGCCTACCAGTATTTCTTCGAGGGGCGCGAGAAGCGGAAGATGAAGAAGCTCTTCGGCCAGTACGTGTCGAAAGACGTGTACGAGCAGCTCGTGGCGAACCCGGCGCTGGCGCGCCTCGGCGGGCAGCGCCGCGAGATGACGGTGCTGTTCTCGGATATCCGCGGCTTCACCAGTGTCACCGAGCGCGGCGAGCCGCAAGCCATCGTCGGCATGCTGAACGAGTACTTCACGCGCATGGTGACGATCGTCTTCAGGCACGAGGGCACGCTCGACAAATTCGTCGGCGACATGGTGATGGCGCTGTTCGGCGCGCCGCTCGACGATCCGCGGCACGCCGACCACGCGGTCGAGGCGGCGCTCGACATGATTGCGGCGCTCGGCGAGCTCAACACGCAGTGGAAATCCGAAGGGCGCGCGGAGCTCGACATCGGCATCGGCATCAACACCGGGCCGATGATCGCCGGCAACATCGGCTCCGAGGCGATCATGAGCTACACCGTCATCGGCGACGCGGTGAACCTCGGATCGCGTCTCGAATCGCTCAATAAGGAGTACGGCACCCGGATTATCATCAGTGACGCGACACGCGAACGGTTGAGCCGTCCTTATCGGCTCCGGCCGCTCGGCGACGTCGTCGTCAAAGGCAAGACACAGCCTGTCGCGATTTACGAGCTGATCGGCCGGGAACAGAGATGACGGAGGAAACCGAGATCACACAGAGGAACAGAGGAACGGAGACGAAAACGGAGGCGGTTCGACGGTCGGGCCGCCCGAGGCGGCCCGAGTGACGCGGCTGGCGCGCATGGGACAAGAAGAGCGGGTCGTCTGTTGGGAGTGCTCGGGGGGACGATGGGATTCAGGCGCGCGCGTCGCTTCGCGACGCCCGTCGAACCGCGTTTCTCCGTTCGTCTCTGTTGCTCCGTTTCTCTGTGTGATCTCGGTGTCCTCTGTCTCCTCCGTTACCTGGTCATAGAGGCACACATATGAAGCAGTCGATGATCATCGTCGCAATGCTGGCGCTGGCTGTACCCGCGCAGGCGCAGCTCGGTGGCCTGTTGAACAAGGCACAACAGGTCAAGGACGCCAAGAGCAAGTTCGATGACCTCAACGTCACCGAAGAAGAAGAGCGGAAGATCGGCGACGAAGTCAGCGCCAAGATCCGCCAGCGGTTCGGCGTCGTGCAGAGCGCGCCCGTTCACAAGTACGTGACGCTGGTGGGCATGACGCTGGCGAAACAATCCGAACGTCCCTCGCTCAACTGGACCTTCATCGTCCTCGACACCGACGGCGTCAACGCGTTCGCGTCGCCCGGCGGCATCGTCCACATCACGCGCGGCGCGCTGGGGCTGATCAAGAGCGAAGCGGAGCTGGCCGGCGTGCTCGCGCACGAGATCGGCCACGTCGCGCACAAGCACACGGTCAACGCGATCAAGAAGAACAAGGCGGTGCAGCTCGGCACCAACGAAGCGCTCTCGGACCGCGGACCGTTTCTCGACAAGTTCGCCAACAAGGCGTACGAGATGGTGCTCGAGAACAAATTCGACCGCGGCGACGAGATGGACGCCGACAAGGTCTCGGTCACGCTGACCGAGAAGGCCGGTTATGCCCCCGGCACCCTGGCCGCCTTTCTCGCGAGGCTCGACGAGCGCAACAAGGATCAGCCCGCGCAAAACGGTCTGTTCGCATCGCACCCGGAGACGAAGGCGCGCATCGACGCGATCACGAAGCTGGCGGGGGCGAAGGCAGGCGCATCCGTCGACGCGCGCTACAAGGAGAACATCAAATACGAGCCGACGCCGATGACGGCGATTGCGACCGTCGAGGACGGCGCCGCCGGGCTCACCGGCTCGACCAAGAAGGACGCGGCGGCCAAGAAGGAAGAGCCGAAGAAGGAAGAGCCGAAGAAAGGCTTCGGTCTCGGCTCGCTGAAACCTTCGACCTCAGAGCGGCAGACGGCGCAGGTGTCCGCGTCGGGCGGATCGCGAGGGCTCGGCGCCGATCGCGCGGCCAAAGGCGGCAGCAACCCGGCGATCGTCAAGACGTCGGTCAGCGAGGCCGAGCTCACGGCATTCAAAAAGGGCATCGCGTAACACATGTAGGGCGGGTCTTTTCAGATCCGCCTCTCGCGCCGGGTCCAGAAGGACCCGGCCTACATTCGGATGCGCCTACCCTGCAGGGCTGCGCTACGACACGCGCGAGAAATCGGGCGCGCGCTTCTCGGCGAAGGCGGCGAAGGCTTCTCTCGCTTCCGCCGACTTCAGCTGCGCGGCGAAATGCGTGCCCTCGATCGCCATCCGCGCGGCGAGCGCTTCCGGATCCCGCATCAGCGATTTGGTCAGCCTCACGGCCGAGGCGGGACGGGCAGCGATGGCGTCGGCCGCGGCGCGGGCGCGCGCGCGCAGCCCGGCGCGCGGGCAGACCTCGTTCGCAATGCCCCACGCGACCGCTTTCGCGGCGTCGACCGCCTCCCCCAGGACGAACATCGAGAAGGCGCGCGCGTGGCCGATCCGCGCCGGCAGCGTCAGGCTGGATGCCGCCTCCGGGACGAGCGCCAGGTTCACGAACGGCGTGGTCAGCACCGCGTCTTCCGCGACGAAGACCAGATCGCAGTGCAGCAGCATGGTCGTGCCGATGCCGACCGCGCGGCCGTTGACCGCCGCCACGATCGGGGTGGACGCGCGCGCCAGCGCCGTCAGCAGGGGATTGCCGCCGGCGCGAGGCGCGTCCGTTGGCTCGCTGCGGTTGGCCGCCGCGAAATCGCCGAGATCGTTGCCCGCGGTGAAGACGTCGCCCTCCGCCTGGATCAGGATGCAGCGCACGTCGCTCCCGCCGGACGCAGCGTCGATCGCGTCGCCGAGCGCTTGATACATCGCTCGCGTCAACGCGTTCTTCTTTTCCGGCCGGTTGAGCGTCAACGTCAGCACGCCGTTGGCGACGTCGCTGCGCACATGGTCGGTCATCGTGTTCTCCCGTTCATAAGGCCGCCATCAGCCGCTGACGGATGATCGTCTCCGCCTCGGCCATGATGCGTTCGATCAGCTCGCGCACCGTGGGAACGTCGTGGATGAGCCCCGCGACCATCCCGCAGGACCACACGCCGGCGTCCATTTCGCCCTGCTGCATGATGCGCGGATAGACGCCCGCCACCTCTGCGGCGATGTCGGCGAACGCGAGCGCCGATCCCAGTGCCTTCTCCTTCTCGAGCAGGCGGTCGACGGCGGCGTTCCTGAGAACCCGCTCGGTGTTGCGAAGCGGCCGCATCACCAGCCGCGTGTCGAGCTCGCTCGCCGCCACCAGCGCCTCTTTGACGTGGTCGTGCACCGGCGCTTCCTTCGTCGCGATGAAGCGCGTGCCCATGTTCATCCCGTCAGCGCCCAGCGCCAGCGCCGCGACGAGCGATCGTCCGTCAGCCATCCCACCCGACGCGACGAACGGGATCGTCAGCTCCTCCGCCGCCCGCGGCAACAGAATGAAATTCGGCACATCGTCTTCGCCGGGGTGACCGCCGCACTCGAAGCCGTCCACGCTGACGGCGTCGCAGCCGATCGACTGCGCCTTGAGCGAGTGACGCACCGAGGTGCATTTGTGAATCACCTTGATGCCGGCATCCTTGAGGGCAGGCAGCCATTTCTGCGGATTGTTGCCGGCGGTCTCGACGATCGTCACGCCGCCCTCGATGATGGCGCGGACGTAGCCGGGATAGTCGGGCTGCATCACCACGGGCAGGAAGGTGAGGTTGACGCCGAACGGCTTCGAGGTCATCTCGCGGCAGCGCCGGATCTCGGCGGCGAGCGCCTCAGGCGTCCGCTGGGTCAGCCCGGTGATGATCCCGAGGCCGCCGGCATTCGACACCGCGGCGGCGAGCTCGGCAAAGCCGACGTAGTGCATGCCGCCCTGGATGATCGGGTGCTGGATGCCAAAGAGCTCCGTGATCCTGGTTTTCATCGCTACAATCCTGCACCATGTCGAGAAACGTCTGGCAAATTGTTCTCGCGTGCCTGTTCGCGGCGGTTCCGCACGTCCGCGGCGCGCAGCCTGCGGCGGCTGCCGGCACCGCGATTCGTCCGTTCACGATCCACGTGCCGGATGCGGTGCTCGCCGATCTGAAAGCCCGCCTGAGGAATCCGCGCGTACCCGAGGCATTGCAGGGCGGCGACGGCTGGACCTACGGCACGGACGTGACGTACCTGAAGCAACTCCTGTCCTACTGGCGCGATCGATTCGACTGGCGGGCGCAGGAGCGGGCGCTGAACCGTTTCGAACAGTTCACCACCACGATCGACGGCCTGACGATCCACTTCATTCACCGGCGATCGAAGCAGCCCGGCGCGTTCCCGCTGCTGATCACCCACGGCTGGCCGGGATCGTTCGTCGAGTTCGCCAAGATCATCGGTCCGCTCACCGATCCCGCCGCGCACGGCGGCCGGGCCGAAGACGCCTTCGACCTCGTCATCCCGTCGATCCCCGGCTTCGCGTTCTCGGAGAAGCCGCGGACGGCCGGATACGACACCGCGAAGATTGGGGCCATCGAAGCGGCGCTGATGGCGCGGCTCGGTTACCAGCGATACGGTGTGCAGGGCGGCGACTGGGGCAGCATCATCGGCACACAGATCGCGCTGAACGACGCGCCGCACGTCGCCGGTCTTCACATCAACATGTGCACGGGCGCGGCTCCGGCCGGGGGCGATCCGAATGCCGGCCTGACGGACGCGGAGAAGGAGCGGCTGAAGGTGCGCCAGTCCTTCCAGGCGGAGGAAACCGGGTATCAGCAGATTCAGGGGACGAAGCCGCAGACGATCGGCATCGCCTTGAACGATTCGCCGACGGGCCTCGCGGCCTGGATCGTCGAGAAGTTCCGAACATGGTGCGACTGCGGCGGCAACCCGGAGAAGATCTTCACGAAGGACGAGTTGCTGACCAACATCACGCTGTACTGGGTCACGCAGACGGCGGCCTCATCCGCCCGCATCTACTACGAGAGCCGCCACGCCGCTCCTGCGGCGCCGCGCCGCATCGAGACACCGACGGCGTGTGCCGATTTTCCGAGAGAGATCATCTGGTCGCCGCGGCGATGGCTCGAGGCGCGCTACAACATCACGCGGTGGACGGTGATGCCGCGCGGCGGTCACTTCGCCGCGTTCGAGCAGCCGGAGTTACTGGTGGACGACGTGCGCGCGTTCTTTCGCACGGTCCGGTGATCACGTTTGCGAAAGTAGATCGAGTCGTGAAGAGCCTCGTTCTCGTCACCCTGCTGATCGGCGTGCCGAGCGTACTCGCGCAACCGCCAGACGGTCGCCTGGCGATGTCCGTCAATCTGCGAGAAGCGCTGGATCGGAAGCCGTGACCGATAACGGTTGATGAGTTCGATTGGCGATCACGCCCGCCGGCGGTCGAACCCCAGCGCCCACTGCGCGGCGCGGATGGAATGCGCGAGCTG
>Ga0105247_10003488_pt1 | contig 10231 bp, 9 predicted proteins | sample KBSS24metaG_FD_81519 | JGI IMG/M metagenome (GOLD analysis project Ga0105247, IMG submission 81519) | Switchgrass rhizosphere microbial communities from Kellogg Biological Station, Michigan, USA - KBS S2-4 metaG | ecosystem: Host-associated > Plants > Roots > Rhizosphere > Soil | place...
CATCACCAAGGTGCCGCCGCGGCCGAGCGCGACGGTGAAAATCACCAGGAACAGCAGCGTGGTGAGCGCAGGCGCCCACACCGTCTGGAGCTGGACCTTGAAGAAACGCCGCACCTCCTTGATATAGAGCGCACGTAAGCCACCCCAGTTGACGTTCCTGATGGTCGGAACGCCGGGTGGATTGCGGACTCCGGATTCGGGGTGGCCGTTCATGACCCGATCGCCTATCGGCGTTCGGCCCAGCCCGCAAGACGGACCAGTCTGCAAGAGGTAGAATGCAACAAGGACACGCAATGGCCTGGACCGACGAGCGCATCGCTCAGTTGAAGACGATGTGGGAACAAGGGATGACGGCGAGCCAGATCGCCGAGGAACTCGGCGGCGTCAGCCGCAATGCCGTGATCGGCAAGGCCCACCGGCTCGGCCTGCAGTCGCGCCCGTCGCCGGTGAAGGCGAACGAGCCCGAAGCGAAACCGGAGGTTCGCGCGCCGATCGCCGCTGCGGCGCCGGTCGCGGCCGCTCCGCGCGCGCCGGAACCGGAGCTGGTGGCGGCGGCAGCCCCTGCCCCCGCGCCGCGCCCTGCCCCGGAACCGGTCGCCAAAGCCAGTGGCGACGAAGCCGGCCGTGACGACGCCATTGGTGACGGCCCCGATGGCGACGGCGCGCGCGCGGACGCGATCGAAGCCGACGAAGTGGATGTGCCGCCCGCGCCGGTCCGCCCGCCCGAGCCGATCCTGCGCTCGATCGGTCCCGGTGGCTTCCTCCGCCAGGGTCCCGGCGAGCAGCAGGCGCCGATCCCGCCGGCGCCACCGCGCCGTCTGGTCCCCGCCAAGCCGAGCTCCGAAATCGCCGGCAAGACCAGCCTGCTCGAACTCAACGACCGGATCTGCAAATGGCCGCTGGGCCATCCCGGCGAGCCCGACTTCCATTTCTGCGGCGTCGCGGTGAATCCGGGCTTTCCCTATTGCGTCGCGCATTGCGGGCAGGCCTATCAGGCGCAGTTGCCGCGCCGCGACCGCCGCCCGCCGCCGCCGCTGCCGTTCGGCGGGCCGCGCGTTCGCTGATATCGGCTCATCGGAAAAAGGCCGGCGCGATGCGCCGGCCTTTTTTGTCTCGGGACGTTCGCTCGGCAGCGGTCGCATGGATGCCGGGGATGGCGCATCGCCTTGCCAGCATGACTCTCCGCCCCGTATAGCCGGGCGCATGGCAGACGATCTCTTCGCGTCCACTCCGCAAAGCTCCGGCGACTATGACGCATCCTCGATCGAAGTGCTCGAGGGGCTGGAGCCGGTGCGCCGGCGGCCGGGCATGTATATCGGCGGCACCGACGAGCGCGCGCTGCACCATCTCGCCGCCGAAGTGCTCGACAATGCGATGGACGAGGCGGTCGCGGGCCATGCGACGCGGATCGAGGTGACGGTCGAGACCGGCAACCGGATCTCGATTTCCGACAATGGCCGCGGCATGCCGATCGATCCGCATCCGAAATTTCCCGACAAGTCGGCGCTTGAGGTCATCATGACCATGCTGCATTCGGGCGGCAAGTTCGGCGGCAAGGCCTATGCGACGTCGGGCGGCCTTCACGGCGTCGGCGTCAGCGTGGTCAATGCGCTGTCGAGCGAGACCGTGGTCGAGGTGGCGCGCAACAAGGAGGTCTATCGCCAGACCTTCTCGCGCGGCCATCCGGTCACGCCCCTCGAGAAAATGGGGCCGACGCAGAACCGGCGCGGCACCACCGTCAGCTTCGTGCCCGATACCGAGATCTTCGGCGAGATGCAGTTCAAGCCGCAGCGGCTGCACAAGCTCGCGCGATCCAAGGCCTATCTGTTCGCCGGCGTCGAGATCCGCTGGAAATGCGCGCCCGAGCTGATCTCCGACGACACGCCGGCCGAGGCGGTGTTCCAGTTCCCCGGCGGACTCTCCGACCATCTGCGCGAGCAGCTCGACACGCGCGAATGCGCGACCGCGGATTTCTTCGCCGGTCGCCAGACCTTCCCCGACGAACAGGGCCAGGTGGAATGGGCGGTGGCGTGGCCGCTCTGGTCGGAGGGCAGCTATAGCTGGTATTGCAACACGATCCCGACGCCCGACGGCGGCACGCATGAGGCCGGGCTGCGATCGGCACTGGTGCGCGGCATTCGCGGCTTCGGCGAGCTGACCGGCCAGAAGAAGGCGAAGGATATCACCGCCGAGGATGTGATGACCGGCAGCGAGCTGATGCTGAGCGTATTCATCCGCGAGCCGCAATTCCAGAGCCAGACCAAGGACCGGCTGACCAGTCCGGAAGCGACGCGCCTGGTGGAAAATGCCGTTCGCGACCATTTCGACCATTATCTCGCCGACAATATGGAGCGCGGCCGCGCGCTGCTGGGCTTCGTGCTCGACCGGATGGACGAGCGGCTGCGTCGCAAGGCCGAGCGCGAGGTCAAGCGCAAGACCGCGACCTCGGGCCGCAAACTGCGACTGCCCGGCAAGCTGACCGACTGCTCGGGCGACGATCCGGCGGGCACCGAAATCTTCATCGTCGAGGGTGACAGCGCCGGCGGATCGGCCAAGCAGGCGCGCGACCGCAAGACCCAGGCGATCCTGCCGATCCGCGGCAAGATCCTCAACGTCGCCTCGGCCAATTCGGCCAAGATCGGCGCCAATCTGGAGATCGCCGACCTGATCCTGGCGCTGGGCTGCGGCACGCGCGATCGCTGCGTGGCCGACAATCTGCGCTATGAGCGGGTCGTGATCATGACCGACGCCGATGTCGACGGCGCGCATATCGCGACCCTGCTGATGACCTTCTTCTTTCAGGAAATGCCCGAGCTGGTGCGGCGCGGCCATCTCTACCTCGCGCAGCCCCCGCTCTACCGGCTCGTTTCGGGCGCCAAGAGTGCCTATGCCCGCGACGAGGCGCACCGCGCGGAACTCGAGGCGCGCGAGTTCAAGGGCAAGAAGGTGGAGGTCAGCCGCTTCAAGGGGCTCGGCGAGATGAACCCGCAGCAGCTGCGCGAGACGACGATGGACCCGAAGACGCGCAACATGCTGCGCATCACCTTGCCGCAGGAATATGAGGAACGCGCGGTGGTGCGCGATCTCGTCGACCGGCTGATGGGCAAGCATCCCGAGCATCGCTTCGCGTTCATCCAGGAGAATGCGGCGCGGCTGGACGAAGAGGCGATCGACGCCTGAGCCTGAAGCCTCGGCCAGCCCGATTTGCAACCCGGCGCGGCGCGGCCGCGGTTGACTGTTTCTGCCCTCTTCCGCATCGGGCCCGAAACGAGAGACGGACGTTCAGCCTTCATGACGACGAGAACAGGGCCGGCCGACGCTGAGCGTACGAGCCTGGCGATCAAGGCGGCCCGCGTGCTGTGCATCATGGGCCTGGTCTATATCCATAGCTGGACCGGCCTGACCGGCATCGAGCAGACCGCGATGGCGCATAGCGACCAGTCGGTGTTCCGCACGATCGTGATGGAAATTGCCGGGCGCAGTTCGGTGCCGCTGCTCAGCGCGATCTCGGGCTATCTGGTGGTCTCGTCGGCGCTGCGGCGCGGCTATTTCGACTTCGTTCGCGCCAAGGCGCGCGTGATCCTGCTGCCGATGGTCGCGTGGAACGCGCTGGCGATCCTGCTGGTCTCCGGATCGGCCTGGCTGTTCACGATGCCGGCGCCGCTGCCGCGCGATGCGATGTGGTTCGCCGACGAGCTGCTCGCGCTGACCCGCGCCAACGACATCAACGTGCAGATGCCGTTCCTGCGCGACCTGTTCCTGTGCATGCTCGCGGCGCCGCTGCTGGTCCGCGCCAAAGGCTGGCAGCTGGCGATCGCGATCGCGGCCGTGATCGCCTGGCTCGCGACCGGCTGGACGACGCTGCTGCTGCAGCGGCCGCAGATCCTGCTGTTCTTCCTGATCGGCATCGTCGCCTTCCGGCGCGACCTGCCGCCGATGCTGGCGCGCGTCACGCCCTGGGTCGTCTGGCCGGCCTTCCTGTCGCTCGCCGCGCTGAAGATCGCGGTGGTGCTGGCGCTGCCTGCCGCGGTGGCCGGCTTCGCGCCGACGCCGCCGCAGGTCGACCTCGTGCTGCGCTTCGCCGGTGCGCTCGCCTGCTGGCAGGCGGCCTGGTGGGTCGCCGGCAGCCGCTGGGCGACCGCCTTCGTGAAGCTCGAGCCATATATGTTCCTGCTGTTCTGCGCGCATCTGCTGATGATGTGGCTGGGCGGCCCGACGATCGGGCTGATGATCGGCAAGCTCGGCGAGCCGCTCTATCCGGCGCTGATGCTGGCGATGCCGCTGCTGACGCTGGCCGCGACCTTCGGCGTGGCCGCACTGCTCCGCCGGCTCCCCCCGGCGATCGGTGACGCGCTGTCGGGCGGACGGCTGCCGCAGCGCGCGCCGGCCGCCCGCTCGCTTGCCCCGAGCCCCGCCCGGCTTTAGCCTGCGGCGATGAGCCGCTTCATCCTGGTCATCGACGAAGGCACGACCTCGACCCGGGCGATGCTGTTCGATCGCGACGGCCGTGTCGCCGCCACCGCGCAGTCCGAGCTGACGCAGCATTATCCGGGTCCCGGACTGGTCGAGCATGACGCCGCCGAGATCTGGGAGAAGACGCTCGCCGTCTCGCGCACCGTCATCGCGCGGGAGGGCGGCGCGGAGAAGATCGCCGCGATCGGCATCACCAACCAGCGCGAGACGGTGATCTTCTGGGATCGCCGCACCGGCGAACCGCTAGCGCCGGCGATCGTCTGGCAGGACCGGCGCACCGCCGACATCTGCCGCGCGCTGAAGGAGAATGGCGAGGAACCGGGCGTGCAGGCGCGCAGCGGGCTGCTGCTCGATCCCTATTTCTCGGGCAGCAAGATCGGCTGGGCACTGAAGGCGTGGCCGCAACTGGCCGAGGCCGGGGAGCATCTCGCGGTCGGCACGGTCGAATCCTGGCTGATCTTCCGGCTGACCGGCGGGCTGCACATCAGCGATGCCACCAACGCCTCGCGCACCGCGCTGATGGCGATCGGCAGCGGCGGCTGGGACGACGGGCTGTGCGACCTGTTCGGCGTGCCGCGCCGGCTGCTGCCCGAGATTGTCGACTGCGCGGGCCGATTCGGCGCGACCGCACCCGATCTGTTCGGCGCGGCGATTCCGATCTGCGGCATCGCCGGTGACCAGCAGGCGGCGACGATCGGCCAGGCCTGCCTGTCGCCCGGTGACACCAAGGCGACCTATGGCACCGGCGCGTTCGTGCTGACCCAGACCGGCGCGACCTTGCCGACGTCGCGCAACCGGCTGCTCGCGACCGTCGCCTGGCAACTCGACGGCAAGCGGAACTATGCGCTGGAAGGATCGGTGTTCGTCGCCGGCAGCCTCGTCAAATGGCTGCGCGACAGCCTGGGGCTGATCGCCGATGCGGCGGAGACCGAAACGCTCGCGCGATCGGTGGCGGACACTGGCGGCTGCTATTTCGTGCCCGCGCTCTCCGGGCTCGGCGCGCCTTATTGGGAGCCGGGCGCGCAGGGGCTGATTTCGGGGCTGACCTTCGTCACCGGCCGCGGTCATGTCGTGCGCGCCGCGCTGGAGGCGATGGCGCACCAGACCAACGACCTCAAGACCGCCTTCGCCGCCGACGGCTTCGACTGGTCGTCGCTGAGGATCGACGGCGGCATGGCGGCGAACGACTGGATGGCACAGGATTTGGCCGACATCCTCGATATCGCGGTCGAGCGGCCGGCCTTCGTCGAGACCACCGCGATGGGCGCGGCGATGCTGGCGGGCGTGGGCTGCGGACTGTTCGCCTCGCTGGAGGAGGCGGTGGCGATGCGTGGACCGGTCGCCGGGTTCTCGCCCGCGATGATGGCGGAAACGCGCGAAGCGCGGCTCGGCGGGTGGAAGAAGGCGGTCGCGGCGACGCTGGGCTGAGCGCCTCTTCCGCTTCCGGCGCCCCAGACCGCCTGCTGGTCTGGCGATTCAGACGTCGATGCCATTGGCCGTTCGGGCATCGCGCAGCTACAGGCCGCCGATGGACGCATCCTTGCCACTCTCGCCGCATGCCCGGGGCGTCCGGCTCGCGGTGCGAATCACGCCGCGGGCTGCGCGCAACGCGATCGAAGGCGTGGCGATCGATGCGGCCGGACGGCCGGAACTGCGCATCCGCCTGACCGCGGCACCGGTCGATGGCAGCGCCAATGTCGCGCTGATCGAATTGCTGGCCGGTGCGCTGGGGCTGCGAAAGCGCGACATCGAGATCCTGTCGGGCGCAGCCGCGCGGTCGAAGACGTTGCTGCTCAAGGGCGATGGCGAAGCGATCGCGGTACGGATCGCAGAACTCCGGCACGACGGGCGTGCGCCGGGCGTCGCGCTTCGCTAGGACGACCCGATGGAGCTCTCGTTCTGGGATGGCGTGTTGCGCGGCGCGGCGGCGGCGGTGTTCCTGCTGCTGGCGGCATTGTTCTTGCGCGACTGGACGCGATCGCTGACGGCGCGGCTCGGCGCGCTGCTGACGATCGGCGCCGTCTGCTATCTCATATTGCCGGTCCTGTCGCCGGCGATGAACTGGGAGTGGTGGCGGGTGCCGCTGCACATCATGGCGCTGGCGGCGCCGGCCTTGTTCTGGCTGTTCGCGGCGAGCTGGTTCGATGACGATTTCGCGCCGCGCCCGATCCATGTCGCCGCGGTCGGCCTCACCGTGCTGCTGGGCGCGCTCGCCAATTACGGCTTCCTGCTGTCGGGCATGCGCTTCGTCGCCTTCGCGCTGGGCTGGCGATTGCTGGGCGTCGTGCTGATCGTGCTGGGCATCGGCGAGGCGCTGCGCGGGCGCAATGGCGATCTGATCGAGGCGCGCCGCCGGATCCGGCTCGCGCTCGCGATCGTGATCGCCGTCGCGATCCTCGCGATCGTGCTGGGCGAACTCCAGCTCAGGACCTGGCCGCCGCCGCTCGGCTGGCGGCTGTGGAACGCGGCGACGATGCTGATGCTGGCGTCGACCCTGGCGTTCGCGCTGCTCGGCTGGCGCGATCCGGCGCTGCTGATCCCGCCGGCCAAACCCGTCGCGGTCGACCCGGCGCCGCCCGAGGCGGATGATTCGCCGTTGCTCGCCCGCCTCCACGCCGAGATGGTGCGCGAGCGGCTGTACCGGCAGGACGGGCTGACGATCACTGCGGTCGCGGCGCGGCTGAACGTGCCCGAATATCGGCTGCGCCGCGCGATCAACCGCGGCCTCGGCGCGCGCAATTTCAACGCCTATCTGAACGGCTTCCGCCTCGCCGAGGCCTGCGAGGCCCTGGCCGATCCGGCGCAGCGCGAGGTGCCGATCCTGACGATCGCGCTCGACGCCGGGTTCGGATCGCTGGCCCCGTTCAACCGGGCCTTCCGCGCCGACCATGGCTGCACGCCGACCGAATATCGCGCGCGGGCGCGGGCGGAGATCAAGGCGCGCTGAACGGCAGTGCCAGACTCAGGCCGCAATTACCGAAATGCGCCCCGCAGCACGCGATCGCGGCTTCTTCCTGATGATGATCTCGACATCTTGATCGAGCGCGACAAGGAACGTCATCAGGCGCTCGACCGAGAAACCGTCCAACTTGTAGTTGGCCAGCGCCGAAATCTTCGGCTGGTTGACATGGAGTTTCTCCGCCGCCGCTGCCTGAGTCAGCCGTTGACGATCGACGACGCCATTGATGGCGAGCGCCAGACGCAGCTTCGTCTGTCGCTCGTCGGCGTCGGCATATCCGAGGTCGGCAAACACGTTGCCGGTGCCGCGGGTAATTGCGTCTTCGTCGATCGCTTCCGGGTCATTGCTTGCCATAGCGGGCCTCATAGTCCTGTTGGGCGGTCTTCAATCGTCGCTCGACCAGATCGATATCTGTCCGGGATGTCCTGATCCCGGTGGGCGACTTCTTCTGGAAGGCATGCAGCACATAGACCGCGTCCTTGAACCTTACGGTATAGATCGCGCGATACGTGTCGCCGGCATGATCCTCCACCACTTCGAACACGCCGACGCCCTGCCCCTTCCAGGGCTTCGTGGACGGATGTTTGCCGCCGAATTGCGCCAAACCAATGCATTGCCCATCTCGTCCTTCACAGGCTCCGGGAAGCCGATGAAATCCTTCTTCGACGAGCCGACCCAATCGAGCGGCTTTTCACCTGGCGCCAATATCCGAGCCATGACGGCTTATCCCACTTTCGGGATAAGCGATCAAGCCTGTGACATGAACGCGCGCAATGGAGCAGCCCACACCGCCGGACTGATCGAATTCGCAAATTCGACCGGTCGATTGCGACATTCGCGCGGCACGCCGGGTAGCAGTCGATCATCGCAGGGCTGCCCCCGGCCCGCGAAAGGAACGCCATGCTCCCGCCCAATCTCACGCTCACCGACGCGCTGCTGCACGTCCTGCCCAACGTCTTCCTGTTCGACGGCGGTCGCTATGTGATCGCGACCTTGCTGATGTCGGCCGTGCTGTGGATCGTCCACCGCGGCGCGCTGCGGGCGCGGATCATCCAGCAGCGCCGGCCGTCGGCGGCGGATTACCGGCGCGAGATGCTGGCGTCGCTGCGCAGCGTGGTGATCTATGCGCTGGTGGCGACGCCGGGGCTGTGGCTGCGGTCGAACGGCTATGCCGCCGGCGACTATCAGGGCCATGCCTCGGTGGTCGCCATCATCGGCTGGATCGCGCTACTGCTGGTCGCGCACGACACCTGGTTCTACTGGACGCATCGCGCGATGCACGATCCGCGGCTGTTCAGGACATGGCACCGCACCCACCACCGCTCGATCACGCCGACGCCGTTCGCGGCCTATGCGTTCGACTGGCGCGAGGCGATCGTGCAGGGGCTGTTCGTCACCCTGTGGATCTGCCTGGTGCCGACGCCGGGGCTGGCGCTGTTCATCTTCCTCGGCATCATGATCGTCCGCAACGTCTGGGGCCATTGCGGCACCGAACTCCACCCCGCCGGCATGGCCGACCATTGGTTCTGGGGCTGGATCACCACCACAACGCACCACGACCTCCATCACAGCGGTGGTTTCGGCACCAATTTTGGACTCTACTTCACCTGGTGGGACCGGCTGATGGGGACCGAACATCCGCGCTATCGCGAGATTTTTCGGGAGATCATTGCGGCCGGCACGGCACAGGCGACAGGCGAACCGGCATGTGACCGGGGCTGAGGCCCTCAAATGCCCCGACCCGAAGCGATTGCCGGGTCGACGGAGGCCGGCAAGCTCTTGCCTTTGTGCGCGCATCGGTCGATCGTTCGGGCTTCCGGCGGCCATGTCCCACGCAAGAGCGGGGGCGAGCAGGAGGAGGGCATGATGGAAGGCATGAGCCACGGCAGCAGGGCCGTCGCGCTTGTCGGACCGGCAGGCGCGGGCAAAACCAGTCTCGCCGAAGCCTTGTTGTTCGCGGCCGGCGCGGTCGCGCGGCTGGGTGCGGTCGATGCGGGCACCAGCGTGGGCGATGCGAGTGCGGAGGCGCGCAGCCGCGGCGGTTCGACCGAACTCAATCTGATGCGCTTCGAGTGGATGGGCGATGTTTATGCGCTGATCGACGCGCCCGGATCGGCCGGTTTCGCCGCCGATGCCGGGATGGCGCTGGCCGTGGCCGATCTCGCGCTGGTGGTGATCGACCCCGATCCGGCGCGCGCGCCGCTGGTCGAGCCGACCTTGCGGCATCTCGAAGCGATCGGCCTGCCGCACGCGCTGTTCGTCAACAAGATCGATCAAGCGCGCGGCAATATCCAGGACCTGCTCGAAGCGCTGCAGCCGCTGAGCGCCGCCGCCCTCGTCGCGCGCCAGATCCCGATCCGCGCCGGCGAGCGCGTCGCCGGCTTCGTCGATCTCGCGCTCGAGCGCGCTTATCATTACCAGCCCGGCCAGCGCTCGCAGCAGGTGCCGCTGGCCGCGCATCTGCGCGAGGACGAGCGCGCCGCGCGCTTCCACATGCTCGAGCAGTTGGCCGACCATGACGATCTGCTGCTCGAACAATTGCTGAGCGACGAGACCCCCAGCCTCGACACGATCTTCGGCGATCTCGGCCGCGAGACCGCCGAAGGTCTGGTCGTGCCGGTGCTGTTCGGTTCGGCGCTCAACGGCTTCGGCATTCGCCGGCTGCTCAAGATGCTGCGCCACGACACGCCGACCGCGGCCCGGACCGCGGACCGGCTGGGCATCGACGGCGCGGCCGCGCGGGTCTTCAAGATCTCGCATGGCAGCGCGATCGGCCGGCTGGCGCTCGCGCGCGTGTTC
>Ga0105247_10003490_pt1 | contig 10230 bp, 4 predicted proteins | sample KBSS24metaG_FD_81519 | JGI IMG/M metagenome (GOLD analysis project Ga0105247, IMG submission 81519) | Switchgrass rhizosphere microbial communities from Kellogg Biological Station, Michigan, USA - KBS S2-4 metaG | ecosystem: Host-associated > Plants > Roots > Rhizosphere > Soil | place...
CCAATGGCGCGCGCGCTGCCACGCGTACGTCGGCAGCGCGACGCGGCGCGCGCGCTCGCCGTCGCCGCCCGGCCCAAACACGCCGCCCCACGCCACATCGGCGCCGCGCGACCACAGCGCCCCGAGCGCTTCGTACAGGCTCGCGGCCTCGCCTCGCTCCGGCCGCAGCGACGCCACCACGTGCGCCTGGTCCGCCTCTTCTTCGCCGCCGGCGACGGCGCGCACCGCCGCCTCCAGCGCGTCGAGCGACGCCGGCTTCGTGCTCACCTCCACGAACGTCCTCACGCCGAGGTCCCACAGGGTCTTCACGCCGCGTTCGAAGCGCACCGCGCCGATCGCCCGCTCCGTCCAGCGCGCGCGGGTCCATGTCGCCGGCGTCGCGAGCGCGCCGGTCGCCGGATCCACGATCGGCAGCGACGCTCGCTCGTACGTCGCCGCGGCGGTCCTGCGCTCGAACGCCGCCCTCCCCGGGCCGGTCTCGGGCGCGGGGACCTCGCTCGTCCAGAGTCCCCGCGCGCTGACGAGCCGCGCCGCGTCGTCGAGCGACAGCGCGCCCGCCACGTGCGCGGCCAGCGCCTCGCCGTCGCCGTAGCCGCACGCGGCGTCGGCCTCCACGCCCCACGAGCTCCATAACCGCCACAGCGCGTACTGCAGCGCGAAGTCGGCGCACCGCCCGCACCGCGCGTCGTCCGGGCGCGGGCCCGCGCTCGTCGCGTCGTCCGCCCACGTCACGCTTCGCAGCGGGCGCTCGAGGTCTCGGTCGAACAGGGACGCGCACGCGTCGAACGCGTCGCGGAACGCGGGCCAACGATCGCGCAGCTCGCGGCCCGCGCCGGCCTGCAGCGCCCCTCGACCTCCGAAGACGAACGAGATCTTCCCGCGCCGCGACGACCCGGCGCCGCGCGACCCGCGCGCCGGCGCGTCGCCCCGCGAGGCGGCGATCAGCGCGGCGCGGAGCTCGTCCCGGGTCCGCGCCACCACCGCGAGCCGGTGCTCGAGCCCGCTCCGCGTCGTCGCCAGGCTGTACGCCACGTCGCGCAGCGACGCCTCGGCGTGCGCGTCCATGTGCTCGCGCAGCCGCGACGCCTGCGCCGACAACGCCGGCGCGCTCTTCGCGGACACGACGAAGAGGTGCGGCGATCCGTCGCCGGAGCGGCGGCGAACCGGCGCGCCGAAGGCGAAGAGCTGCTCCAGCGCTCGCCGCGCGATCACCGCGTCGTCCGCGCCGCGCTCGAGCGACGCGACCCGGCGGCGGGGGAGCCCCGGCGCGTGGGCCGCGAGGTCGAGCAGCACCGGGTGCGGGCCGATCTCGATGACGACGTCCACCTCCTCGCGCGCGAGCGCGGCGACGGCGTCCGCGAAGCGGACGGGCGCCTCGACGTGGCGGACCGCTCTCTCGGCCCACGCGTCGTCACCCGCGACCCGCCGCGCGTCGAGGCTCGAGATCAGCGCGATCTCGGGCGCGCGATGGACGACGGTCTCGGCGACGAGACGGAGGTCGTCGCGCATCGGCGCCATCGACGGCGAGTGGAACGCGTGCGACACGACGAGGCGTTGCGTCGCCACCCCCTCCGCCTCGAGCGCGCGGCCGATCGCGACGACCGCCTCCTCCTCGCCCGATAGGACGACGCTCGACGGCCCGTTGATCGCCGCGATCGCCACGCGATCCGCGGACGAGGCGACGCGCTCGGCGACGCGCGCCTCGTCCGCCGCGACGGCGATCATGGCTCCCCCTTCGGGGAGGGCCCCCATGAGCCGCCCGCGCGCGGCGACGAGGCGGATCCCGTCCTCGAGCGACATCGCGCCGGCGACGCACGCCGCCGCGAGCTCGCCGACGCTGTGCCCCATGACGACGCACGGCTCGACGCCCTGCTCCTTCCACCAGGCGGCGAGCGCCACCTCGAGCGCGAACAGCGCGGGCTGCGTGTACACGGTCCGGTGTACGAGCGAAGCGTCCGGCGTGCCCGGGGCGGCCCACATGACCTCGAGGAGCGGCCGCTCGAGCTCTCGGGCCAGGAGGGCGGCGCAACGATCGAGCGCCGCGCGGAACGCCGGCTCCGTCTCGTAGAGGCGCCGCCCCATGCCGAGGTGCTGCGAGCCCTGACCCGTGAAGAGCATCGCCACGCGCGGAGGTCGCGCGGCCGCGGCGGCGTCAGGGGTTGTATCGGGGGCGCGGTGTGGCAGGTCCAGCGCGGCCGCGGCGACCCGCGTCGTCTCCGAGGCGCGCGCCTCGAGCACGACGTGGCTGTTGGTCCCGCCGAAGCCGAACGAGCTCACCCCGGCGAGGAGACGCTCCGCCTCCCACGGCGCGCGCGCGGCGTTCACGCGAATCCGGAGCGCGTCGAAGTCGATGTGCGGGCTCGGCCGCTGGAAGTGCAGGCTCGCGGGCAGCTCGCGGTGCTCCATCGCGAGGGCGACCTTGATGAGACCGGCGATCCCCGCCGCCGCCTCGAGGTGCCCGAAATTCGTCTTCACCGATCCGATGCGGAGCGGGCGCTCGGCGTCGCGCCCCTCGCCCAGGACCGCGCCGAGCGCCGACGCTTCGATGGGGTCGCCGAGCGTCGTGCCGGTGCCGTGGGCCTCGACGTACTGCACGTCCGCCGCCGCCACGCCCGCATCGGCGTACGCGTCGCGCAGGACCGCGCGCTGCGCCGCCGGGCTCGGCGCGGTGAGGCCGTTGCTGAAGCCGTCGTTGTTCACGGCGCTCCCGCGGATGGTGCACACGATCCGATCGCCGTCGGCGACCGCGTCGGAGAGGCGCTTCAGCGCGACGACACCCCCCCCTTCGCCGCGCACGTAGCCGTCAGCGCGCGCGTCGAACGCCTTCGAGCGGCCGTCGGGCGCCATCACCCCGAGCTTGGTCATCGCGATCGTGCTCTCGGGCGCGAGGAGCAGGTTGACCCCGCCGGCCAGGGCCAGGCGCGACTCGCGACGGCGGAGGCTCTGGCAGGCGAGGTGCACCGCGACGAGCGACGAGGAGCAGGCCGTGCTCACCACGAGGCTGGGCCCCGCGAGGCCCAGGGCGTACGAGACGCGGGCGGCGACGACGCTCAGGTCCTGACCTGTAGCCGTGTGCTGCACGATGCCGCCGCGGTCGACGAGGCGCGCGTAGTCCGTCCACATGGCGCCCAAGAACACGCCGGTGCGGCTGTCGCGGAGCCCCGCGCCGGGGATCCCGGCGTCCTCGAGCGCCTCCCACGCGAGCTCGAGCGCGAGCCGCTGCTGCGGGTCCATCTGCGCCGCCTCGCGGGGCGCGATACCGAAGAAGTCCGCGTCGAACCGGTCCACGCCGGGGAGGAAGCCGCCCCACCGCGTGCTCATCTTCCCCGGCGCGCCCGGATCGGGATCGTAGAGCTCGTCGATGTCCCAGCGGCTGGCCGGGACCTCGGTGATCGCGTCGACGCCGCGGCGGAGGAGGTCCCAGTACGCCTCGGGGCTCGCCGCGCCGGGGAACCGGCACGCGAGCCCCACGATCGCGATCGGCTCGACGTCCGTCGATTCAGCCGGCGCGACGGGCGCGACGCCGTTCGCGGGTGCGGCGCGCCCCTCGTCGACCGCCCGAGACGGCTCGAGACGGCGCGCGAGCGCGTCTGGAGTCGGGTACTCCCAGGCGAGCGTCGGCGACAGCGAACGCCCGAGCTCGCCGCCGAGCGCCGCGAGCATGGCCGTGGCGCCGAGCGACGTCAGCCCGAGTCGCTGAAACCTCTCGGCGGGATCGATTGCGGATTGAGGGACGCCCGTGTGCGTCGCGAGATAACCAACGAGCCACGTTCGAATCGACAAAGTACCGAGCTCCTTGGTGCGCAACTCCCAGTCACTGAGATGCGCGATGAGCCGATGCCTAATGCGGGGTCTCCTCTTTTTATTTGGGTTAATGAAATGTTCGGTGCTCTTTCCGCCCCCGCCGAGGCGGGGCAGAGCGGAGCTGCGAGCCGCGAACGAAACTGAGCGGCGTTTCTCGACCGGCGAGCTCACGCGATTAGCCGAACGTTCGGAGGATGAGCTCAGAGCGATGACGCATGCATCCGGCTCATGCTCTTTCGCGAGCTCCTCGTGAAACTCTCCGACGACGATCCTCGATCCTTGGTTATGCCTCGCCGCGCTCGACGACACGGGTGGTCCCGCGACTCCGACCGCGGACGCGGGCGCTCTTCGCGAGGCCCCTCGCGAACGGCGGGGGTCCGGGGGGCCGCATTGAAGTCGTCGGGCTCACCGATCGAGCGCGGGGGCCCGGGTAGGGCCGCGGCGGAGGGAGGTCCGATCCTCGAGTAGGGCCTCGGCTCGACAGTGGTCTACCCGAGGTCTCGAGGACCCGCCGGCGCCATCATAAAGGATGTGAGCGGTCGCCCGGGCGGCCTCCCGGTCGACGGGCCGGGCGGCGCGCGTCGACGGAGTGATGCTCGTCGGTCAGCGGCTCTTCACGCCGCCCTTCGACAGGTGGGTGACCGCTTCGCCGAGCCCGTCGAGCGTGAGCTGGAACATCGGGAAAATATTGGCGAGCGTCTCCGCCGTCCCGCCTCGCCAGTACTGCGCGGGCTCGGGGTTCAGCCAGACGGCGCGGCGGAAATGATCCGCGAGGAGCATCATCCATTTCACGCCGGGCATCGCCTCGTCCTTGCCCGCGCCGCCGCTCGCGTACCAGTCCCAATCGCCGCCGCCGAGGAGCTCGGCCGGGTGCATCGCGGCGTCGCCGACGAGCACGAGCTTCCACTCCGGCGTGCACGCGTCGATCACCTCGCGGAGGCGGAGCGGATCCTTGAACTGCTCGGTGGCGTACAGCCGGCCGTAAATGCAGTTGTGGAAATAGTACGTCTTGAGCTCGCGGATGTTGGACGCGCGCTTCGCCGCCGAGAAGAGGCGCGACACCGTGTGCGCGTACGGATCCATCGATCCGCCGACGTCCATCAAGAGCAGGACGCGCACGTTCGACTTGCGGGGCGGGCGGAGGACGATCTCGAGCTCCCCCGCGTTCCGCGCGGTCTCCGCGACCGTCTCGTCGAGGTCGAGCTCGAGCGCGTCGCCGATCCTCTGGAACGCGCGCAGCTTGCGGAGCGCCACCTCGATCTGCCGCACGTCGAGGACGAGATCGGACCGATACGCTTTGTAGCGACGTGCGTCGGCGACGCCCATGGCGCTGCGCCCGCCGCCCGCCGCGCCGACCCGGAGGCCGGTCGGGTTCGCCCCCTGCGCGCCGAACGGGCTCGTCCCGCCCGTCCCGATCCAGCGGTTGCCGCCGTCGTGCCGCTTCGTCTGCTCCTTGAGCCGCTCTTCGAGCATCTTGCGCAGCTCCTCCATGTCGATCGACTGGAGGAGCGCGCGCTCTTCTTCGGTGAGCTCGCGGCGGTTCTTGGGGTCCTTCAGCCACTCCTCGAGCTCGTCGATCAGCTTCACGCTGGTCGACTGGATGCCGCGAAAATGGCTCGAGAACGCCTGATCGAACGAGTCGAGATCGCCCTCGCGGTGCACGGTGAGCGCGCGCGCCACGTGATAGAAACCGTCGAGCGAGCTCTCGTGGAGCCCCATCGCGAGCGCGCGCGCGAGCGCCATCGCCTCCTGCGCGCCGACGCGCACCTTGCGCGCGCGGAGCTCGAACAGAAACGGCACGAACACCCCGCTCATGGTCCCTTCCCTCGCCCGCAGCGGATGTCGCCGGCGGTCCTCGCGGTGACGTCGTAGTCGCCGACCCGGACGGTCGACGGGACGACGAGCGCGCCGGCGAACGCCCCGCGCGCGTCGGTGGCGACCGAGCCGACGACGATGTCGTGGCTCGCTCGCGCGGGATCGCGGAGGACGATTTCGACGACGACGTTGCCGCACGGCTCGCCCTCGGCGCTGACGGCGCCGCGCACGCGGAGCGGTCCGCCGCGGCGCGTATCCGGATCGCCCACGGCGAGCGAGACGGCGGAGAGCGGCCGCTCGTCCTTCGCGTCGCTCGACGACGGCTGCGTGCTGGACGCCTCGGGGCCCGACGGCGTGTCGTTCGCGCTCGTGACCCCGCTCGCCCCCTTCGGCGCCGCCGGATCGGGCGCCGAAGAAGAGCCAGAGGAGCCGGGCGGCCTCGTCGACGACGGCCCGCGCGGCGGCTCGGAGCCGTTCGCCCCGGTGGGACCGCTCCGCGAGCGACCGGCGAGATCCTCGCCGCGCGTCGCCCCCGACGGCCACGGGAACGGGTCCGGCGGGTCGTCGTGGGGCACGCCGTTCGCCAGCGGCGAGCCGAGCGTGCGCCCCGCGCCGCCGAGATCGATACGCCGCCAGGCCGAGGCGTCGTTCACCTCGACCCAGGCGTGCGCCTCGTTGACGACCATCCGCGTCGGGAGGCCGAGCGCCAGCGACGTCACGAGGAACGCGAACGCGCGATGCCGGCACACGCCCTTCTGCGAGAGCGCCAGGTCCAGGTAGATGTCGCCCCTGCCGGCCGGCGGCTCCTCGCTGTCGGCGAACGCCCGGAAGTACGCGACGAGCGCGCGCACGATGTCGCGCGGCGGCATCTGCCGGCTGACGCCGATCTTCGCCGCGACGATCGCCGCCGAGGCCATGACGTTCGCCGGGAGCTTCGGGACCGAGGGGAGATCGCTCCACCGCGGGTTGCCGAACTCGCCGCCGAACGACGCGCGCGGCGCGGTGAGCTCCATGACGAGGCGCGCCTTACCCGCCTGTGCCCCCTCGATGAACCAGTTCTCCGCGCCGTCCCGCGCGATCTGGAAGCCGACCTCTTTCGGCCCGACGCCGACGTGCGCGCGGACGATCCGCGCCCCCGGCCCGACGCTCGGGATCCGCACGTGCGTGCCGGGGTGGAGCTCGACCACGACGTCGGCGAAGAACGGCTCCTCGCTCCCGTCGCTCGCCGGGGTGGCGCGCGTCGGTACCGGCAGGAGGCGCGGATCGCGCACGTGGAGGGCGAACGCCCCGTCCACCGTGTCGAACGCCGACATGCGCTTGAACGGCGCCGTCGAAGGCGTGAACGGATCGTCGTACGGGAGGACGTCGGGGCGGCGCGTGTTGCGATCGGGCTCGAACGTATCCGCCGCGCCGTCGCCGCCGTGGCTCGCCGAGTACGAAGGATCGGCGGGCGACGGCGGGCGCAGCGGGTCGGGCGCGCGGACGATGCCGCTCGGCGTCTCGAGCGCCGCCGGCAAATCCCCGTCGAGGACCACCGCCAGCGCCACGTCTTCGCGCGAGTCGGGCGGGATCGGCTCGTGCAAAATCGGCGCGCGCGTCTGCGCGATCGCCGTGGGCACGAAGGGCGCGGGCGCGAAAGGCGGCGGAGCGACCGCGATCGCCGACACGAGCGCCACGAGCGGTAAGAGCCGAAGCGGGCGCGCCATCCTTCCTCTTGATTAGCACCAGCGCGGCGCTTCGGCGCGGCCGGCGCTCGAGACGCCGAGCGGCGCGGCAGGGCGCGGCGCTCGTCGTCTCCGATGAAGCGGAGCCGCCCGCTTGGAGCCCGCGTCTCCGTGGCGCGGGACGAGGACCGCGCGCCGAGCACGAGCCCGGCCGCTTCGAGATCGGCGCGCGCGCTTCGCGCGTCGCACGAACCGCCTGCGAATCGAGCCGTTTTCGTCTCGAGCTCCGGCCGCGTCCCGGATTACGACGCATTGCGCCAAAAATTCGCCGCGCCCGATTCACGGAATTCGTCGGCCTTTTTCGATCGGGTCGCGTCCGCGACGGGGCGGCCGCCGATCTCGAAGCTGGCGCGCCGATCGCGAAGCCCCCAACTCCGTGCTCGAAGACGGCGCGCTGGAGCACACACGCCACCCCCCGCGACCGCACGGCGGCGCGTCCGCACACCTCCACGAGAGCGAAACGCTCGCGTCGCGCCGCGGCTCGGGGCTCGCGCCGTCCAAGAGGCTCGCGTCACCCGGCGAGACCCCCGCTCCGCGCCCTCCCCCCGTCGCGCCGGCCCTAGCGGATCGCGTTCGCGTTGGGCGGGATGGTCGGGCTGCCGCGCTGGGGCTGCTGCTGCCACTGGCCCGGCTCGTAAAAGTAACGCCCTTCGGTCGTGACGTACCGCGGGCCGTACCAGTTGGCGCCGGGGGGAGCGCTCTCCCAGTGGCCCGGGATCCACGCGTATTGAGCGCCGATCCAGTGCCAGTAGCCGGGGACCCAGGTGGCGTCTGCCGTCGGCGGGGCGGAGCGGGTCTCGGCGATCGGCGGGGGCGGCGGGCCGCTCACGACGAGGGCGCGCGACGGCGGAGGGGACGCGGTGGCGACGCAACCCATCGCCCCGATCGCGAGGCTCGCGACGCCGCACGCGGCCACGAGGGCGACGGCTCCGCCTCGGACGCGTCGAGGCATGTTGCGCTTCGTCATCGGCCGGCGGCCCCCTTACGTGGGCCACCCTAGCACGAGGGCCCGATCCCGCCGAGTTGACCGGGACGGCGCGGCTCCTCCGCCTTACGATGAGCCGTCATGCCGTCCGCTCCCGACCCGTCCCTGCCGGGGCTCCTCGCCGAGCTGTCGAACCTGGAGCCGGGCCTTCGTGATCGCCTCGCCCGGTGCGGCCTCCGTCCTTCGCGGCTGCACGAGCTCGCGACCACCCTCGTCGCGACGCCAGGCGAGAGCGCGGAGGCGCGGCGCGATCGGCGTAACCGCCTCACCGAGGACGTCCGCGGGCCGGCGCCGGGCGAGATCCTGGAGATGCCGGCGCGCGGCTCGGCCGAGGCGGACCGCTTCCGCGCGATCGGCGAGGAGGCGATGAAGCGCGGGGGGCTGGCGTTCGCGTTGCTCGCCGGCGGCATGGCGACGCGCATGGGCGGCGTGGTCAAGGCGCTGGTGGAGGTCTTCCCCGGCCAGACGTTCCTCGATCTGCGCCTCGCCGAGAACCGCGCGGCGAGCGCCCTGGCCGGCCGGCCCGTGCCGCTCTGGCTGATGACGAGCGACCCGACGCAGGAGCCGACCGAGGAGGCGCTCCGCGCGCGCGGCGCCGCGCCGCACATCCGGACGTTCCCGCAGGACGTCGGGCTCCGCCTGACCGAGACCGGGTCGCTCTTCCGCGACGCGAACGGCCGACCGAGCCTCTATTCGACGGGCCACGGCGATCTGGTCGACGCCGTCCGCCGCGCCGGCCTCCTGCGCGAGCTGCTCGGGGCGGGCGGCAAGTACGTCTGGATCGCCAACCTCGACAACCTCGGCGCGACCATCGATCCGGTCATCCTCGGCCTCTTCGTCGCGTCGCAGAGGGACCTCCTCGTCGAGGTCTGCGACAAGGTGAAGGGGGACCGCGGCGGCATCCCGGTGCACGCGGGCGGCTACCTCCAGGTGCTCGAAGAGTTCCGGCTGCCGAAGGCGTTCGACGCGTCGACCGTCGGCGTCTTCAACACCAACACGTTCCTGATCCGGGCCGAGGCGCTCGACACCGTCGACGTCGCGTGGAGCTGGTGCGAGGTCGAGAAGGGGGCCGACGGCCGGCCCGCCATCCAGTTCGAGCGGCTCCTCCAGGAGCTGACCGGAGCGCTCCACGCGGCGTACCTTCGCGTCCCGCGCGACGGCGAAGGGGCGCGCTTCCTCCCCGTCAAAGACCCCGACGAGCTCGCGCGGCGCCGTGGAGAGATCGAGCTCGTCGCCCGCGATCGGAAGATGATCACCCGATGAGGCCGAGATGACGATCCCCCCCATCCGCACGTCGTCCGAGCTCGAGATCGACGACACCGCGGTGCTCCTCGCGCTCTCCGGACCGCGCAACGAGAAGCTCAAGCAGCTCGAGCGCGAGGCCAGCGTCGAGGTCGGCCTGCGCGGCCAGACCATCTTCCTCAAGGGATCGCCGGAGGACGTCGCGATCGCCGAGCGCTTCCTCGCCGAGGCGGCGTCGCTCCTCCGCCAGGGGATCCAGATCGGCGCGAACGACGTCGGACGAGCGGTGCGGATGCTGCGCGATCAGCCGTCGATCCGCCTCAAGGACATGTTCGACGACGTCGTCACCGTCGGCTCGGCGCGGCGGCCGATCGGCCCGCGGGGGCTCGCGCAGAAGCGGTACGTCGAGTCGATCCGCGCGTACGACCTGACGTTCGGCATCGGCCCGGCCGGGACGGGCAAGACGTACCTCGCGATGGCGTGCGCCGTGGCGGCGCTCCACGAGCACAAGGTGAAACGGATCGTCCTCACGCGGCCGGCGGTGGAGGCCGGGGAGAAGCTCGGCTTCTTGCCGGGCGATCTCGCCGAGAAGGTGAACCCGTACCTCCGGCCGCTCTACGACGCCTTGAACGACATGATGGACATCGACAAGGCGCAGGG
>Ga0105247_10003492_pt1 | contig 10227 bp, 11 predicted proteins | sample KBSS24metaG_FD_81519 | JGI IMG/M metagenome (GOLD analysis project Ga0105247, IMG submission 81519) | Switchgrass rhizosphere microbial communities from Kellogg Biological Station, Michigan, USA - KBS S2-4 metaG | ecosystem: Host-associated > Plants > Roots > Rhizosphere > Soil | place...
CTCTTTTTAATTTGCCTTGAAGATCAGGGGGAAGTATTGCTGCTTTATCAATTTCTTTCAACAATTCAATGTCTCTTTTTATCAGTGTTCTTTTGGTGCTTATAAAAACCGGAAACCGATACTTCAATAAAAGTTTCAGCACTCCTTCCGTCATTTTTATTTTCTCTTCCTGATGCATGTAGGCGTCTGTGCCTGATCCTACTGCTACAAATCCATATTGACCTTTCTTTGCTTTTGTTGCCAATTGTTTGTCCAATATCTCCAATGCATTTGCTTTCACTGCAAGCCCATCTTCCATATTTTCACCATACTTGCTCCCTCTTATATAACAGTAGAGACAATTGCAACTGCATCCTTCATGAGGATTCACTGAATAATCATCCAGGAACCAGTCGTCTCTTTTTTTATGTTTATTTAAAACTGATTTTACCTGCTTTTGTAGCATTATTAAAGATAACAAACGGGAACTTGAAAAAATAAATGAACACTATTCAAAATGAAAGCCAATAAGGGTTGATACTTGTTGAAGTTGCAAGACCCCTGAACCAATAGGAGCTTTTTCAAAAACATATTTTAATACTCCAAAACCCGGCTTGAAATATACCTGGTTCTTTTGGTAATGCGGAGAACTCTTTTCGATTAAAATACAATTATCAAAACTTCCTGCCGGAGTATTGATATTCTCATTCAATTTTACTGAACGACCAAAGGCTGCAATATCCTCAAAATTGTCCCAATACAGAATAGAATCCCCGGCAAAGAGACCAAAAGTTTTTTGCGCTGAAACCATGCCCGGAGTTAATAAATTGCTTTCTATATCAAAGATTGAAGAGTCTGTAATATATAATAGTTGAGGCAAGCCTATAGAAATACTTGTTTCCCACCACACCAGGTTATCAGGATGCGATTGCCAGGTATTTATAAAACGAAGCGTATCATATTGAACCTTTGTAAAAGTCCCGTTATTAAAAATTGAATCTTTATATATCCAATAATCTTTTTTATTCAAAGGCAAAAGGCCACATGTTTTTTTAGAATTAGGAAACGGTATAAGTGAATCTGATGAATAAAAGCGGCCTGAAGGATCATCAACTTGTACCGGGCATGATTCTGCAATAGCAGGAGCTGTGAAACCAGTTTCTTTCTGGCATGCAGAAAGAATAAAGCTTCCAATGAGCAGGAATATAAATAAATGTTTCAAAGGTATTTGTCCAATGTCCTCCGGTTATTCGAAAGGGATGGCAAAATAGAAACTAGTTGCGAGAGTTCATAGTTTTTACTAAGGATTTTCCCGATTTCCTTCCATCGTGTTTTTACAGCAATTGAATTCATATGGGAAAAAGAATAATTAAAATGTAAAATCAATAATTCAATGAATCATTGTCATCAATGACATTATCTTTTGATCTATCATTTATCAACTTCGCTAAATAATAAAAAGCCGGTTACGGGTATTTAAGACTATCTTACAAGTATTGCAATTTTTTCTTACCTAAATATTTTTTTCAGCATGAAAAAAGACACTCTCGTACAATTTGTTTGTTTTGAAACCTCTCTTGAATTAGACGTATTTACTCCTCAATGGGAAGATCTGGTGAAAAATACTGGCACTAAAGGCCCCAAAGCGATCATTCTGCAGGAGGCTATTTCTAAAACCAGGTACAAATATGTTTCTGAACACATTTGGCCACAAGATGATTTTCAATTCATTTTTATGAAAGCCGGTCGTCATTCCGAACATTTTCCTGAAACTGGAGTCAAGGTAATTCAGGCCGGAGGATATATTCCTTTGATTGTTGGGAATAAAAAAAGTAACAGTAATGAGGGTGCAATTAAAATATTAGTGTTTGCTCCCAATCCCAAAACTGATATTTCCTATCTTTCAAATTTACCATGTAACAATTTAAATATTTACGAACCCTACTATGAAAGCAGTATGTACGCCTATATCCTCGAATATTTTGTATCAGAAACTCATGCCGCGGATCTTCTGCAACAATTAAAAGCAAATGTAACTGCCCCGGAAATTGCTATTTATCGGGAATGCCTGGTCCCAGCTTTATAATAGGCATTCAATTCTTAACAATTATTGCCGGCTATATGCCTGCATGTAAATCTTTAACATGTCAACTATTTTAGAAATTACGAACGCTAACAAAAGCCTTACTAGTTTAATGAAAGCGATGAAAGCATCTGGATTAGAAGAAGTTTTGAATGGCAAGGGTCCCTTCACCATTTTTGCACCAGTTAATATTGCTTTTTACAATTTAGCTGAAGAAGATTTTGATGACCTGATAAAACCCGTCAATAAGCAGAAGCTTTCTGATATAATGACCTTTCATGTAATTGCAGGTAAAAATCTTGTGAATGATCTTTCCAACGGGCAGAAATTAAAAACAGTAAATGGCCAGGAACTTTCGATAACTGTAAGCAATGATGAGATAAGGATCAATGGAGCTAAAGTGCTGGCGCAAAATATGCAAGGTTCAAATGGAGTAGTTCATTCCATCGATGCGGTTAATATACCCGCCTTTTCTCTTACTTAATATCTTTTCAAAAATTCTTGCATGTCTTTCCACGAAGTTGTATCAGCTACAGCATTATAAGCTATTGAGATATTAAAAAAAGAAGCAATTATCGCTAAAACAGTCCGCTCATAGAATATTTACAAGGATTGCTGTAATAACCTTCTAAATTGTATTGTCAAAATTGTCCGCCATGCTTAATAAATTAATCCCCTTCATTTTTTTATTACTTGTCGTTTCAGCCAAAGCACAATATCGGAATGACAATGTATTGTATAAAACAATTGATCCTTTTGAATTATGCGATGCATTGCAAAAGAATAAAGGATATCTTTTACTCGATGTTCGCTCTGCCGGGGAAAACTGTGATACTTCTTCCAGTGGTTTGAATATCGGCCATTTGGACGGCGCTAAAAATATTGATGTACGGGAACTTGGTAACCGGCTATCAGAAATAAATGATTATAAAGATCAGCCGGTATTTGTGTACTGCTCGCATAGCCAACGCAGCAGGAGGGCAAGTAAAATGCTTGCCGATAGTGGTTTTACAAAAGTGTTTAATATTAATGGAGGTATGACAGCTCTTTATTATACCAATGCAAGAGAAAAGGATTGTTTGCAATCACTGGTTGAAACCAATAATAAATATTCTACTATCTCTGCGATCGACCTATGCAATAAATTATCTGCAAAGAGCAATGTATTTGTCTTAGATGTAAGAACTGATTCTGCTTTCCGGCATATAAGTACAGATCCAAGGATTAATGCTTATGGAACAATCAGGCAATCAACAAATATTCCTTTATCAGAATTGCCAATGAAATTAATTTCTATTCCAAAGGATAAAGAAATTATTCTAATTGATTTGAATGGTTCAGATGCACCAAAGGCTGCTGCCCTGTTGAAAGAAAAAGGTTATACAAATGTTGCTGTATTGATAGAGGGAATCAGTCGTTTGTTATCAACAGATGAGAATGAGCTTAGTTGTAAAAAACAAATATATCAGTCACCGGTCAGCTATAAGATTATGAGCACATCTGAATTTGGACGGTTTACAAAAGCCAGTAAAGACTATTTACTACTTGATATAAGAACCGTTGAAGCGTTTACCAATAAGCATACAGACTCATGGCGCAATATCGGTCATTTGAAAAATGCGATAAATATTCCAACTGCAGATCTTGCCAATCGTATTGCTGAGCTTACTCCTTATAAAAACAAAGACATAGTGATCTATGGCTTTAGTAGTGACGTTGAATCTTTTGCTGCTGCAAATATTTTGTCGCAACAAGGATTTAAAAAAATAAATGTATTGAACAGCGGCCTATTTAATATTCGCTGGACAGCCGCTAATCACAAAGAAGAGGCTTATTTGAAAGACCTGGTTACTGACGTGCCGGAAATAAACTGGTAGGATTAAAATGATTCTCCATGAGTTTGACGTATAAGGAAATTAATAAACCGTGGGAAGGGTTTGATACTGCTGATAAAAATATTTGTAAGATAATTGCGGCCAAATAATCGTTGAACAATACGACCTATTTTTAACCGGCGTCCAAACTGGCGATTCCATTGCTGGATATACATTTTCTCCATCTGGCTCCTTGATATTTTATTTTGTAAGAACTGATCAATAAGCCCAGAAGCAATTTTACTTCCATGTAAGGCCATGCTCATACCATTACCGCATAAAGGAGTTATCATACCGGCTGCATCGCCGATCAGTAAGACATGATCTTCTATTTGTGATTTTTTATCAAAGCTTATTTGAGAAATAGTCAGCGGGGCATCATATAGCCATTGTCCTTCTTCAAAAATTTTTTTAAGATGCAGATTCTTGCAAAGCACATTCTGCTCCACCTCTTTAATGGAATTATTGTTTTGCTGAATAGCGCCTGCTGTAGTTAAGTAACAAAGACAATACTTCCCGTCTTCAATACGAGATATACCGCAATAGCCATCCTGAAAATTATGCAGAGCAATGGTGTCGTGGGGAAAGTTTGTTTGAATGTGGTATTTAACGCCAACATAATTATTTAACTTCTTTTTTCCTTCAGTTATAAAATCCCTGCTCCATTTTATATCAAGATTGCTTCGTTTGCCAAAACAACCGCCGACTGTTTTTGATTGAATGTTTTTTAAGGATGATTGAATAAAGAACCTTTCGTTTTCAAAATGAACATCTGTTACTTTACTGTCTTCAATTATTTCTACTCCTGAATGTTTGGCTATATCTGCCAATGCGGCGTCGATTTTGTACCTGCTGATACCAAACCCACCAAGCGGTAAGCTATGCTGAATCAATTTTCCATTGGGGGAGGAAGTAATAAATTTTTTAATGATCGGTAAATTCCATTCCTCTAATGGCAAGCCTAAGCCTTTTAAAAAATCCCATGACTCAAGACTTATATATTCACCACAAACTTTATGAAATGGGAATTTTTCTTTTTCAAATAAAATTACACTGTAGTCTTTTCTTACAAGCTGAATAGATAAAGCGAGTCCTGCTAAACCTCCACCAATAACGGCCAGGTCATAACTCTTTTTGACAGGCAAATCATTCATTATTGACAATTATTAACCATCTGAAAGCCCATTTCCATTTTAGCGAATAACTTTTTATTCCGGCTTCAATAAGCAAATTTTTGATTTCTTTTTTTGTAAATCCTCTTGAAACAGATAGTGGCGCATCGTTTTTTAATAAATAAGATCTGCTGAAAAATTTGGAAAGCCATTTGATGAGATAATAAGCCAGCCAGTGTCTTTGCAGATCATTAATAAAAAAACCAGTTTTACTGTTTTGCTTTAACCAAAAGAACATTTGGACTAATTGCTTATCTGTAAAATGATGGCAGAACAAAGATGAAAAAATAATAGCAGGCTTTTCTTTAAACTCTCCTTTTTGGTAATCGCTGCATACCCACTGGCAGGGAAGATCAGGATATTGTTGTTTGGCAAACTCAATACATTCTGCTTTCATATCAATACCAATAAAATCAGTCTGAATTTCCTTTTTTTTACACCACCTGTATATCGCATAAAGATTATCTCCACCTCCACAACCAATTTCGCAGATAGTTAATTTTTCATTTTGCAAAATCAGTTGTTTTACTCCCTCAATAGTTATGGCATGACCGCCGAGCCATGTATTGATAAAATTGAGTTCTTTTAAATTTTGAGCTATGTCTGCAAATGGAACATCATCAGCATCTATCAATTCTTTTTGATAATTACGTTGTCGGAAATTTATCATGCAGATAAAATAAAACTTTCCATGGTTAACCCTGGTCCGAATGCTGCACCAAAGATCTTTTGTTCCTGATTATACCTGAGAGTTTGCATTATTTCTTTTAATACAAATAATACAGTAGGGGAGGACATATTTCCATAATTGTTCAATACATCATAGCAGGTTTGCAATTGTCCATTTGTAAATTCAAGACTTGTATGCACAGCTTCCAATATTTTTTTTCCACCTGGATGAATACACCAATGAGTAATATTTTCTTTTTTTAATTTGGCGGCATTCAATGCGCCATTTACCATGATTCCAAAATCTTCTTCAATAAGATCAGCAACATAACCGCTCAGGGTCATTAAAAAACCTGTCGATGAAAGTTCCCATGCCATATCTTTTTTTCCTTTAGCAGATACCAGCGAATAAAAACTGTCTATTGATAAACCCTGAGTTTTATTATCGCCACTTACTAATACAGCAGCAGATCCATCGGCAAAAAGCATACTGCTTGTAATATTATCAATAGTATTTTCTTTTTGAAAATGAAGTGTGCAAAGCTCAGTGCAAACGATAAGTACATTCGCATACGGATCATTTCTGCAAAAAGCATCGGCCATTTTTAAAGCATGTATGAATGCGTAGCAACCCATAAAATTCACCGAAGTGCGGGAAATAGTTGCGGGTAGTTGCATCAGTTCCATTAATTGGAGATCAAGCCCCGGAGCACTCATACCTGTACAACTTACCGTAATAAGATGAGTGATTTTTTTTCTATCAATATTTTGCAGGCAATCATTGATGGCTTGCAGAGAAAGATCCGGTGCAAATTCATTAAACCATTGCATTCTTTTTTCCAGTGAAGGAAAGGGCTCAAGACCTTCGGTAGGAGAATAGAATTTCCATTTGTCTGTTGGTAAACTATAATCGGGAATTACTGAATAGCGGGTTTCAATACCGCCTTTATGATACAAATACTTTAATTTTCTTTTATCCGCTTCATTAAGAGCATACACTCTTTGCATAAAGTCGAGTATCTGCTCCTGCTCGTGTCTGTATGCGGGTACTGCTGTTCCTATTGATATTATTTTGCTCAAATAAACCTCCCAGTTAATAATAAAATGAAAGCAGCATTGGTACAGGCAGATGCAAGCCAGTTCTTCCGCATAGTGTTTTTAAAATTGGCAGCGCTATAATTTTTATTTACCTGGAAAAACCACCACAGGAAATAAACGATAACGGGAATAAAAAAGATCTGTATCATTATTAAATTTTGCAATTGCTGTCTTTGTATATACCATATTGCTATCAATAAAAATGCCAGCAGGTATAGCGCTGCACAAAAGATGAAAGTTCCTTTATATCCTAGTTTATAGCTAATGGAAACAACTCCGTCTTCCATATCTTGTTTATACTGGTATATCTGGGTTAATGGATAGAAACCACCGATCAGCAAAAGGCAGATCAGCATTCCCTGCCAGGGAACATTTAATGTTTCATTCACATCGCTTCCGTGATAAACCAGCCAGAAAGTTGCTGCTCCCTGGAAAAATATTACAATCATGTAACCGATGACCGGATATTTTTTTAATCTTATCCCCCGATAGCTATAAGCTTTAGATGCGGCTACATATAATATCATTCCTGCAAAAAAATATAGGCTAATAAAAAAACTCAACACCAAACCCGTTATATCCAAAACGATTGTTATAAGAAATAGTTGCCTTGAAGGTAGAGGTGGTTTTTCAAGACCGCCAATACTTTCTGTATCTCTGTCCATATAACAATTGTATCCGTTGCTGGCCGGATAAATTAAAAAATGAAGTATAAAGAAAATAAGGATCGCCTTTGTCCAATCGATTTGAGGTACTTGCGCTAATGCAAAGAAATATAATGGTGAAAGGAAAAAAGAAAATGGTATTCTTAAAAGTTTTATGGAAGAAGCCTTGATCACTGAAATAATTTCTATCGGAAACTTAATGAAGATACCGACTTTCAGTTAAGGTGTCATGGATGTTATCCATAAAATGGTTGATTTGTAGTCAACCCATTTCAGGACGAGACATTACCGCTGTTGATTGTTTTCAATGTCCAGTCCCACTATTGGCGCTACTCTTGTTAGCGGTTATTGTTCTTTGTCGACAAGAACTTTTTGTTTTTTCGAAAGCCAGTCCAGATACCAAAAAGTAAGAAGTGGTAAAGCAAACACCTGAAATAGAAAAGCCAGCCACATTAGAATGCCTTGCATCTTGTTTTCGTTTGTCCTTATTAAAATCTGTTGCCCATAATATCCATTGGAAAATACAACAGTTTGTATATAGTTCCACCCAAAGTGCAACCCGATTGGTAAATAAAGAGAGCCAGTCTTTGCAAATGCGAGAGCCCACGAAAAACCAACAATCGCTGTCATTAAGAAAACCATAACCATCATAAATGGATTTCCAAATACGTTGAAAGTAAACCAGTGATAAATGCCAAAGCAAATTGCTGAAAGAATACATGCTTTCGTGGCGCCTACTATTCTTATTGCGATATAAAGCAAAGCTCCCCTGAAAATTAATTCTTCATACAATACAGATATTAATGCGGATTTTGAGTTATCCAATATCGCATTTCCACTGACTTGGTTATTTAGTGCCCAACTATTGTTTGCGAATGAGGTTGTCATTATTTGATATATAGCGCAACAAGAAGCAGCAAATAAAAGCCCAATGCCTAAATTAGCCACTCTGCTTTTTGTCGGTTTAAATCCTAATACCGAAAGATGCTTTTTGTTAATGAACCAAAGTAAAAGCCATGAAATGATTAATTCAACTATAATTCCACCCATCGTATCATTATTAGGTTTTTAATGAAACTACTACAGTTTTGCCATCTTACTAAAGTTAAATAGAAATCCAAAAGATGAAATGACATAATGTCGACGACATTTGGCAATGCAATAGCTACCACCGCCTAAACCGTTGGAAGTTGAATTTTTGGAATCTTCTTAATTATTATTTTATCAAATACAATTCGAACTTTTGGATGTAATTTTTTAAGACGATCATAAGGATTCTCATATCCTTGATAGGGCATTATTCGATATTCCCAAATTCCTTTTGCGTTCGAATAGAATTTAAGAACACAGTTGATCCAACCTTCCTTGGCCAGATCACTAATACGAACATACCCTCTAGAAATTTTATCTTGGTAATTAAAATTGATAAACTCTCCTGTTGGCTTCATTGCATAATCAGGAGTACTTGAATTAACATCAAGTTCTAATAAAATTTCATCGTCGATTTTACGCTTGGGTGCTGATAGTCCGATACTTCTCATCACAAAAGTTACCGAATACATACTGGGTTCATCAAAATCTGTGGTGTAGGGACCAAAAATGATTGAAAAACCTTTATTTTTTCCGACCTCCTGATTTGTCCATTCCCAGATGGGATTGATCGCTTCAAATAATTTTAATTCTTCGATGTCGCTAATACGTCGTCCATGATGATGCATCAATTCTCCTTCCGACTCAATTGCTTGACCCTGATTTAATTCATTTGCACATAAGTATTCTCCAACTTGTTTCGGTCGGGATTTATTAATCTCGATTTTCCATTTGACTAGAAAAAATGCTATAACCCCGAGGAATCCCCCAAAAGCTGAACCTACTATTGACCAAAAGACTTCCATGAGTGTGTAAGGTAGCAGCTAACAGTAGTATTCTGTATTAGCCGAAATTAAAATTTTTTCTCAAATCATTCATTCTCAACAAAGCTTATTTCGTTTTTTGTGTTATTGAAAAAAATCAACCAGCAAGAATCCTTTCCTGATGGAACTATTTAGAACAGTGAAAAAAGTGCATCCGCTATCATAATTATTACCGGGATAGATGCGATAAAAAAATAACGAAGTCCTTTACGGCTTATACGATCCTGTTCAGCATCATCCATTCCTTTGAATTGATTTATTGTTTCATCATACCAACTTTGCTTTCCGATAGTAAGTTTTAAGACAATAAAAATAATAACACCGATCACTGCTCCTAATAACTTGCCAATCGCTTTGCCATCAATTCCCCAGTTCCCAAAATTTTTATAAAGAAATCCCGGATGAATTTTATCATAAAAAATAAAACCCGTAACGATCAGCAATGTGATCAATGCCGTTGAAAGTATTAAGGTATTGATATGAGACTTGCTTGCATTGCCGCCTCTTTTATTTATATCCTGGTACTGATTACAAAGCAGGTATTGAAAAAATGTCATCGCAACTTTTTACAAATATCTTTTGTAACTGAGCTTCACAAAATACCACTCAGGCGGTATTTACTTTAGCCTGATCCTTAGAATATACATGTCATTGGTAACATAGAGTGTCTTTTGATCAGGAGAAAATGCACAGTTGGATGTTGCTTCCGGCACTCTTATTTTTCCCAATAACTTTCCATCCTTATCCATTATCCAAACGCCACCGGGACCAGTC
>Ga0105247_10003493_pt1 | contig 10226 bp, 6 predicted proteins | sample KBSS24metaG_FD_81519 | JGI IMG/M metagenome (GOLD analysis project Ga0105247, IMG submission 81519) | Switchgrass rhizosphere microbial communities from Kellogg Biological Station, Michigan, USA - KBS S2-4 metaG | ecosystem: Host-associated > Plants > Roots > Rhizosphere > Soil | place...
TAATAATGCAATGCCCTCCCGATCTGCATGACCAATGTTTACAATTACGATTCTATTATCAAAGTTGTCAGGCCCTTTAAATTTTGAATACGTCATATCATTCAGATCAAAATCATGCAAGGCTAACTTCATTGGATCAAAAAAATGCACATTCTTTAAAGGAATAATCTTTACTAACAGGATAAAAATAAAAACCCAGAGTGTCGCTAGAATCGTATCCCTTTCATACAGGTATTTGGTTATATGCCGGCTATACCTACGGGCATGATGGGCTATATGTTTATGAAAGGGCTTTCTGGTGACCGGTTTCTCGTCCACGGGAAAATTTTAAAAAATAATTAGAGAATGGTGTTTCGTCAATATATCAGTGCAACTTAAAGGCTTTTTATGTCTTCTTTTTGTTTTTAAACTATAATAGCGTCTTTTCATTTCCTGCAAATGCTGTAAAGACATGGTTCCTAGGTAAAATCATGTAAATTTAGCGAGTCGAATTTATGCGAAAATTCATTGCAATATTATTTGCTGGCAATTTGTTTTTCCTGTTTTGTTCACAACAGGCAATGGCGCAAGCTCCCCCAAAGCCGAGGGATACGACTATTGTTGGCCCGCAAACTTTTGCAATCATTCTTGGTATCTCCACTTACAAATATGTGAGGCCGCTTACCTATGCGGATAAGGATGCCGAGATGTTTCGGGATTATCTGAAATCACCTGCGGGTGGCAAAGTAAGTGACGATAATATTTTTATTTTATTAAATGAACAGGCTTTATCTACAACATTTTGGTCAAAAGGATTTAAATGGTTGGATGCAAAACGGCTTCAGAAAGGCGATAAGCTTTTTATTTATCTCGCAGGGCATGGTGATGCCATTGATGAAGACCAGTTTTTTTACCTGACTTATGATTGTAATCCTGCAGGTGATAAAAATAATTACATGGCTGGCGGGAATATCCAGTTATTTAACCTGAAAAAGAAAATAGCCAAAGAAACAGCTAAGAATGTCGATGTATATTTTATCATGGATGCTTGTCGTTCCAACGAATTACCCGGAGGAAGCGACGGGCAAAACTTTTTAAATACTGCCATTTCTGAAAAAAGAGCCGGCGAAATCATTATGCTTGCAACAGGAGCAGGCCAGGAATCACTTGAAGATGCATCCATTGGTACAGGTCATGGATTATTTACTTATTATCTCGTAGATGGACTAACGGGTGCAGCTGATTCAACCGGCACTGCAGATAACCAGGTCACTCTTTCGGAGATACAGAAATACGTTGATAAAAATGTACCTGCTATAGCTCAGCAAAGGTTTAAACGTAAACAAGATCCTTTTTTCTGCTGTAATGATAACGGCGATAAAATAGTTTCGTCTGTTGACACAGCTTACTTGCGAAAATGGTTATTGACAAAGAAACTCCAATCAAGAGGTGGTGGCAATTCTTATTTCGGGCCAAGAGGAAGAGGAATAAATTTTGGGCCCGCAGATACTTTGTTGATTGATGCATATAACATGTTCAATAATGCAATTAAGGACACCAGGCTTACCGGCAAAGGTTCAGCAGAATATTATTATGAGCTGATGGCAAGAAGATTTCCCGGCAATTCTTATACGATTGATGCCCAGTCAACATTAGCCGTAGAATTTATAAATTTTGCTCAAAGCAAGATCAATCTTTACCTGGATTGCAAAGATGCTGCTACAGTACAAAAGATAAGGGCGCAGATAGATGAAGGTGAAAAAACGGATGAGATCATTTCCAGTCTCGATCGTATGGAAAAAGTGGCACGCCAGGAATTTTATGAGGTGGGTACAATGCTGGAAAAAGCCATCAATTTCATTATGCCAGATGATCCTGATTTTGCAAAATCATTAATGGGCAGGATGTATTTCTTTAAGGCAAGAGGCTATTTTGGTAAGGCAAGAAAGCAAGTAGATATTAATAACGCATTTCAATATGCATACTCGGCTTATGCTGCCGATCATAATGCTGCTTATATTCTAAATACGCTTTCATCATTACATCTTGACAATAACAGGATAGACAGTGCAATAATTTATGCAAAGCAAGCTATTATCGCTGCACCTAAATGGCGGTATCCTTATGTTACACTTGCCTTTGCTTACAAAACATTGAACAAGCCTGACTCAGCCATTAAATATTATCACAAGGCAATCGAGGTTGATCCAACTAATGCGGATGCTTATGTCGATCTTGGCCATTATTATTATGCTTTACAAAAGTCAGATTCTGCTATTGCCAATTATGAAAAAGCATTACGGCTTGATCCAAGAAATGTATATGCAAGTAATAATATTGGCTGGCTTTATCATGATAAAAAGAATTTTGATAAAGCAATCAATTTTTTCAAACAAAGTATAGCAGCCGATCCTAAGTTTATCAATGCCTATAATGGATTAAGTAAAACGTTTTTTGAAACAAAGCAATATGACTCGGCAAGAATATATTACTCAAAAGCATTTGCCAATTACCAGGATAAGTCTATCGTAAACCTGTTTATAGGGAATTTTTATAGGGATCTGAAAGAATATGATTCAGCGAAAATATATTATAGGTTAGCTGTAGCCATTGATCCTAATTATGAAGAAGCCTTCAATAATCTTGGCCGTTCATCTTTTGCCCTGAAACAATATGATTCAGCAAATTTTTATTATAAAAAAGCATTGCAGGCAAATCCTTATTCAGCCTTTGCTTTGGTAAATATCGGGATGGTGTTTAAAGAGTTGAAAAAACCTGACTCTACTTATAATTATTTCCAACAGGCCGTACGACTGGAGCCGGGTAACCCTTCTATATTAAACAGTCTCGGTGTAGTTTATGGCCAGGATAAAAATTTTGACTCAGCAAAGATCTATTTTAGAAGAGCCTTGGAGGTGAAGCCAGATTATGCACCTGCTTCTAATAACCTGCTGAAAATATTCAGAGAGTTAAATCAATTGGATTCGGCAACTAACTTTATGCGGCGTAGTTCATCTTTTGATCCGGGCAGCAGTTCATTCATGAATGATATTGGCCAGGTATTCCTGAATCAAAAAAGATATGACTCTGCATCAATTTATTATCGCCGTGCTATTAAGCAAGATCCCACTAATCCGCAATTATTAAATAATATGGGCCTGGTAATGCGGGAAATGAAACAATATGACTCCGCTAAATCATATTTGCAAAAAGCAATTCAGTTGGATCCCGATAATCCTATCATGTGGACTAATATTTCAAAGGTGTTTGGACAATTGAAACAACTTGATTCAGCCGGGTACTATTATCGCAAACAGATTTTCCAAAAGAGTGAGCCGAATGCACAAGCGTATTTAAGCATTGGCACTTTTTACAATGATCTGAAAGTATATGACTCTGCCATCGTATATTATAAGAAGGCATTTGAATTGGATCCTGGATATGCAGTAGCCATCAATGATATTGGAGCCGCTTATATGAACATGGAACAAACGGATTCGGCATTTAAATATTATAAACTGGCTGTTCAGGTAGATTCTACTTATGAAAGTGCCGCCTTGAATTTAGGATTGCTTTATCACTCACTCGGAAAATATGACTCTGCAATAATTTATATAAAAGAGGCAATACGACTTGATCCATCCAAGCCTAAAAATCTTTTCAGGCTTGCCTGCAGTTATGCTTTGAATAATCAGTCGGCGTTGGCGGTTGCAGCTTTGAAACAATCTTATGAAAACGGTTATAAAAACTATGATGCTTTGATTTCAGATCCTGATCTTGATGGTCTTAAAGACAATAAAGAATTCCAGGCGCTGATCAATAAATATATTCCCAATAAGAAGGACAGGCAATAGCGTAATAAAAAATCCGTCAACAGCGGACTTGTGACCCCGTCAGGATTCAAACCTGAAACCTTCTGATCCGTAGTCAGATGCTCTATTCAATTGAGCTACGGGGCCAATATTTCCATCAATCAAAATGGGCGGCAAATATAAGCCAAAATCAGTAAGGAGGAAAAGCCATAGAAGGGATGCCGATTATCTTTCAAAAATCTTTTAAGAAATTTTGATATACACTTCCGATGAAAGCATACTTAATAGATAAATAATAAACCTAACCACTATTAAATTATTACTGGTTAAAGTCTTTAATAAAATAATAACGGAAAGAACCTTTTAATTAATTGTCTTTTTTGGAAAGGGTTGCAGAGGAAGAAAATTTGCGGCGATCATCACCGCGCCTCCTGCTAAATTGTGTTTAGCAGGAGGGTTCCGGACTTTTAGTACTTTTCAAGGATTTGGACACGGTGACTCTTTGGTCGTTTTTCAAGGAATTGGATGGATCTTCTACAGGACTTGGATTTTATTTGGTTTTTCAAGGATGCTTAAAAAGAAGTTGACTGATATCGGATTTTAGTTGTCGTCTTTCAAAGGATTTGGTTTCGTTAGCTTTTGGTCGGTTCTTCAGGATTTGGATATTGGACTTTGGATTAATGATTGACAATGTATCAATCAACTTCGGAGTCAAAAATAATTGTCAAACCATTAGTATTATAGAGCAAAATTGCCTTGTTTTCTTACGTCGGTATTTACCACATTTATCGTAAAGAATCGAATCAAAAAATGTGGTAAAGACAAGAAATCACTCGTAGTATTACGGCAAAAAGTCGATTTATGTTTAAATGGACTTGTTTTGGATCAAGGAACGACGCCTTTGAAGGTTAATTGCCTAATGCTTGTATAACATCATAGTTAGTTACAATATGATATTCTCCTGCATCATCCTTCGCTAATACAGCTCCATTTTCTTTATTAATAAGGTGACTTAGCTTTTCTACAGGTGTATCATAAGCTACAATAGGAAAGGAAGGCTCAAGCACTTCTTCCACTTTTGAATTTTTGATCTCGGGGTTATTGAAAATTTTTTGAAACAAGCCACCTTCACTGATAGCGCCAACCGGGCCATTGCCATTCATTACGGGTATCTGCTCTATATCATACTTTTTCATTAATTCAACTGCTTCCATTACTGTTTGTGATGAATCAACAGTTATTAAGCGTTTAGCGCCCCTGGAACTTACTACATCTCTGAATGTTTTTACATCAAGGAAGCCACGTTCGATCATCCATTGGTCATTATAGATCTTTCCTACATACCTGCTGCCATGATCATGCAGGATACAAACAACGAGGTTGCCTTTTTTTAATTTACTTTTTAATTGCATCAATCCCTGCAAACAACTGCCGGCACTATAGCCACAAAACAAGCCTTCTTCTTTCGCTAATTTTCTTGCCATAATAGCACCGTCCTTATCCGTTACCTGTTCGAAGTAATCTATTACACTCATATCATAGTTATCAGGAACAAAGTCTTCACCAAACCCTTCACTGATATAAGGATGCACTTCATTCATATCCACTTCACCGGTTCTAAAATATTTTGTAAGTAATGAGCCATATACATCAACGGCCCAAACCTGTATATCCGGTTTTTTTTCTTTCAGGTACATTGCTGTACCTGTAATAGTTCCACCCGTACCTGCTGTACAAACCAGGTGAGTAATATTTCCTTCAGTCTGTCTCCAAATTTCCGGACCTGTTTGTTCATAATGCGCAAGACGATTAGCAAGATTATCATATTGATTCATGTGGTACGAGTTAGGTACCTCGGTAGCTAGTCTTTTAGCAACGCTATAATAACTTCTTGGATCTTCAGGTGCTACATTCGTTGGACAAACAATTACTTCAGCGCCTACTGCTTTCAATATATCTGCTTTTTCTTTTGATTGCTTATCGGTAGTAACAAAAATGCATTTATACCCTTTTATACAAGCTGCCAGCGCCAATCCCATTCCGGTATTGCCGCTTGTTCCTTCTATAATGGTTCCGCCCGGTTTTAATTTTCCCTGCTGTTCTGCTACTTCTATCATTTTTATTGCCATCCGATCCTTGGCTGAATTACCCGGATTAAAATATTCCACTTTTGCCAATACAGTACAGGGAAAATCTTTAGTGAGTTTGTTGAGTTTTATCAATGGCGTATTGCCAATCGTTTCCAGTATGTTGTTTTTGATTTCCATTCTTACAAAAATAAGTTTTTTGTATGGAGTCAACGATATTGCTGGTATCAACTTCGTTGCTGCTTGTCCCGCAATATTCGGGATCGCATTCTTCAATATTTTTTGAATGCACTCAAATAAAAAGCCCTCCTGCTAACAGAAGGGCCTACCGGACCTGATGATAATAAAATCATCAAGCTTCTTTTCTGTATTCTTTTCTCTTATTACTTAAATAATTATCCAATAAAAAAAGTCCAAGCACTACATTGATGATCATAAAAGCATTTACCCAGGTATTACTGAAGAATTTATTGAAATCAACTTTATTAATATTTTCAAAAAAACTATTATTTCCTTTGATGTCCCAATCAACCTGGCCAAAACCATATACAAGGAATCCGACAACAAGGAGAATAAAAAAAGTACCGATGCCGCGAATGATTTTTTTATTGATATAAGTTTTAGTGGCAGGAGCAATATGCAGTTTTGCAATTTGATCCATTACATTTTTACTAAAACGCATAGAGGGTTCTTCCAACTCTGATGATTGTATCAATTGGTGAACTTCGAGTAGCTCATGATATTTTGCCTTCCATTCGAAATTGCTTTCCAGTAGTCTTTCAATGTTTGACTTTTCATCAACAGTGCTGGCTCCGTCTATGAAATCCCATAATCTATCCTCTATTGTCCGTTGAGTATTCATACGTTTAATTTAAGTCTTTTACCTCTTCTGCAAAATAAGTTTCCATCTTTTCTTTTAATCTTGCTCTTGCTCTGTGCAACCGAACCTTTGCTGTATTAGTTTCCAATCCCAAAATGTTTGAAATTTCTTCCAAAGTTTGTTCGCTTTTATAAAACAAAGTTATAATCTCTGCATCATCGGTGCTTAGCAGAGCGATGGCTTTGTTCACCATAGCAATTTTTGATTTTTGTTCAATCATATTTGCCCTCATTCCTGAGTCCTGGTTATCTGCCACTTCAAATACCTTTTCATTATCCAGGGAATGAACTTCCAATTTTTTCTTTCTCAAAAAACTGATACAGGTATTATTTACAATAGTATAAAGCCAGGTGCTGAACTTGGCAGCGCCCCTGAAATCAGATAACGAACGATATGCCTTTATAAATATATCCTGCGATATCTCTTCAGCATCTTCCCGATTTTTGGTAAATCGCAATGCCAGCGTAAATACATAGTTCTGATACCGGTCCACAAGCAGTGCATAAGCCTGTTGGTCACCGCTTAGTACCTTGTCGATGATCTCGCTATCATTCAGTCCGGTAGACATTCAGATTGTAAGACTCTGCTTTTAAGCCTTAGGTTACCATACAAAGTAAGATTATTTACCGATCTTAATAGGTTGGACTAATAGCTTGTAACCTCGTGGTATTGGTTGTAGTCATAGTTACTGTAACCGGTTTTCAAAAAAATTCTTTATGACTGTAACCTGTTTTGAAAAACATATGTCATAAGGAGCAAAGGCAAAATATTTAATCATTTTCCGCTTAAAGCGGAGTATAAAATTTAAAGCTATGCACGGAGGTGAAGTATTAATATTTCTAACAATGTTCGCTGGCGGATTTGCTATGATATTTGGCATTGTGTATCTGAAAACAAGACAAAACATGGCAATGATCGAGAAAAACATGAACCCCAAAGAATTTGCTAATAGGCCAGCCCCTTATAAAAATCTTAAATGGGCATTATTGCTTATAGGAGCCGGAGTAGGCTTGTTCCTTGCTTATATGCTCGACGTGTACGTATTGCAAAGAGTATATACAGAGGTTTATAATGGTAATACATACCACCATCGTGAAGAAAACCCTGCTGTTTATTTTGCCCTTATTGCCATTGGCGGCGGTCTCGGTTTATTCGGTTCTTACCGAATGGAGAAAAAGTGGTGGGATGATAATAGAACAAGAGACTAATAATTTTTTTATAAGAACCACTGGTAATATAGCAATCCCGTTTCTACGGGGTTGCTTTTTTCATTTCTTCCAATGCTTTTTTAATGGCTGGGTCATCATTATTCAATACCTGGTAATAACCTGCATTGCGCCACCTGAATCTTGCGAGGAAGGCTTTCAGTCTTTTTTCTAATAATTCTTTTTCTTTTACAGTAACTGTTGAAAGATCAACAGAATCCTTTGTTGCATAATTAGTAAAGCCATCCCACATTTCATCTGTGTGATTGAATCCTTCAATATAATCGCCAGATGTTTTATAGCTGTCCACTTCTTTTCTATGCTGCAGGTAATAATTATAAACGTATCCATTGAAATTACCGTCAATAAGAAGCTTATTTACCTTTTGAGAATAGCCGAAAGTATCAATGGGAACAAAAACATCCGGCATGATGCCACCACCGCCATAAAGTATCTTACCATTTTTTGTTTTATACTCTTTACCGTTATTTACCTTATTAGAATCTGCATAAAGTAATTGTCCGTTTGAAAACCGATTCCATAATTCATCCATATATACTTTTTTGCCTTTCTCATATGAACGCTGAATGCTGCGACCGAGTGGTGTGTAATAGCGGGCTACGGTTAAACGAATAGCAGATCCATCGCTAAGATCATATTGCTCCTGTACCAATCCCTTTCCAAATGTGCGGCGTCCGATAATTGTTGCACGTCCCCAATCCTGCAAAGCGCCGGAAAGCACTTCACTGGCACTGGCTGAAAGTTCGTCTACCAGCAACGTAAGATTTCCTTTTTCAAAAAGACCATCTCTTTTGCATCGATATTCTCTTTTCTTGCTATTAACCCCTTCGGTATAAACGACAAGTTTATTATCATCTAAAAATTCATCGGCTATATCCACAGCTTCGTTCATTAATCCTCCTCCATTACCCCGAAGATCAAGTACGAGCTGTTGCAAACCTTCTTGCTGCAGCCGTTCCATTGCCTGCATAAATTCCTCATAACTTGTTTCAGTAAATTTTATCAATTTAATATAGCCAGTCGTTTTATCCATCATATACGCTGCGTCTACGGAAGGAACGGGAATGGTACCTCTTGCGACGGCAATTGTTTTTTGCTCTTTGCCCCGCAGTATTTGCAACATGACTTTTGTATTTCTTTCTCCTCGTATCAAGCTTTTTATTTCATCGGTGGTAAAAGCTCTTGACGTGAGCGAAGAGTCATTGGCCTTTAAAATTTTATCTCCTATCTGCAAACCAGCCACGTCACTCGGGCCTTTAGGAATAACATACACAATGTTTATAGTGTCATTAAAAATGCTGAAATCAACGCCTATCCCTTCGATGTTGCCCGCAAGATCCTCATTAGCTTCTTTTAGCTCAACAGGAGGGAAATAAACAGAATGCGGATCAAGTTTGGTCATTATTTCTTCAATAGCATCACTTTGCAATGAATCTAAATGAACCGAATCTACATACCGCTGTTTTATCAATTCCAATGTTTCTTCAAGTGAATTATTTTTACGGGAGTGAAAAGGGTCCTGTAACTGGTAACCTATCAGCATTCCTGCGATCATCACAATCGCAAATATCAATGGCAGCCAAACCTGTAATTTTTTATTTCTCATCGTTTACCTTTATTGTAATTTGTTCCAACGAACTCCTTTTGGAGACGCAAAATAACTGATTTGATCTTAAAAGCATTTCTATCCATACATTACAACAAACTTTTAAATGCCCGTAAATAAATTGATAGCAGATAGTGGCGCTACCAAAACTGAATGGTGCTTATTGAGTAATGGCAAACGTAAAACAATTTTCACCCAGGGAATCAGCCTCTATTTTTTATCAGCAGAACAAATAAAAGATCTTTTATTGAAGGAACTTAAATCAAAATTCAAGGACAATGTCGGGGAAGTTTATTTTTATGGGACGGGTCTTTTTGATAAACAGAATGTGAAGATGATGAAAGGATTATTAAAAGGAATTTTTCCCGGATCAAAAGTGTTTGCTGATCATGATATACTTGGAGCAGCAAGAGCATTGTGTGGAAATAAGAAAGGTATTGTTTGCAATCTTGGTACCGGAACTTTCTCCTGTTATTATGATGGAAAAAAGATCGTTAAAAGCAGGCCGGGACCTGGCTACGTATTAGGCGATGAAGGTAGCGGGGCTTATTTGGGAAAGAAAGTTATCCAGTATTATTTATATGAAATTTTTGATGAAGACCTTGCCTATAGATTCAATAAGAAGTATAATACAAA
>Ga0105247_10003496_pt1 | contig 10223 bp, 11 predicted proteins | sample KBSS24metaG_FD_81519 | JGI IMG/M metagenome (GOLD analysis project Ga0105247, IMG submission 81519) | Switchgrass rhizosphere microbial communities from Kellogg Biological Station, Michigan, USA - KBS S2-4 metaG | ecosystem: Host-associated > Plants > Roots > Rhizosphere > Soil | place...
AACGTGCCGCGCAGCTTGTCCATCATGCCGGGCTTGGCCTCCTCGAGCGGGATGTCCATCAAGGTTGGCTGGGCACCGCTGAGATAGCCATCGATCATCACGCGGCGGCCCGGCATCTTCGGCGCGACCTTGCGCATCAGGTTGCGCCAGTCCGGCAGGCCCGAATAGGCAATGGCCCGCACGATCACCCACTCCTCCTCGGGCGGCACCGGAAAGAAGCTGTTGACGAGTTGCTCCGCCTTCGCCGGATTGGAGCCGATCGCGCCAGCAATGAAGCCGAGATAGATGCCGGAATTCTCCGGCTCCTTGAACGTCTGTGAGTGGAACAGCACCCGTACCGCTGCCGGCACATGGGCGTAATCAGGCTTGGTGCGGTAGTTGTAGATCCAATTCTGGACGACGCCGAGCGATGCGCCCGGGTCGATCTCCGGAACGACCGCAGCGGCAAGCGCTGATTGAACGAAGGTGCAGGCAATGAGGGCCAAGGCGATCGCGCGCATGATCTGCTCCCGACAAACGTTCGCGTGTCAACATCCGCTGGCGCGTAGCATGACACACTAGCTACCGAGCATCTGAAGCGCCTCTGCGTCGATTCTGCGACCATCATTGGTTCCGCGGCGCGCCGACCTTCGCAGGTGTGATCACAGGCCCGCGTGTCTCCGCGGCCCCGACATGATTTGGCCACCCACCCCCTCTTGCATTGCGATCATGACGAGCAGGCAGGAGCGCACATCATGACGGTCCGGACCCGGCGTCGCCCTTGCTTCGACGGATTGCAGGTCGCAACGCTGCTGGCGATGCTGTCCGTCCTAACGCCGGCCATGGCGGCGTCTGCAGAAAGCCTTGCAATACAGGGCAATCGGCGCGTCGATGCCGAGACCATACGATCCTATTTCCACGCCAATGCGAACGGCCGCTACGACGCCGCCGCGCTCGACGCCGGCCTCAAGGCCCTCGTGGCAACCGGGCTTTTCGAGGATGTCAAACTCAGCCGCGCCGACGGGCGAATCCTGGTCCGGCTGTCGGAAGCAAAAGTGCTCGATCGCGTCGCCTTCGAGGGTAACAAGAAGGTGAAGGATGCTGACCTCACGAGCGCAGTGCTGTCCAGGCCGCGAGCGGGCTTGCAGCGTGCCACCGTGCAGGGCGACGTTGCTCGCATCCTTCAGGCCTATCATCGCGCCGGACGCGACGATGTTCGCGTCGTCCCCGAAATCATCGACCGCGGCAATGACCGCGTCGACCTGGTCTTTACCATCACCGAAGGCAAGAAGACGCCGGTCAGAGCGATCAGCTTCGTCGGCAACAACGCCTATGGCGCGCGGCAATTGCGCGCGGTAATCAAGACCTCGGCGTCGAACGTGCTGAGCTTCGTCATGGGCGGCGACGTCTATGACGCCGACCGGATCAATGAGGATCGCGAGCAGCTGCGGCAGTATTATCGCAACCACGGCTACGCCGACGCCGAAGTGACCAGCGTCAGCGTCGAGTTCGACCGGGGGACCAACGGCTTCAACGTGAGCTTCACGATCGAGGAAGGCGCGCTCTACCGTTTCGGCGCCATCGACATCGCCTGCAACGTGCAAGGGCTCGCCTGCGATCGTCTGCACGCGCTGCTGCTGCCGCAGCAGGGCGAAACATTCGACGAGAGCAAGCTCGGCAAGACCTCCGAGGCCCTGACGGCCGAGTTGGGCAAACTCGGATTTCCGTTCGCGCAGGTCGAGCCGAGGATCAATCGCAACGCCCAGGCCCGTCTGGCCGACATCAACTTCCAGATCGAGCAGGGGCGGCGCAGCTATGTCGAGCGCATCGAAATCCATGGCAATACGCAGACGCGCGACGACGTGATCCGTCGCGAGTTCGATGTCGGCGAAGGCGATGCCTACAACAAGACGCTGATCTACCGCGCTGAACGGCGCCTGCGCAACCTCAACTACTTCAAGACCGTCAAGATCTCGACGCGCCCCGGCTCGACGGGGGATCGCGTGGTGCTGGACGTGGAGGCCGTCGACCAGGCGACAGGCGACTTCAACATCTCGGGCGGCTATTCATCAACGGACGGACTGCTCGCCGAGGTCAAGATCGGCGACCGCAACGTGCTCGGGACCGGCAATACGGCGCAGGCCGCATTCACCTATGGCCAGTTCGCGCGCGGCGCCACGCTGTCGTTCACCTCGCCCTACGCGCTCGGCAGGATGACCCCGGGGGTAGAGCTGTTCGCACGACAAAGCATGGTCAGCACGTTTCAATCGTTCGGCAGCAACACCTACGGCGGCGCGCTCACTCTGGGCATGCCGGTGAGCGAGCAGACGGCCATGCTGTGGCGCTATTCGCTTTACGACCAGAACGTCGTGCTCGCGCCCGGCGTCTCGCCGGCCGCGGTGTCGGTGCCGGTCCGTCAGGCGGTTGCAGCAGGACGGCAGACGGTGTCCCAGATCGGCAATACCGTCACTTACAACAGCCTCGACAACAACAAGATGCCGACCAGCGGCATCCGCTCGCAGCTGAGCCAGGACCTCGCCGGCCTCGGCGGCGATGTCCGCTTTCTGCGGACCACCGCAGACGTGCGCTACTACCGTTCGATCAATAGCGACCTGACCGGAATGGTCCGCGCGCAGGGCGGCTACATCACCGGATGGGGCGGGCAGCAGGCGCCGCTGCTCAACAGCTTCTTTGGCGGTCCCACGATGGTGCGAGGCTTCGCGCCCGGCGGTTTCGGCCCGCGCGATCTCACGGCGGGATCGACGCGGGACAATGTCGGCGGCAGTCTCTATTGGGCGACCACGGCGGAGCTGCAGAGCAACATTCCAGGCCTACCGCAGGAATACGGCTTGCGCGCTTCGGCCTTCGTCGACGCTGGCACCGTGTTCGGCTATCGGGGTCCGACCCAGAACGTCCAAGTCGCGAACAAGAACGTCCTGCGCTCCTCGGTCGGAGTCGGCATGACCTGGGCCTCGCCGTTCGGGCCGCTCACGGTGGACTATGCGGTCCCGATCAGCAAGGCGGCCTATGACGTCGTGCAACCGCTGCGGTTCAGCGCTGGCGGCTTCTAGGCCGGCGGTCCACCACTGTGGACCGCGGTGCTCACCGTCGTCCCCTCCTTCCGTCTCAGTACGGATGATAGTGGTGGACGCGCGGTCCGTAATAGGGGTGGCCGTAATAGGGGTGAGCGTAGTACGGCTGCGGTGCATAATAGGCCCGCGGCGGGCCGTAATAGCCGGGCCCTGGGTAGTAGCCCGGCTCATCATAATAGTCGTCATCGTGCTGATGCGCCGCGATCGCACCGAACGTCCCAATCATTGCGCCCATGATGGCAAGGCCCGCGGCCGGATTGCCCCTGTAGACACGGCGGTAGCGCCGGCGGGCGCCGACGTCGCTGACATCACTGGACGCCTTCGCGACTGCGTGCTGGCTCGCCGGGCTCGCCGCCCGCGCGAAAACCGGTGTCGGCTCGCTCGCCGAGGCCAGCAGCGCTGCGACCGCTGCAAGCACGATTTTTCCGCCGGCTGCACGGAACAGATATTGACCGCTGAACATGACATCCCCCCGTCGCTCGTTCGTCGCGAATACAACAGGACGCAGCGAGCCGCTTGACCTGCATCAACGACACGATCCGGCCGGCCGAGCGCACCATTGCCGAAGCTCGCATCATCCCACTGGTCTCTTAGACGTCGGCCCAGGCGTCAGGGTTCACCCCACATTGCGCCGACTTTTTTCTCGAACCGGCCGACCGTTGCGGGAAACCAATGCCTGCACGCCCAAGGACACTCAACATCATAGCCCACGTCGGACAGGATTTTCATGGCTTCAGGACTGACACGCTCATTTTGCGCGACACTCGCACTGCTCGCGATGTCGCCGTCAATGTCGTTTGCCGAGGACAGCAGGACATCGCTGTTCAAGGTCATCACCGTCAAGGACGAGATCGTCATCGGTCTGAGCAGCGAGGAGCTGGCCTCGATCGGCGGCAGCGATGCCAGCGCGATCGCGCACGCTTTGGCGCAGAAGGGCGACCTCTCAGCCTGGCAGTACAATGTCCACCGCGGACCGAGTGGCGAGCTGCAGATGGCACCGACGGCCAAGATCGGGCTGCTGTCGCACGCTTCGCTGCGGGTCGAACCCTACGGCACGACCTACACCGTCGCGCCCCACCCCTGAGCGGGCGGTGACCGGCCGCGCTCGCGTCCATCGACGATGCCACGAGCGCGGGTCCTTCCCCTTCGCTAAGTCTCGACCGACCGGCTTGATCGCACCGCAGGATGATATCGTCTTGCGGTTCGATCGGTGGAAAAGCCGTAGACCACCGCCAGCCGGTCCAGGCATTCCTTGAAACGTCGGGCGAAATAGTCGTTCCAGCGCTGGCTTTCCAGCCCCCGCTTGTGACCGACCTGCTCCATCGTCAGGCCGTGCACCAGGACATCGTGCGTGATCGCGGCGCCATCGGCGCCGAGCTCGCGCTCTGCGCGGTTGAGCCGGAGCACCGCCTGTCGTTGCGCTTCCGTAACCGGCTCGCGCCCTCGCGTGCCGTCGACGTGCTCGCGCGAAGGGTCGATCGCCTGCGGGCCACGCTCGGCCCGCTCCCAATCGTTCTGGAACGCGCGTCCGGCCCGGTACTGGGCGTCGTCGAGCTGCTTGTGCGCGTGCAGCCGACCCAGCGGATCGCTGCGAACGGATCGCAACGCAATGATCTTCTCGCCCGGCTCGAGCGCCAGCGGATCGTCGATCTCAACCAGGACAACGTCCGCATTCATCGGCAGATCGTGCGCGCGGCGGTCGTGGCTCTTGGGCATGCGGTGGGGCTTGCTGCGTCTGGGGCGCGCCATGTCTCGTCTCCGGAAAGTGGATGGGATCAGATTGGGTTGTCGGCGCTGCGCGTCAGGCGGCGGCGACGAGCCGCAGGGTCAGCGGCCCAACGGGGCGATCGGCGGCCGCCTCGGGCGGATTCCGCGTCAGATGAAAATGCGGCGTGCAGTAGCAGGACCCGGGCTGGCGCGGGTGGCCGCAAAAAGTGATCGGATCGTCGTCGCGGTCGCCCCCATAGGGGTAGCGGCAATCATTGGCCTCGAGCCGATCGAGGGACAGCAGCCGCGGGCTGACGCCGACGGAGCGTAGCCTGACAGGGGGTGCGGGCTTCGGCGGAGGCGGCATGGTGGCCTGCCCCGCGCTGGGCTCCCGGCCCCGCCGGCCCATTCCAGCTGCGGCAGACATCGGCCGGGGGTCGGAGCGGGCCGGTTTCGACGCGGCGGGCGCGGCCAGCCCGAGCCGCTTGCCGCGGCCGAGCGTCGCATTTCGCGTATAGGACGTGCCGAATTGCGCATTCAGGGTGCGCGCGATCTCGGCATAGGACAGCCCCTTGGCATGGAGCTCACGCAACATCTGTGAATGGTGTTCGGGCCAATCGGTGGATTGCATTCTCGCCTCTTCTTGCTGGTCGGGAGGCGCCGAAAGCGCCGGTTCCGTCCGACGCCCCTAATTTCCGATATTCCGAACGAAAAGTCAAGCTTGAGTTCTGATTATTCGAAACATATAATCCTTTCCGAGATTCGCAAAAGAGGTCAAAGCCATGTTGGACGTCGCCATGATCGAGCGTGCACTCGAGAAACCGGGAAAGACAAAGGGGGGGCTGGCCCGCGCCATGGGCGTGCGCCCCGGGGCCGTCTCCGAGATCCTCGGAGGCCAGCGCCTGATCAAGGCGGCCGAGATCCCCCTGATCACGGAATATTTGAACCTGAATTCCGTCCCCGTGATGGGGCGGGTCGGCGCCGGCTCGGTAATCGAGCCGGATTACGAGCAGGTGCCGGCCGAGGGCCTCGGCGAGGTCGCCCTGCCCTTCCCGATCTCCGAGGAGACGATCGCCTTCGAGGTCTCCGGTGATTCGATGCTGCCCAAATATGAGAACGGCGACGTGATCGTCGTCTACCGCGAGCAGCGCCACCCGCTGTCCAGCTTCTATGGCGAGGAAGCCGTCGTGCGCCTCAAGACCGGCGAGCGCTACCTCAAGACGATCGAGCGCGGAAAATCGTCTTCCCTGGTCAATCTCAAGAGCTTCAACGCCAAACCGATCGTCGGCGTCAAGCTGGAGTGGATCGGCGAGATCTTCGTGACCCTGCCGCGGGGCCAGATCCAGCGGATGCGGGTCAAGACGGCGGCCAAGTCGCGAGCCCGCTCATCCAAGTGACACGCTTTTCGCAGAAGCAAGGGGGGCGCCAAGGCGCCCTCCTTGGCCGATCGCCGCGCGCCGATGACTTTCGCCTTGACAAATTCTGTTTTTCAGAATACGATCCGGCGATGACATTCGGCCGGAGGCGGACTGGCGCTCCATGCAATACTTCGTCGTGATGATCGACTACGGCCGCCGCGGACGCGAGGCCGTGGTCGATCCCGAAATGACCCGGCGCGACGTCGTCGCTCGCATCGCGTCGGGCGAGTATTCCAACATCAGCTTCATTCACGAGATCGTCGACCAGTCGGTCGCCGATATCACCGCGGCCGTCATGTCGGAAGCGAGCTTGCCCGAGATCGATGGGGAGGATGCCGACCTGCAGGCCGCGCGCCTCGATCACTTGCGCGACCTGCGCAAGCACGAGCCGGCTTGACAGAACCTCGCACGAACCGGCGTCGAACGATGCAGCGGGTTGGCCAGCACGCGGCCGGCCAACCTGTGATGACGTGATCAAACCGGATCAGACCAGAAGAACGCTGGAACCTGTCGTCTTGCGCGCTGCAAGATCGGCGTGAGCCCTGGCCGCCTCCTTGAGAGGATAGGTCTGGTTCACTTCGATCTTCACCGCGCCGGACTTGACGACGTCGAACAGCTCGTTGGCCATCGCGACCAGGCTCTCGCGCTTGGCCGCGTAGGTGAACAGCGTCGGCCGGGTCACGAACAGCGAGCCCTTCTGCGCGAGCAGCCCGAGATTGAGCGGATCGACGCTGCCGGACGACTGGCCGAACAGCACGGCGTAGCCGAGCGGTGCCAGGCAATCGAGCGATTTGAGGAACGTGTCCTTGCCGACGGAATCATAAACCACAGGCACCTTCTTGCCGCCGGTAATCTCACTGACGCGCGCGACGAAGTCCTCGCGCGTATAGACGATGCTGTGCGCGCAGCCATGCGCCTTGGCCAGCTCCGCCTTGTCGTCGCTGGACACCGTACCGATGACGGCGACGCCGAGATGCTTGGCCCATTGGCTGAGGATAAGGCCAACACCGCCCGCGGCCGCATGCAGCAGAATGGTCTCGCCCGCCTTGACGCGATAAGTCTGCCGGATCAGGTACTGCGCCGTCAGGCCCTTGAGCATCATCGCCGCGGCCGTCTTGTCGTCGATCTCATCAGGCAGCTTGAGCAGCTGCGCGGCTGGGATCAGGCGCGCCTCGGAATAGGCGCCGAGCGGGGACGAGCCATAGGCGACGCGGTCGCCGACCTTCAGGTCCGTCACCCCTTCGCCCAGTTCCTCGATCACGCCGGCGCCCTCGCTGCCCAATCCGCTGGGGAGCTGGACCGGATAGAGGCCCGACCGATTGTAGATGTCGAGGAAATTGAGCCCGACCGCCGTATGGCGGATGCGCGCCTCGCCGGGACCGGGCTTGCCCACATTGACCTCCTCCCAGACGAGGACGTCGGGGCCGCCGGTTTTGTGAAAGCGAATGGCATTCGTCATGTCTTCGTCCTCCCTGTTGCACGCCCAAGGCGCACCGCTCTGACTGGGATTGTCTGCCTTGCACCGCAGCTTTGTCATGAGGCGACCGAGATCCGGAGCATTTGGTAGCCGCTCTCGCCGCCGCTTGGCAATCGCCTTTCAGGCTGCATGTGGGACGCAGTCAGGAACCACGTCCAACCTGCAGCGTTTTCGGGCCATAGTGGAGAACAACGTCCCATGCCGCCCAAGAAACGCAGCGCGTTGATCAAGCCGGCTATCCTGATCGAGCTTGCCTGTCACACCTTCATGGGCACCGCCCTGGGGCTGGGCTTCGCCTTTGCACTCACCCAAGTGGATGCGTTCGGCATCTCGCGCCTGATCGCCCACAGCCTCGATCCGCACATGACGTTCATCATCTTCGTGGGTACGCTGACGTTGTCCTTTGCAGTCGGCTCGACGCTCACGGGGTTTGTCTTCACGATGATGGAGGAGAGATAGATCAGGCAGGCTGTTGGCTCCTCGCTGCAGGATGCATCGGGCGCTCACGCAAGAGCGGCGCCCGGGGATCGGCGCTCTTGTCATATGCGCGTCGCGCAAAAGATGCAGATGGACGACAGGTTCGACCGGCGCGGAGATGACAGAATGGCCGGACTGCTTCGTCCAACCGCCCAGCAGCTTCGGAAGGTGGGCTTGCGGCCTGCGGGCCATGTCGCACACCCGATCGTGCCGCGCTCATGAATGGCTGGCTCGCTTTGTTGGCGGCCGGTCTGCTCGATATCATCTGGGCGCTGGGTCTCAAGCACTCCGATGGCTTGACGCGCTTCTGGCCCAGCGTCGCAACTGCGATTGCGATTCTGCTCAGCTTCGCGATGATGTCGCTGGCGTTGCGCTCATTGCCGTTTGGCACCGCCTACGCGGTATGGACCGGGATCGGCGCCGCCGGGAGCATCGTCGCCGGCATGATCCTCTACAGCGAGCCGGCCGATCCGACGCGGCTGCTCTGCCTGACGCTGATCGTCGCTGGCATGGTCGGGCTGAAGTTGAACTCGCCGGTGTGACATCGCCGACGGCTTGCGCGAGGACCGCGACAGCTCGACAGTTGCGAAGACGGCGAAAGCAAGCACGAAAGGCAGCAGGTGATAGAGGGCGCGGAAAATCAGCAGCGCTGCGAGCAGCGGTTCCTGATGATCACCGCCCAGCCCGAGCAGGATGGTTGCGTCGAATAGCCCGATGCCGGCCGGAGCATGGCTGGCAAATCCCAGCAGCGTCGCGGCAATGAAGACGACCATCAGCCGCGTGAGGTCGATGTCGAGCTCGGCCGGGATCAGGACATACATCGCAAGCGCCGCCGCGCTGAGCTCAAACAGTCCGATCACGATCTGCAGCAGCACGGCGGGACCGGAGGGCAGCCGAACGGGCCACCGCCGGCTGCGCCGCCCCGGCCAGCTCCAGACGACGAAGGCGACCACGCCGCACAGCAGCGTCGCGGCGACCAGGCGGTTGAGGGTGGGCGGCCAGTATTCCAGCCAACCGAAAGCATCGGGGTCGATCATCAGGCTCAGGCCGAGTGCGGTCAGATTGCCGAGCCAGAACGTCAGGCCGGTGAGAAAGCTGATGTTGGCAATATCCATCGCGCCTAGCCTGTACGGCGCATACATTCGATAGCGGACCAGCGGTGAGATCAGCGCGACGGCGCCGATGCCATGCGCGATCGGATAGCTCGTGAAGCTGCCGAGCGCGGCCGCACGATAGGGAATGTCGAGGCGCCCCATCGTTCGCAGTGCGAAGAGATCATAGAGCGTCAGGCTGGCGTAGGAGAGCGCGATCAGCGCCATCGCGATGACGATCAGGTGCGCGTCGGTGGATTGCACGATCGCGAGGACGTGACCAAAGTGCAGCTTCTTGATCGTGCGTGTGAGGACATACGTCGCGACAGCTGCGATTGAGATGCTCAAAGCCAACCCGCCCAAGCCGCGCAGCCAAGTTCTGCGGTTCGAATGCTGCGGCGGATCATCGTTCAGGTCGGCCATTCAACGCGTTTTCAAGTCAGGGGATGCGCACCGGCCGATTCGAGCAGGACGATGGCGCGATGTGACACACCGATGTGACAGTGACGTTACCGTTCCCACGCAGACCGCCTGCCTTAATATTTTCTTAACGATGCACGACCGTTCACCGCAACCCACATTGCTGCAGCGCGCACACGAGATCATTCAAATTTGAATTAAGCCCCGACCGGTTCGGGCGTAATGAAAACGAGCCGTAGCACTACCGATGCACGAAGGTCGTATCTCCGTCACGCGGACTTCCTAAGACGAATACGGGACGTCAACATTCGAGGCAGCATGGACGCGGAATTCGAACAGGAGCTCACGCCGGACCAATGGGAGACGCTGAAGGCGCTCCGCATTCCCGCGCGCGAACGCCGCGAGCCGAACGGTGTGATCGTCAATCAGCTCGCGTCACTCGGACTTGCAGACATCAACAACGAAGCCGCGGAGATCACCATGGCGGGGCGCAAGGTTCTGGTCAGAGGTTCCTCACGCCTGCTCGACGTCGCGGCCTGATCATCAGGGCGAAAACATTCTC
>Ga0105247_10003501_pt1 | contig 10216 bp, 10 predicted proteins | sample KBSS24metaG_FD_81519 | JGI IMG/M metagenome (GOLD analysis project Ga0105247, IMG submission 81519) | Switchgrass rhizosphere microbial communities from Kellogg Biological Station, Michigan, USA - KBS S2-4 metaG | ecosystem: Host-associated > Plants > Roots > Rhizosphere > Soil | place...
CCTCCGCTGGTGTCAGCGGCGGCAAAATGCCCGGCAGGCAGCTCGCCATGAGCGACTTGCCCGCGCCCGGCGGCCCGACCATGAGCCTATTATAGCGGATTAAATTGACGAGTTTTCTGGGGTCATTTATGGTCTGGCAACATGCCCAAAGCCTATTCATATATTCGAATGTCGACGCCAGAGCAGCTTAAGGGCGACTCTCTGCGACGCCAGATGGCCAGCTCTGATGCTTACATAAAGGAGCACGAGCTCGAACTGGTGGAGATGATCAACGACGCCGGCATCTCTGCTTTCAACGGAAAGAATGCGGAATTTGGCGGGTTGAGCCGATTCCTCGCCCTCATCAAAGGCGGTAAAGTCGAACCGGGCAGCTACTTTATTGTTGAATCGCTCGACCGGATAAGTCGGCAAAATATACCTGACGCAATAGCCCTACTGAATCGGATCATTCAGAGTGGCGTTAAGGTCGTGACGCTGATGGATCGGCAGGTTTTTTCCAAACAATCCACTGAAGATAATTCGATGCAGCTGATGATGGCTGCGATTACATTTCTCCGTGCTCATCAGGAATCCCAACATAAGTCCCTGCGACTTGCAGAGTCGTGGAAAAATAAACGAAATAAGGCCCGCTCCGGAGTCGTAGCCAACCAGCGCTTGCCATCTTGGCTGCAATTTTCTCCCGACAAGAAGACAATTGAGCCGGTTGCAGAAAGAGTTTCCATTCTGGGCTTGATCTTTGGTTTTAGCCGAGATGGCTGGGGTGCCTACACCATAGCCAAGGAACTGAACAAACGAGGTATTCCAACATGGGGACGAGCCAAATTTTGGCAGGAATCCTATGTTAAAAAGCTACTCTCCAACAGGGCCGTTTTGGGGGAATACCAGCCTTACCGATTAGCTAACGATGCCTCCGGTAAGCGGCGGCACCCGGAGGGAGAGCCAATCCCAAATTATTACCCGATCGTAATCAAAAACGTAGATTTTGTGGCGGTCCAGGCAGCTAAGGCAGGGCGACAAAAGTCGGGGAGAGGACGGAAGGGAAAATTATATTCCAATTTGTTCACCGGGCTGTTGCGCTGCAAATATTGCAAGAGCGGAATACGCTACAGCGACAAAGGCCCTCTTCCCAAGGGAGGCAAATATCTACGCTGCTCGAAAGCAGTTTTGAGCCGAGAATGTCAAAGCCCGGGCTTTCGATATGAGGTGATAGAAGGTCATTTGCTAAGGCTTCTCAGCGGGCTTGATTTCGATGCAATCCTGAACGGCCCAGATTGGTTGAAAATGACCAACGAGCTTCGAACCCATCGGCAGGAACTCATCGATCGGCTGGACGACCTTCAAAAGGAGGTCGATCACTTGGCCGCATCAATAGCAGAAAGTGGCCATTCCTCGGCGATCTTGAAGCTGTTAAAGGAGCGTGAATCGCAGCAACAGGTCACCATTGGGCTCAAGCGAGAGGTAGATTTTCAGCTTGCCGACTTAACAGCTGCCAGCCGTTCTGGGCATGAAGATCTGATACGACAGCTCTATTCCAACAACGTCACTGCCGAAGAAAAGTACGCTTTGCGGAGAAAATTGGCCGACGAGGTCAGGAAAATTGTGCGAAATATTGAGATAGGAAAGACATTCCATATGCCTTTCGATTTTCCAGATGACCACAAACTAAGGAACGCTAACAAAAATGTATTTGACGATCCGAACAACAATTTTGAATTGGTACTGGTTTATAAAAATTCCAGTGTTCACACCTTCGATTCATTGTTAAATGAAAATATTATCTACCATATGGGTGAAAAACTTAACCTGTTTCGAGAGCGTCATATTATAAACGATCTCGAATAACTTATATTCCTATCTAAATTGGATAAAACTCTAACTAAGCCCGGAATCATAGGATTTAGGCTCAGTCAGGTTATGTCAGGTCCGATTTGTTACGGGGGCATATATAGACGCCCGGCACGTTCAGAAACTTAGCGATCCGACTAGGATAGTTTCCGGGCCTTCTTTGCACGAATAGGAGACGCAATCCCCGGTTCGTTGCCCTATATTTATGTCCGTCCACGCCCAATCCGACGTCAGCCAGATGGATTTTATGAGCGCTGCGAACATTTCCAATGACAGGTGATCCGGTCTGCGGAACATCATGTTGAGATGGAAGTGGACTTCCTTGCCAACGGACTGCGTTGCCTTGAGGTGGGAGATCGACTTTTTGGACAATGAGGTCGACGAATTCGGTCGATATCCGTTGCCTTCCAACGTGGCGGCATTTGGTATGAGCCTCTTGTGACGCCGCCAATGTCTCTTTCCGTAGACAGCCTTGGAAAGTCGGCAAATGAATTGGCGATATGCGGCCGCATATCTGTCAAATGTTCCCAATATACAGTACCGTGATCCGAAATTGTTCACGAATATACGCTGCTTTAGTGTCGCAACTACGTAAACATCTGGTTTGACGTTTTGGTCTATCCATTCGACATATGTTGCTAGTATTTGTGTCTTATTCATTGATTCCCTGCATTTATTGACGATATCCATTGATATGACATGGATACCGAAATTAAATCAAGAATCTATTGGTGAAGTTGGGCCAGCCTTTGGTGGCAATCCAGGGCGCTGCTCAGCGGGCGTTCCAGAGCGACGGCTTAGTGAGCCGTTCAAAATATAGAGATGAATTGAAAACAGCAAATCTGATATTAGGCTTGGTGGGTCCTATGTACGATAAAATTGAAGACGCCTATGAGTGGAATCAGTTTGTTGCGGATATGACAGATTATATGAGCCTACGGAAATGCGTCTTGCCAAAAATTCGCCTGGACAGTCGAGCGATGAACCGTGCAGCGATCGGCTCATATGTATTTATGTCAAAGCGATACCAAGTGACCCCATTTTCATGAAATATTTTTGTGGCCTGCTTGACGGTAGCAACATAATATACATTTGGCTGAAGTTCAGCTCGTATCCATTCAGCGTATGCATTTTTTATTGTTTCCATATGTGTCTTTCTGTTTGATCGGACAGATTGTCATTACAAAAATGTCGAAATTAATTAAACAAAACAATGAACTTGATTTGTTTTTTTGTTTTTCCCGTGATCACGATCGCTCCTGTTTCGAATGGCGATCGGGGACTTTGACACGCCTAGACAAACCGGCGTAGCAAATCAGAGCCCGCAATATTCGGGGGTAGCCTTGGCCCGTAAGGATGATGATGATTGTTCTGATGAGTGGGCATACCGCTTGGAATTCGTCGTTCTGGCCCTTATGGCAGCAGTTGGATTGCTGGGGCTTCTCGTGGAGGCGGTGCGAAGCTTGGAGCCATGACGGTATCGCTCATCAAGGCCGGCGCTGAATTGGGGCAGCTGGACCGGAAGCCGAATTTAAGCCCTTGGGTTTTCCCATCCGTACGACGAGTGCTTGCGGGGCCTTAGCGATAGAAACTCATCCTAATGCCAGCCGATCAGATCGCCGCCGCAACGTCAACCCAATTGCGCCCAACCCGACCAGCATGAGAGCCCAAGAAGCAGGTTCTGGCGCTGAAATAAAGAGCCGGGAAACGGGACCTATTCTCGAAAAGCCCGGACCACTCGACGTCGCATACCAGCTAAAATCACCGCCAAGGAATCCATCGGCGCTTTCCGGGAGCTTGCCACCAAGGTCGTGATCAAAATGGAGGCCGATGAACATGCCTCCATACCCGTGATAACATTGCGAGGAGATCAACATGTCTGATCCAACGACTTCGGGAATCATACATTCATAATCAAATGTCCCAACACCTTGCGTGTAGGGCTGGTTGGCATTGAACTTCAACTCAAGTGACAAATTAAATGGGCCTGTCACTACCGGAGGGTGAGGACTACCGTCCCATTGCGTATCCGTTATTTGTGTGCCGATGTGGAATGTGACGATCTTTGAAGCGAGCGAAGGCTGAGCCATCGCACTGACTATCATGGCTATCAAAAAAGGTACTGATCTCATTAGCTGCCCCCTGCCTTCCCAAAACGTTACGTAAATAATCCAAATAGCCAAATTCTGGACAATATCGACCCCGAATTTACCCGCTTCTCTAATTATCAAAATATACTTGATGTGTAAATCCTCGGCCTGCTTGGATACGATGCGTTCGTTATAAAATTATATTTTCATAATGTTTGTCAGCATCCTGTTGATTTCACAAAGGAATTTTAGGCCACATCCAAGTTATTGATTTTGCATCATTATACTAATATAATGATATGTGATATCATAACGATGGAGGTGTTATGCTAGGAAGGCAAGCCAAGGTTCTATCCAATCTGCAGGAGAAGGCAGCGCTGCACTATCTCGACCGAACACGCTGGCCGGCACGCAATCGGCTCATATTTTTGCTGTCATTGCGGGCGGGGCTGCGGGCGAAGGAAATTGCAGCGCTCACGTGGGAAATGATCACGGACGCAGAGGGCAATATTTCCGATTGTATCCGCATTACGAACGTCGCCACAAAGGGTTTGAGTGGAGGCGTTATCCCTATTGCTCGAGACCTGCTTACAGCGATGAGGGCGCATCAAATGGCATCTAATCCGTATCTCCCAAGCGACACGGTGATCCGTACCAAGGGCATGATGAGCACAAGTGCGCAGGTTGTCGTCAATATGTTCCGGCAGTGGTATGCCGAGCTTGGATTTAACGGCTGTTCAAGCCATTCTGGTCGCCGCACATTTATCACCAAATCTGCCCGCAACATTGGTCGTTTCGGGGGGAGCATGAGGGACGTTCAAGCCCTTGCCCGTCATCAGTCATTGAGCATGACACAGAGATACGTGGAGATTGATAGTGACGCCATGCGTAAGGTTGTTGATGCATGAGTTCAAATACAGTGTGAGCGGATCCCAGCGTGCTCAAAGATACTAATCGTCAGAGATAGCAATTAGTTCACCACTTCCGTCATTTCTATCTACAAAGCGCATCAGCTCACCTTTGTCGAGGTGCGGATTGATCGGTTTGACGATAGCTTGAGCTGTATCTAACAAATAGTAACGTAGCGGTTTAGAAGACAGTTTCCAACGAACTCTGGCAATAATCAGCGAAGTTAACATAGATCTTAAGAACAGTGCAGTCGGCATGTTTGCGACAGCTTCGTCGAGAATGTCCTTCCCCACGTCCTTATTTATGTTAGTCAGCCATATCCCCTGTATCAATTTCTCCAGGTGTTTTCCGGCAGAAACTCTGGCGACGGAGTTGCCAATGATTGCCTGCTGAGCTTGATCGAGAAGCTGATTTAAAACCCTATTGAGAGGTTCAGATAACGCTGTAAATTCAACGAACTCTACCAGTGCCGATACGACCCTCTCAAATTCCTCATCATCGTTAATGCCTAGGGCTTCTTTGAACTTTGCGTCACCGACAATCTTTGTTCGTATTTCCTCGTAATCAAAGGATGCAAATAGCTCGGTCCATGCATGGAGGATGACGTCTGCACCTCGGATAATCAGTGCGGAAAGCTCCTGCCGTTCTCCCCCCTTGATGCTCTCGGCACCCGACCCGAGCAAGATTGTGGCGACGACCCAAGTCAGAATTAAAGGCCATAGGGCAGGCTGCCTGACATCCGTTTCCTTGTCGTCCGATGGATCACCATCAATCGAAGATGCAATGTCTTCGTTCACCCGATCGGCGATTTCCAAGATTCTTATCTTTTCGGCTCGATCGCTTGCATCGGTATCTAAGGCTTGCTTTGCTTCCCCCACACGATTGCTCAGCGCTACGATTCTCGCAGGATTCCGTAATATTCGTGGGTACACCTCCCCCTTAAGAAGGATGTGATCCTCATAAGTTGAATCAATTGCCTCAATAGACTCCCGGAGGGCGTTCACCACGGTATCGTAAACTGCATCGCTAGGGTTGATTTCGGAATATAGGTCAAACGTTAGTAAATCTATATCATCACTGGTTAGGTCAAAATACCTTTTTGCTAAATTAGAGTCTTCTACCAGCTCCAAGGCTAAAAGATACGACTGCATGAATGGTAGGGTAATTACGGCCTTGCCATCCTCGAAGTGAATGAGTCCGTTGTCTTCAAAGCTCTTGATAAACGATATGGACTTTATGCCATAGTCATACTCCTCTGACATATCCTCGGCATATTGCACGATCTCAGACTGACTAAAACTCCGCTTCTCTACGGCCATATCAACCACCAGCTTACGGAGGAAAGATGCTCTCTTAGTTCGACTAAGCCGCACGGGATCTGCATCTCCGGCGACAATGAACGTTAGGAAGCCATCGACTGCAAGCTGAATCAACTCTGATCGCCGGTTTGCCAACAACAGTGCAGATAATGTTTCGCTGGGTATTCCCGCAAGGAATGATGGGTGAGCGGGAAGAGAGAAATCGTGAAATAATTGCCGTAACTTGAGAGCCACAACCTCCGCCTCAGCAACAGGCATCTCAAAACTATACTCTAGGAAATTCGCCATCTCTGCGAATGAAACATCGCAGACATCAAATCCTTCAGCCGATAGGCTACGTTTCAGATCCAGCTCTTGGATAAAACTTTTGTCATCACGTGTAACAATTATAACCCTGCCATTTTCAAGATCCTTAATCTGGCTCACCAAGAATGCTAATCGCGTTTTGGACGTAAGGATTGGTGAGTCAATTATCCAAATGTATTCTCCGCCATGTTGCGCAATGTCGTGGATCAAGGGAATATCAGAGGCTTGCATCAGTCCCGATTTTGGCGGTCCAATCATTGAGCCGTTTATGACAACCGGAACCACCTTCTTCCCGCCGACGTCGGAGAGCAGCAAGCCATTCGCGAGGACGTAGGAAAGAGCGGGATCAGGGTATGTGCGGGGCACATGAATGATCATCTTCCGATTCTGCGCAAGCACGGCTTGCACCTCAAGTGCCGATGGCCTTTCTCGTGGGTCGCCGCCAGCCAGCTCATTGGCCGGCTTTAAACGCGGCGTGGGTAGGCGATATCCGGATGGCTTAGTCCTATACTGGGGTGACAGCTCCCTTAGCTTTGCATCAAAATTAACGGAGAGAGCGTCTATAAGCTCCGGTAATTTAGCCGCAGCTGGCACCTCAATCAGTGAAAGTAAGGGTGATGTATTTTCGTTCGCCGCCAGTCGCCCCAGAGCCGCAAGAAAGACTGAGTTCTGCAATTGCATGTGCAAAAATGATGCGGCGTTATGGGCGGCGATTTTCCGCACTTGGTTTTTAGTTGCACCTTCGAGTTCGCACTTTGAGCGATTTGCATAATCTGAAATGCCTCGAATAGTGAGCGCCTCGATGCCACGCCGCCCGCAGAGGTCAAACACCGCTCCGGACTCGGTTTCAACGGCAAGAATGCTGCGGGTGATGCCCTTTAAACGCTCTCGATAATTATCGCTCTCGCTAACAGCACCGCACACGATAAAGCCATTTAAGCACTTTGGGGCGCCAATGGTCTCATCCTCGCCGTCACGCCCAGCCACGGGAGCGTTCAGCAGTCTCTGCGCAAAATTTGCTTGATCCTCGGTCCAGAACTCTAGGAGGGGCTTTAGTTCGGTCATGGTTCGAACAAAACCAAGTGCGACTGAAAGCCGGTCCAAAGTCCTATAGTGTTCCGGATTGAAGGCTATGTTGATGCCGCCTTCGCCGGCATCAGTGACCTTCGAGTTATCATACACATCGATCAAATTGCCCGTGTAGCAGACATCGCCTAACGACAGGTCTTTCGAAAGGCCACCTGCAATACCTAAGCAAACGTAAAGCTTGCAGGTGTAATGTTCCAGCATTGAGGCGCAGGCCGCCATCGCTGCTGATCGTCCCATTCCGTTCTGAAGGACTACCGCAACCCGTAATTGGGAAGGGGCATCAACGATGTAAGCTAAGTGCGTCTCTGTACTAATATTTTCCCGGGTAGGAAAAAGTTCAATAAATTCTCTATATTCCTCCTCAAGAGGTATGTGAACGATCACATCAATATACTGCTTAATCATTACTTTCCCCCCGGTCCCGGGGGGGTACTCCCGCTATGCCTCTAGGGCAAGGCGCTTCCTTGCTGGTCTCCTTTTTCGAGACAATTTAGTCAGCCGCGGAATTGTGTACCCCGCGCTGAGGCACGCAGCGGCGCATCAGTTTCGGCCTCCGGGCTCCCGGCGAAGGGCCTAGCGATGCGTGTGCTTAGACTTTGAAGCCGTAAATGAGAGGCGTTCAACAACTTCTCGCATCAGCGTTTCCGCCTCCAGCCCAAGCGCCTGCGCAATTATGATGAACTCAAGGATATCCAGCCGTCGTTCCAACAATTCGATTTTGTTGATGAAGGATGGGGGTTTGCCAAGGCGGCGAGCAAGCTCCCGCTGAGACACATCCGCCGCCAGTCGAGCGTTTTTGATAGCCTCGATTGCTGCTCGATATTCGGGTGAAACCACCCATCCCCGCTGCATCGACTGGCCCTGCTTGATCCCAAGCAAAACCTCATATAGCCGATGTGAAGCGTCCCCATTTTGGGGACACGCTGATTGATGGGACGAATATGATCAGACGGATAGTTCTTATTTTTTCGCTGGCAGCGACCGGGAGTCCTGCTCACTCACAGTTGACTATGAAATTTTGTAAGCAAGTTGACCGTCGCTTCGAGAGCGACGTTCAAATTTATAACAAAATCCTTCTCGCTAAAAGGTATAGCAATAACGTCTTATACATATCAACGCCCGACGTTAAATTACTTCATGATAGCAAGGCTATGACCAGAATGGCTATTTCATACTTCTGCCATTACCATCCTGACATGCATGGAGAAACATATGTGAGTGACTTTAACGGCAATTTACTTTCCGGTGTCGTTGACGGCGTCGTACGAAGCAGATGATGTATAATTTGGTAAATATCCGGTTTAGGCGTTTGGGTATATGAGATAAGATAATAACATTAAGGACGATATGCGGGGGATTTAAGCATGAAAACGATTGGATCGATAATATTAACTTTGGGCATTTGCTTTTTGATATTCTCATTGTCAATCGATCCAAGCGTAAATACCATATTTGGGCGCATAAATAATATTGGACTTATTAATGATAAACAAAACTATATAATCGTTTCTTCGCTGTCGATTATTGTTGGCATGATCCTTTATTTTTTGCAAAACGGCAAAGATACCAAAGACGCAACAAATGATGATGTCACGACAAAACCTAATATAGGCGAGGCCGCCGACAAATGGATAGAAATTACGATTTTAATTATCGGCATTGTTGGCGCAGCAATATTTTTGTATGGATACATTCCATCTTCGTCGCATTCAACTTATACAGGGGTGCAGCAGACAAACCGGGTGGACCGGGATAGTACATGGTCTAGATCAAATTCTATGGATCCGATGACGGATCAGCAAATTATTTCTGCAAGCAAAAATTATAATCTCGACGGATACAAAATATATATCACGATATCATGCCGATCAAACTCTTCATTAGAGTATGTTTTTGAGTCTTCCGCTGAAGAATCTGGAAAAATTCCTATCATTCGTACCGATGATGACAATTTTGCCTTAAGAGTTGACGATCAACCCCCTTTTCGTTTGGACGTATCTTACCCAAAGGGCTTGAACTCAATTGAAATCGTGGCACCTTTGACTGAATTGTCCTCGTACCTGCCCATCGGGCAAAGACCGAGACTACTACAACAGGGGGCACAAATTACGGTCAAACTCACTATGACCGATGGTCCTCACTACCTTTCGATAAATCAGACGGATAACACCCTACGCTCAGTCTTGGACGAGTGCGCTCCGCGGGAGAGCGACTCCGCTGCGATAGGTTCTGCTGTTGCAGACAGTCCAAATGCCTCTAACGAGGATGACAAAACGCCACCTTCGAAGGGTGCAAAGTGCCTTCTGACTGTCGGAGGAAAAACCTTCATCGATGGGCCCTGCAGATTTTATCCCCGTGAAGGAGGATCATTTCAGATTTCCGACGACAATATCGACGGGTACTTTGCTGATGTGGATGTAGAAGGCAGCATTGGTCATTGCAACTGTAATGAGACGGCCGGCGTGACTCATGCACACAGCTCCCTCGGCGACCTTCAACGAGAGGGGGCTTGCTGGATCAACGATCAGACCCGCCTGTGCGCTTGGTAGGCCATTATCAGAAAGGTGCGACTTTGACGCCCTCGCCGACTTTTGGTTCTTCCCTTGAAGATTCCGAGCATGAATTTAATACGCTATAATATGAGCAGGTTGTGTCCCC
>Ga0105247_10003502_pt1 | contig 10216 bp, 7 predicted proteins | sample KBSS24metaG_FD_81519 | JGI IMG/M metagenome (GOLD analysis project Ga0105247, IMG submission 81519) | Switchgrass rhizosphere microbial communities from Kellogg Biological Station, Michigan, USA - KBS S2-4 metaG | ecosystem: Host-associated > Plants > Roots > Rhizosphere > Soil | place...
CCCGTTCACATCAAGAATAGCGCCCGTCATGCTCGCAGGCGCATCGAGCGCACAGTACGTCACCACCTCGGCGACCTCTTCCGGGGTCGCAACCCGCCGCAGCGGCTGATCGGCTAGCACGGCTGGATCCTCTATGGCTTGTGCGACCCGGCGCGTCGAGACCCAGCCGGGGGCGACGACGAACACGTACACCCCCTGCGACGCCAGGGCCTTCGCGAGGGACTGGCTCAGGGCATTCAGGCCCGCCTTGCTGGCGGCGTAGGCGGGCGCAGCGGGCTCACCGCGAAACGCACCCCGGGAGGAGACGTTGATGATCCTGCCACCCCCCTCGGTGCTCATCGCCCGGGCGGCGCAGTAGGAAAGGTGCGCCGGCCCGAGCAGGTTGATGGCCAGCGTACGCTGCCAGGCGGCTGTCCAGTCAGCGTATTCGGTGCTCAGGGGCGGGTGGTTGGGAAATATGCCGGCATTGTTCACCACGGCATCGATACGCCCGGCCGCGCCAGCCGCGCTCCACAACCGCTCGATCGCCGCCGGGTCGCTGAGATCGGCCTGCAGAATGCGATGTGCCTCCCCGGGCAGCGTGCGCCGCGTCTGTTCGGCCGCTGCACGGTCGGTTTGGTAGTGCAGTGTCACGGTGACGCCGCGCGCTGCAAGAATCCTGCAGATGGCAGAACCGATCCCGCCGGAGGCGCCGGTGACGAGGATGTGGGTCACGCGTGCAACTTCAGGCTGACGGTGTGAGTCCGCCGGCGCCCAGCCGGGTCCGGTTCGTGTGCATTCGATCCTGCCTGCCGCGTCGGTCGTGCCAGCGCTGCCGAACTGCGCGCGGCGTCATTGGACTGGCCGCTATTCTAGCGCGTTCCTTGCTAGCGGGGCGCCGCCGTCAGGAGGCTGCCACCCGAGCACGAAATCCCCAGACAAGCCCGACGCGGCCAAGATTGGAAACACCCGCTGCCCAGACATGCAGGCCGGTCGTGGTCACGCCTTTGTTCGTCGCCCGCGCGTCGCGCGGGTGCCGCCCCGCGCGCCAAGGAAATGCCGCCCGTTTGAGGTGCGTGCCGCTGTACGCGGCCTCGGGAACGTGGCTCTTGCCGAAGCAGGACCACTGGCGATGGCCGTTTTGGATGCGCGCTGCCGGCAGCGCAGCGCCCGCTGATGCAATTTCATTATTCCGACCCAAGTCGAAGTTATGAGGTGATTGCACGCAACACGGCTAGTCTTGGATGCCAGCCGGGGCGTGTTGCGCGCCCGGCTGCACGACAGAGAAACGTCATGTCAGAACTCATCGACAGAGCCATCAACACCAGCAAAGCCGAAACGGCGCGCGCCGCGCTGCCCAGGACCGAGGACTTCTGGGCGATCTTGATCGGCCTCGGCCTCATCCTGCTCGCCGTCGCTCTCTTCGCCGGCGGCAGCAGCCTCAAGTGGCTTGCGGTGGCGCCGCAGAAGTGGAGCCACGCGCCGGAGGCACTCCGGCAGCTTCGCGATCACGCTACGCAATACCTCGCGCTGTGGGTGCTGTGGGCGCTAGTGCTCGGCGCCGGTGCGGCGGCGCTGGGCTATCGGCTCGGGCGCTTCCTGCCCGCCTTCGCCCTCCTCTACCTCGCATCGCTCGCCCTGTACCTGCTCGGGCAATGGGACCAGGCCGCGCACTACAACCTCGAGCCGCCGCTGGTGGCGCTGGCGATCGGCCTGCTGATTTCCAACACCGTCGGCACGCCGCAATGGGCGCAACCGGCCCTGCGCGTGGAGTTCTACGTCAAGACGGGAATCGTGCTGCTGGGCGCGAGCCTGCCGCTGACACTCATCGCGTGGGCAGGCCCGGTCGCGATCGTGCAGGCTGCGATCGTTTCCCTGCTCACCTTCGGCACCATCTACTTCGTCGGCGTGCGCCTCGGTCTGGACCGCCGCCTCGCGGCCACGCTCGGCACCGGCGGCGCGGTCTGCGGCGTCTCCGGCGCCATCGCCGCCGGCGGCGCCGTGGGCGCAAAGAAAGAGCAGGTATCGATTGCGATCTCGCTCGTGATCCTGTGGGCGATCGTCACCATCTTCGTGCTGCCGCTGGCGGCGCGTGCGCTGCAGCTTCCCACCGGCGTCGCCGGCGCCTGGATCGGCACCTCCGAATTCGCCGACGCCGCGGGACTGGCGGCGGCGCAAACCTATGGCGGCTACGCCGGCAGCGTTGCGGGCATCACGGGCACGCCCGAGGCCGCCGTAAACGCCTTCACGCTGATGAAGGCCATCGGGCGTGACGTGTGGATCGGGGTGTGGGCGTTCGTGCTGTCCCTCATCGCTGCAACGCGCTGGGAGGCTACCGGGGTGCAATCGCGCGGCAAGGCCGCGCAGATATGGCGCCGCTTCCCGAAGTTCGTGCTGGGATTCCTGCTCGCCTCCGCCATCCTCACGCTCATCTCGCACGGCTATAGCTACGCCGAGTACAAGAAGATCCTGCAGCCCGCCGTGGTAGGACCGCTGCAGGTGCTGCGCGTGTGGGCCTTCACGTTTACCTTCCTCAGCATCGGGCTGACCACGCGCCTGCGTGAACTGCTGAGTGCAGGTTCCAGGCCCTTCTACGCCTTCACCGCGGGGGTGGCCGTCAATATCGTGGTGGGGTTCGTGTTGTCGACGCAGGTGTTCAGCGGCTTCTGGACGAGTCTCGGGCAATGAGCGCGCGCGCCTGTTGCGGCAATTGCCGCCACTTCAGCAACGACCCGGTGCAGCTCGAGTGTGCCTTGCCCGGGCTCGGCGCGCTCGGCTCAGCACACGGCGCGGTGCGCGACCAGGACGGAATCTGCGGCAAGCACGAGCGTTACCTGCGTGCATCGTCAGTGTGCGCGGGGCACGAATTCACGGGCCCCCTGGGGCGGCGCCCCCGTGATGAGGGACACCCGTTCCCGCAGCTGTCGTAGCCGCCGGGAGCGGGCTGTGGCCGGCTGAGGACCCGCCCGGAACCGGCATATTTCAGTCCGTGCTGCCCAGGGGAGAGCGAGGTCTGCGGCCGAAGATTGTGCTTAGAACCGATCTCGCATTTGGCAACGGTGGCTGTGGCGCTGCGCGTGCCGTAGGGCCGCTCATCCCAGGGATAAAGAGTGATGGCGTTCACAGCCCCCGGCGTTCAATGCCTGGTGTTCGCCGTTTGCCCTGAAATCTGCGATCGCAGGGGGGTGGAAGCGCGTAATATGCGCCGCGTGCAGTCAAAAGGACCGAGCCGCAAGGCACTACTACGCTCCTTTGACGCCGCCGGCGTTGTGCGCCCCAGTGCGGTGCTCGCGCTGAATCTCGGGCTGTTCACCGGGGGCTCCCTCCTCGCTCTGTTCGCGGACAGCCTGTGGCTCAAGTTGCTGGGCAGCGCACTCATCACCGCGGGCATGCTGCGCCTTTTTCTGGTCGGGCATGACGCCTGTCATGGGAGTTTCTTCCCGACCAAAGCGCTCAACGACGTCGTCGGCCGCATCGCCTTCCTTCCTTCCATGACCGCCTTCAGCCTGTGGGACGTGGGCCACAACGTCGCTCACCACGGGTTCAACAACCTCAAGGGGCGCGATCAGGTCTGGACCCCGTACTCCAAGGAAGAGTTTGACCGGCTGCCGCGCGGCCGCCGGATAATGGAACGCATTTACCGCTCCGGATTCGGATGGGGTCTTTATTACTTCGTGGAGCTGTGGTGGAAGAAGCTGTATTTCGCGACCCGTAAGGAAATCGGCTCGGGCCGCACCAAGTACAAGCTCGACAGCGTGCTGGTCAGCGTCGGCGCGCTCGCATGGACGGGCACGGTCGCCGTCGCGGCCTATCGCACTCACCAGCCATTCTGGCTGCTGGCACTGATCTCGATGGCGCTGCCGTTCGCCCTGTGGAACACCATCATGGGCTTCGTGGTCTTCGTGCAGCACACCCACCCCTCGATCGCATGGTTCCAGAAGCGCCAGGAATGGCAGCGCTCGCGCGCCTACCTGACGGCCACCGCCAACGTGCGCCTGCCGCTGGGCATCGATCGGGTCATGCACTGCATCATGGAACACAACGCCCACCACGTGAATCCGCGCATTTCCATGTTCGCGCTCCGCCGCGCGCAGCGCGAGGTGCAGGTTCAGGCCCCCGGCGAAGTGCTCAGCTATCGGCTGAATTGGCGCACCTACCGCGACTGCGTGCGCCGCTGCAAGCTGTACGACTACACCAACCACACCTGGCTCAACTGGCGCGGCGAGGTGACCGCGCGCCTGGCCCCATTCGGTATCGTTCCGGCGCACTGAACGGGCGCCTGACATCCACGGCGCCCCGCCGCTCGAGCCCCGCGACCCTGGCGTTGCGGGAGGCCAAGACGACCCCCGTCGACGTGTCCACTGTCTGCTCAACCCTTCACCCCTCGGTGAGACGCCATGCTTAAAGCTCAAACCATCCGCAGCGACCACGCCGACATATTCACCTTCCTGCAAGGTAATCTCGATGCGTGCGCCAGCAGCTGCCATACCCCCGATGAGACGGACGATGCCAGCCTGGTATTCGTGAGCCGGCCGGAGCAACTGGCGGCGGCGATTCGACTCAAGGCCGCGATCATTGTGGTGCACAGAAGGATCGCGCAGCTGGTTGAAGACAGCGGCACCACGAGCTGCTGTTTCGCAGTCTCGGCCATCCCCACAGCGATGACCGTGCTGCTGAAGTATTTCGATCACAAGGCCGAGCGCTTTACCCAGTGGGGGACCCGTCACCCCACTGCGCTGGTGCACCCGACCGCCGTGCTCGGCGCGAACGTCGTGCTCGGCCCCTATTGCGTGATCGGCGCGCGGGCGTCGATCGGGGACGGCTGCCTCATCGGGGCGCACACGGTGGTGGAGAACGACGCCCGCATCGGGGCCGATACCATCCTGCACCCGCAAGTGTTCGTCGGCGCGGCCTGCGAGATCGGCAGCGCCTGTGAAGTGCACCCGCACACCACCATCGGATCCGACGGTTACGGCTATGCCAAGGACGCCTCCGGGCGTCCCCGCAAGATCCCGCAGCTGGGCACGGTGAAGATTGGCGATGAAGTTGAGATCGGCGGCAACTGCTCGATCGATCGCGCCACCCTCACCGCGACCTATATAAGGTCCGGAGCCAAGCTCGACAACATCTGCCACATCGCGCACAACTGCGATCTTGGCGAGAATGGTCTCTACACCGCAGGTTTCATGATGGCCGGGTCCACGACCATCGGCCGCAATTTCGTGACCGGTGGCAACTCCGTGGTCGGGGCGCACCTGAAGGTGGCGGACGACGTGATCTTGGCGGGCAGATCCACGATCACCAACAATGTCACCGAGGCGGGTCAGTACGGCGGTTATCCGTTACAGCCCCTGCGCGAGGCACTCAAGACGCTGGTCACCATCGGACAGCTGAATGACATGCGCAAGAGCCTGAACGGTCTGATCAAGACAGCCATCACGACGCAGCCGGCAGTTGCCGCACACGCGGCGAACGGCCCACTGACCCCAACGTCAGCCACCTGCACGGAGGAGTGACCCCGGCGGGGCCGGCCGGGACGCTCAGCTGCCTCGCGCGCTGGAGGCCGCGATCATGCAGCGGCGCGGCGATGCGCCGCCACCGACGGCCTACACCACGGGATGCCTACTGCGCCACCTGCTGGCGAAACTTTGCTACATCCTGCGCGGTGAGTGCTGAGCCGCGGCTGCCGAAGCGCGCCGAAACGTAGTTGGCAACCGCGGCAATCTCCAGATCGGAATAGACATCGCCGAAGGCGGGCATGGAGATGCCGCCCTGGGGCGTGCTGCGGCTCGTGCCGCCGATCACGACCTGCGCGATGTTTCTGGCGCTCGGATCATTCACCGCGCGCGCGCCGGTAAGGGTCGCGTAGGCACTGAGCGTGCTGACCCCGCTCCAGCTGTGGCAGCTTGCGCAGGCGCCCTCGAACACCTGCTTGCCGCGCGCATCTGCACTCATCGGCCCGATCCGGTGGGAGGGATCAGCCGGGCCTGCCAGGGTTGCGGGCAGGTCGGGCGATGCCACCGCCGGCACGCTGCCGAGATACGTCACTATCGCGCGCACATCCTCGGGCGCCATCTGGCCCAGGCTATCGTCCACCGCCTCGCCCATCGGCCCCGAGGCCGTGCCGTGACCCGTCGCGTGACCGTGAGACAGATACGCGAAAACATCATCGTGCCACCCGCCAATGCCGGTGCCCGCGTCGCTCGTGATGTTGTAGGCCCGCCAGCCGGCGGTGACCGCACCGCTGAACTTGCTGCGGTTGTTCAGCGCGAAGGCGAGATTGCGCGGTGTGTGACATTCCCCGCAATGCGCCAGCGCCTCGCTCAGATACGCGCCGCGGTTCCATTCGGCGCTGCGCGCGCTATTCGGCTCAAAGCGCCGCTCGGCGTTGAAGAGTGAGGCCCAGATGCCCAGCGCCCAGCGCTGGTTGAAAGGGAACGACAGTGAATTGCTCCTGGCCGGCGCGTGCACGGGCGCCAGACTGAACAGGTACGCCTTGATAGCCAGCGCATCCGCATCGGTCATGTAGGTATAGGAGGTGAACGGCATCGCCGGATAGAGCCGGGCGCCGTCGCTGCGCACCCCGCGGTGCAGCGCGGCGAGAAACTGCGCGTCGCTGTAGTTGCCGATCCCGGTCTCCTTGTCGGGCGTGATGTTGGTGGAGTACAGGGTGCCGAAGGGCAAGTTGAAGGCAAAGCCGCCGGCGTATTCCTTGCCGCCGGCCGCGGTGTGACACACCAGGCAGTCCGCAGCGCGCGCCAGGTACTCCCCGCGTTGCACCAGGCCCGCGCCCTGCAACGCGGCCGGCACGCCGGTGGGATCGGCCGCGTGGTAGTCCGCGAGCCGCACTTGCTGGCCACCGGCGAAGTCCATCGCGGCAGGTCCGCGCAGCCAGGCGAGCACGCCGATCGCGACGGCGATAAGGGCCACCACCACTAGCACCCTGCGGCTGGCCGCGCCCCGGGGTCGGTATCCGGCACCTGCGGAATTCATGTGCGGCTCCTCCCCGCCAGGACCTCGCGATCGATGGGCAAGCGGCGCAGTGCGATCCCGGTCGCGGCGTAGATCGCATTGCGCAGGGCCGGCGGCCCGGCGGTCGTGCCCGTTTCACCGATGCCGCCCGGGGCCTCGCCGCTCTTGATGACGTGCACCTCGATGGGAGGAATCTGGTCAATGCGCAGCATGCGATAGTTGTTGAAGTTCGATTGCTGCACGCGACCGTTCTTGATTGTCACCTCACCGTAAAGAGCGGCGGTGAGGCCGAAGATGAGGCCCCCCTGCAGCTGCGCCACGATGGTGTCCGGGTTGACCGCGATGCCGGTGTCCACCGCACTCGTCACGCGCCGCAAGCGCACTTCCCCGTGCTCATCGACCTGCGCTTCCACGACGGTGGCGATGAAGCTGCCGAACGACGGCTGCACCGAGACTCCGCGCCCTGTGCGCGGCGGCAGCGGCTCACCCCAGCCGGACTTCTGTGCCACGAGCTCGAGCGCCGCCTGCAGGCGGGGGGTCTTGCCGAGCATGTCGCGCCGGAAGGCGACCGGGTCCTTGCCGGCCTTCCTGGCCAGCTCATCCATGAAGCACTCGATGGCAAAGACGTTGTTGTTGGGTCCTACGCCGCGCCAGAATCCGGTGATCACGGCGGGGGGCTCGGCGCGCACGTACTCGACGTGAAAATCAGGGATGTCGTACGGCATGTCCACCGCGCTGTCGACGGCATCGCTATCGATGTCGTGCTGGAAGGCGGGCGGCAGCCAGCGCGCCAGTATGGAGGAACCGGTGACCTTGTATTTCCAGGCCACGACCTTGCCGCCGGCAAGCGCCGCCGTGATGGTGTCGCGGTAGAGCGGCCGATAGACGTCGTTGCGCAGATCCTCCTCGCGCGTCCACACCACTTTGACCGGCTCGCCGCTCAGGTGCTGCGCCACGCGCACGGCACTCAACGCCATGTCCGGCTCGAGCCTGCGCCCGAAGCCGCCGCCGAGCAGGTGATTGTGCACCGTGACTTTCTCCGGCGGCAGGCCGGTCAGCTTGGCGACCGTGCCCTGCACCCGCGAAAGCACCTGCGTCCCGATCCAGATCTCACAGGCATCGGCGCTCAGTTTGACGGTGCAGTTCAGCGGCTCCATCGTGGCGTGCGCCAGCAACGGCAGTTCGTAAGCGGCCTCGTACTTCTCGCCCCGGCCGAGCGCCTTGTCGGCGTCGCCTGTCGTCTTGGCGACGGCCCCGCTTTTCAGGCTCGCCGCGCGCAGCTCCGTCCAGAGGTGCTCGGAGGAGACCGCGGCGTTGGGCCCGTCGTCCCAGGTAATGGCAAGCGCGGCCAGGCCGCGCTTGGCGGCCCACATGTGATCACCGACCACGGCGACCATGTCATCGAGCACGATTACCTTGTAAACGCCGGGAATTTTCATTGCGGCGCTGTCGTCGACGTGACTGACCTTGCCGCCCAGGACCGGGCTACCCGCGAGCGTCGCGAATCTCAAGCCCGGCAGCATGACGTCGATCCCATAAACCGCGCTGCCGTCGACCTTGGGCGGGGTGTCGAGGCGCTTGAGCGACTTGCCGATGAGCGTGAAATCCTTCGGATCCTTCAGCGCCGGCGTCTTCGGCGGGGTGAGCGCGCCTGCGGATCCGACCAGGGCGCCAAAGCCCAGCCGGCGCCCGCTGGCGGCGTGCAGCACTTCGCCGTTGCTGGCGGTACAGGAGGCAGGATCCGTCCGCCAGCGCTGCGCCGCTGCCTGGATCAGCATGGCGCGCGCGGCGGCGCCGGCGACGCGCAACGGTTTCCAGAACGCGCGGATGGAATTGGAGTTGCCGGTCACCTGGATGCCAAAGGTCGGGTTGCCGTAGAGCTTGTCGTTGGGCGGGGCGTGCTCGAGCACGATCCTGGAGAAATCGGCGTCCAGCTCCTCGGCCAGAATCATCGCCACCGCGGTATAGACGCCCTGCCCCATCTCCACCTGCGGCATCACCAGCGTGACCGTACCCGCCGGATCGATGCGAATGAAGGCGTTGGGCGCGAACTTGCCCTTGGTTTCATCTGCCCCTTTGAGGACATCGCGCGCCCCGTAGGCCGGAATATGGAATGCCAGCAGCAGGCCACTCGCCAGGCCCCCGCGCAGCACGCTGCGTCGCGTGACGTTATTTTCGGGTGATTCCATCGTGGTCACCGCCTCAGGCCTGTGAGTCGCCCGCGGCACGCTTTATGGCGGCCCGGATGCGCACGTAGGTGCCACAGCGGCAGATGTTTCCCGCCATCGCGGCGTCGATGTCGGCATCATCCGGATACGGCGTGACGGCGAGCAAAGCCGCCGCCGACATGATCTGACCGGACTGGCAGTAGCCACACTGGATCACCTCCAGGTCGAGCCACGCCTGCTGCACCCTGGCTCCCGCGGGGCTCGCCCCCACACCCTCGATGGTGGTCACCGCGCGCTTGCCAACCGCGCTCAACGGCAGCATGCAGGAGCGCACCGGCTGGCCGTCGAGGTGCACGGTGCACGCCCCGCACTGCGCGATCCCGCAGCCGAATTTCGTGCCGGTGAGGCCGAGCAGGTCCCGCAGCACCCACAGCAATGGCATGTCATCCGGCGCCTCGACGGCGTGGGTGGTGCCGTTGATTATCAGCGTCGATTGAGCCATCGGTCATTTCCTCGAAGCGTTGTGAACCCGTCCTTGAATACGATGTTCCGTGATATGCCCGACCGCGAACGGCCGGCAACTTCGGCTCAGGCCGATGCCATCCTCAGCGGCCGCCCGCAGCACCTGCCTGAGGCTGCGGTTATACCCTCAGGGCCGCCGGATGGGCAGCCCCCGCGGCTCCCGGCAGGCGGGGAGGCTGCGGCCTCGGCACCGCCGGTTCGTGCTAACCTTTTGCCACAAGAGCACGCCCCCGTAGGCGCCCAGCATCCCCGAGAGACTCAGTGACCCAGCCGGCAGAGGTCTTCGTAAGTTATTCCCGTGAGGACAAGGATCGCGTCCTCGATATCACCGCCAAGCTTCGCGCGGCGGGCGTCGCCCTGTGGATCGATCAGGGAGGGATCGATGCGGCATCGCAGTGGAGCGAACAGATCGTCAATGCACTGGAAGGCGCCAAGGTCCTGCTCCTGATGGTCACCGAGTCCTCGGTTCACTCGCACAACGTGGCCAAGGAAGTGGTGCTGGTCAGTGAGCGCAAGGGGCGCATCCTGCCCGTGCATCTTGAGCCCACCGTGATACCGCCGGCACTGAAGTATCA
>Ga0105247_10003503_pt1 | contig 10215 bp, 15 predicted proteins | sample KBSS24metaG_FD_81519 | JGI IMG/M metagenome (GOLD analysis project Ga0105247, IMG submission 81519) | Switchgrass rhizosphere microbial communities from Kellogg Biological Station, Michigan, USA - KBS S2-4 metaG | ecosystem: Host-associated > Plants > Roots > Rhizosphere > Soil | place...
CCTGAACCTCATAGGTCAGCAGTATTCACCGCTCGACTGCGGCGTAATCGGTACCTGATTTGCTGCTTGTAACAATTGCGTCGTCAAAACGTGGTGTTCGTGTATCCGGCGGTGACATAACAGGTAATTGTGAAGGTTCGAATCAAAAAGACCCCTGATGAAGAAGAACTCGACGGCGTTCGCCTCGACGATATGCAGCCCGGCACAGTGCGCGAAGTGTCACCAAGCATCGGTGCGTGGCTGGTCGTCGAGCGTTACGCCGTGCCGGAAATGCGGGCTGACGTCAGCCCGCACGTCGACGACTTTCTGACCGGCCGCGAACCGGCGCCCAGCCGCCTCACGTTCGCTCCCCGTCGCCGCCGAAGCGACTGGGATTACTGATCGTCCTTCGATAGTCTTCTTCCGTGTCGATATCGGCGAACGCGCCTTCGTCGTCGATGGCAATGTCGCCTGCGGCGGTCGCGTGCGCGCGCACGATCGGTTTGGCGCCTGTCGACGGATCCGCGCCGCGCAGGGCGCCGAAGATCGACCGATCGATGAGCAGCGGATGGCCGTGGCGATCGCCGGAAGTCGGACGCACGATCGGCGCGCGCGTGCGGCGATAGCTGTCGATCACCGCGCGCACGGTCGCCGGCGAGACCAGCGGCACGTCGACCAGCGTGACCAGCACCGCCGCGACACCGGGCCGATCGATCACGTCGAGCCCTGCCAGCAGCGACGACAGCTGGCCCCGATCGTAGTCGCGGTTGACGACGAAGCGGGCGGGCAGGCCGCTCTCGGAAAAGCTGGCCGCGATCGCGTCGGCGTCGTGTCCCACGACGACGATGACATCATCGACGTCCGCGTCGAGAAACGTCTGCACGATGCGGGTGAGAAACGTGTGGCCGTCGCCGGCGGGCAGCGTCGCCTTCGCGCGCCCCATCCGCGAGGATCGACCGGCCGCGAGCACGATGGCGGGGATCACCGACGCCATGTTATAGAATCGCGGCCATGAATTATGCTGGTCTCCACATGCGCTGTCAGCGCTGCGGAGCTGAAATGGAGATGCGGGATCCTGGTGAGGGGACCCCGTGGACGCCTGACCAGTTCTGGGTCTGCAACAATTGTGGCCGACATTTCTGGACGACGTATCCGCCGCCGAAGCCCGCGGCGGCCGCGTCGGCCGCCGCCGGAGCCGCACCAACTCCTGCCGAACCGGCGTCATAAGTCACAGAATGTCTCGACACTACAGACTCGAGCATCCCGTCGACGACCCGGACGAGGACGACGACGACGATGATTTCGACGAAGACGACGACGGAGATGATGACGAGGACGCCGATGAAGAGGAGGTCGAAACCTGGCAGGTCTCCGATTCGTGACGTTCCGCTAAAGTACGCTCCCTCCTTGACTTCGGCGACTGAACTTGCCTAGACTGGCCCCTATTTTCAAGCTCAACTAAGGCTGGAGACTCTTCGGAAACGGGAGGGGTTCGGGCTATGCCAACCGGGACAATCGCAAGGCTCCTGATCGACAAGGGGTTCGGGTTCATCCGCGACGAAGGCGGGATCGAGCACTTCTTTCACCGCAGCTCAGTCCGCAGTACGGTGTTCGAGCTGCTGCGCGAAGGGCAGCGGGTCGAGTTCACGCCTGAGGATTCGCAAAAAGGACCGCGCGCCGGCGACGTTCGTCTGATCGAAGGCTGATCTTTCTTCGGATTGCGGGGGCGTCCCCGCAATCCGGTTCACCTGCGACAAAGATGGCGGAAGCGCCTGGGAGTCGAACCCAGCCTCCCCGTGTTAACGGGGAGCGACCGATTTTGAAGACCGGGAGGGCCACCGGGCCCCGTTCACTTCCGTAGACCGATTATCCCAAGAACTTCGTCCGTGTCGCTGAGATCCTTCAGCACCGCATCGGCTCCCGCCGCGCGCAACTCCTCGACCGAATGACTTCCTGTGGCGACCGCCAGCGAGCGGGCGCCGGCGTAGGCGGCGCAGTCGACGTCGAGCGGCGTGTCGCCGATGACCAGGGCATTCGCGGCGTCGAACACGGGGCCGCCGCACGCAGCCACGGTGGCCAGCGCCTTGGGCACCAGCACGTTGCGATGCGGGGCGGCGTCGCCGAACGCGCCGCATGAGAAGTATTTCCAGAGATCGAAGTATTCGAGCTTGAGGCGCGCGCCCGCTTCGAAGTTGCCGGTGAGCAGCGCGAGGTAGACGTCGTCTCTTGGCGCCAGCGCGTCGAGCAGCTCGCGAACGCCGGGCATCAGCCCTTTACGCGCGACGCCGGGCTTCTCGAGCTCGATCGCGAGGTGCCGTACGTACGCCTGATGGAAGCGTGCGAGGGTGGAAACGTCTTCGGAGATGCCGTGCGCGGCGGCGGCGTCGCTGAGGATCCAGGCGTCGGTCCGTCCCGCCATCGCAATGCCATCAAATGCGTTGGCAATCGCAAAGACGTCCTCGAAGGCTCGCGACATCGCCCTGCCGCCGGCGCCTCCGGTGAGTACAAGCGTACCGTCGATGTCGAACAGGATGAGTGTGGAGGCGCTCGTCCTAATCTTCGCCGCGGACGTTGCCGGCGCGCGGCCCCTTGGCCGATGGCTCTTCGTCGAAGCTGACGCGCTGGCCTTCATTCAGTGAATCGAAGCTCCCCTGGACGGAGCTTCGGTGGAAAAACCACTCCTGTCCCCCTTCGTCGCGGATGAAGCCAAAGCCCCTGTCACGAACGAGCCGCTTGATAGTGCCACTCGACATCCGAGTCTCCTTGAGCACGTACATGCGCCCAAGGCCTTGGGATTTCAAGTTTCGTTCCAGTCCGGCTACGGGTGAATCTCTTGCGTTTGCGGCCGAGCCGTAAGCCCGGCCGCTGCGAAGCGCGAAAACGCATACGTACGCGTGTCTATTTCACGGTCACCGTAATCATCTGGCAGGCACCGGGAAGCGTGTTGTGCAGGTCGTCACCCAGCTGGAGCGCCAGGCGGTGTCTGCCGGGCGTGAGCTGCATGTCAATCTCGTCCTTGCCGTCACCGAAATGGACCCACGACGGCGTGCCCTTGACGATGTTCTTGCCGGCCGGCAGGCAGCTGACGCCGACGCCAACGTGGTAATGCGACATGCCCGGACGCGCCTCTTTGACGTCCCCCGGCGGCACCGGCGAAATAGTGGTGCCGGTCGACGAGAACTTCATGTGCACCGGGCTGGTGACGATGGCGCCGTTCTTCGGCTCGACGAACATCACCTTCGCCCCCGAGTCCTTCATGGCCGGCTTCTTCTTCGCCTGGGCACTGACGAAGACGCCAAAGCCGGCGACCATCACGAGCACCGGGAGCACGAGCTGCTTGCTGATTCTCATAAGCGATCTCCTTTTCGCGGTCACATTCTATAGCTGTTTCCCGCGGCGCATAGTCAATCGAGAGGCCAGTCGAGTCAGGGGGCGTTTACGACCGGAACCAGTTCCGGCGCCCGGACTTCAGCCGCCCGGTCGCCGGCTCGAGTGTCAGGACCCGTTCCGCCACCGCCTTCGCGAACCGCTCGTCGGCCGTCGCCGCGATCAAGGCGATGCCGCGCCGGACGGCCACGGTGCGCATGTGCTCTCCCAACAACTCCACCTCGTCGCGACGCAGCCGCGCGCTGGCATGCTCGAGCAACAGGATCGCGGGGTCCAGTGCGATCGCCCGTCCGAAGCGGACGCGCAGCCAGCCGGCCGCATCGAGCTGCGCCACCGGCAGATCCCACGATCTCTCGGGCAGCCCGACGTCGCGCGCCAGCCCTTCGGCGCGCGCGCGAATCTCCGCAGGCGGCGGTTCGATCTCCAGCGTAAACGGCATCGCCAGGTTCTGGATCACCGTGAGCGCCTCGAGCAGCACCGCGCGCTCGCTCACGATCCCGAATCGATCGACCGTCGCGAGCCAGTCGGCGCCGTCGTCGATCGCCGCAGTCGGCCGGCCGAAGACCCTGACCTCCCCGGCGTCAGGCAACGTCGCCCCTGTCGCGAGGTTCACGAACACTTCGGCCGACGGCTGATCGAAGCCGAGCACCGCGACGCGGTCCCCGGCGGTGACGCGCAGCTCCGCGATCCGCAGCGGGCGCAGGCCGCCGTACGCCTTCGACGTGTTGGTGAATTCCAGAACGGCCGCAGTCACGACTGGATCTGGCGGTTGACCTCGTCGACGATGCGGCTGGACGCCGTGAGCGCGGCGATCTCGATCCTGGCGGCGGCGAGGTTACAGATGATCGCGCCGTAGGCGATCGTCGCGTGGACGATCGGCGGGAGGACACCGGTGTCGACGCTGGCGCCGAGGATCGCGGTGATCATGGTGGCGGCCATGGCGAGCGTGCCGATGGCAAACACCGGCTTGCGCGCCGCGGCGATGCGCCGATGGTAATCGCCGACGACGTGGTGCTCGGCCATGGCGTCTTTGACCGACTTTCCCTTGCCGATGAGATAGAACATCATCATCGAGTGCGCGAACAGCGTGATGAGCGTCGAGAAGATGCCGTACGAGATGTGGCGTGAAATGTCGGTGCCGCGCAGACCGAAGAATGCGGTCGTGGCGAGTCCGGTGAGGCCGAGGAAGACGCCGGTCAGGAGGGCTTGAGCCACGAAAACGTGCCTGAATTATGTCACCTTCACCCTTCATCGTCGAATGGCTGGAACGGATCGCGCGCGAGCGCGGCGGACATCCGCGGGCGCTCGACGTCGCCATGGGCCGCGGACGTCATACCCTGCCGCTGGCCCGCGCCGGCTTCCGGACGTTCGGCGTCGACGTGAAGCTGGAATCCGTACGCGAGGCGATTGAGGCGGGGCGCCGCGAAGGCCTGCACGTCGCGGGCTGGTGCGCGGACCTGACGCGCTCTGCGCTGCCGCGCGCGCGATTCGATCTCGTTGTGGTCAGCCGGTATCTGCAGCGCGATCTGTTTGCGGACCTGACCGCGTCGCTCGCGCCAGGAGGCATCGTGATCTACGAAACGTTCACGACGGCGCAGCGCGCGCTCGGCCGTCCGCCGACGTCGCCCGATCATCTGCTCGAGCCAGACGAGCTGCGACGGCGCTTCGACGGCTTCGACGTGCTGTTCTACGAGGAGGTGCTGGCGCCCGATGCCGTGGCACGGCTCGTGGCGCGATCGCGCAGCTGATCGAAGTCCGCGGCAGGCAGCGACACGCTGCCGGGATACGCCAGGCCGTGCGATTCGTCGCCGTGATAGTCGGAGCCGCCCGACACGCCGAGGCCGAGACGCTCGGCCATCGACCGGTAGCGCCCCGCGGTCGCTTCGTCGTGGTTCGAGTGATAGACCTCGATCGCATCGAGGCCGGCCGAACCGAGCCCGGGGATCCACTCGTCATGCTTCAGAAGGCCGGGATGCGCCAGCGAGGCGACGCCGCCGGCATCGTGAATCTGGGCGATGACCTGATCGGGCAGCGCCCCTTCCCGGGCGACGAAGCCCGGACGGCCGCGCGACAGCCAGCTGTCGAACGCCTCGCTGGTCGTCTTCACGTAGCCGGCGGCGATGAGCGCGCGCGCGAGCATCGGCCGGCCGACCGACTTTCCCGGCTGGTCGCGGGCCCGGCGCAGAATGTCGTCGGCGTCCAGGTGCAGCCCGAGCGTGGCGAGCTTCGCGATCATCAGGCCGGCGCGCTCCACGCGGCGCAGGCGCTGTTCGGCGAGAAACGCGCGCAGTCCCGGCGACGCCGGATCGAGGAAGTAGCCGAGGATGTGGACGTCCACTTCGTCGCGCACTGCGGTGATCTCGATGCCGGGCACGAACGTGATGCCCGAGGCCGCGCACGCCTCGCCGGCGACGAGGCAGGCGTCAGTCGTGTCGTGGTCGGTCACGCTGAGGACGGTGACACCGGCCCCGGCCGCGCGCGCCACCAGCTCCGCGGGCGTGGAGCGGCCGTCTGACGCGGTGGTGTGGGTATGCAGATCGATCATCGGCGCTTGACCGTGCGGCGCGCCGTGCCGCGGCGCGCGGGTTTCCGCGCCTGGCGTTCGCGCAGCGCGCGGTACTCGCGCATCAGCAGATCCAGATGCGTCCGCTCTTCGTCGGCAAATTCCAGAAATACCTGCTTGCCCTCGGAGTCCTCGAACCGTTCGCCGTATTTCTTGAAGAACTTGTGCGAGCCGCGCTCGCACTTGATGCCGATGAGCAGCGCTTCCTGATCGTTCACGCCGCGGCGCAGCTGCTTGGCGCCCTCGGCGAAGAGGCCGCTGGCCGCGCCCTTGAAAAAGAGGAACGTCGGCCGCGACTCGAGATCCGGATCGCCCGCGATCAGATCGCGGTACCGTTTCTCGAGTGTGCCGAGATGCTCGCGCTCCTCGGCTGCCAGCTTCTGGAAGACCGTGCGTCCGCGCGGGTCCCTGGTCAGCCCCGCGGCGCGGGTGTAAAAATCGAGCCCGCTGCGTTCGGTGGCAATGGCCATGCGCAAGGCGTCGCGTGCGAACACCATCCCGGTCGTCGAGCCGTCGACCGGCGGGGTCGGATGGCCGGTGCTGCACTGCTCGCAGATGCCGTGAATCTGGACGGTTGCCTGCTTCGTCCTGAAATTCCGTGCCGCGGCGATCTCTTCGAGCAGCGCCTCGACGTCCGAGCTCAGAAACTCCGAAGACGAATGGCAGGTCGTGCAGATGAGATGAAAGTGCCGCGGGTGGCGGTACGACGGCTCGAAGCGCGAGCGCCCTTCGCCGAAGTCGACCTTGCGTGCGATGCCGGCACCGACCAGCCACTGCAGCGTGCGGTAGACCGTCGCACGGCCGATGCCCGCCGCCTCGCGGCGGACGAGATCGAACAGATCGTCGGCGCTGACGTGCCCCTCCTGACGGAGGAACACCTGCAGCACCCGGTCGCGTTTGCTGGAGCGCTTGCTCCCCGCGGGACGCAGCGAGGAGAGGTCAGGGAGTTGTCGATCCAATCGTCGCGGCTTTAGTCCACCGAGAAGGAGGAGCCGCAGCCGCAGGTCGACGTCGCCTGGGGATTCTTGATCGTGAACCCGCCGCCGGTGATCGTGTCGACGAAGTCGACTTCAGCGCCGCTCAGGTAGCGGATGCTGATCGGATCGACGAACAGCTTCACGCCGTGCGATTCGAACACCTGGTCGCCCGAGCCCTGGCCGTTTTCTTCGATCATCAGGCCATACTGGAATCCGGAGCAGCCGCCGCCCTGTACGAATACGCGCAGCCCGCTGTTGGCTTTGTTTTCTTCGGCCAGCAGCTCGCTGATCTTGGTTGCCGCCGTTTCGGAGACATTAATCATGGCCTCATTATACCAAGATCCCGGTTGGTATACTGCCTAGCTGCGCATGCCGTACGTGACGATTCAGGCGTTTTCCCGAAAGAATCTGCGCGAAAGCGCGGAGCGGCGCTGGCAGGCCATCCGCGAGACGCGGCCCGACCTCGAGCCGGCGCTCGCGCTTCAGCGCGACCTGCTGACCCGCACGATCGACCTCGCCGAGACGCTCGGCAGCAGCCGGCTGCCGCGGCTGTCTCTGCCGCCCAAGTACCTGGCCGCCAAACTGACGCGCGGCGTGCCGGCGCTCGCGGGAGAACCGATTCCGCTCCCTGTCCCGGTCCTGACGCCCGTGTTATTTCAGCTCTGCGAAGCCCTCGCCCGCGGCGGTGCGGGGGACGCGGCCACGCACATCCGGCAGGAGCTCGAAAGCGGAAAGCTCGAGGCGGGCTCGCTGCTGACGGCGTCGCTCCACCGCGATCAGGGGGCGCTGCGCACCGGCGCGGTCCACCGCGGGCTGTCGCCCGATCTCATGTGGCTGATCGCCGAGCTCGCCGTCAGCCCGTTCGCGCATGCGCTGCAGCGGATGCTGTTCGGCGCGGTCGCCGCCGGCGAGTTGCGCGAGGCGCTCGACGCGTGGAATCACGGCTACTGTCCGGCGTGCGGCTCCTGGCCCGCGGTCGGCGAGGTGGCCGCCGGACACCGCACGCTACGCTGCTCGTTCTGTTCGTGCGCGTGGGAGCTGAACACCTACGCGTGCATCTACTGCGAGAACAGCGGCGAAGGCTTCGTCACCGCGGCGCCCGACGCGGAGCGCAAGGATCGCCGTATCGAAGTCTGCTCCGGCTGCGGCGGCTATCTCAAGACGATCGATCTCCCCGAGCTCTCGCCGTTCCCGCTGCTGTCGATTTCGGACATCGAGACGACCGACCTTGACATTGCCGCTATGGAACACGGGTATGCGAGACCGGGGATGAAGGAGTTCACGAAGAAAAAATAAGAACACGGCCGGAAGAAACCGCAGAGATCGCAAAGACCGCAGAGACGGAATTGACGTCCGGCGCCCGGCCGCGAAGCGGCCTGGGATGAGCGCGGCTGCGCCGCGCCGCCGGACGTCGTTGTTTCGCAGTCGATGCCGGGTCAATGTCACCCACAGACTGTAATCCGCGTAATTGATACGGTCGTCTCCGCGTTTCTCCGCGTGCTTTGCGGTCTCCGCGGTTCCTTCTTCACGCGGCCACACGCGCGGCGCGGCGGGCGTCGGTCACGTGACTGCGGTGGAGCATCTGGTGCAGCGCCAGCGTCAGGAAGCTGGCCCCGTAGGTTGCGAAATGCCGCTCCAATCCCTTCGGCGGCGCCACCGATGGCTTGTCGAGATCCGCGTCGCTCAGTGACGCCAATAGCGCCAGGTTCCGTTCGCGGAGCCGAACGTACGTATCGCGCACTTCCGCGAACGGCGGATAGGCCGCCGGATCGTCAACCGGTTCCGTGTTCTGGCCAAAGTACCGCTCCCAGCCCGCCACGGCGTTGGGCTCGCCCGTCAGGATCGCCGGGATCGATCCTTCAACCAGCGCGAGGTGCCCGAGTACCCACAGCGGGTGGCAGCCGCCGTTTGGCGTGGGAAAGGTCGTCGGCGCGCTGGTCATTTCATCGATGACGCTGAGGACGGCTCCGTTCGAAGCGGTGAGGGCAAACGCGATCGCATCTTTTGTGTGCATGGCTCTTCTCCTTGCCATGTATTACGGCTGCCCCGCCGCCGGAGATACGTCGGCCCGATCGTTGACCTCGACCGAGAACGCATTCGTAAGCACCCACGGACAATGGAGGAAGTCGACAACGCGTTCGACGCGGCCGTCGGCGATGTCGAGCCGGACGAGCGATTGCGGCGTCCAGCGGTCTCCGTCCGCGCGCAGCGTGATGATCGCGAGGCGGCCGTCCACCTCGCCGACTGCCATCCGCCAATTCGCGATCTTGTCGTAGCGGCCGAAGTACGGCGAATCCGACAGCCGTCCGACGAACCGGTCGGCGACCTGAAGGCGCGCGTCGGCGCTGATCAGCTCGCGGAGCCCGTCCCAGTCGCGCCGGTTGAATCGATCGACGTACAAATGCAGCAGCTGCGATGTCTCCTCCGACGCCGCGCGCGGCGGGGCTGCATCCTTCGGCAGCGCGTCCAACTTGGCACGGCCGCGGCTGAGCGCCGCCTTCACTCCTCCGGGCGTCGAATCGACGAGCTCGGCGATCTCCTCGAGCGTGTAATCGAAGACGTCCTTCAGAAGCACGCAGGCGCGCTCTTTCGGTGGCAGCGCCATCACCAGATGTTCGACGGCCCGCCCGAGATCGGGACCGACGGGATTGACCGGCGGGACGAAGTCTGGCGCCAGCACGGCGGTCTCGGCCTCGATCTGAACGCCGCGGCGCCGGAGAAAATCGATGCAGCGATTGTGGGCGATGCGGAACAGCCACGGCGCCATCGGACGGCGGTCGTCGAAGCTGTGTAGTTTCCGATACGCCTGGAACAATGCCTCCTGCGCCACGTCCTCGCCGTCCAGCACCGACCCGGTCATGCGCGCGCAGTACCGATGCAGTTTTGGCCGCAGGTGGGTGATGGTTTCCAGGAACGCGAGGAAACGCGCGTCAAACACGTCGGGCGGAGCCGTCTCGGCAGGTTCAGTCATTAACGATCTCTACGCAGCCGGACGGTCGGAGGATACGTCACGACGTCACGACCAGAAGAAACCGCAGAGACCGCAAAGACCGCGGCGGCTGAAGCGACGTCCGGCGATCGGCCGCGTAATCTGCCGATGATCCTGCCGTCTCTGCGCGTCTCTGCGTACTTTGCGGTCTCCGCGGTTTCTTCCGATCGTGATCAGCCGCCGATCGTCGCCAGATGTGCGCCCGATTCCTGCTCGATGTCCTTGTGCAGGCTGTTGCCGTGTGCATCCATCGTGACGATCGCCGGGAAATCCTCGACCGTCAGATGCCACATCGCTTCGGGTGTCCCGAACTCCATCAG